>ERZ1643247.257-NODE-257-length-68408-cov-154.343511_pt1 | contig 68408 bp, 65 predicted proteins | sample MGYA00579264_ERZ1643247 | MGnify/ENA primary metagenome ERZ1643247 (study PRJEB29033, sample SAMEA4952262) | chicken gut metagenome | biome: Broiler Chicken; feature: Gastrointestinal Tract; material: Caecum | place: Ireland | collected 2018 | study: Broiler... | reverse complement strand
CGGTTTTCCCCTCACGGCGGCACATTTTAAGAGCACACATATTATTTTAATGCCGCCGTTTCACCCTTTCCGTAAGGCAAAGAATTGCCAAATTGAGTTGCGCTTTCCGAAAAGCGCGGTTTTCGGACGCGCAGTTGATTATTATAAAACCATATACTCACGGAAAATCGCAATGCAATGAGATTTTCGTGAACAAGGCGGCGGAGCCGAGGCGGAAACGAGCAATGCCCGACAGGGTATTGCGACAAACCAGCCTCGTGCGTAGCCGCAAAAACGTGGTTTTGCTTGCGCGAGTAAATATTTTTATTCCAATCACCCTTTCCGTAAGGCAAAGGATTGCCAAATTGAGGGCAAAAAAACACTTGACGCAGGAATTTTGCGGAGCGGCCGCTTGCGGGCATTTATGCAAAAATTGCCGTAAAAAACAGAATGCCCCGAAAGGTTTCGGAGCAAAAAATGCGCAGAATATGCCCTTTTGCGGCAAAAAACCTGCAAAAAGGGCGCGGTTTTCCTTGCGCGTCAGTCCTTGGTCATCGTCAGCTTGCCCGACATGATCTCCTGGCATGCCAGCGCGATCTCTTTCACGTTGCCGGGGAGCTCCTTGATCCCTTGATTCTGCTCTTGATCGATGATCTGGCGGGCGCGCTTGGCAACGACAACGCACAGCGCATAGCGCGATGCGGGATGTTCGGGCGTACCCAACTTTTCGACCAACCTATCCACAACCGGTTCGTTTATCATACTTCTATCTCCTTCTATACAGCGAATTGTTCTGCAATTTTTAATCGGCAGGGCAATGCAACGTTTATTCAAAAAACAAAAAACGCCCGTGTTTTCGCTGAAATTTCGGCATTTTACAGGCAAAATCCCGACGAAAAGCGCAAAAACTTTTACTCTACGTTCTGCACCTGTTCGCGTATCTTTTCGATCTCGTTTTTGAGCGCGAGCCCTGCGTTGGTGACCGCAAGATCGTTGCTCTTGGAACAGATGGTATTCGCCTCGCGGTTGAATTCCTGCACCAAAAAGTCTAACTTTCTGCCCACGCGCTCCTCCTTGCAGATGGCGCGGAACTGCGCTATATGCGAGGAAAGCCTCGTGAGCTCCTCGTCTATGTTGGATTTATCCGCAAATACGGCCACTTCCGTCAACAGGCGGGTCTCGTCGAAATCCACACCCGAAAGCACTTCCCGCATGCGCTCGTCCATCTTTTTGCGGAAATTTTCGGCGACTGACGGCGCACGCTCGCGGATCGCCGCGACCAGCCGCTCCACCTCGTTCATGCGCGAGAGCATATCGTCGGCAAGTTTTTTGCCCTCCTTGCCGCGCATGGCGTTCAAATTGTCGAGCGCGGAACAAAGCGCGCTCTCCAGGGCGGAAACGAGCGCCTCGTCTGCGCCCTGCATATCCTCCTGCCGCACGACGTCGGCGCACTTCATGAGCGCGTTCACCGTAAAATCGTCGGCAAGGGCGGGGAACATGGCCTTGATGCGCAGCGCCGCCTCGTAATAGCTCTTGGCGGCATTTTCGTCTACGAACAAAACCTTTTCTTTTTCGCGCTTATCCACGAACCCGATATAGATATCCAGATGCCCGCGCGTCAGTTTTTCGCGTACACGGCTGCGGATGGTCTCCTCGCAGGCATTGAAAATTTTCGGCCCTTTAACGGAAATATCCAAATAGCGGTTGTTGACCGTTTTTATCTCCACGGTCAGCTCGATGCCGCCCTCTTTATATTCCCCTTTTCCGTAACCGGTCATGCTGAACATAGAAAAACTTCCTTCGCGCGAATGGCGGAAAAGCGATCCCAGGCAAAGCCCCACTTTCCGCATATTGTATTATAGCAGAAAACGCGGAAAATTTCAAGCTATTTTGCGGCGATTCCGTTTTCGGAGAGAATTTTTATAAATTCCTCTTCGCCGATGACCTTTACGCCCAACGAACGCGCCTTGTCGAGCTTGCTGCCCGCAGCCTCGCCCGCGACGACGAGCGTCGTTTTTTGCGTTACCGCGCTCTGGCATACGCCGCCCGCATCCTCGATCAGCTTTTGCGCCTCGCTGCGCTTGAAACGGGAAAGCGTGCCCGTTAGCACCACGCTCTGCCCCGTGAACGCACCGCCCGTCGGCATTTCTTTGACGAACGGGCGAACGCCTGCCTCGGCAAAGCGGGCGAGCTCGGCGCGGTTTTCTTCGTCGGCGAACCATGCCGCGATATTCGCCGCCGTTTTTTCGCCGATATTCTCCATTTCGACGAGTTCCTCCGCCGTGGCGGACGCCAACCGCTCCACGCTGCCGAACCGCCGCGCCAGGTCGCCGGACGCGACCTTTCCTACCCCGTCGATGCCCAATGCGAGGATAAAGCGGCCGAGCGGGATATTTTTGCTCCCCTCTATGGCTTTGAGAAGGTTGCGTATCTTTTTATCGCCAAAGCCCTCCAATGCGGAAAGCTGTTTCTTATCCAAAAAATACAGGTCGGAACAGCGGCGCACGCCCAGCTCGTCATAGAGCTGATACGCCGTCATTTCGGAAAAGCCCTCGATATCCATGGCGCCCTTGCTCGCAAAATTGGCGAGCATCGCCGCCACGCGCGGGCGGCAGGCACGGTTGGGGCAGAAGATATTGGCCCCCTCCTCCACGAGCCGCGCCCCGCAATAGGGGCAGTTCTGCGGCGGAGCAATTTCGACGCTCTCGCCCGTATGTTCGTATGCGCCCAAAATTTCGGGAATGACCTCGTTGCTGCGGCGGATGAGCACTTTGCTCCCGACTTTGATATCCTTGCGGCGGATATCGCCGAGGTTGTTGAGCGTGGCTTTGCGCACCGTTGCGCCCGCAAGTTCCACCGGTTCCACCTCGGCAAGCGGCGTGAGTTTGCCCGTGCGCCCCACCTGCCACACGACTTTTTTGACGGCGGTCACCGCCTCTTCCGCCTCGAATTTATAGGCGATCGCCCAACGGGGGAACTTATCGGTATAGCCGAGCTCGTCGCGCAGGGCAAAATCGTTGACCTTGACGACGGCTCCGTCGGTAAGCACGTCGAGCTGTTTGCGCGTCATATCGATCTCGTCGATCGCGTCGAACACCTCCTGCGGCGTTTTGCAAAGGCGCGTATGGCGGAAAGTTTTGAACCCCTCCTTCTCCAAAAAGGCGACGGCCTCCTCCTGCGAGGAGAGGATGGGCTCGGACATATAATTCACGTCGTAGAACAAGATCTCCGGCCTGCGCGCGGCGGTAACGGCGGGATCGAGGTTGCGGATGGCGCCCGCGGCCGCATTGCGCGCGTTTTTGAGCGGTTCGGCGGCCGTTTTGTTGTAACTTTCCAAAACGGACAGGCGGATGATCGCCTCGCCCTTGACTTCCAGCGTGCCCGTATACCCGATGGTGAGCGGATAGCTTTTGATGGTGAGAACCTGCGCCGTAACGTCTTCCCCCGCCGTTCCGTTGCCGCGCGTTGTCGCGCGGACGAACTTGCCGCCTTCATAGGTGAGGCACATGGTCAGCCCGTCGAACTTATATTCGACGGTAAACTCCGCATTCTCCCGCACCTTTGCGACGCGCGTAAAAAAGGCGTTGAGCTCGTCTTCCGTAACCGCCTTGTCGAGGCTGTACAGGCGCGCGATATGTTCGTGCCGCGCGAACGCCTTTATGGGTTCCCCGCCGACGCGGCGGGTGGGCGAATCGAAGAGCACGGTGCCGCTCTCCCGCTCCAACTCCTGCAATTCGGCGTACAGCCTGTCGTACTCGGAATCGGGCACGGAAGGATCGTCGAGCACGTAATACTCGTAGGCGTATTTATTCAAAATATCGACCAATTCGCGCATTCTGTCCATCGTTTTTTCTCCGAAAGTTTTGCGGCTGCGCACGAGGCCGGTTTTTCGCAATGCCCTATCGGGCATTGCTCGTTTCCGCCTCGGCTCCGCCGCCTCGTTCACGAAAATCTCGCTGCGCTGCGATTTTCCGTGAATATGCGGTTTTATAATAATTACTCGCAAGAGCAAAAACCACGCTTTTTGCTCTTGCACACAATTTGCCGATACCTCGGCTTACGGAAAGGGTGAAACAGCGGCATTATAATAATATGCGTGCACATAAAAATGCCGCTGTTAGGGGAAAACCGAGCGGGTTTCCCCTCAAATCACGACGTTTCGCAGGCAACAGCTTGCCGAGAAACGTGTGAACTTTTTCATTTGATTATCGTGATCGGCGCGATCTGCACCGAAAGCGACTTGATCCCCAGCCCCGGAAAGCTGACGTTGGCGACCAGGGCGGAACCCTCGCCGCGGGTGGAAACGATCATGCCGTCGCCGAATTTGGGGTGGCGCACGCGCACGCCCGCCTTAAACTGCGAATAATCTTTCGCGCCCGTGCCGAGGGACGGAGCGCTCGTTTTCGCCTGCGCGCGCTTATACCCGGCCGCAGCGGAAAAGGAAGACGCCGCGGAAAGGTTCGGTGCATCGTCCGCGGGGATATCCGCGTGATAGCCGTACTCCTCATCGTCGCGCTCGCGCGCCGAGCGGGAAAAGCTGCGCCGCGCTCCGTATCCGCCGTAGGAGGAACGGTATCCCCCGCCGTTGGAGGAACCGTACCCGCCGTTATAGGAGCGCGCATACTCGCTGTAAGAGGGGCGCGGCGGCTCGATATCGAGCACGGAAGAAAGCTCTTTCATAAACCGCGATTGCAGCGTCATGCTGCGCTCGCCGTAGAGATAGCGGCTGCGCGAGCGGGTAAAATACAGCCGTTCGCGGGCGCGGGTGATGGCGACGTACATGAGCCGGCGCTCCTCTTCCAGCTCGCTCTCGTCGTAAGCGGCGCGGGAAACGGGGAAAATATTTTCCTCCATGCCGACCACGAACACGACCTTGAATTCCAGCCCCTTGACGGAGTGCACGGTGGCGACGGTTACGTAATTGGAATCGTCCATCTCGTCGGTATCCGAACTGAGCGTTACCTGATTGAGAAAATCCGCGAGGGTGGCGCCCTTGTTCATGCGGCAAAACTCGTCGACGGAGTTCACGAACTCGTCGATATTCGCCTTTTTGTTGATGCTTTCGTCCGAATCGTCGGCGTACATGGAGAGGATGCCGCTGTCGTTGATGACGTCGCGGATGATCTCGTCGGCGCCCGTTTCCATGCCTTTCAGCACGAGATTTTTGAGCAATGCCCCGAACGACTTCACCTTTTGGCGGCTGCCCGCGTTCAGGGGAAGGGTGTCAACGTCGAGGATGGCGTCGTACACGGAAAGCTCGTTCTGCTTTGCGTATTCTTCCAGCGTTTCCACCGTTTTTGCGCCGATGCCGCGCTTGGGCACGTTGATCACGCGCGCGACCGCCTCGCTGTCGAACGGGTTATTGATGATGCGAAGGTAGGCGAGCAGGTCCTTGATCTCCTTGCGCTCGTAGAACTTGAACCCGCCGAACACTTTATACGGGATACTGTATTTTGCAAATTCCTGCTCGTAAGCGCGCGTCAGGGCGTTGATGCGCATGAGTATGGCAAAATCGGAAAAGGAGTACCCCTCCCGGTTCATCAGATCGCTGATGGTGCGGGTAACGAACAGCGCCTCGTCGTTTTCCGATTCCGCCTGAAAATACTGCGCCTCGCTCCCCTCGCCGTTCTCCGTCCAAAGCACCTTGTCCTTGCGGCGGCCGTTGTTTTTGATGACCTCGTTGGCGAGTTTCAAAATATTTTTGGTGGAACGGTAATTGCGTTCCAGCTTATACACCTTGGCGGCGGGGAAATCCTTTTCGAAGTCGAGGATATTTTCGATCTTCGCGCCGCGCCAGCCGTAGATGCTCTGGTCGTCGTCGCCCACGGCAAACAGGTTGCCGTGCACGGTGGAGAGCAATTTCACGATCTCGAACTGCACGGCGTTGGTATCCTGAAACTCGTCGACGTGTATGTATTTGAACCGCCCGGAAAGGTATTCGAGCGCCTCCTTATCCGTCTCCAAAAGGCGCAGCGCCTCGGTGAGCAGGTCGTCGAAGTCGAGCGCGTTGTTCTTTTTCAGGTGCTCGCAATAGGCGGTATAGACGGCGCAAATATCGCGTATCCCCTTTACGTCGGCATTCTCCTCGGCGTATTCTTGGGGCGTTTTTCCCAGCATTTTAGCGTTTGCGACGTGGAATTTGACGTTTTTGAGCAGTTTTTCGTCGTCGTACCCGCATTCGGCAAAGGATTTTTTGATGACGTTCGCGCGCTCCGTTTCGCTGTAAATGGAAAAGTTTTTATTGTAGCCGAGGCGGTCAGCGAACATGCGCAGGATGCGCACGCACATGCTGTGGATGGTGCATATCCACATATTTTCGCTGCCCTCGACCATCTCCGAAAGGCGCACGCGCATTTCGTTCGCCGCCTTGTTCGTAAAGGTAATGGCGAGGATAGACGAGGGGCGCACCCCCTTTTTCTCCACGAGATAGGCGATGCGCGAGGTCAGAACGCGCGTTTTGCCGCTGCCCGCGCCCGCAAGCACGAGCACCGCGCCCTCCGTATCCGTAACGGGCTTTAATTGTTCTTCGTTGAGTGATTCCAAAATGTTCAGCATGTCTTACCGTTTTTCCTTCGTCCGTTGATGTTCCGAATCATTATACCACAAAGCGCGGGCGAGCGCAATCGGCGGCGCGGTCTTTTCGCTTTTTCGCCCGCCCGCTTTTTTCGCTCAGCCGTTTTTGCGCCTGCCCTCGTATTCCGACTCGCGGCGGAACCGTTCGAGCGCCTTCAAATACCGCTCCGAGAGAGACAGCGTATAGCGCTGCTTATCCTCGTAGGAAAGGGTATCGAAATAGGCGCGGTCGGTGAGCCGGCCGATCGCGTCGGAAACCTCCCCGTCGGAGAGGAGCATCGCCTTCACTTTTTCGTAAAAGGCGTCGTCGTCGCCGCCCTTTACGCTGCACGTGATCTTTCCGGCGAAATAGCGCCCCGCACGGCTCTCGGAGATGCCCGCGTCTTTCGCGCGCGCGATCTCGGAGTGCAGCTCGTCCTTGCAGTTCTCCCAAAACCCGCTCTTCAAACGGTTTTTCGCCTCTTTTGCAATGCTCTTGAAATTTCTTTCGCGGTTATTCGGCATAAGGGCCTCCTTTTCGGCATTTTTCGCAACAAAAAAGCCCGTTATTTTTCAATAACAGGCTTTTGTGTCAATTCTTATTGCTTCTCTTGCGTGCCGCTTCCGACTTCTTCTTTTTCCGCACGGAAGGCTTTTCGTAATGCTCTTTACGGCGAAGATCTCCGAGGATCCCGTCGCGGGAGCACTTTCTCTTAAAACGGCGCAGCGCGCTGTCGATCGATTCATTCTCTCCGACTCTGATCGTGGACATTCCTTTCAACCCTCCTTCGCCTGACGCATTTAATCAACATAAGCTATTTTACAAAAAAAGGAAAATAAAGTCAAGTTATTTAAAGCGTTCTGCAACGATTTTTCGCATAAAAATGCTGCGTTCAGCCGACGAGCGAATTGTTGCCCAGCGAGTTTCCGCCCGCGCCCTTTTTCGCTTTATGCTCGCGCAGGATGCGGGATACGCCTTTGGGATCGGCCGCCCAATTGGACAAAAACAGCACCGCCAGCGCGAACACGCTGAACGTAACGTACTGCGGTACCCCCGGAATGACGAAAGGCAGGCCGCTGAACACGTACATATAGTCCCCTTCATACCCGAACACATAGCTCAAACCGTAGCTGTTGGCAATATGGATCACGATGCCCAAAAGCACGTAGCCGAAATTTTCCAGCCGCGGACGGTATGTGCCGCGCACATACTCGAACAGCGGAATGAACAGAATGCCCGTATGCTGCAAAATGCTCTTCAAGATGCCGAACGTGAGGTAAGGATGATCGAAGATCCCTACGGGATACACAAACGTTACGATCCCGCCGAGGAACCCGAACAGATAAAAGCATTCTTTCCATCTTTCGTTGTGAAACAAAAGCGCGAGCGGCAAAAGAATGCCGGCGAGGTTGCACGGATAATAGGGCCACAGCGAAAGGAACGGGCTGCCCTGGCAGAGAAACAAAATGCGCCAAAAGACCTCAAAACCGAGTTGAAACAATGCCACGCAGGCGATCGTTATGTCCTTTGCTTTATCGGAAATTCTTTTGCTCGCGGCGACAAACGCCAATACCGCGGCGACGGCAAGCACGAGCGCAAACCCGACCAGATGCACCGCGCCGTACGAATAGTCGGCCGCCAAGATCATGGAACCCAGCTCACTACCTTCTCTCATGAAACGCCTTTACCTATAAATTTCTGTTCCCCGAACAGAACAAGGGTATACCCTTTTTCGGCGTATTTTTCCTGCAAATTTTTCAATATTATAACAAATGCTCTTAAAATTAGCAAGGAAAAATCATGTATTTTCATTTTTATCGTCATTTTTCCAAATTTTGTGCTTTATTCCAAACCGTTTAATTCGCTTGACAAAAATTCTCGTATGCGACTATAATATAACAAAGTTCATCATATGCGGAGAAAATGACATGAAGACAAATTATGTTACATTCACCAACGAACAGCTATCGCAAGAGCAGCGGCGCCTGCACAGAAAGCTGATTTGGCCCAACCTCGTTGTCCTCATCCTCTCGCTGGTTGCGGCGATCACCCTCCTGTTCGGGCAAACGCTCCGCGTTTCCGTACATATCGACCGCGAATTCGGCAACATGATCGCGCAATCGATGGCGGAACAAGGGGGCGGAAGCGAGGAAGAAACACAGAATATCGCGGAACAGTATGCCTATCTCTTCAAAGACGTGGATATGCAGCTCACCGTTGCGGTAAAACCGCTCGAACTGTTCGCGGCGGGGTTTTCGGAGGGGCGCGAAGGATTGCGCACCCTGCTCGGCAGCGCCTTGGGCGGCGTTTCCGACGCGGTAGACGAACTCAGCACACAGGTGTTGCCGGCTATGATCTCCCTGACGGCGGCGAGTGCCGCGGGCGTAGACTTTTCCGACACCGACCTCGATTCCATCGATACGCAATTGCTTACCGACACCGTTACAAAGCTCAGCAACGGTGAATATGACGAGGCGGAACAGTCGCTCCGCGACAATATCGACGGTTTTTTGGCGCAGTTCGGCGTTTCTCTCACCGATGAAGAACGTGAGAGCATAATAGATTCCTACAACAGCATAGTAGACCAAGCCACGAAGGGCAAAACCGAAGATTTTAGTTTCGTCAATATCATAGCCGCATCGGGAGACTCCGAAGGCGAGGGGTCGGAGGAGGGAGGCATGGGCGATATGCTCGCCATTCTCTCCGACCCCGGCGCGTTTGCGGACCAGATGGACGAAGAGACCTTTCAAACGGTACAGATGGTCTGCAAGGGCGTATCGGCGGCGATGTTCCTGTTCGCGGGGCTGTGGGCGATTTTGGCGCTCTTTGCGCTGCTGCACATCTTTTTGCCCAACAAAAAGCTGGGCATGTGGTATGTAAAGCTGACGGGGCTTTTGCCCTGCCTGCTCTTTATGATCGCTCCGACGGTAGCGCTCGCGATCGTGCCCGGCATGATGGAGATGCCCTTCACGCTCCCCGCCATCGCCTTCGGCGGGCTCACGTTCGTCTCCGCGATCTGCCTGCTGTTGCTGTGGATCGTATCCATCTTTTGGTGCCACCCCATCAAAAAGCGCATCAAGCGCTGCAAACAGGCGCTTAAAATGCGCAGGGCAACAAACTGACACTCTTTTGTTTAATTCTAAAAATAGAGGGAAAGGCGGCAAAAATTGCCGCCTTTCCCTCTATTTTTATCCTTTTCGCATTTTTAACGGCGTCAGACGAGTTTTTCGCCCATGTTCTGCCCGCCCAAAATGTGAATGTGCAGGTGGAATACCGTTTGCCCCGCGTCCTTCCCCTGGTTGATGATCAGGCGATAGCCGTTTTCCAAGCCGAGCGAGGCGGCGATTTCGGGAATTTTGACCAAACACTTTTTCACGAGTTCCGCCTGCACCGCGTCCATCTCCGCGAGCGTGGCAAAATGCGACTTGGGCACGACCAGAACGTGCGTTTGCGCCTGCGGATTGATATCGCGGAAGGCGAGCATGTCGTCGTCTTCATACACCTTGTTCGAGGGGATGTCCCCCGCGATGATCTTGCAGAAAAGACAATTTTTATCCATTTTAAAGTTCCTCCCTTTCGGTTTATTTTTATTTGGATCCGCGCCCTGCGGCATATTTTGTGCCGGTATTTGCCGCAAAATGCCGTTTACGCCCCGTTTTTCCCCTACTATCCTACTTGTTCAGGTCCGGCGAGCAACCCGTCGCGGAAACGTTCCTTCGCCCGCACGCGCACCTTTTGCCCGACCGTGCCGAACGGCGCGTACAAACGGATATAATTTTCGGAATAGCCGACAAAACAGCCCTCTTTTTGCTCCTCAGGGATAAATTCGAGCGTTTTGCCGATAAATTTTTGCTCGTATGCGCCGCGCAGTTCTTCCGCCAGCGCGAGCAGACGATGCAGGCGCTCGTGCTTGACTTCGGCGGGCAGATCGCGCAGTTTGGCGGCGTTGGTGCCCGTGCGGCGGCTGTACGCAAAGCAATGGATCTGCGAAAAGGCGGCGCGGCGCGCAAGTGCGCACGTCTGCAAAAAATCCTCCTCCGTTTCCGTGGGGAACCCCGCGATGATGTCCGTCGTGATCGCCGCGTCGGGGAAATGCCGCCGTATGAGCTCGACGCGCGCAAGATATTCTTCGCCCGTGTAATGGCGGTTCATCTTTTTGAGCACCGCGTCGGACCCGCTCTGCAGCGAAAGATGAAAATGCGGCGCAAAATCGCGCACCTGCTTTGCCGCGCAGAGCAGGTCTTCGGTAACGGCACTAACTTCCAGCGAGCCGAGGCGGATGCGGCAGGGCGCGTTTTGAACGGCGAGCAGCAATGCGGGCAGCCCCCTGCCGCCGTCGTTGTACGAGGATACGTCGATGCCGGTGATGACCGCCTCCGCCGCGCCGCACGATAAGATCTCCTCCGCCGCGCCCTCCAACGAGCGCGAACGGCTGCGGCCGCGCAGATACGGAATGATGCAATAGGAACAAAAATTGTTGCACCCGTCCTGAATTTTGATGAACGCGCGCGTTTTGAACGTTTCCGGCGGGGGCAATTCGTCGTAAACGGCGTCGTTTTCGTCCAAACATACGCCCGCACTGCCGCCGTCGAGCAGAGATAAGATCTTCCCCTTTTGCCGCGCGCCCGTTACGAGGGTAACGTTCTGTTTCTGCGCGAAAATTTCGGGCGTTTTTTCGGCGGCGCAGCCGCACACGATGATGCGCGCGGCGGGAGCTACGGCGCAGATGCGCGCGATCGCCTGACGGGATTTTTTTTCCGCCTCGCCCGTAACGGCGCAGGTGTTCAGTATATACAGATCGGCGGGAACGAGCTCGTCTGAAACCTCCCATCCGCGTTCGGCGAGCCCGCGCGCGAGGGAGCCGCTTTCGCAGCCGTTGACCTTACAGCCCAATGTGAATACCACCGCTTTCATTGCCATTCTCCCAAAACGAACGCGGCCGCCGCGCACAGCGCGATCGCCGCGGTCTCCGCGCGCAGGATACGCTTTCCCAGCGTGATGCCGGCAAAACCCGCCGCCCGCGCCGCATCGAACTCCTCCTGCGAAAAGCCTCCCTCGCTCCCCACGACGAGCGCGGCGGAACCGCGCAGGGAACGGAGGTCGAAATCGGACGTATGCGCAAATTCGCAGGCGAACAGTTTGTTTTCATACTCCCCGCAGGAGGCGAGCGCCGCCGCGAGGCTGTCGTAATAAAATACGGCGGGAACGGAGGCGCGCAGGCACTGTTTTGCCGCCTCGCGCGCGACTTTGTTCAGCCGTTCGAGCTTGTTCTCGTTCATATAAGCGGAGCAAAAACGGGAGGAGAACACGCCGATCTCCTTTACGCCGAGTTCGGTCGCCTTTTGCACGACGAGCTCCGTTTTATCCCCTTTGAGCGCGCCGATCAGCAGTTTTACGGGCGTTTTCGCCTCCTTTTCGGAGGGGCGCGAACCGATTACGCCGCACAGCATCTCTCCCTTGCCGATGCGGTTGACGATCGCGTCGTATTCCTTTCCGCTCCCGTCCAGGAGGATGAGTTCGTCTCCCTCTTTCAGGCGCAGCACGTTTTTGGCGTGCGAATACTCGTCGCCCGTCAATACCGTTTCGCGCCCTATATGTTCGACAAAAAACCTGCGTATCGTCGCCATAAAACTCCTTTTTTTGCGGCTGCGCGCGAGGCCGGTTTTTCGCGATACCTCTCGGACATCGCGCCCTTTTTCCTCGGCTCCGCCGCCTTAATTCACGAAAATCTCGCTGCGTTGCGCCTTAATTCACGAAAATCTCGCTACGCTGCGATTTTCCGTGAGTATAAAGTTTTATATATTTATTATAATAATCAAAAGCGCAAGAAAAATCGCACTTTCCCGCAGCGCCCCTATTTGCCGATACCTTGCCTTACGGAAAGGGTGAATGCGCCGCGCGTAATTTGGCGCGCCTTTAAGAATAACGGGGCCCCCGAAAATCGCAGAAATTTGTTTTAACAGCTTAAAACAAATTTCGCGAGCAATCACTTATTTCCTCATCGCCAACGCGAACCATTCGCCCTTTTTGATCTGTTTTACGAGTTTCAGACCGATGCCCACGTAGGCGGAAACGACCTGTTCGAGTTTCGGCTCGATGATGCCGCTGAGGATCAGCGTTCCGCCCTCTTTGAGGTTTTTGGGAATGCTCTCCGCAAGGCGGCACAGGATATCCGCCGTGATATTCGCCGTCATCACCTCGCCGCGCACGTCCGCATTTTCCAACAGGTCGGAAAGGGCGATCTTCACCCGCTCCGCCACCCCGTTGAGCGCCGCGTTGTGCTCTGCACTGCGCACGGCAACGTAGTCGATATCCGTCATGTAAGCGAACTTTGCGCCCAATTTAACGGCAGAAATGCCCAATATGCCGCTGCCGCAGCCCACGTCGACGACGGTATCCCCCGCGCGCAGGTACTCCTGCAACAGTTCCAGGCACATAGACGTCGTTTCGTGCTCGCCCGTGCCGAACGCCATGTTCGAATCGAGCTTGACGACGACTTCGTTCTCCTGCGGTTCATAGGGAATCCATTCGGGGCAGACGACGACGCGCCCGCCGATATGGATGGGGCGGAAATGTTTTTTCCATACGTCGATCCAATCGTCCCCCTCGATCTCGCGGCGAGAAGTTTCCAGCGTGCCGAGCGAAATGAACCCGTCGCTGCGCTCCCGCAGCTGTTCCAAATCGGCGTTGATGGAGCGGATATTTTCGTCCGCGATATCCAGCGGAAGAAAGCACTTGACGAGCACGTCGCCCTGCGGCTCGGTCAGTTCGTCGTCCATGTAATCCCAAAAGGTGCGCTTATCCTTCTGCAAGGCGATGATATCGTTCACGTCGCAGATGGTAACGCCGTAATTGGTGTAGTTCCAAAAGATATCGGAGATGAGTTCGCTCCCCTCCGTGGTGGTATGTACGGTGTATTCGATGAATTTCATGGCGCGGCCTCCGCTCGTTTTTCCATACTATTGTACCCGTTTTTGCGCGTTCCGTCAACCGCTTTTGCACCGGGCGGCGGCGCGAAAATGCGCGCCGAAAGCATTGCGGAGGCTTTCTCGGCACATTTTTGAGCAGACATGCGGCGCACCGCTGCACATTCCCGCGCCCTTTTGCTTGCCGCAGATACAAAAAAGGCAGAAAAAAGCGGCCTTCCGCCCTTCGGAATGGCCGCCTTTTTCTATGTTCGTTGAAATTGCGCGTTCAATTATTTCCCCGCATACGGATCGACGCCGTACATGGCCTGCATATTGTCGCGGAAGGAGCGCATTTTCGCCGTCTGTTTGATGTCGGTAGCGGTGTCGAAATCCTCCACGGCGCGCTTTTGCTCGCGCGAAAGTTTCGACGGGATTTCGACTGTAACCGTGATGTACATATTGCCGGTGCCCGTGCGCGTTTTCAGGCCTTTGCCGCGCACACAGAACACCGTTCCGCTCTGCGTGCCTTCGGGGATGAGGTATTCGAACGGTTCGTCCAGCCCCGGCACTTTGACTTTGCCGCCCAGCGCCGCCGTTTTGAACGAAACGGGGAGTTCGATATACAGGTCCTTATCCTTGCGCTTGAAGATCTTGTGCGGTTCCACGCGGAAAATGACGATGAGATCGCCGGGAAGGCCGCCCTTTGTGGACGCATGGCCGAATCCCTTTTTGCGGATATAGCTGTTGGTATCCGCGCCGGCGGGAATATTCAGCGAAACGACCGTTTCCTGCCGCACATATCCCTTGCCCTTGCAGTCGGGGCACATTTCGGTGATTTTTTTGCCCGTGCCGCCGCAGGCGTCGCAGGTAGCCATGCGGATGGTGCGGCCGAACAGGGTATCCTGCGTATAGCGCACCTGCCCCGTTCCCTTGCACTTTTCGCACGTTTTGTACGCGGTGCCGTTTTTCGCGCCCGTTCCCTTACACGTTTGGCAGGGAGCGTTGCGGGTATAGCGTATCTCTTTGGTGCAGCCCTTCGCCGCATCGAGGAAACTCAGCACGACCTCGCGCGTGATATCCTCGCCCGTTTCGGCATTCGCCGCGGCCGACGCCGAGCCGCCGCCAAAGCCCGAAAATATATCGTTGAATATATCCCCGAACCCACCGAACCCGGAAAATCCGCCGAATCCGCCCGCGCCGCCGAATCCGCCCGCGTTCGGGTGGTCGAGCTCATAATCATACTTGGCGCGCTTTTGCGGATCGGAGAGCACCTCGTGTGCCTCGTTCACTTCCTTGAATTTGGCGGCCGCGTTCGCATCGTTCGGATGAAGGTCTGGGTGGTACTGTTTGACGAGTTTGCGGTATGCCGCTTTTATGTCGGCGTCCGTCGCCTTGCGATCCACGCCCAATATTTCGTAATAATTTTTGTCTGCCATAATAAAACCTATTTTGTTCTCGCGTTTCTCGGCAAGCTGTCGCCTGCGAAACGCCGAGATTTATAGGAAAACCCCACGGCGCGCGGCAAAGCCGCTTGACCGTCGGCGTTTTCCTCACTGCGGCATATTTCGGAGCACACATATTATTAAAATGCCGCAGCTTCACCTTTCCTGCAAGAGCCGTAAGCATACGGCAACTTGGGGGCGCTTTGGCAAAAGCGTCGTTTTGCCACGCGCATTTGATTATTTTAATAACTTTTGCGCGTTCCAAAATCGCGGTTTTGCTTGCGCGAGTGATTTTTATAAAAAATAAATCCGAATATCTCACGGAAAATCGCAGCGCAGCGAGATTTTCGTGAATAAGGCGGCGGAGCCGAGGCGGAAACGAGCACTGCCCGACAGGGTATTGCGACAAACTTGCCTCGTGCGTAGCCGCTGAAAGCGCACTCAATTTGCCGCATACCTACGGCTTTTGGGAAGAGGGTGAAGTTGCACGATTTTCGATAAACTGTCGCGCAAGGAAAATCACATTTTTCCGCAGCGCAACCCTGTTTGGCAATCCCTTGCCTTTCGCAAGAAAGGTGAAGCCGCGGCATTCTATAATATGCGTGCCCTTAAAAATGCCGCGGCAAGGAAAACCCGGCGGATAGCTTGTTACCAAGCGTACCCGCGGGGTTGTCTTTTTCACGGCGTTTCGCAGGCGTCAGCTCGCCGAGAAACGCGTGAACTTATTTATTGATGAAATTCCTCGCCGCCGTCGGCTCCGTTTGCACCCGCATTCGGATCCTGCGCGCCGCCCGCCTGCTGGTAGATCTTCGCGAAGATCTGCTGGCTCTCGTTGGTCAGCTTTTCGGTCGCCGCCTTGATGCGGTCGTCATCGTCGGAGGCGAGCTCCTCCTTCGCGCTCTTGACCATCTCTTCCAGCTGCGCCTTATCTTCGGCGGAGAGCTTATCGCCCAACTCATTGATGGATTTTTCGACGGTGAAGATCATGCCGTCCAAGCGGTTTTTATTGTCCACTTTCTCCTTGTGCTTTTTATCCTCTTCGGCGTACTGTTCCGCCTCTTTGACGGCTTTGTCGATGTCCGCCTCGGAGAGGTTCGTCGAGGACGTAATGGTGATATCGGTGCTCTTCTGCGTGCCGAGGTCCTTTGCCGTAACGTGCACGATGCCGTTCGCGTCGACATCGAACGTAACTTCGATCTGCGGGATGCCGCGCGGTGCGGGCGGGATGCCCGTCAATTCGAAACGGCCGAGCGTCTTGTTGTCCTTTGCAAATTCGCGCTCGCCCTGCAAAATATGGATGTCGACCTGCGTCTGGTTATCCGCCGCGGTGGAGAACACCTGCGACTTTTTGGCAGGAATGGTCGTGTTGCGCTCGATGAGCTTGGTGAACACGCCGCCCAGCGTTTCGATACCCAAAGACAGGGGCATAACGTCGAGCAGGAGCACGTCTTTGACTTCGCCGGAGAGAACGCCGCCCTGAATGGCCGCACCGATGGCGACGCATTCGTCGGGGTTGATGCCCTTGAACGGATCCTTGCCCGTGATCTGCTTTACTTTATCGACGACCGCGGGGATACGGGTGGAGCCGCCGACGAGGATGACCTTATCGATATCGCTGTACGACAGGCCCGCATCCTTCATAGCAAGGCGCATCGGCTCGCTCGTCTTTTCAACGAGGTCGGCGGTCAAAGCGTCGAACTTCTGGCGGGTGAGGTCTACGTCGAGGTGTTTCGGCCCTTCCGCCGTCGCCGTGATGAACGGCAGATTGATATTGGTCGTGGTCATGCCGGAGAGCTCGATCTTCGCCTTTTCGGCGGCCTCTTTGAGCCTCTGCATCGCCATTTTATCCTTGGAGAGGTCGATGCCCTCCTTGCTCTTGAATTCGTCTACGAGGTAGTCCATGATGCGCTTATCGAAGTCGTCGCCGCCGAGCATATTGTTGCCGTTGGTCGCCAAAACTTCGAACACGCCGTCGCCGATCTCCAAAATGGAGACATCGAAAGTGCCGCCGCCGAGGTCGTAGATCATGACCTTGTGGTTGTTCGCGTCCTTATCCAAGCCATAGGCGAGCGCCGCCGCCGTCGGCTCGTTGATGATACGCAGAACGTTCAGCCCCGCGATCTTGCCCGCGTCTTTGGTCGCCTGGCGCTGGCTGTCGGTGAAGTATGCCGGGCAGGTGATCACGGCGTCCGTCACCTTGCTGCCGAGGTAGCTCTCCGCGTCCGCCTTCAATTTGGAAAGGATCATCGCGGAAATTTCCTGCGGGGAATATTTTTTGCCGTCGATATCCACCTTATAGTCGCTGCCCATGTGGCGCTTGATGGAAATGACCGTGCGGTCGGGGTTGGCTACGGCCTGGCGCTTTGCCACCTGCCCCACGATCCTCTGCCCGTCCTTTTGGAACGCGACGACGGAAGGCGTTGTACGCGCCCCTTCGGGGTTGGGTATTACGACTGCCTCGCCGCCCTCCATGACGGCTACGCAAGAGTTGGTTGTTCCTAAGTCAATTCCGATTACTTTTCCCATAATATATCACTCCTTTATCAGGTAAAAGATATTACCGAATTTTGAATTTTTATCCGCAAACGGCTCTCGCCGATTGTTTTTTTGTTCACGAAAATCTCGCTTCGCTGCGATTTTCCGTGAGTCTTTGGTTTTATATTATTATAATTTATAAAAATTATAATTTGTAAAATAATTTTTCGAACAAGCAAAAATCACACTTTTTGCTTGTTCCCCCTATTTGCCGACACCTCGGCTTACGGAAGAGGTGAAACACAATAATCTACTGCGCTTATCCAAAACGACGCTTTTGGATTAGCGCACCCAATTTGTCGCATACTTGCGACCTCCGCGGGTGAATGCACCGCGCGTAATTTGGTGTGCCCTTAAATTGCGCGGCGCAGAGGGCAGAGCCCTCATCCTCACGAAATTTTCTTTTGTCAGCTCAAAAGAAAATTTGTGAACTATGTTGTTACCTTCACCTGCGCAAAGCGAATGACCTTATCGCCCTTTTTGTAGCCTTTGAGGAACACCTCTTTGACGTAACCGGGCTCCACGCCGTCGGCGGCGGGTTCGCTCATGATCGCCTCGCAGAAAGTCGGGTCGAACTCCTCGTCTTTCGGATCGATCGCCTCGATCCCCTCCTCGTCGAGCAACTTTTTGAAAGAGCGGAGCACCATTTCGATGCCCTTTTTCGTCTGTTCGTCGCAGGTGAGGAGGGCGCGCTCCAAATTGTCGCCCACGGGCAGGATCTTGACCAAAATATCCGCCTTGCCGTCGTTGTAGGCGTTGCGGCGGGTGGATTCGTTCCTTTTGCGGAAGTTATCGAACTCGGCGGCGGTGCGCATCCACTTATCCTTGAAGTCTGCCGCCTCCGCCTGCGCCTTTTCCAGCTCGGCTTTCATCTTTTCGTGCTTGCAGTGGCGTTCGTCCTTTTTATGGTCGCCTTCGTGCTCGCAGCAATGCTCGCCCTTTTCCTGTCCGTCATGCTTGCAGCAGCCTTCTTCCTTTTCGCCCTGTTCCCTGCAACAGCTTTCCTGCGTTTCCGCCTCGGAAACCTCTATATCTTCGGGCTGCGGTGCGGCAGTTTCTTCCGCGGCCTCGCCCTGCCTGATCTCTTCTTCACTCATCTTTGTCGTCCTTCTTATTCTTATTGCGTCCGCCGACCATACCTTCCAGCGCCTTGCCCACGTTTTCGAGCACGGTGATCACTTTGGTGTAATCCATGCGGATGGGCCCGATCACGCCGTACGTTCCGAGACTTTTGCCCCCCGCCGAATAGGTGGCGGTAACGACCGAACAGTCGTCGGGCACATCGGCATCGCCGGACGAACCGATCTTTACATTGATCTGGATCTCGTCGTTTTCGTCCCCGATGATCTCCGCGAGCTTATCCTTGCTGGAAATGACGGTGAGAAAATTTTTGACGTTTTCAATGTCCTCGTATTCGGGGTGGTTGAAAATTTTATCCGCGCCCGTGAGCACGACGTCTTCGTCGCGCGGACGGGTATACGTTTTGAGCGCGTCGATGACCTCGCGCATCACCTGCCGGTACTGCCCGAACTCGGAGAGCACCTCCTCCTCCACTTCCTTTACTTCGGAGAGGGCTTTCCCCTCGAACAGCTTGCCGATGACGTGCGACGCGTTTTCCAGCTCCTCGTCGGTCATTCCGTCGGGAATGTCGATAAAGCTGTCGCGCAAAATGCGCGTGCCCGTTACGATGACGAGCAAAGCCTTGCCTTCGCCGCAGGCTAAAAGCGCCAGATTGCGTATCTTCTCCTCGTCGGCATGCGGGCCGATGGCCACGGACGTATAGTCGGTCAAATCGCTGATGACCTTGGAAACATTCTTGATCAGGTGCTCCACGTCGCCCGACTTCTCGCTGAACGCCCGTTCGATGTAGTCGAGGTCGTTTTCGGAGAGGTTGCCGCGCTGCATCAGTTCCTCGATATAGAACCGGTACGCCTGCGGCGAGGGTACCCTGCCGCCAGACGTGTGGAACTGCGTGAGATACCCCAATTCTTCCAACGAGGCGAGCTCGTTGCGCACGGTGGCGGAACTTACGTCGGTAAGATGTTTTTCCGCAATGCTCTTGCTCGACACAGGAACAGCCGTGTTGATGTATTCATCAACCACGATCTGCAAAATTTTCTTTTTTCGGTCGGACATCTTCATTGCTTACACATCTCCCCAAGGTTTGGCACTTGATTTTCAACAATGTTAGCACTCTCTTTACCAAAGTGCTAACGTTATTATATTATTATTGTTGCGGAATGTCAAGGGATTTATGCCACAAAATGAAAAAATATTTTTTGCGGAAACCGCCGCGAAAAGGGCGCGCCTTTTTCGGCGCGCCCCTCTCGTCATATCGGTAGGTTATTATAATGGAGTAGTCGTACATTCCGCGGCCCCTTGTATACCGTTGCCGCCCCGCTTTCGTTCATCCGCCGCCCTCTGTGCGTCTCGAATTAACCAAAGTTTACTCAATTATAACAAAAGCGATTTCTTTTGTCAACAGAATTAACTATGGTTTACTAAAAAATATTGAGTTATCTTCCGCGATCGCCGCCGCGCAAGAGCGGGCGGCGCACGGCGGCGCAACAAAAGAGCGCTCCGCAGATACGGAACGCTCTTTCGTAAATCCTGCACGGATTTATTTGTTCAATTCATCTTTCAAAACCTTGGCGGGTTTGAATGCGGGCACCTTGCACGCCGCGATGGAGATCTTCTCGCCGGTGGCGGGGTTGACGCCGTTTTTCGCCGCGCGTTCTTTCGCCTCGAAAGTGCCGAACCCGACGATCTGCAATTTGTCGCCCTTGGCCATCAGATCCTTGACGTTGCTGACGAACGCATCGAAGAATTTTTCGGCGTCCGCCTTTTTCATTGCGGTATCTTCCGCAAGTTTTGCGATAAATTCGCTCTTGTTCATACAATTTCCTCCTGTATTCATGCTGAACATACGCTTATTTTACCATATACGGCCGCATTTGACAACCGTTTGAAGCGTTTTTTATTTATTGCAGCCCCTTTCGCAATGTTTCGGCGATTTCTTTGCCCGAACTCGTGCCGATGCGGTCGGCGCCGGCTTCCGTCATCTCGCGGAATTTTTCCGCCGTTTTGATGCCGCCGGACGCCTTTACGCCGCACTTGCCGTCGACCGTCTGTTTGAGCAGCTTCACGTCTTCCGCCTTGGCGCCCTCGCCGAAATACCCCGTGCTCGTCTTTACGAACGCCGCGCCCGCGTCGCGCGCGCAGACCGCCGCGCGCACCATCTCGTCGCGCGTCAGAAGCGACGTTTCGAGAATGACTTTGACGGGATTCCCTTTCGCCGCCTTCACGATCTGGCGGATCTCCCGCTTGACGTAGGCAAAGTTTCCGTTCTTTACGGCAGAAATGCAGGCGACCATATCGATCTCGTCCGCCCCGTCGGCGATGGCGCGCTTGGTTTCGAACACCTTGGTTTCCGTCTTGTTTTCGCCCATGGGGAACCCGACGACACACGCGATCTTCACGTTCGGGGAATCCTTTAAAAATTCACAGCACGCCGAAACGTACACGGGCTGCACGCAGACGGAATAAAAGCCGTATTCGCGCGCCTCTTCGCACAGTTTTTTGATATCCGCGCGCGTCGCCGTCTGTTTGAGCAGGGTGTGATCGATCATGCGCAGCAGGCGGCGTATCTCCAAAATCTTTTTTTGGCGGCGGAATTCCTCGAATTCCTCCCGCTCGTCCGGCGTGATCTGCATGGGATCGCTCGCGGGAGTTTTGCTCTCCGCGGTTTTTTCCGTTTCGGGCAGCGCCGCACTCTCCTCTTTCTCTTCCTGTCTTTTTCTGCCGAATTTAAGCATTACTATCCTCCTCTCCGATAAACCGGTACACGAGCGGTTTCGGCTCGAATGTTTCTTCCTCGCGGAAGGCGCCCCGCGCCAGCGCGAGCGCCTCCGCATTTTCCCTGTTATAATAGATGTCCGCAAGCGGCTCGCCCTCTTTGACGAACTCCCCCGCGCGGCGCAAAAGGAGTATGCCGACCGTGTGGTCGATCGCATCCTCCGCCCGCTGCCTTCCTCCGCCCAGCGCGCAGCACGCCTTGCCGAGCGCGAGCGCGGAAACGTGCAGATACCCGCTTTGCGCGGCGCGCACCGTTTCCTTTTGTGCGGCGAGGGGCAGCAGCGTTTCGTCGTATACGGCGCGCTCGTCGCCGCCCTGCGCCCGCACGATCTGCGCAAGTTTTTTTAGCGCCGCGCCCGAACGGACGGCATCTTCCGCGCGGCGGCGCGCCTCCTCCTCGGATATACCCAGCGCGAGGGAAGCGAGTTTGCCGCAATGGTAGAGGGAAAGTTCGGCAAGATCGTTTTGCTTGCCGCGCAGCACCTGTATGACCTCGCGCACTTCCGCGTTGCACCCGATATTATCCCCTAAGGGGGAATCCATGCGCGTTACGGCGGCGCACGTTTTCCGCCCCGCCGCACTGCCGATGGAAACCATCAGCCGCGCGAGCTTTTCCGCCTCCTCCGGCGAGCGCATGAACGCGCCGTCGCCGCACTTCACGTCCAGCAGGATAACGTCTGCAAAGGAGGCGAGCTTTTTGCTCATCACCGAGGAGGCGATGAGCGGAATGCTGTCTACGGTGGCGGTCACGTCGCGCACGGCGTACATGCGCTTATCGGCGGGAACGGTGTCCTTCGTCTGCCCCGCGATCGCGCCGCCGATCTTTTCCACCTGCCGCTCGAACGCTTCGGGCGTGAGCTCTACCGAAAGGCGCGGAAAACTTTCCAGCTTATCCAAGGTACCGCCCGTATGCCCCAATCCCCTGCCCGAATATTTCGCGCAGCGCACACCCAAACAGCAGAGCACGGGCACGAGAATGAGGGTGGTCGAATCGGACACGCCGCCCGTGGAATGCTTGTCGGCGCATACGCCCGTTATCTGCGGGCGGGGCGCCGTCTGCCCGCTCTTTGCCATCGCATCCGTCAGGATAAAGCATTCGCGGTCGATCATCCCGCGCAAAAGCACCGCCATGCAGAACGCGGCGATCTGCGCGTCGGACGCGCTCCCGTCCGTTACGGCGCGCACGAAAGCGCGGATCTGCTCTTCGCGCAGCTCCTGCCCCCGCTTTTTCCCGTCGATGATGTCGTATACCGTCATTTCGTCAAAAATCCCCCTGCGGCGGCAAAATACGCCGCGCTTTTTCTCCCTCTCCGTGGTACAATGCGTGAAAGTATACGGAGGAACCTGTATCATGGCATTCAATCTGCTTGCAAACGCCCTCGCGGGCGCCGCGTACCTGATCCTGCTCTTCGGGCTGTGTTTCGGCGGCGTCGTCGGCATCAAACTGCTCAACCGCAAACTGCGCGAAAACGAGCGCAAGCCTTCCGGCGAGGCAAAGGAGGAAGAACCGGCACCCGTGCCCGAAAAAAAGGCTCCCGCATCGCGCGCACCCGCAAAAAAGCGCGCGGCTTCGGCGCGGCCGAAAACGCAGAAGATCTACTACATCGTCGAAAAAAAGAGCACCCGCTCCAAAGCGGAATACGCCGAGCCGAAAGAGATAAAATTCGAAAAATGATCCCCCGTTCGGCCATGCCGCGGCGGGGCGGACACATTCGGGTTTATCAGTCGTGATAGCGGACGACGTTTTCCCCGTCTTCCCACAGCCGTTCGAGGTGATAGAACAGGCGGGATTCGTCGTTGAAGATATGCACGATCACGTCGCCGTAGTCGATCACGCCCCAGCGGCCGTCGCGCACGCCCTCCGTGCGGCGGGGTTCGATGCCCTCCTTGGAGAACTTTTCCTCCAGGTTTTCGCACAGCGCTTTGACCTGCGCGCTGCTGCGGCCGCTCGCGATGATGAAATAATCGCACAGCACCGTTTTTTCGCGCACGTCGATCGTGAGGATATCCTCCGCTTTTTTGGAGGAAAGGAACTTGCAGATCTCTTCGGTGAATCGTTTGGTTTCCATTAAAGGCTCCTGTTTTCTTTATAGTATTCGAATGCCCGTTCGGTGAGCGGGTAGATGTCCCGCCGCTCCCGTTTCAGGTATTTGAGTTCGTGTTTCAGGCTTTGAAACATACATTCGTCCAAATTTTCGTAAAAGAGGCGGCGCAGCTTGTCGATGCCGGAAAAATCCCTGCCCTGTTCGAGCATGTCGGAGAGGAACACGACCTTTTCCAAAACGCTCATATTCGGCCGCCCCGACGTGTGGTAGCGGATGGCGTCGAGCACGTTCGCATCCGTTATGCCGAAGGTGTGTTCCGCCATATACGCGCCCGTGTATTGGTGCAAAACGGGCTGCGGGACCGCCTCTTCGGGCGAAAACCCCGCAAGCTCAGGGGCGGACAGATCGAGGCTCTTCGCCACGTCGTGCAGGCCGCAGGCCTGGATCACGTCGTGCTCGGAGAGCTTATACTTCGCCGCGACGTCCGCCGCCATCAGCGCCACGCGCAGAGAATGCTTTCGCCGCGCGGGTTTCATGTAGCGGAGCGCGTCCTTCACCCGTTCCACGCGGTACAGCGAGCGCGCCTCGATATAGTCGCTCACGTCTGCGGGGAGGTACGGCCGCAGGTCCTCGCCGAAAGCGCACAGCACGCGCGTTTCGGTGGACGATACGTTTTTCCCCACATAATCGAGCGTTTTGAACGTTTTTCGGAATTTTGCGAAAAAGCGTATCTGTTCGGCGCGGAAATTGACCTTATCCCCCTCGCGGTTGCAGGCGACCAACTCCGCCTGCGCGAGGATCTCCTCAGGATTTTTCCAGGTATAAAAATCTTTGAGCATATCCGAGCCGACGAGCAAATAAAACTGCGCGTCGGGATATTTGCGGCGGAACCATTCCACGGTAAGGCAGGTATAGCTCGTGCCGCCCGCGTTCAGCTCGTACGAACTCACCTCGCAGTTTTTGATCCCCGCAAAGGCGAGGCGGCACATGTTCAGCCTGTCCTGCGCGGGCGCCATGTTTTTGCCCTGTTTGTGCGGCGGAACGAAGGCGGGGACCACGATGATCTTATCCGCCTGCAATTTCTCCGCCGCCGCGCGCACGAGATTGATATGTTCCGCATGGACGGGATCGAACGATCCGCCGAATATCGCTATCTTCATAATCCGCTCCGCTATTGTATGGGTTTTCGGCGGCATTTCTATACCTTGCCGCCCATCTTTTTCCTTTTTCTACCAGTATAGCACAACTTTTTGCCGCGCGCAAGGTTTGAAAACGAGAAAAACGGGATAAAATCCTTATGCCCGCCATTCCGCGTACAAAAAAGCAGGCGCGCAAAACGCGGGGCACAGCGGCGCACATATGCCCGCCGCCCCGCCGAAAAGCACTGCCCCAAGGCGCGCAAAATCTATCCGCGGGCACAGTTATCATGAAACGAATCGATCTTCCCCTGTGGTCGGACACGGTGTTTCTGTTTTTCGCCGTCTTTCTGTTCTTTTTCTGCGTGTTCCGCTTTTATCTGCATTCGCTGTGGGGCGCACTGCTGGGCGCGCTCGCCGCAGGCGCGGCCGCCGCATTCCTCTTTTTTCTGTTTTTCCGCGCGCGGCGCAAAAAGCGGCACGCGAGCGAGGGCGAAAAGGCGGAGATCGGCAAACTCGCCTTTCACCTGGCGATGGATTCGCCCGAACACAACGCCGCGCTCATCGCCAGATGTCTCTCCGCCGAACACGAACGGGAGGCTGGCGAAAATGCTGATGCCGGAACGGCTGCCGCGCACGGCTCCGAACGGGAATACGCCCGCATCCGCGGCGGGCGCATCGACACCGAAAAGGGCAGCACGTACTTAAAATTCCAATTCGAAAAGGTGACCGCAGACGAGCTTTCGCCCGTGATACGCGCCGAGGGCGGGCAGAAAACCGTTTTGGGCGCGGCGTTCACCGACGAGGCGCAAAAACTCGCCGCCGCCTTCGGGCTCGAACTCAAAGACGCGGCGGAGGTGTATGCGCTCGTAAAGGACAGCGGCTGCATGCCCGAAACGCTCATCTCCCCGCCCGAACCGAAACGGGGCTTTCGCGCAAAGTTCGCCTTCCGCATGCGGCGCGGCGCATGGCGGGGGTACCTGTTTTCGGGCACGTTCCTGCTCCTGTTTTCGCTGTTCACGATCTTCCCCGTCTATTATATCGCAGCGGGCGGGATATTGCTCGCAGTCGCCGCCGCCGTCCGGTTTTTCGGAAAAAAGGATTAAAAACCGCGCAAAACGCACTGAAAAAGCTAAAAATCTAATAAAAACGCGAAAATCCGCGCAAATCGCAGTGCGCCGCCGAAATATCGGCGGCGCACCTTTTTATCCAAAAATACCCGCGGGCAAAAAGGAAAGGGAGAGCAGAATTATAAATGCCAGCCAGTCCCCTACTTTGCTCGTAATCAAATGAAAATCGCTCGGTTCGCAATCACCGGGATTCCTGTCATTCCATAGTGAACGCCACTTGTTTTCCAGCTTGCATAGCGAGTAATTAAAATACAGCGCAAGCAAGGCCACACATATCAACGGAACATACAGCGCGAGCAATATGAAATTTCCCTTAATCAAAATCGCGAGCATCCCTAAAAACGCAACCACACTTAAACAGACGAGCAGACGGATATCCTTTTTCTTTTTCGCATTCATCCTTTTTTCCCCTTCGGCCGGAACTCATTTTTCATTGCGGTATTCTCCCTGAGTTTCACCCAAAACAAAGCGGACAGGCTCGCTCAAATCCGAACGTTCGACTTCCGCCGCAATACAGGAAGGATTCATATATTGGCTGAAATTCTCCCGCGGCAACCCGCCGAGATATCCCATAAGGCGCGCACAATAGACCGCATTCGCAATAATTATCGCTATGGCGAAAACCAAGCAAACGATATACCCGAATTTGCGTTCGCCGTCCGAAAAGCCGTTGTAATCGCTCCCGCCCGTCCGATAATCGGGGCTTGACGGATCGTCGGAATAGCGTATCTTTTTATGTAACTTTTCGTAATAGCTCTCCTGCGGCGCAGCCTTTTTCGGCGCGGAGCGCGCCCCTCTCTCTTTCCGCACTTCGCCGAAATCGAAACGGCGCAAAAGTTCGCCCGTTCCCGTCTCGCGCTCCTGCGTTTCGGCCGCATCGCTTGCTCCGTCCGCTTTGCCGCCCTGCGCACCGGCCGCCGGGCTATCCAAAGCGCCCGCCTCGTCCGCATCCTCCCCGCCGCGCAAAATATCTTCGACGGATATATCCAGCAATGCGGAAAGCGCCAGCAAATGCCCCGATTCGGGCAGTTCGCCCGCCTCCCAGCGTTCGACCTCCGCCGCGGATACGCCCAGCTTTTGCGCGAGCGCCGAAACGGAAAGCCCCTTTTCTATCCGCTTATCGGATAAAAGCTCCCCTCTTTTCATATTTTTCTCCTCTCGGTATACCGAGCCAAAATCGCTCTATAAAAACAGTATAGCGCCTGCTTGTAATAATTTTGTCGATAACAAGAGGCTTTTTGATAACATTTTGTAAAAACCGCATCAAAATTGGATATGCTCGAAATTTTTGCGCGACGAGCGGCGGTACAAAATGACCTTGCGGCCAATGACCGCCACGCATTCCGCCATCAGCTTTTCCGCAAGCTCCGCTCCGAGCGTTTTCGCGTCGTCCTCGGCGTTGGTCAAAACGTTGATCTTGATCAGCTCGTGCGCTTCGAGCGCATCGGAGAGGGAACGGATCATATTTTCGTTGATACCGCCCTTGCCGAGCTGCGAAATCGGCTGTAAATTCGCCGCGATGCTCTTCAAATTGCTCCTCTGTTTGCTTGTCAGCATACTGTACTCCAAATAAAAAAATTTTAGCCTTCGCGCGAATCTCGCAAAAGAGATGCTGCGATTCGCTTGATTTTCAGAGAAAACCCGCGGACACGCGGCTTTGCCGCTAACCGCCTGTTTTCTCTCTGCGGCGATATATTACGGCTCTCTTATTTTTTAATCGCCGCATTCACTCTTTCCGCGTATGCCTTTCGGCATATTGAGGGCGCTTTTTGAAAAGCGTCGTTTTCAAACGCGCAATAAATTATTAAAATAATCTCTCGCGCGTTCCAAAATCGCTATTTTGATAATTTCTCGAAAAAGGCAAAACCACGCTTTTGCCTTTTTCACTCAATTTGGCAATCCATTGCCTTACGGAAAGGGTGAAGCGGCGGCATTATAGCAATATGTGTGCCCCTAAAGATGCCGCCGCGAGGGGGAAAACCGTTCGGGTTTCCCCTTAATCACGGAAAAAAGTTTTATCAGCTTAAAACTTTTTTCGTGAACCTTTTAGTTCTTGAACGCAAACTCCACGCCGCCCACGACGACGGTATCGTCTTCGGCGACGCCCCGCTCGCGTAAAGCTTTGATGACGCCCTTGTCCTTCAACACCTTTTGGAAATACGCCATCGAATCGGGATCGTTCAAAACGACGTTGCGTTCGAGCATATCCACCAGACCGCCCGTAACGTACCAAACGTTTTCCTCCTCGTCTTTATCGATGAAAAACTCGTTGATATCGGCGCGCTCGTACTCGAATTCATCGGCGGGGACGGGTTCTGCGGGCGGCAGGGTGTCCAGCACCTCGAAGATGCCCTCGATAAGCTCGCGCGTGCCCTCGCCCGTAACGGCGGTGATGGGGAACAGCTTATATTTGCCGCGGCATTTTTTTCTGAACGTCTTCAAATTTTCCTCCGCGCCGTAAATATCGCACTTATTGAGCGCGACCAACTGCGGGAGCGAGGCGAGCTTTTCGCTGTATTCTTTGAGTTCCGCGTTGATTTTTTTGAAATCCTCCCACGGATCGCGCCCCTCCACGCCCGAAATATCCACGACGTGCACGAGCATGCGCGTGCGCTCGATATGGCGGAGAAAATCGTGCCCCAGCCCGGCGCCATCCGCCGCGCCCTCGATAAGCCCCGGGATATCCGCCGCCACGAAGGATTTATCGTAATATTTCACTACTCCCAAATTGGGGGATAGCGTGGTAAAGTGGTAGTTTGCGATCTTCGGCTTTGCGGCACTGATCTTGGATAAGAGGGTGCTCTTGCCCACGTTCGGGAAACCGATCAGCCCCACGTCTGCGATGACCTTCAATTCGAGGATGAGGGTATGCGGCTGCGTTCTTTCCCCCTTCTGCGCGAAGTGCGGCGCGTGCCGCCGCGCGGTGGTAAAGCGCACGTTGCCCTTGCCGCCCCTGCCGCCGCGCGCGAGCAAGATCTTTTCGCCGTCCGTGTACACGTCGCACAAAATTTTACCCGTCTCCGCGTCGCGCACGAGGGTGCCGAGGGGCACGGAGAACACGACGTCTTCCCCGCCCTTGCCGAAGCAATTGTTCGTGCCGCCCCGCTCGCCGTTGCCCGCGGCGAACTTGGCGCCGAAGCGGTAATCGGTCAGATCGCCCTTGTCCTTGTCCCCGACGACGTACACGTCGCCGCCCTTGCCGCCGTCGCCGCCGTCCGGCCCGCCGTTGGCGAACCCCTTGAAACTCTTGAAGGAGTTCATCCCGTCGCCGCCGTCGCCCGATTTTATGGTGATTTTTACTTTGTCCGTAAACAACGATGCCATGACTTTTCCTCTAAAACGCCTGAAAAATGAAGATTTTTTGCAAAAACTGCGCGTTTTCTCTTATTTTTCCTTATTTCGCCTATTTTACGCCCGCACTTCCGCTCTTATAAAAATCGCACACATCCGCGAGCGGGCAGCGCGCGCAGTCGGGCTTTTGCGAATGGCACACCTGCCGCCCGTGGTAAATGAGCCAATGGTGCGCCTTCGACCAATCCTCCTGCGGGATCGCCTGTTTGAGCTGTTCCTCCGTTTTGAGCGGATCCTTCGCGTGCGCTAACCCCAAGCGGTTGCTCACGCGGAAAACGTGCGTATCCACGGCGATGGCGTCCTTATCGAACCACACGGCGGAAACGACGTTCGCCGTCTTCTGCCCCACGCCCGCGAGCGATTTCAGATCGGAAAAGCTCTCCGGCACCTTGCCGCCGAACTTGTCCACAATGTCGCGCGAGGCGGAGAGGATGTGCGCCGCCTTGCTGCGGTATAACCCGCAGGAAAATATGTATTTTTCCAGCTCCTCCTGCGAGAGGGCGAGCATACTTTCGGGCGTGTTGTGCTCCTTGAACAGCTCCGCCGTTACGACGTTCACGCGCGCGTCCGTGCACTGCGCGGACAAAATGACCGCCACCAGAAGTTCGTAGGCGGTATTGTAATGCAGTGCGGGGCGCGCGCCCGCATACGTTTCGCCCAAAATTTTCAGCGCCTGTTTTCTCTCTTGTTCGTTCATGCCGCCATTGTACCATAAAACGGCGGGTTTGTCGATGATTTTTTATATTCGACGGAAAATTTGCGGCGTCATATGCGCGTAACGAATACCCTGCCGTAGCCTGTGCGCACGCGGAAAAACCCGACGAACGCGCCGTACCGCCCGCTGCCGAGCTCCTTGCGCGCGCGGGGAAGATCAAACTCTCCGATGCGCGCGGAGATACCGCACCCCACGTTCGCCTCTTTCGGGGTGGAAACCGCACTCGCCGCCACACCGTTCGATTTGAGCCGCGCGACAAAATCGATCGTCTGCGCGCGGGAACGAAAAACTGCCAGAATCATATCCATAACTTTTACCCTTTGTTGGCCGCAAAAGCGCGCAGGAAGATTGCAATTTCCGCCGCCTCCGGCATATATTAATACAGTATATGAAACGGAACGGGATTTTGGTTTTCCGTTTTGCGGAGGTGCGATTATGATTTATTTTGACAATGCGGCGACGGGCGGAAGAAAGCCGGACAGCGTGATCCGCGCCGTGCATGCGTCGATCAGCGGGCTGTGCGGAAACCCCGGCCGGAGCGGGCACGCCCTTTCCATCGCGCTTGCCGAACAGGTTTTCGCCTGCCGCGAGCATCTGCGGCGCTTTTTTCGCGCAAATTCCTCCGACCGCGTGATCTTGACAAAAAACTGCACCGAGGCACTCAATATCGCCCTGTTCGGGCTGATACGCGGGCAAAAACGGTTTAAAAAACCGCACATCGTTTCGACCGTCGCCGAGCACAATTCGGTGCTGCGCCCCCTCTTTTTCCTCGAACGCACGGGAGAGATCGAGCTCACGCTCGTGCCGCTGACGGACGGAAAAGTTCTGCCCGAAAGCATCGCCGCGGCGGTGCGCAAAAACACGCTCGCCTGCGCGTTCACCCTCGCATCGAACGTTACGGGGGCGGACATCGACCCCGCCGCGGTGCGCGCGCTTTTGCCCGCAGAGGTGTACACGGTCTGCGACGGCGCGCAGGCGTGCGGGCACGTTCCCGTCGATATGAAGAGCGCGGGGATAGACGCGCTCGCTGTGGCGGGGCACAAGGGGATGCACGGGATACAGGGTTCGGGCGCGCTGCTCTTTTCCGAACGGCTGGAACTTGCGCCGTTCATGTTCGGCGGTACGGGCAGCGAGAGCTTTAACCCCGCCATGCCCGATTTTTACCCCGACAAATTGGAGGCGGGCACCCTGTCCTGCCCGGCGGCGGCCTCGCTCACCGAAGGGGTGCTGTATTTGGAAACGCATATGGACGGCGCCGCCCAAAAGGTGTATTCCATGACCGAACGGCTGGCGGCAGGATTGCAAAAAATACCGAACGTGCGCGTTTTTTCGCGGCCGAATCGCTGCGGGATCGTCGCGTTTTCGTGCACAAAGCTGCAATCGGAATTTTTTGCGCAGGAGCTTTCGGACGACTACCGCATCGCCGTGCGCGGCGGGCTGCACTGCGCGCCCAAGATGCACGACGCGCTCGGTTCGGGGCGAAACGGCTTGGTACGCGCGAGCCTTTCCGAATTCAACTCCCCCGCCGAGGTCGAACAATTCCTCGCGGCGGCAAAGGAGATCGCCTCGCGCTTTTAAAATAGGCTCGCAGGCAGGCGGAAAAGTTCGGATGCGGAAAATGCGATAATCTGCCCGGGCGGATAGGTGCCCGGCAAAGCGGCAGAAAAAGCAAATTTTACCGTAACCGGATAGGCGGCGGCGATGGCGGAGGAGCGGCGGAAAAAGCGAAAAATCGGCGGCAAAAGCGAAAAATCGGCGACAAAAGCGGCGGGCGCCCGCCCGAAAGCGAACGCCCGCCCCTCTTTATTTGGTCTTTTTCAGATTTTGAATGACCTGTTCGAGCTTTTTGCGCTTGGCGCCGTCGAGCATGGGATAGAGCACGGCATAAAAATTGTCGAGTTCCGCGTCGGTGAGCGTGCCCGCTTTCCGCCCCTTTTCCGCCTCCTTGTAGATGGCGCGCAGGATATCCCCCTCGCCCTTGCCCTCGAACGCCTTTGCCATCATCTTCGCCATATCCATGGCGCCGTCGGGGTCGCTCTGCGCCTTATCCCCGCCGGTATACGAATTGAAATCTTTCATCGTACTACCTCCGAAAAAATAATTTTCTCTTTCATGTATATGCGGCGGGCGCGGCATTTGCCCGCCGTACAAGGGAGGCGCTATGGAATTAGCCGTTTTGCTGTTGGTTTTACTGTTGGCGGATAAGAGTGCTCGCGCCCCCGCGCGCGGCGCGGGGGCGCTTTCGGACGAACTTTCCGATCTCTTGGAAAGCGATTGGTTCCAAAAACAATCTTTCGGCGGGGTGAGCGGAAAGGAGATCGCGCAGGCGGCAGACGCGGTGCGCGGCATCGCCGCGCAGGGTGAGAGTTTGCGCGGGCTCCTGCAAAAGGGAGACCTCTCCTCCCTGTTAAGCTCGCTCGGCGGGCAGGAAACGGGAGATCTGCTCAAAAAAATGGAGGGCGCCGCAGCCCTCGCGCGCGGCATGGGCGGCCTCGGCTCGCTGTTCGGCGCACCCGCGCAGGCGCCCTCTTCCGGCGCGGACGGCACGGAAAACGGGGCGGAAATGGAAAACCCCTTCGCGCCCATCGCAAATATCGCAAACGAGGAGATCGTTTACGCGCTGACGAGGTATTTTGCATAACCTCCTTTCACACAATTTGTTTTGAGCAGACAAAACAAATTGTCGTGAGTTTGAGGACAACCCCACGGCACGCTGCTTTTGCCGCTGACCGTTGGAGTTTTCCTCGCCGCGGCATTTTTCAGAGCACACATATTATTCAATGCCGCGGCTTCACCTTTCCTGCATAAGCCGTATGTGTGCGGCAAATTGAGTGCGCTTTTTGAGAAGCGCGATTCTCAAACGCGCAAGTAATTGTTTTATTCACGCGTTTCTCGGCAAGCTGTTGCCTGCGAAACGCCGTGATTTAAGGGGAAACCCGAACGGTTTTCCCCTCATGCCACGCCGCAACAAAGCGACGGAGGGCAGACGGCGCGCGTAGCTTGCCGCCGAGCCCTCGTGTGCTTGTTCCGATTTTCGGGGCCCCGTTTTTTAGGTGCACGCATATAGCGCGATTTTGCTTTTGCAAGCAATTATTACAAAACCGCCGCGCATATGCGCGGCGGCGAATATCATCCGTTTCATCCCTGTTTTATCCACCGCGTGCGCCAAAAAACATATGCGCCACGGCGCAATTTATGCGGCTATCTCGGAGAGTATCCAGCGCAATTCCGCATCGTCCCAATCCCCGAACGTCTGCGCGTCTTCCGTGGGGATCGCCCCGTCGTCCGTAGTAATGCCGCGGTCGTGGATGCAGGTGCTCGCCTCGTCCGGCCAGTGGATGGTGGCGGTGGTCAGCTTGACCGCCTCGCCGGTAAGCGGATTTCGGAAAGTCGTCTGCATGATCCCCTTGCCGTAGGTAGAGGCGGGAGCCGTTTTGCCCGAAAGATCGGTGATGAAGATATCCTCGTACCCGATCGTGCCGTAGGAGAGCATGACGCCCATCAGCGCCTCGGAGGCAGACGCCGTGTTCGCATTGGCGGCAACGTAGATAGTATCCTCTTCCGAAAAATAATCGGAATAATAATTGCCGTGCGCGCGGTATACCTCCTCCCTGCCGTTTCCGTAGACGGCGCGCATCACCGGTTCGGAATCGGACTCGGCGCCCCTCATCAGATAGGCGGCGATGCCCTGCATGACGGAAACGGAGCCGCCGCCGTCGTTGCGCAGATCGAGCAGCAGCGAATGTTTCCCGTCCTCTTTATACGCCTGCGCCGCGCGGCCGAATTCTCCGACGGCGTTCCCGTAAAAGCTCGTGAGCCGGATATATGCGGTACCGCCGCTCACCTTTTCGTCGACGGAAACATATTCGCTCACGTTCGTCCAAACGCCCGAACCGCCCTCATATGCGCACATATACGCCTCGCCGCCGGCGGCATAGAGCACATAGCTTTCGGTATAGCGCGCGAGGGTGACGGGAACGATTTTGCAATTTTCCTCCGCCGTTTCATGCCCCGAAACGGCCGAAACGCGCAGATATGCGGTATCCCCGACCGCAAAGCCGCTCAGCAATTTGCTCAGCCGGCTGTAATCGTAGACGGTTTCCCCGTTCTTTTCCGATGCGGTGAACGTATTTTCGACGGCATCCTCCGCCTCGCCTGCTCCGGTCACGAAGATACCCGTTTCGAGCCCCGCGTAAAAGGCGGGGGAACCGAGCGCCGCCTCCGCGACCATGTTTGAATTCAAGAAAAAGGACAGGCCCATCCCCTGCGAAATGCCGCGCGAGGAATCCACCACCACGTCGTACTCGTCCGCGGTGTAGTAGGCGGAATAGCGGTCGAGGAGAGAGGTTGCGCCGTCGATGGCGGCCTGCCAAAACTTGCCGTCATCCACATCCTCGTAGTATTCCGAATCGATCTTGTCCTTCATCCACAGGAGGGAACGCGCCCCCGCGGGGAGGGTGAAATAGTAGGTAAAAAATCCCGCGAAAAAGATCACCGCGGCCGCGGCGAGCGCGATCGCCGCCCACAGCACCTTTTTCCCCGTGCTCATCTTTTTGCTTTTCTGTTCTTGCTGCATGAAAACTCCGTCCGTTTATTTTTGCCAGGGCGCAGGCAGAAGTTCGGCGAGCGCCGCGGTCTTCAAAGGCTGTTCCGCCAGGAGAAATTCCGTCCTCTCGTTTTCGGGCGAAAGGAGACGGAAAAACTCGCGGCAGCACCCGCAGGGCGGCATCGGTTTCCCGTCTCGCCCCACGCACGCAATCCGTTTTACGACCGTTTCGCCGTCGGCGATCATCGCCGCGGCGGCGCTCCGCTCGGCGCAAAAGCCCAGCCCGCAGGCGAGGTCGATGTTTACGCCTGTATAATATTTGCCGTTGGCGCCCTCGATGACCGCCGCCACGAACCCCGACGAAAAAAATTCGCCGTGCTCTTTCGGGTTCAAGAGCGAGCGCGCCAGCGCCGCCATTTCGCTATACGTCATACAGTATTCCCCCTTTTTGTTCCGATTATGACAAACGCGCGCATCCGCTTTATAAGCGGGATGCGCGGCTCTTTTGTTCCGATTTTTTAATAAAATTGCGAAAAAACACCGTATTTGCCGTATTTTTATCCGCAAAACGGCAAATTTCAGCGCGCCAGCCCCTCTTTTTTCGCCTGCTCCGCTACCGCCTTTGCGACGGCGGGCGCGACCCGCTTATCGAACGCCGAAGGGATGATATTGTCCCGTGCGAGGTCTTCCCCCACCAGCGCCGCGAGCGCCTTTGCCGCCGCGACCTTCATGCCCTCGGAGATATCCTTCGCGCGCACGTCGAGCGCGCCGCGGAACACGCCGGGGAAAGCCAAAACGTTGTTGATTTGGTTGGGAAAATCGCTCCGCCCCGTGCCGACGACGAACGCGCCCGCATCGAGCGCGGCCTGCGGATAAATTTCCGGTTCGGGGTTTGCCATGGCGAAAACGATGCTCTTTTCCGCCATGCTCTTTACCATCTCCCCGGTGAGCTGTTTGGGCGCGGAAACGCCGATAAACACATCCGCCCCTTTCACCGCGTCGGCAAGGGTGCCGCGCAGCTTGTTTTTGTTCGTTTTTTTTGCGATCTCCGCCTGCGCGGAGGTGAGCCAGCTCTCCCCTTCGCAGACCAAACCGCAGCGGTCCGCCATGACGATATTCTCCGCGCCGCATTCCAAGAGCAGGCGGCAGATGGCGATGCCCGCGCTGCCCGCGCCGCAGATGACGATGTTCGCCGCCGAAAGCTGTTTGCCCGCGAGTTTGAGCGCGTTCATGAGCGCCGCCGCGACGACGATGGCTGTGCCGTGCTGATCGTCGTGGAAAACGGGGATATCCAATTTTTCTTTGAGGCGGCGCTCCACCTCGAAGCACTTGGGCGCGCAGATATCCTCCAAATTGATGCCGCCGAAGGAGGGCGCGATCATCTCCACCGCCTTGACGATATCGTCCGCATCCTGCCCGGAGAGCACGATGGGAATGCTGTCGATGCCCGCAAATTCGCGGAACAGGATGGCCTTTCCCTCCATGACGGGCAGGCCCGCCAATCCGCCGATATTGCCCAGACCGAGCACGGCGCTGCCGTCCGAAACGACGGCAACCGTGTTCCATTTCCGCGTATATACATACGCTTTTTCGGGATCTTGGGCGATCTCGCGGCAGGGTTGGGCGACGCCCGGCGTATAGGCGAGGGAGAGGGATTCTTTATCCTTGACCTCGATAAGCGAACGCACTTCGTATTTCCCGCGCAGAGTTTGATGAAGTTGCAGAGATTTTTCGTAAACGTCCATAGTGAATACCTTTTTATTTTTTCCGGCCGCCCTGTTCGCGAAAACCTCGCTCCGCCGCGATTTTTCCGTGAAAGTACGGTTTTATTTTTAACAATTTTTGCGCCGGCGCACCCTATTTGCCGACAGTTCAGTTTTGGGGAAAACTTTCGGAAAAAGTAAAACGACGCTTTTGCCTTTTTCTCCCAATTTGCCGAAAGGCATATGCGGAAAGAGTGAATTTTAATATTCCCTCGCGCAAGCAGAATCACATTTCTGCGCCGGCGCCCTCAATTTGGCAATCCTTTGCCTTACGGGAAGGGTGAAATCGACGCGCATATTTATGGTGTGCCCTGAAAAGCGCGGCGCAGAGGAAAACTCCGATTGCTCCTCGCATAGCAAGGACAATGGGGTTTTCCTAAAAATCGCAGAAATTTGTTTTAACAGCTTAAAACAAATTTTATGAACCATATAATTACTCGCGCAAGCAAAACCACGTTTTTGCGCCAGCGCACTCCATTTGCCGTCAGGCTTACGGGAAGAGAGTGAAACCGCCCGATCCTAAAATATGTGTGCCCTTAAAAATCGGGCGGCGAGAGAGAAAACGTCGTTAGGCGCAGTAGCGCCGTGCGGCGGTGTCTTTCTCAAAATCTCGAAAAATAATTTTGTCTGCTCAAAATTATTTTTGAGAATCATTTACACCAGTTTATTGAGTATCGTAATGAGCCGGAATGTAACGGCATCGGAAAACTTGCGCAAATTCAGCCCCGTTACGCGCTCGATCTTGTCCAAACGGTACATGAGCGTGTTGCGGTGCATATACAGGTTGCGCGACGTTTCGCTCACGTTCAGGCTGTTTTCGAGGAACTCCTCGGCGGTGTTAACCATGTCTTCGTCTTTGAGCAATTCCTTCGCGTCGCCGTCGAGCAGGACGGAAAGATATTCGGAAAGCTTGTTTTCGGGGATATCTTCGAGCATCTTGATGAGCATGAACTCGCGGTAGCTGTGCACGACGCCCTTCGAGTTGAACATGGTGCTCATGCGCAGCGCCGCGCTCGCCTGGCGGTACGATTCCCCCGCGTCTTCAAAGCGGCGGAAGGTGCCCCCCACGCCGATGTGCGCGCGCATCCCCAGCTCCTCCATGAGCGAACGGGCGAGGAAAGAGGCAAAATCGGCGGAAGATTGATATTCCGAATCCTCCGATACGAATTTTACGAAAGCGCAGTCCTTTCCCGAAACGACGACGGCGCAGTCCGCCTCGTTCTCCGCGTACTGCGAAAGGAGGGAGATCGCGTCGGAAGTTTTCCCCTCGGCGGCGACGGCGAGCACGAAACAGGGCGTATCGGGCACGGGATAGCGGGCGCGGAACTTTTGGATATCCGACGCGCTGCATTCGCCGAGCAGGATGCGGCGCAAAAATTCCGCTTTGGGCAGGTTTGCCGCCCGGCCCGCCGCATTTTCCAGGATATCCGCCAGCAGATAGGCGTAATTTTTCTGCACGGGGCCCGCCCCCTCCACCGAACAGATATAGGGCGTAGAGCGGTAGGCGATTTTAAAGCAGGTCATATTCGCCTTTTCATCCTGCAAAATGCCCTCGAAATCGGGCGATATCGATTTGCCCGCGCCGGCGAGCGGCCTGCCCTCCGCCGAATAGACGGAAACGGCAATGCCCGTGTTCTCTTGAATATTTTGTACGATCTTACGAAGTTCGGAAAGCATCTTTTCTCCGCGGCGCACCGGAAAGAGGGGCGCTAAAGCATATTTTCGCATTTTATTATAGCGCAAACGGGGTGAAATATCAATAAAAATTCCGCGCAAGGAAAAAATCGGCGTAAAATTTTACGCTTTTTACACAATCTAACGGAGGGTATTCAACACGGAACTTCCGCCGCATAAAAATTCTTCCTGCAAATACATTGGCAAAATTTTCGTCATACACTTGACACATTTTAGCAGATATAGTAAAATAATAAATGTAATAATATCCGCGCTGCGGCAATTATCTTTTGAAACACGATGGCAACCCATTGCGCCTATAAAAACGGGCGTATGTGTTTGAACATAAATATATAAAAATATAGGGGTACATTCTTATGGCTGGTAACGAAACTGTTATGCCCGGAAAAGGTAAAGACGGCAAAGTATTCCAAATTGTTGTATCGCTGATCCTGTTTGTCGGCTTTGTCGTGATGCTCTTTTATCCGGCCGCCTATGCGGATAATTCTGTCTGGGCGATGATCCTGAACGCGTTCCAAGGCGAATATTCGGACACGACTTTCCTGCAGATCGCTCTGTATGTCGTCGTCGGATTCTATGTCGTCATGCTCGCTTGCACCGTGATTTCGCTGTTCGTAAAGAAAAACGCGGCGATCGTATGCAATTATATCAAATCGTTCGTGGCGCTGCTCGCCTTCGGGTTCCTTGTATTCGGGCTGAAATATGACTTGAATGCACCTTTCAGCGAGATGTTCCTCTCCGAAAAAACTTTCTTCGCGATCAATTCGCTGACCGGTACCCTCGGATTGGCTGCCCTCGCCATCATCGTGCTCAACTTTGCCGCCTATAAGGTAAAAGGCATCTATAAATTCGTTTTCCTCGTCCTTGCGGCCGCGTTCTTCGTGTTCTGCAAAGGATTCACGTTCGTCGACGATCTTTCGTTCGTCGATCTGTTCGCCAAACTTGACCTCGGAGAGGGCGTGGCCGCCATCACGGGCATCGCGTTCAGCATCTTCGCCTGGGCGTCGCTCGTCAACCTGGCGCTCGCATTCCTCACCGTGATCCTCCCCCGCACAAGCATGATGGACCTCGTGCGCTCCGTCTGCATGTTCGTGTTCGCCGTATTCGCGCTCATCATGCTCGGCGTATACAGCTCGTTCGGCAGCCTGTTCGATTATATCGGAACGGTCGGCGTTACCGGCGTTGCGCTCGTACAGCTCGTCTATGCGATCATCGTCGTATGCGTCCTGCACGCGAAGAACAAGAAACAAGAGGCTTTGGAAGACGCCGCGGAAGACGAGAGCCCGTTCGTCGGAGACGAAAACGAGCAGATGGCGATCAAAGGTCTGGAGGCTCCTGCCGCAGAAGAACCCGTGCAGGAAGAGCCCGTGTATGCGCAGGCTCCCGTTCAGGAACAGCCCGCCGCTCCGCAGTTTACGGCCGATGCGGCCGAGGCGAACGACGCCTTTGAAGATGCTACGCAGATCTCCATCGACGATATAGCCGCAGAAACGCAGAAAGAGGAAGAGGCCGCCGCGCAGGAAGAGATCGCCGCCGAAGAGGCTGTGCGCGAAGAAGAAAAAGAATTCGACTTCGAGCAGGCGAAATTCGACGGAAAGTTCAACCGCGCTTATGCCGAATTTGCGGAAAAAGAAGAACAGCAGAAGAAACAGGAAGAGCAGCAGAAAGCGCAGCAACAACAGCAGGCGCAGCAGCAACCTTTCTACGGATACAATTATCAGCAGCAACAGCAGTATCAGCAGCCGCAGACGCCTCCGCCCTACTACGGCACTCCGTATGCGCAGCCGTACGGCGCACAGGGTTACTACAACATGGGGTTTGTTCCCGATATGTTCATCAGCAGCCTGACGCCCGCCGAGCGCGAGGAATTCGACCGCCTGTTCATCACCCGCATCTACGGCGACAACAAGCGCCTGCCCGCCTACCAGATCGGCGGCGACAACCGCGAATTCTTCACCAAGATATTCGTATTCATGGGAAGATACCGCAACGTCATTTCCGAAAGCCTGTTGGAAAAGATCTACAATTACAGCAACGCGATCAAATAACCGACGCTTGCCGAAAAAACGCGAGGGCTTGCACCGTAAAGGCGCAAGCCCTTTTTGCATGAAAAAACGGCGGAGATCGGCGTAAAGAGGTCGGTATAAAAAGCAACAAAGGCGACTTCAATAAACAATGGCAGTTTCATATACGGGGGATAAAAAATCTCGCAGGCGCCTCCCTATATGGCGGCCCCTTCCGCGCATCCCCCTTCCGCTGTATCAACGAGTTCCCCTATTTTTCCTTTTCGCCGTTCCAAGATATTCCTCCTGCCCCTGTTTCCCTTCCTCCGCCAAAGGCGCACTCGCCATCCTTCCCCTTTTATCCCAAAGCGCTCTCCCCCCTCACTGCCCTTTCGCTATTTCCAAACGCTCTTTGCACTCGCCATCCTCCTCTGTTCCAAGGCAAGCGCCCTTGCTGCAAATAATTATTTATACAATTTCTGATTTCCCGAAAAAAACGCTTGACAAACTATACTATGTAATGTATAGTATTATGCATAAAGCAGTATGGAAGGAGGCGGCGATGGACGCGCAATTAAAAAAGGGGCTGCTCGACGTCTGCGTTCTGTCCGTATTGCGGCAAGGGGAATCGTACGGGTATAAAATTATCGCGGACATAGCGCCGTATATCGAGATATCCGAATCGACGCTGTACCCCATTCTCAAACGTTTGGAAAGTACGGGCGCCGTAACGACGAACAGCCGCGAATACAACGGAAGATTGCGGAAATACTATTGCATTACGCAGAAAGGGCTGCAAAAGATCCAAGAATTTGTCGAGGATATCAAAGAATTTGAAAAAATTTATGATTTTATCGTGCGAGGAGGCAGACAATGACCAAACAGCAATGGCTGAAAAAGCTGCATAAAAAGCTCTCTCCCCTGCCGAACGGCGAGCGGCGGCGGGCAGAGGAATATTACACCGAAATTTTTGACGACAAGCGCGATGCCGGCATCAGCGAGGAAGAGATCCTGCGCGAGTTCGGCAGCCCCGCCGCGGCGGCGGACAAAATCATCGCCGAATACGGCGACGGCACCGCAGAGGGAGAAAAAGAGCGCAGGCACGCCACGGCGGGCGATACGGCGGCGCGCCTTTTTGCGGCGTTCTTTCTCTTTTTATTCGTAATACTTCCCATTGCGGCCGTCATCGTTTGCCTTGCGGCGGCAGGCGCCGCGCTGTTTATCAGCGGATTCGCCGTCGTTTTGGGCGGATTTATCTATTTTGCGTACTTTCTCGTACAGCTGTGCATGTTCGGCGGCGGGGCGTACATTGCGCACCTCGGCATAGGGCTTGCGGCGGCAGGGATCGGCGCGCTGCTCGTTCCCCTGTTCCTGTACCTGACCAAATGGCTGTTCATCGGCTGCGGCAAAATTTTCGTCTGGCTGGGGAAATTCATCCGCGGAAAAAGGGAGGCACACTGACATGAAAGAAAGACGCAGACTGTTTGCAAAAGTATTTATCATACTCGGCGTTCTCCTGCTCGCCGCGGGGATCATCCTGTTTATCGGCGGCATGAGCGCCGTCGGCTGGGATTTTTCCGCACTGAACACGGTGCGCTATGAAAACAGAACGTACGAGGAGCAGAGCGGCTCCGTGACCGCCCTGCAAGTGGACTACACCGACGCCGCCATCGCCGTCGAATATTCCGAAACGGCGGAAAAAATCAGCGTCAGTTACCCCGTCCGCCAAAACGAGCACGGCGAGGACACCGCAGAGATTAAAATTACCGAAGAAAACGGAACCCTGACGGTCGTCGAGCACGTTGAATGGGAAAAGAATCTCTTTCAATGTAGTTTGGGCAACTCTCCCGTCGTGCGCATAACCCTGCCCGCGGGGCGCGAATACAGCCTCACGCTCGGCACCGGCAACGGCAGCATCCGCCTGCAAGCAAACGGGGCAGAACTCAGCTCATTGGCGCTGCATACGGAGAACGGCAGCATCCGCGCGCAAGCCGAAACGCCGCTGCATATCGGCGGAAACGCAACTTTTCAAACGGAAAACGGCTCCGTAACGGTTTCGAATATCGAGGCGGAGGGCGATCTCGCTTTGCACACCTCCAACGGCAGCGTTTCCGCGGAAAATGTTTCGGCTAAGAACATAACGGTAACTACGGAGCATGGGGATGTTACGCTGACCGATGCCGCCGCGGATACAGCGCTGAAGGCACAAACATCGACCGGACGCATTTCCCTCTGCGGCGAGATCGCGGCGAACTCGCTGACCGCAAAGACGGAGACGGGCGCGATCCTCTTGCGCGACGGAACGATCGACGCGAATGCAATCGACCTTTCGACCGAAACGGGTTCCATCACCGCCGAAAACAGCGTTTTTGCGGGCGCGCAGAGCGACTACACGGTGCAGGTTTCAACGGAGATAGGCAATTCCAACGTTTCCGATTCTTTGGGCGGAAACAGGCGACTCTCCCTCAAAACAACGACGGGCGAGATACGCGTTTTCTTTCAAAATTAAAATAAAAATCCCCGCACACAAGTATGTGTGCGGGGATTTTTTACTAAACTCCGATAAAAATAGAGCCGAATACGCTGATCGTCATAAGCAGTATCATAATGCCGATAACGAGCCCGGCGATCGCAAACCCGACCGCGCGGAACCGCTTATAGCGCGCCAGCCCGACGCCCGAAAGAGATACTCCCGTAACCGAAAAACCAAACGCGCCGACCAACAGAAAAAACGCACCCATGCCGAGCGCCATCAGTTCGCTCTCCGGCGGCTGATAGTACGGATCGTTGAACGCTTCCGGGTTGGAGCCAACAAAGGCAACCACGAGCATCAATATCCCCAACCAGCAAGCAAGCCCTGCCAGCGAAAATATCATACCGAGCAAACCGCATTTATTCAGCGGAAATTTAGAACGGTCTACGGGCGGATTTGCCGCATAGGGCATATAGGGCGGCATGTTTCCGTTATACGGCGGAACGCCGTACCCGTTCGCGTTGGGCGCACCGTATTGCGGCGGGGGCGCCCAATAATTCCCCTGCCTTCCGGCATCATTTCTCTGCCCTGCAAAGGGCGGCTGCACCCCGTTTTCCTCCGTTTTTTCGGCATTCGCCTTTGCGTCGGCCTCCTTCTGCCGGCAATCGTCGCAGATAAAATCTTCGTTGTCCGTCTGCTTGCCGCAGCGCATACAATAGCTCATTTTTCATTTCCTTCCCTATTTATCAAAACACGCACTCAAAAAATATTAAACACAAACGTGATGAGCGTCATAAAGATAACAAACCCGACGATGAATCCCCCGATGGCCAAACCCGATAGACGGAAGCGTTTGCGGCGCAAAAAGCCGACTACGGAAACCGCGCAACCCGCGGCGGAAAACAAAAACGCCAACGCCAACGGCACAACAAAGCTCATGGTAAAACGCAACAAATCGCCCGACGTTAAAATATAGTCATCCTCAAACCATTCGGGATTCTGCGCCATAACGAACCACACGACGAAGAACATCGAAACAAGCGCAAGCAGTGCCGCAAACGAAAGGATGATGCCCGCCACCGCGCATCTATTTACGGGGATTTTTTCCCGCACCTCCTTTGAAGATACGATCTCCTCCCATTCTTCGGTGCGAACGTTCGCTGTATGTTGTTGCTCTTTTGCGCCGCGCAACTCGCCGCCCGATGCCTGCGAAACTTGCTCCAAGGCGTTTTCCGCATGCGGCGCACATTCCGCGCCGCTCTGCTTTGCCGCTTTTTTGCAATCCTCGCAGAGCAGATCGCTGTTCCCCGTCAGCTTTCCACACTGAACACAATACATATTCCCCCACCTCGGATTTTATTGTATCATATCCCGCCCCCGTTTGTCAACGGCGGCGCAAATATTATACGGCGATCGCACGGAAACGGTGCGGCGAGGAAAGCGAGGCTCCTGCGGCGCTATACACGAGAGCGCCGCAAGCGCACCGCTTGTTTTCTAAACAACGGCAAAAAACTATTCCTTGCCGAAAAATTTTCGGTTGGCGTAGAAAAAATCGAAAAACGTGCGCGCATTTTCCAGCTCCCACCACTTTTTTAAGGTAACGGGAAAGCTGTCTAGGTCATAAATTTTTGCGCGCTCCAAGGCGAGCAGAAAGGGCGAATGCGTCGCTATCAGAAATTGGCAGCCGCAGTAGCGCGCCTTTTCCTCGATGAGCGATTTCAGCTTTAACTGCATTTTGGGCGAAAGGCTGTTTTCAGGCTCATCTAAAAGGTACAGCGTGTCGTTTTGCAGCATTTCGTCGAAGAAATCCAGCGCCGTTTCGCCGTTGCTGCGCAGGCGCACCTCCTTCCCCGCCAGCTTTTGCAAAAATTTGCGGCGGGAGAGCGATTTGGTGCGTGCCAACACCTGCAAACGGAAATTCTCGTAATTCTCCCATCCCGTAAAGCGGATGCTTTCGCCGTATTTGAGCGAAGCATAGTCCTCCTTGCCCCGCGCCGTGTCCTCCGCGATCTCCTCGTTGCGCGTACGCGCGGCGAGCATGTATTCGAAGATATCGTCGCTCATAACGATGCGGCTGCCCGCGGGGATTTCGAGCGGTTCGCCCTCGTCATCGTACCCCGTGCGGTACTCGCAGACGGCGCAATAGGGCGCAAACAGCTCCCCGCCGTTATGCGGCGCGAGCCGCTTGAGGCCCAACTTTTCCGCAACGATGTTCAAAATCGTGCTCTTTCCGCTGCCGTTGCCGCCGTAAACGACGGTGATCGGCTCGAAGTCGAGCTCGATAAGCCCCTTTTGCGGGAACAGTCCGCACGGGTACCCGTTGTCGAGATAGCCGAACGCACCGCCGTTTTCCGCCATTCTCTTCCGCGCGATCGCGTATTCCTGCTCGCCGTCGGGGAATACAAATTTTTCGAGATACACCATCCTATGCACCGCCTGCATTTTTTCTTCCATTATAACACGAAAAACAGGCATGCGCATGCCTGTTTTTAAAAATTTTTCTATTTTAATGATTGTGCCGCAATATTTCCAATTCATGTTCCCAACGTTTAACATGATCCATGTAAACGCAATCCGTTAAATAGAGAAAATACATTCCCCAACAAAAAAATATAAAAGCAAACATACATAAAGAAAACACTGCAAAAAAAATATTACCCACAACGGGAGAAAATATACAGACTATGATTCTAAATACCATGAACAAAAACGCTAATATAGTGGCTGCACTCCACATTATTTTGCAAAATTTATCGGAACGCATATATAATTTTATATACTTTTCGAAAAATTCCGTATCGCCTAATTCTTTCCGTTTTTTCATTTCCCAAGCCAAAAACTTCCGCTTTCGCCATTCGCTTATTCGCCCCTTCATACAATCCCCCCCTTATTTTATCGTTAAAGGCGGCAATCTAAATTTGATTGCCGCCTTCACTCGCTTACCTTTTATTTATGCTTCCGATCTACATAGCTCGTATGCAGGATCTCGTGCGCCTTGTGCGAGCCGGGCTCGCCGAAGAATTCCTTGTACAGCCGCTGTACGCCCTCGTTCTCGTGGCTCTTGCGGATGACTGCCTTTTTGTCCTCGTCGTAGAGCGCCTTGGCGCGCTTGGAACGCAGGTCTACCTGCCTGCGGGTATACGCGCTCTGAATCGGCTGACCGCCGCCGTTTACGCAGCCGCCCGGACAGCACATGACTTCCACGAACGTGTAGTCGCACTCGCCCTTTTTGATCTTTTCGCACAGCTGTTTGGCGTTGGTGAGGCCGCTTGCCACCGCAACTTTGACTTTGACGCCGTTCAGGTCATACTCCGCTTCCTTGATGCCCTTGATGCCGCGCACCTGCTTGAAGTCGATATTGTCCAGCGGTTTGCCGGTGATCTTTTCCGCCGCCGTGCGCAGGGCCGCCTCCATGACGCCGCCCGTTGCGCCGAAGATGACGCCCGCACCCGTAAATTCGCCGAGCGGGTTGTCGAACGTGCCGTCGGGCAGTTCGTTGTAGAGGATGCCCGAAGTTTTGATCATCTTGGCGAGCTCGCGGGTGGTGAGCACCGCATCGATATCGGGGTAGCCGCTCGCGTTCTCGTTCTCGCGCGTTCTTTCGAACTTTTTCGCCGTGCAGGGCATGACGCCGACGACGTAGATGTTTTTCGGGTCGATCCCCTCTTTCTTGGCCCAATAGGTCTTGACCGTAGCGCCGAACATCTGCATGGGCGACTTGCAGGAAGACAGATTGGGGATAAGTTCGGGGTAATAGTACTCGACATAGCGGATCCAGCCGGGCGAGCAGCTCGTGAACATGGGCAGCGTGCCGCCCTCCTGCACGCGGTGCAAAAGCTCGTTCGCCTCCTCCATGATGGTGAGGTCGGCGCCGAAGTTCACGTCGAACACCTTATCGAAGCCGAGCATGCGCATGGCGGTGAACATTTTGCCCTCGGTGTTGGTGCCGATGGGATAGCCGAACTCCTCGCCGATGGCCGCGCGCACGGCGGGAGCCGCCGCCACGACGACGACCTTTTCGGGATTGTTGATGGCGTCGCGCACGTTGTCGATCTCCTCGCGCTCGTGGAGGGCGCCCGTGGGGCACACCGCCACGCACTGGCCGCACGCCACGCAGGGCGCATCCGCCAAATCCGATTCGAACGCGCACGCGATGTGCGTTGCAAAGCCGCGGCGGGCGGGTGAAATGACCGCTACGTCCTGCACCTTGCTGCAAACCGCCACACAGCGGCGGCAGAGGATGCACTTTTCGTTGTCGCGCACGAGGTAGCCGGTAGAAGTATCCGGTTCGCACTCGGTGCGCGCGCCCTTAAAGCGGTTTTCGTCGCAGCCGTATTCGTTGGAAAGTTTCTGCAATTCGCAGTTGGTGGAGCGCACGCAGGAGAGGCACTCCTTTTTGTGGTCAGACAGCAGCAATTCGAGGGTGGTTTTGCGGGATTTTCTCACCTTTTCGGTGTTGGTGAACACCTCCATGCCCTCATTGACGGGATACACGCACGCCGCAACGAGCGAACGCGCCCCCTTGACCTCGCACACGCACACGCGGCAGGCGCCGATTTCGTTGATCTCTTTCAGATAGCAGAGGGTGGGGATATTGATGCCCGCGACCTTCGCGGCCTCCAAAATGGTGCTCCCCTCCTTGACCTCTACGGGAATATTGTTTATTTTCAAATGTACCATAATAATACCCTACCTCCCCGTTAAGCCTTGATGACCGCGCCGAATTTGCACTTATCCATGCACACGCCGCACTTGATGCACTTGTTCGGGTCGATGACGTGCGGCTCCTTGACGGTGCCGGTGATCGCTCCGACGGGGCAGTTGCGCGCGCACAGCGTGCAGCCCTTGCACTTATCCGCCACGATCTGATAGCGGAGCAGCTTTTTGCAGACGCCCGCAGGGCAGCGTTTGTCGCGGACGTGCGCCTCGTACTCGTCGCGGAAGTAATGCAGGGTGGACAGCACGGGGTTGGGAGCCGTCTGCCCGAGACCGCAGAGGGAGTTCTCCTTGATGTAGTAGCAAAGCTCCTCCATCTTGTCCAGATCTTCCAGCGTCGCGGTGCCGTCGGTGACCTTGCACAGCATCTCGTACAGGCGCTTGGTGCCGATGCGGCAGGCGGTGCACTTGCCGCAGCTCTCGTCGACGGTGAATTCGAGGAAGAACTTCGCGATGTCGACCATGCAGTTGTCCTCGTCCATGACGATGAGACCGCCCGAGCCCATCATCGAGCCGATGGCGATGAGGTTGTCGTAGTCGATGGGCGTATCGATGAGGTGCGCGGGGATGCAGCCGCCCGAGGGGCCGCCCGTCTGCGCCGCCTTGAACTTTTTGCCGTTGGGGCAGCCGCCGCCGATGTCGTAGATGATCTCGCGCATGGTGGTGCCCATCGGGATTTCGACGAGTCCGGTGTTATGGATCTTGCCGCCGAGCGCGAACACCTTGGTGCCGCGGCTCTTTTCGGTGCCCATGGATGCGAACCAATCCGCGCCCTTCAAGATGATCTGCGGGATGTTCGCGTACGTTTCGACGTTGTTGAGAATGGTCGGCTTGCCGAACAGGCCCTTGACCGCCGGGAAGGGCGGGCGGGGCCGAGGCTCGCCGCGGTGGCCCTCGATCGAGGTCATCAGCGCCGTCTCCTCGCCGCAGACGAACGCGCCCGCTCCGAGGCGGATATCCAAATCGAAGTTAAAGCCCGAATTGAAGATGTTTTTGCCCAAAAGCCCGTACTCGCGCGCCTGCTTGATGGCGATGGTCAGGCGCTGCACGGCGATGGGATATTCCGCGCGGACGTAGATAAAACCCTGATCGGAGCCGATGGCATACGCCGCAATGGCCATCGCCTCGATGACCGCGTGCGGATCGCCCTCCAAAATGGAGCGGTCCATGAACGCGCCGGGGTCGCCCTCGTCGGCGTTGCAGCAGACGTATTTCTTTTTGCCGGGGCTGTTTTTGGCGAACTGCCACTTCCTGCCCGTGGGGAAGCCCGCGCCGCCGCGGCCGCGCAGGCCGGACTTGGAGATGACGTCGATGACGTCCTGCGGGCTCATTTCGGTGAGCACCTTGCCGAGCGCCTCGTAGCCGTCGTAAGCGATGTATTCCTCGATCTTTTCGGGGTTGATGACGCCGCAGTTTCTAAGAGCCACGCGGTGCTGTTTTTTATAGAAATTGGTATCGTTGAGCGCCTTGATGGAACCGTCGTCGGCGACCGTCTCTTTGTACAGGAGGCGGGTAACGATGCGTCCTTTAATGATGTGCTCGTCGATGATCTCGTCCACGTCCTCCACTTTCACCTGCGAATAGAAGGCGCCTTCGGGATAGACGATCATGATGGGGCCGAGCGCGCACAGGCCGAAACAGCCCGTTTTAGTTACGTGCACCTCGTTTTCCAGCCCCTCCTTTTGGATACGGGCAACGAGTGCGTCGTAAATTTTCATCGAATTGCCGGAAGTACAGCCCGTACCGCCGCAAACAAGTATGTGCGATCTGAACATATAACCTTAAATTCCTCCGCCCTTAATTCTCGCCGATCAGATATTCTTTGACGGCGTTGCCGTTGACAACGTGGTCGTTCATCACTTTGCGCGCCTTTTCGGGCGTCATGAGAACGTATGTATATTTCTGCCCGTCCTTGAACACCTCGACGATCGGCTCCATGCGGCACATGCCGATGCAGCCCGTCTGCGAAATACTTACGTTGTGCAGTTGGCGTTTATCCGCCTCGTCGAGGAGCGCGTCCAAAACGGGGCGCGCGCCCGCCGCGATGCCGCAGGTCGCCATGCCCACCTTTATCACAGTTTCGTCGGAACCCGCCACGCTGCGGTTATCCGTCTGCGACTTCATCTTTTCGCGAAGCGCCCGGAGCTCATCCAAACTTTTCATAACCTACCTCCAAAAATGTCCGTTAAATTTTCCTGAATATAATCCTTTAAAAAAGCGCGCACTTCGGGGGCGCTCAAAGGAATGTCCTCCCCCAATATCTCCCGCATCTGCCGGGTATCGAGAACGCCTTTCCCCTCTTCGCTCTCTGCGGAAATGACAAAATCCGTTTCCGGGTTCATCGTCACGAGTTGCAGCGCCACCCCGCCGAAATCGCCCAAAGGCATACGGTCTACATGGCCGATCTGGTATCCCGCCTCGACGAGCGTGCCTTTCCCCTCTTCCGACTCGATGTAAAAACTTCCCCCCGCGCTCTCCGCCGAATACTTGAACAGCGGCAGCCCCATGCCCACTTTGCGCGTGGTGCGCGTGGTTGTGAACGGATCGCATACCGTTTTCAGCATCTCCGCGCTCATGCCTTTGCCGTCGTCGCGGATAGAAATTTTCATGCGATCCGCCGCAAAATCGGCGCAAACCGATATCTCGACGAGCTTTGCACCCGCCGCGAGGGAATTTTCTGCAATATCGAGTATATTGAGTGCGAGTTCGCGCATCAGCCTTGGTACTTGGCGAGGATGCCCTCCACCTCGTCCACCGTAACTTTGCCGTACACGTCGTCATTGATGGTCATGACGGGCGCGAGTCCGCAGCAGCCGATGCAGCGGGTGGCATCGAGGGAGAATTTCAGATCGTCGGTGCACTGACCGCCCTCGATATGCAGGGTGTCGCACACTTTTTTGTACACGTCGCCCGAACCTTTGACGTAGCAGGCAGTGCCCAAACAGACGCCGATCTTATACTGCCCCTTGGGATACAGCGAAAACTGCGCGTAAAAGGTCGCCACGCCGTACACTTCCGCGAGCGATACGCCGAGTTCGTCTGCGATGATCTGCTGCACGGCTTCGGGCAGATAGCCGTAAATGTCCTGCGCCTTTTGCAGCGAGGCGATCATCAATCCCTGCCCTTTGTGCTCGACTTTGATCTCCGCAAGCGCCTTACGGAGTTTTTCTTCCTGTTCCTTTGTGCCGTTGAAAGGAACATCGATCTTCTTAGCCAATGAAACCTACCTCCAATGGTACGGGGCGCTGAAAATAAAAAGCCCCCGATTTTGAATATTCAACGAATTTATTTTATCATAATCCGAAACAATTTTCAATAGATATGAACGTTAATTTATCATAAAATTTTTGGCAGCTCTTAAAAAAACGCGCACACGCCTGCGCGCGGACCCTCGCTTGACTTACTTGGCTTTTTATGGTATAATAAAATAAATTTTCACTGCACGGCGCCGTTGCGCCGAATCTGACGGAAAAAGGAGGACGTACATGGACCATTTCATCGAGATCCGCGAGCATATCCAGAAAAAATACTCGAAATACGCGCAGGACATCATGGAACTTGCAAAAATTGCGAGCAAGAGCGACATCATCAATCCCAAACTGTACGAAAAATATGACGTAAAGCGCGGCCTTCGCGACATCAACGGCAACGGCGTCGTGTGCGGCCTGACCGAGATCTCCGAGATCATCGCCTTCGGCAAGGACCAAGGCGGAAACAAAATACCCGTAGACGGGCAGCTGTACTACCGCGGCATCGACGTGCGCGACCTGGTCGCGGGCGCACGCGGGCGCAGGTTCGCCTTTGAAGAGGCGACGCACCTTCTGCTGTTCGGGCACCTGCCCACGAGAAGCCAGCTCGACCGGTTTTGCGAAATTTTGGGAGATTTCCGTTCCCTGCCTCCTTCGTTCGTGCGCGATATCATCATGAAAGCGCCCTCGCGCGACATGATGAATATGCTCGCCCGCTGCGTGCTATCCCTCTATTCTTACGATCCCCGGCCGGACGATACCTCGAAAAAGAACGTGCTGCGCCAATCGCTCCAACTTATCGCGCAGTTCCCGCTTTTGACCGTTTACAGCCAAAAAGCGTACAGCTATTACCATTCGGACGCGTCGCTGTTCATCCACAAACCGAAAAAAGAGTTCTCCACCGCGGAAAATATCCTGCATATGCTGCGCGAAGACAGCAAATTCACCGAGCTGGAGGCCACGGTGCTCGATCTGTGCCTCGTTCTGCACGCGGAGCACGGCGGCGGCAACAACTCGACGTTTACCACGCACGTCGTAACCTCGTCGGGAACGGACACCTATTCTTCGGTGGCGGCGTCTTTGGGTTCGCTTAAAGGCCCCAAGCACGGCGGCGCAAATATCAAAGTTTGCGAGATGTTCGACTGCATCAAGGAAAACGTGCCCGACTTCGATAAAGGCAAACTCAAAGATTTTGTGGCGAAGATCGTGGACAAGGAGGCTTACGACCATTCGGGGCTCGTGTACGGCATGGGACACGCAGTGTATTCGCTCTCCGATCCGCGCGCGGACATCCTGAAATCCTTCGCGGAAAAACTCGCCGCCGAAAAACACATGGAAAAGGAATACGAAATGCGCAAATATGTTGCAAAGGCGGCGGCGGAAGTCATCGCGGAAAAGCGCCGCATCTATAAGGGCGTGGCGCCGAACGTAGACTTTTATTCGGGATTCGTGTACGATATGCTCAACCTGCCGCGCGAGCTGTACACGCCGCTGTTCGCGGTGGCGCGCATTTCCGGGTGGTCGGCGCACCGCATGGAGGAGATCACCAACGGCGGCAAGATCATCCGCCCCGGCTATCAGGCGGTGGCAAAGCGCAAGCCCTATGTTCCCATCGGGGAGAGGGTGGAAGAGGAATAGATACTCACACATTTTGTTTTGAGCTGACAAAACAAAATGTCGTGATTTTTAGGAAAACCCCAACCAAAAAGGACGTGCAAAAGCACGTCCTTTTTCAGTTCGGCGTTTTCCTCTGCGCCGCGCTCTTTCAGAGCACACCATATTACGCGCGGCGCATTCACCTTTCCTGCATAAGCCGTAAGTATACGGCAACTTGGGTGCGCTTTTTCAAAGGCACGGCTTTGAAACGCGCAGTTGAATATAAAAAAGTGGTTTTGCTTGCGCGAGTGATTATTTTAAGCACGCAATTCCGCGCCCCCTGAACAGCCTTTTATGCGCGGCGATACATATGTGCGGAAACGAAAGCGGGCGGATTTTCCGCCCGTTTTCCCCTGTTTTTCGCCCAAATGCCTTTGCATACATATGTTGCGAAACACAATTCACAAAATCTGTTTGTTATTGACTGTCAAACGGGCAGCGCACATTCATCGCACCGCAAAAGCCCGAATTCCCGCTCCAATACGGGCGGGCACAGGAGGGGCGTCAGTTCCGCCGCGTGTTCGTACGCCTCTTGCAATATGTTTTTGCCGAAGTTCGGGCGCTCCCCTCCCGCCGCATAATATTTTGCGCGCAGTTTTTCGGCATAGCTTTGCAAAAGCTGCGCCGAAGTTTGCAGTTTGTTGCGGCACTCCGCAAACACCGCCGCACGGCGAAAGCTCTCCGCCGCGGTGGGCACGCGCACGTTTTTGAACAGCTGCTTTTCGCCGCACCCTGCCCATGCCGCACAGCACTTGACACGCTCCGCATAGGCGGGCACATAGTAATCGCGAGGATCGCCCGCGCGGAACAGCTCCGCATACCGCTCGGTAAAATAGCAAAACAGCGCGAGCGAACAGGCGGAGAGGGAGCGGAACGTCTTTTTTTGCAAGGCGCGCGCCGCCTCTGTGCAGGCGAACGCGGGCGCGCCCCGCAGGGCGATTTGAAAGAGCGCGGAGGCACAGAACAGCTGTTTTGCGCCGTCTGCGGTCAATTCTGCCGCAAGGGCGATTTCGGCGGGCGTGCGGAAATCGAAAGTTTTGCGGTCGCGCGAGAACACCGCGTCGATCTCGATATCCTCCGCGCACAGCGCCGCAAGCGAGCACTCTGCCAAAACCTCCGCCGCGCGGCCGCGCATGCGTTCCCCGTCCGCAACAACGAAATCGGCGCTTTTGAGCGGATACCCCGCCCACCCGGTATCGGCGGGCGCCTCCGCCTCGAAAATACCGCCCGCGCAGGGCGAGAGCGGCACCGCGCAGGAATATCCCCCGCGCAGCGTAACGAAAAAACGCGCCGCAAGCGCGCCCCGCGCTCCGACGCCCACGGCGGCGCGGATATCGTCGGCAAGAGAAAAGAGCCCCGCAAACCCGTCCGCCTTTCCTAAAACGACGGAAACGGGGCGAAACTCCCGCAAACTTTCGCACAGGCGGGAGACGAGCGCAAAATCGCTCCCCTCCTCCGAGATGAGCACCACTTTGCCGTACGGCACGGCCGCCTGCAATATCTGCGCCGCCGATTCCGCGGCGCAAAAGCGCACGCGCGTAGGCAATCCCGCGGCGGAAATCGCGGCGTCAAGCTCGCTGAAACACATAAAAATCCCCTCCGAAAGTATCTGTTTTTTTATCCTATGTGTCTCTCTGCGGGCGGTGGCGCCGCTCTATGCTTTCGTGCATTTTATTGTATTTTTCGCCAAAAATCGCGCTTTTTTGCCCGAAATTCGGGCAAATTCAGCCTTTTTTCAAAAAATCGTCGAGCGCGGCGAGGAGCGCGTCGTTCTGCTCCCTGCTGCCGACCGTGATGCGGCAGAACCCGGATATGCGCGGCTTTTGGAAGTGCCGCACGAGCACTCCCCGCGCGCGCAGATTTTCGTACACTTCCCTGCCGGACAGCCCCGCATGCCGCACAAACACGAAGTTGGATTTGCTCGGCAATACCTCGAACCCCCTGCCGCGCAGCTCCCCGCTCAGCCGCTCCCGCTCGGAAACGACGAGCGCGTTTTTTTGCGCGTAGTACGCGGCATCGGAGATCGCGGCGGCGCACACCGCCTGGCATACGCGGTCCACGGGGTAGGAATTGAAACAATCTTTACAGCGCCCCAGCCCGCCGATGAGCGCGGCATTGCCGACGGCGTACCCGCAGCGCATGCCCGCGAGCGAATACCCCTTGGAAAAGGTCTTCACGACGAGCAGATTTTCATATTTTTTCGTGAGCGGAACGGCGCTCTCGTTGAAAAACGGCATATACGCCTCATCGATGATGACGATGCGGCCGCCGTTATTTTTCACGAACCGCTCGATCTCCGCCAAAGGGATGCCGATGCCCGTGGGTGCATTCGGATTGGCGACGATAACGCCCTGCGCGGGCATCGCCGTGAGTTTATCCAAATCGAGCGAAAAGTCCTCCTCCAGCGGCAAAACCTTGTGCGGGATATTGAAAAAATCGCTAAAAACGGGATAAAAACTGTACGTTATATCGGCAAACGCCGCGCCTGCGCCCGTTTCATCGAAAAACGCGGGGAAACAGAGGGCGAGGATCTCGTCGCTGCCGTTGCCGCAGAACACGTTTTCGGGCGAAACCCCTTCCGCCGCGGCGATCGCCGCACGAAGCGCGTCCGCATCGGGCGCGGGGTATAAATTCAGGGCGGAAAAATCGAAATTTTTGTACGCCTCCAGCGCCTTCGGGCTGGGCGGGTACGGGTTTTCGTTGGTGTTCAGCTTGACGTACTGCCTGTCCTTCGGCTGTTCGCCCGCCGTATAGGGCGCGATTTCATTCGCCTTTTTGCTCAAAAAATTTTTCATCGGTGTTCACCTCTCCGCCCATCGCCGCATAGTCCGGCGATATCCGCGCTCGCTGAAAGCGAAACTTTCGCGCCCTGCACGCAAAATCCGCCGGCAGGTGCGCGGCAAAGCCCGCTTTTATTTCTCTATACAATCATATATTTTTTCACGGAAAATGTCAAGCGGCGGGGCGTTTGTAACGCCCCGCCGCCTTTATTCGGCAAAAAAAGACGGAATACGCGTCCCTTTCGGCGCGCTTTTCCCTATAAAAGCGATCGGATTTTCAGCCTTTACGCCCCGCACGCGTCCGCGGGGAGCTTGCACACGTCTGCCCAGCCGCAAAAGCGGTCGGCGCATTTTTCCAACTCACCGCACGAAAGTTCGATGGCGCTGTTGGAGGAGCCGCAGGCAGGAAACACCGTTTGAAAGCGTTTGAGCGATTCATCGAGATACACCTCCGCACCCTCGTTTACGGCAAAGGGGCAAACGCCGCCCACCGCGTGCCCGATAAGCGTTTCCGCCTCCGCGGGCGTGAGCATCTTTGCCTTTGCGCCGAAAAATTCCTTGAACTTATGGTTATCCACCTTTGCATCGCCCGCCGCGACTATGAGCACGACGCGCCCGCCCGCATGGAACGAGAGCGTTTTTGCGATGCGGCATGGCTCGCAGCCGAGCGCCTGCGCCGCAAGTTCCACCGTCGCGCTCGATTGTTCCAACACGCGGATGCGCCCGTCCAACCCGAATCGTTTGAGATATTGTTTTACCTTTTCAATCATACTGTATCCTATCTTCATTTCAACAGAGTTTTCTATTCGATTACGTGATATTTAATTCTTAACTCCTTATCCCCGCAAAAATTTTTCGGAAGTTCGATAAAATGGATATCCTGCATCATTACGGTGAAACAGATATCTTCCCCACCGGGCAAACCGATATTTACATCAATATCGACCGTTTCGTCTCCTATGGAAATATCGGCGACCTCGCTATCATGGCAAGGGCTCGGTTGATCTATAAAGAGTACAATCAGCTCGCCCTCCGCAAAAAACTTGCGGCCATACCCGCCGATCACTTCTTCAAAATTCTCCCTCCCGTATTCGCCGAGCAAACGCCCCTCCTCGCATGTTTTCTTAAAATTTTCCAGTTCCCTTGCCGAACGGATCAAAGCAATGCCGTCGGGCGCGTAAAAACTGCCCGACTCTTGCATAAAGATGTTGATCGAAGTAATATTCTCGCCCGTATATCCGCGCGTACCTTCGTTTCCGCATCCCGCCGATACCGCCAACGCGGCAAGGCAGAGCATAACCGACAAACAAAAAACGGCTTTTCTCATATTTCCCTCCCGATATATATATATTTTTTATTTCTGCCGTTCGAAACAGAAAAACAGCGCTTCCGTTGCCGCAGAACCCCGCCGAGCGGCGAATCCTGCAATTTTTTACCGCGCCATTCCGCACATTTTTTTGAGCGCCGCAAACACCCCGTGCGCGCTGCATGACTCCGCCTCGATAAAGTGCTCCGCCTCGGAAATATCCCACAGATAGTGCGCGTCGGAATCGGTGATCTGCGGCAATTCGATGCCCGAATCGAGGGTGCTTTCGATCATTTTGAACCCCAAAGCGTAGTCGAACGCGCCCAGCACGCCGACGAGGCCGTTCGACTGCTTATCGATATGCGCGGGCACGGCGATGCCGCCGAACCCCTCCACGAGCGCGGCCGCTTCCTCTACAGATACTCCGCTCGACACGATGAGCAGGTTTTCCTCCTCGCCGATCACCTCGTCGTTTTCGTTTAAAATGAGCTGCCGGCCGAAAATTTCCGGCTTGTTTTTGATTTTCAGGCGCGTTTTTTGAATGTACGCCTCCAATTTTTCGAGGTCTGCATACCGTTCGAACAGGCAGAGGATATGGATATCCTCGCTCGTCGTAAGCTCCATCGCGGGCAGAACGACCAGCCCGTTTTTCCGCCCCACCGCCATCGCGGCGGGGCAATTTTTGCCCGTATTATGGTCGGAAAGGGCGATAACGTTCAAACCCTTGATCAGCGCCATGTTGACGATATTGTTGGGCGTACTGTCTTCATCCCCGCACGGGCTCAGACACGAATGGATATGAAAGTCGTAATATAATTTCATCCGCCGCCCCCTGTTTTTTCGCGACTGCGCACGAGGCCGGTTTTTCGCAACGCCCTGCCGGGCATTGCTCCCTTTCCTCTCAGCTCCGCCGCCTTTGTTCACGAAGATCTCACTTCGCTGCGATTTTTCCGTGAGCCTCTTGTTCACGAAAATCTCACTTCATTGCGATTTTCCATGAGTCTCTTGTTCACGAAAATCTCGCTTCGCTGCGATTTTCCGTGAGAATATGGTTTTATTTTTTATAATACCTTGCAAAAGCAAAAACCACGCTTTTTGCTTTTGCACTCAATTTGCCGAATGGCTTACAGAAGGGGTGAAGTTGCGCGATTTTATAATATGTGTGCTCCTAAAATATCGCGCAACGAGGGGAAAACCGCTCGGGGTTCCCCTTAAATCGCACAATTTCGCAGCCGTCAGCTCGGCGAGAAATTGGCGAGCCCTTTTCACACCCCGCAGATCGCAGCCACCTTTTTCGCCGCTTCGAAAACGTTTTCCGCGGCGCCAAGCACCCAAAGGCCGAGCTGCTCGGCGCGGGCGGCAAACGCCTCGTCGGGCGCGACGCTTTCGCAAAGGACGATGCAGGCGCAGCCGATAAGAGTTGCGACCGCCGCCACGTTCACGTTGTTCATGACGGTGAGCCACGCGCACGCATCGGGGGCGCGGGAGATGATGTTGCTCAAAAAATCGCCGCAGTAGCCGCTCTCGACGGCGCGGTCCTCCCCCTGCGAAAAGATGTGCCAGCCGCTCTTTTCCGCCAATTCGGAAACGTTCATTTTCTCTCCTCCAATTTAACGCAATCGAGCACGCCGCCGTTCATCACAACGTCTTCGGCATGGCAGCGGCAGGTCGGCGCGCCGCACGCGCCGCAGTCGATCCCCGGAAGTTTTTTCAATATCTCCTCCACGCGGAACAGCTTTTGCATGGCGGCAAACCTATCGGAATCGAGCTGAAAGGAGGTGGAGGGTTCGGGCTTCTTGTCCCACAGGAAAAAACTCTCGTCTAAACCGTATTGCTCCATGGTCGCCGGCGGTATGTGCATATGTTCGGCGAGCTGCCGCATACGGTTGCGCGCGATGAACGGGTTTTCCACGTTCAAAACGCCGCCCACGCACCCGCCGGGGCACATGTTCAGTTCCACGAAATCGGCGCCGTCCAGCTTGCCGTCGCTCATCTCCTTCAACAGCCCCAAAACGTTGCGCGAACCGGAGCAATGGATATAATTGCCGAGCCCCAACGAATTGCTCTCTCCGCCCGAAGAACCCCAACCGAGCCCCGAATACCCGCATTTTCCCAGTTTGCGCGGGTTTTTGATCTTATTCATTTTATCGACGAGGCGGAAATACACGTCGCTCTGCGACAGTACGCCGGATATGTACTTCTCGTTGGAAACCTCCTCGCGGTGCAGAGAATACACCTTTGCGGGGCAGGGCGAAATGAAAAAGATACCGATATCATCGGCGGGGATCCCTTTTGCGAGCGCCTGCATTTTTGCAAGTTTTGCGGCAATCTTCGCGGGGGCATATACGGGCAGCATATGCTCCGCCAGCTCGTGGAATTTGAGCAGAATGAGTTCCGCCACCGCGGGGCACGCCGTACTGATGACGGGGCGGGGCAGATCCTTTTCCCGCATCAGTTTTTTGGTGCAATCGGTCACGAGTTCCGCCGCAAGCCCCACTTCGAACACCTCGTCAAAGCCGAGCGCCAACAGCCCTTCGATGACATAGTTCGGGTCGTCGAGGTTGTTGAACTGCCCGAACAGCGAGGGAGACGGCAGCGCGATCTTGTATTTATAACTCTTTACAAGCTCGAAACTGTCGTACACGGGGCGCTTTGCCCCGCCCTTGCAGCTGCGCACGCATTCGCCGCAGTTGATACACTTATCATATAAAATTTTCGCCTTTCCGTTCTCGATGCGGATCGCCTCCGTCGGGCAACGGCGCATACAGGTGATGCAGCCGATGCACTTTTCACTGTCGAGAACGACGGTTTTGAGAGTTACCATACAAAAAACCTCTCGCACATTTTGGTCGGAACAAATACGCGCCGCAGGCGCCGCCGCCCGTTTCCCCTTGCGGGCTGTAACAGCCTTGCCGCCGCAGCAAACTGTCAAAAATCGATACGCAAAAACACCGTCGTTCCGACGCCGACCGTCGATTCGATGCGCATTTCGTCGCTGTATTTTTTCATGTTGGGCAAACCCATCCCCGCGCCGAATCCGAGGCTGCGGATATTCTCGGTGGCGGTGGAATACCCCGCCTTCATCGCGAGTTCGATATCGGCGATGCCGGGCCCGGAATCTTTCAGCGTGATCTCGATGCGGTCGGGATACACCTCGGCGATCGCCTTGCCGCCGTGCGCATGGATGACCATATTGATCTCCCCCTCATACATGGCGATGGCGACGCGGCGTACCGACGCGGCAGAAACGCCCATCTGTTTGAGCGTGCGCTTTACGCTCTCGCTAGCGTTGCCGGCGGAGGCGAAATTTTCGCCGTCTACATCATATTCGTAGCGGATGCACTGCATTTTCAGCCTCCGAGCCCGTGCGTGTACAGGATCCCGCACGCCACGAACAGACGCTTTTCGGTGGAAAGGAGCACGATCCCCTTTTCCTTGGCGAGGTCGATGACGTTCTGTTCGGGGCGCTTGCCGCGCACGAACACGATGCACAGCATATCCATCATCTCCGCCGTGCGCACGACCTGCGGGTTCAAAAGCCCCGTCAAAAGCACCGATTGGTCCTTGACATAGGCGAGCACGTCGCTCATCATGTCCGAACCGCAGGCGGTGTGAATATCGGTATCGAGGCGGTCCTCTCCGCACAGAATTTCCGCGTCGAGGAGGGTTACGACTTCTCTGATCTTCATACAGAAAACTCCAAAATAGATTTGTTCTGCCGCCGCATTTTTCAGGGAATGCGCCGCCGGACATATGCAGCGCGGCGCAGGCGGCGCACTGACGGGCGGCATAGAACAATAGTATATTTATGATACCACATATGTCCGCATATTTCAAGGCCTTTTCGGATTTTTGCGCCCTTTCCGCACAAAAAAGAGGCCGCGGCGTTGCCGCCGCGGCCGAAGAAAGCAAAATCTTCCTACAAAAAAAATCAAGCGAACGCTGCGGCAATGCCCAACGCGGCGTACCCCACCCCAATACTGACGGCGTACAGCACCGCCATCAGGAGCAAATTCCTCTTCCACTGCCGCGCGTTTTTGAATAGGATCACGAATCCGAGCCCCGCATTCGCGCACAATCCCGCAATGCAGCCCCCGAAAGAAAGGCCGCCGAGGATATAGGTCTGCGTGATGACTACGCTGCTCGCACAGTTGGGGATGAGCCCGACCGCCGCCGCGACGAGGGGCTGATACCACAGCCCGCCCTGCAAAAACGCGGCGAGCGACTCCTCCGTAACGTAATAGATGAGCACCCCGAACAGGATGTTCACGGCAAGGATATAAGCAAAAATTTCCAGCGAATGCAAAAGCGGATGCACGAGATAGCGCTTTACCTTGGAATCCTCTTCATGGTCGTGCCCGCAGGGCGTGCCGTGCACCACTTCGTTTTCTGCGAGCTGCGAAAGATCTTCCCTCCGCAGCAGGCCGTTGGCGAGATAGCCGACCGCCACCGCGACGGCAAATTTGATGGCGATGACCGGCATCACCGAAAACGCCTTCGTTCCGTCGGAGAGCAATATGATGAGCGCCTCGTCGCTCGTGGCGAGGAACACCGCCAGCAATGTGCCCGTGCGGATGAGTTTTTTATCGTACAGTTTGGCGGCCATGACGGAAAAACCGCACTGCGGGATCACGCCGACCGCCGCACCGAGCAGGGGCGCCAACCCGCCCCGCAGCAAATTTTTATTGTTCGTAATGCTCGTTCTGTGTTCGAGAAATTCGATGAGAACGTACAGCAGAAATAAAAACGGAAATATTTTCAGGCTGTCGAGCAATGCGTCTAAAAGCACTTCGCCCATAAAAAGCCTCCTTTTGCCCTTTGATTGCAACATTATACGCCATAAATCGGCGCAAACGCAAGCATTTTTTTCAAAAAGAAAAATCCTCCGCACCGTAAAAGACGAAGAAAACAGCAAAAAAACGCGCCGATTTGCCCATTTACCGCGTCTTTTTGCGCGAATTTCGGAAGATCCCGCCAATTTCGTCTTTCTGCCGCGGACAGGCGGATCCGCCATATCGCCGCCGTAAATCATGCAACGTTCCGCCGCCGATATTTGCGCACGCCCCGCGCGAGAGCGGCGCGCTTTGTCTGAAAAGCACGCAAAAACTCCCCGAAAGATCGGGGAGTTTTTCTGTCGTAATAAATGTTATACTTCCGCGCTGCCGTCGCCGTTGTCGGAATTGTCGTCGCCGGCGTCGGTATCGTTTTCCTGCTGCTCGTTCTGCGCTTCGAGAGCGGCTTTCGCCTCCATTCTCTCCTTGCGCTCGGCAGCGCGCGCTTCGCGGCGCATAGCCTTCTTTTCTTCCTTCGTAACGACGCGGTTCTTCTCGATGATCGCCTGCATCTCCTGCGGGGTGAGCGGAACGAATGCGGAAGACGCCTCGTTTTCGGGCGTGATCTCGTAGCCCTCATCGCGCGCCAAGATCGACATTTCGGTAACGCCGTCGAACAGGTGGATATGGCGGGCATCGAACGCGAGCTCTACAACTTCGCCGCGGTTCACAAGGCTGCGCGAATCGATCTTCGCGATCATGTTGGAGGAATCGCCGATGATGCTGCTGACCTCTTCGCCCTCTTTATAATCGAGTTTGCAGTAGATCTGCGTTTCGGCACCGAGTTTTTCGACGACTTCGACGAACGCCTTGACGACCGTATCGGGCGATGCAGAGATAAAGCTCTCCTCGTCGTGGATATCTTCGGGGCGGACGCCGAGCGTTACGGCCTTGCCCGTATTGATATAATCTTCCGCGTTGCGGATGCGGGACGCAACCGTCTTCGGGAGCAAAATGGTGTTGTTTTTGAATTCAACGTACACTTTCCCGCCCTTTTCGGTGAGCGTTGCGGGGAAGAAGTTCATCTGCGGCGTACCGATAAAGCCCGCAACGAACAGGTTAATCGGGTAATCGTACAGGTTCTGCGGCGTATCGACCTGCTGCATGAAACCGTCTTTCATGACGACGATACGGGTACCCATCGTCATCGCCTCGATCTGGTCGTGCGTGACGTAGATGAACGTGGTAGCGAGACGCGCGTGCAGTTTGGAAATTTCCGTTCTCATCTGCGCGCGGAGTTTCGCGTCGAGGTTTGACAGAGGTTCGTCGAGCAAGAATACCTTCGGCTCACGGACGATCGCACGGCCGAGCGCAACACGCTGGCGCTGACCGCCGGAGAGCGCCTTCGGCTTACGCGTAAGGTAATCGGAAATGCCCAAGATCGCGGCCGCCTCTTTGACGCGCTCGTCGATGATCTGTTTGGGCACTTTGCGCAGTTTCAGACCGAACGCCATGTTGTCGTACACGGTCATGTGCGGGTACAGAGCGTAGTTCTGGAACACCATCGCGATGTCGCGGTCTTTCGGCACGACGTCGTTGACGAGTTTTCCGTCGATGTACAGCTCGCCCTTGGAAATTTCTTCCAGGCCCGCGATCATACGCAGGGTGGTCGATTTACCGCAGCCGGAAGGTCCGACGAATACGATAAACTCTTTATCTTTAATTTCCAAATTGAAATCCGTAACGGCGGTCACGCCGGACGGATACACCTTGTAAATACCTTTGAGCAAAAGGCTTGCCATTTGAGATCCTCCCTGTCAAATGTGGTTTTAATTAGTATCATAAATATTTTACAGCAAACAACACAAAATTGCAATGGGCAATAATTACAAAGAATGGGGAAGATTCTGTTAATTTTGCCCAACGAACCGTTTCGCGACCGCTTGAAATTTGTGCAAAAATCTGCTATACTGTTTTCACAAGGGCAACGGCCGCAATAGCGCCTGCCCCTGCGCCCGCACGGGGCGCAAAAAAGGAGCGGAAAATGGATATCAATAAATATACGCCGAAATTCAAGATCTCGCAGGGCAACCTGCTGCGCCTCTCCGACGTTACCGCGGAGGACATCTTCGAAATTTTATACCTCGCGAAAGCGCTGAAAAAAAAGTTCAAGGTGGGCGAACATACGCCCGTACTCAAAAACAAAACGGTGGCGCTTTTGTTCGGAAACGCATCTACCCGCACGCGCGTTTCTTTTGAAATGGGCATCCGCCAGCTGGGCGGCGACTATATCTTCCTGCCCAAAAACGAAACGCAGCTCTCCCGCGGGGAAAGCATCAAGGATACCGCCGTCATGCTCGGCAGGTACGGCCTTTCCGCCGTGGTGCTGCGCGCCTTTACCGACGCGCAGGTGAGCGAATTTGCCCAACACAGCGCCATACCCGTCATCAACGGCATTTCCGACGAAACGCATCCCCTGCAAATCCTCTCCGACCTGTTCACCGTTTGGGAGGTAAAAGGCAGGTTCGATAATTTGAAGATCGCCTATATCGGAGACGGGAACAACGTCGCCAATTCCCTCATCATGGGGTGTTCCAAGGTGAATATGGATATCGCCATCGCAAGCCCGCACGGGTACAGCCCCGCGCAGGGCGTTGTGGAGCGCGGGATGCAGTTCGGCAACGTTCTCATTACCGACGACGTGGCGGAAGCGGTGCGCGGCGCGGATATCGTTTATACCGACGTTTTCATCTCCATGAACGACGAGGACGACGAAGAAAAAAAGCACAAACTCGCCCGTTACCGCGTGACGAAGGCGACCATGGCGCTCGCCAAGGAAGACGCCGTTTTCATGCACTGTATGCCCGCGCACCGCGGCGAAGAGGTTTCCGCCGAGGTCATCGACGGGCCGCAGTCCATCGTATACGATCAGGCGGAAAACAGGCTGCACATCAACAAAGCGGTGCTGGCGTTATTAACAAAATAAGTTTTTCTCTCACAAAAATCTCGGCAAGCTGTTGCCTGCGATTTTTCGTGATTTTTAGGACAACCCCACGGCACGCGGCGATGCCGCTAACCGTCGGGGTTTTCCTCGCCGCGCAATATTCAGGGCACACATTTTATATAATTGCGCGGCTTCACCTTTCCTGCAAAAGCAAAAGTTTTTGCAAACAAGGGTGCGCTGCGAAAAAGTGTGATTTTCCTTGCGCGAGTAATTTTTTCCTTCGCGCGAATCTCGCAAAAGAGATGCTGCGATTCGCTTGATTTCAGAGAAAACCCGCGGGCACGCCCGCTTTGCGGGCTAACCGCCTGTTTTCTCTCTTTGCGCGCTTTTTAAGGGCTCTCATACCTTTATGCGCGCAAATTCACTCTTTCCGCGTATGCCTTTCGGCATATCGGGGGAAAAAGTCAAAAGCGTGGTTTTGCCTTTTTCAAGAGATTATTTTAATATTACGCGCGCGGATCCTGCCCCACCCGTCATTTCGAGCGAAGCGCGGCGGGAGCCAAACGGAGTGAAAAGGCGGTGCCGCGCGCAGCCGAGAAATCTCTCAAAAATTTCGTCAACATAATCTTAATAATCTTATTAATAAATCATTCAATCAGGTCATTCATTTGAAAAATTTCGACACAAAACATTATTTTTCCGCATGCGTCAAAAGCATTGCGGACATGGTAAAATTTGACAGCGCGCAGGCGCCCGCCCTGCCCGGCATGCCTTTCGGCAAAGGCGCGGCAGATTGCCTTGCCGCATTTTTACAGCTAGCCCAAAGTATGGGCTTTGAAACGCACAACTTCGACAATTATATCGGGGAAGTGATCTTCGGCGGCGGCGAAGAGTTCGCCGTGCTCGCCCACCTCGATGTGGTCCCCGCGGGCGAAGGATGGACGCACGATCCGTTCGGCGGCGAAATCGAAAACGGCAAACTGTACGGCCGCGGCACGATGGACGACAAAGGGCCCGCCGTCATCTGCCTCTATTGCCTGAAAGCGCTCAAAGACGCGGACTTTATCCCCTCCAAAAAAATCAAGCTCATCGTCGGCTGCAACGAGGAGAGCGGCTGGGCGTGCATCGACCACTACAACGAAGTCGCGCACATGCCCGAAGTCGGCTTTTCGCCGGATGCGGATTTCCCCGCCATCTATGCGGAAAAGGGAATTTTACAATTCCGCATGCGCTTTCCCCTGCCGAACGCGCCCTTTTCCGACCTGTACGGCGGAGAACGCGCCAACATGGTTTGCGCGCTCGCCGTTGCCAAAGGCGCGGCGTTCGACGCGGCCGCCGCAAAAAAATACGGCCTGACATTGGAGGACGGGAACATCGTCGCGCACGGGCGGGCGGCGCACGCCTCCACCCCCGGTGAAGGAATAAACGCGCTCGACAGCCTGCTCGCCTATTTTGCGGAAACCGACGAACGCATCGCAAAAATTCACGATTTGCTCTTTAAAGATGCCCGGCACTTAAAAAATTTTGAGGACGAAACGGGCGCGCTCACGCTCTCCCCGAACGTCGCCGCCTATGAAAACGGAACGCTCTGCATAACGGTGGATATCCGCTACCCCGCGACCATGAAACAGGAAGATATTACCGCCGTTTTGGATACGTTCGGCGCCCCTTACGAGCTGTTGCACTGCCAGGCGCCGCTGTACAACGACAAAAACGGATTTTTGATAGCGGCGCTGCAAAAGGTGTATGCGGAAAAGACGGGGAGCAGATCGGAGGCGATCGCCATCGGCGGCGGAACGTACGCCCGCGCGCTGAAAAACGGCGCGGGGTTCGGGCCGCAGTTCCCGAACGAGCCCTCCACCATCCACCAAAAAGACGAATATATCTCCCTCGAAAACGTGCAGAAACTGCTCGACATCTACGCCGCCGCCATCTACGAGCTGACGAAATAAAAAGATATATAAAAGCGCTTGTTTTTATATTATTTACTCGCGCAAGCAAAACGACGCATAGCGATAACAAGTTATCGCGCAACATTGTCAATTTTGCATGAATGCCCGCAAGCGGTCGCTCCGCAAAATTGACTGCATTAGGTGCGTTAGCGCACCCCAATTCGCAAAAACTTTTGCTTTTGGGAAGAGGGTGAATTTTTTGCCATAAATACTATGTGTGCCCTTAAAAGGGCAAAAAAGAGGGAGAAACCGCCGCCTTGTCGGCAGGTTTCTCCCTTTTCTCACGAAAATTTGTTTTAACAGCTTAAAACAAATTTTGTGAACACTATAGCGAGTCCATTTCGTCGAGCGTGAGCAGAAATCCCGGTATAAAATGCTCCATAAAGTATTGCAGGCAGGGCAAATCGCGCGCCTTTAATTCCGCCTCGATGCTCTCCTTCGCCTTCTTGAACTCGGCATTGCCGCTCTTTTGTTCTTCCAGGCATTTGACGTAAGCGGAGAGTTTATCCGCCGCCTTGACGAGTTTATATTCGTAACTGTCTGCATCCGCTTTGACGAACGGGGCGATGGCCCCTTCCATTTCGGGCGGAAGCATGTGCAGGAGCTTATCGCTCGCACGATCTTCGAGCTGTTTGTAAGCGCCGTGAATCTCGCTGTTGAAATACTTGATGGGCGTGGGCAGATCGCCCGTCATCACCTCGCTGCACTCGTGATACAGCGCATACAGCACTGTTTTGGAAATATCGGGCGCGTTGTGACAGATTTCGGTGTCGATGACGGCGAGGGCGTGCGCGAACAGCGCGACCTGCCAGGAGTGCTCCATGATATTTTCCTCGCGCGAGGAACGCATGAGCGACCAGCGCCTGATGTATTTCATCCGGTCTAAAAAGGCGTAAAAATTGAACATATTTTCTTATCTCCCTGCGGGCAGAGCGCCCGCGGGAATTATTGTACCACAAAAAACAGTTTATATCAATTGACAAACCGCACAATTTATACTATAATTTATTTTGGTTTTCGGAACGGGCGGATATTCCCAAAATCTTCCCGCGCAAGCAAAACCGCCGCTCGCCCAAATTTTTGCGAGCAAAAGTGTTTTTATAATACTTATTCGCGCGTTCCAAAACAACGCTTTTGGATAAGCGCACCCCATCTGCCGCACACCTACGGCTTTTGCAGGAAAAGTGAATTTGCGCAATTATTTTTGGTGTAAAGCCCTTGAAAATTGCGCAAAGAGAAAAACTCCGAATGCGAGCCGCTTACGGCGAGAATTGGGGATTTTCTAAAAATCTCGACTTTTCGCAGCGCCTTTGCGCGAGAAAAGTGAGAACAATTCAATCACGACTTTTTGTTTTGTCTGCTCAAAACAAAAAGTGTGAACATAATTTCATATAACCGCCGGGGGTGCTGTAAAAAGCTGAGATCATACCCTTTGAACCGGACAGGATAATACCTGAACGGGAGGTAATCAAGGAAGGATTCGGCGCGCCCATTTTGCGGGCGCGCCGTATATTTTTGATACGACGTTTTCGGCGGGAAAAACAAAGGAGGTTTTTTTATGTTTCTATCCCTTTTGGAAACGGAGTGGTACCCAATTTTGTTCGACACGCCGTCCAACATCGTGCGGTCCGTCGCCATTTGGCTGACAATTGCGGCCGTGATCGTGTTTCTCGCCTGCTTTTTCGCATTTAAGGGCGAAAAGCGCAAAAAATTTGCGAAATATTACGGCATCGGCGCAGTCATCTACGCTTGCGTCATCGGCGTGCTGTTTCTCGTGCTGTCTTTTATTGAAGACGGCATCGCGGCCATCCTGTTCTACCCCCTGCTCGCGCTCATCGTCGTATTGGCGGGCGGCGCGCTGACCCTCTTTTTCCGCCGCGATAAGATCACCTATATCGTCGTCGGCTGCCTTGCGGGCGCGGCGCTCATCGCCAGCCTGATCTGCATGGGGATCAATTTCTCTTGGGGCGATGCGCTGGAAAACAACGGTTTGGCCGCCGAAAACGTGAATACGGTCGGGCTGTATGTTTCCGCCGCCGTCCTCGTGCTCGCGGTCATCGCGGCGGCATTTTTGTGCGGAAGAAAGGATAAAAAAGGCTTTTCCACCCGTTCCATCACCTTTGCGGCGGTGTGCATCGCGATGAGTTTCGCACTCTCGTACCTGAAGATCGTCGAAATGCCGCAAGGCGGCTCCATCACCATCGCCAGCCTTCTGCCGCTGATGATTTACTCGTATATGTTCGGCACGAAAAAAGGCGTGTTCGCCGGCTTTATCTACGGCATTTTGCAGGCGTTCCAGGATACCTATATCCTGCACCCCGCGCAGTTTTTGCTCGACTATCCCCTCGCCTTCTCCGCGATCGGTTTGGCGGGCATGTTCGCCAACGTAAAAGCGCTGAAATTCCCGCAGGTACGCTTTGCGCTCGGCGCGCTCGTCGCCGCATGCGGGCGCTTTTTGATGCACTTCCTTTCGGGCATCTTCGCTTTCGGCTATTTTGCCAACATTCAGCCCGTATGGCTGTACAGCCTCATCTATCAGGCGGGTTACGTTCTGCCCGATATCGCCATCGCCATCGTGGCGGGCGTGCTCGTGTTTTCGTCCAAAACGTTCGTGCGCGAGATGGAGCGCCGCGCGGAAAATCTGCGCGTGTTCACGACGCCCGCAACGCCCGTCGAAACGGAGGACAGGCACGTTGCCACCTGCCCCGAATGCGGCGCAAAATTTACGTACAGCGGCAGCGTTGCGAAGTGCCCCTACTGCAACACACCCATTGAGTCCGAGCAGGCAAAGGCGGAAAACGATACGCAGCCCAAGCAAGAATAAACGGTTTTTTGCCGAAATTCGAGCATAAAGTCAAGTACCACCGGCTGAGCCGGTGGCTTGATTAGGCGCTTCAAGCGCATG
>ERZ1643247.256-NODE-256-length-68559-cov-50.175742_pt1 | contig 68559 bp, 60 predicted proteins | sample MGYA00579264_ERZ1643247 | MGnify/ENA primary metagenome ERZ1643247 (study PRJEB29033, sample SAMEA4952262) | chicken gut metagenome | biome: Broiler Chicken; feature: Gastrointestinal Tract; material: Caecum | place: Ireland | collected 2018 | study: Broiler... | reverse complement strand
CCTCCTCGTTGGCGCGGGTGATGAGCTTGTCGTCGATGTCGGTGATGTTGGAGACATAGATGACCTTGTTGCCCCGGTACTCCAGATAGCGGCGCAGGGTGTCAAAGACGATCAGGGGCCGGGCGTTGCCGATGTGGATGTAGTTGTAGACGGTGGGCCCGCAGACATAGATGCGGTACTCCCCCGGGGTGGCGGGGACGAATTCCTCTTTCTGGCGGGTCAGGGTGTTGAAGATCTGCATAGACGGGCTTCCTTCCTGCCGGCCGGCGGGCCGGGCTGATTACAACCTTTATTATAGCCGCGCCGGCGCCCCGGCGCAACCGAAAGTTGGCGGCCTTATCTGGCGCTGGCAAAGCAGCTGCGGTTCTGCCACAGATAGATGCCGCCGGACAGGACGGTGACCAGCGCCACCAGCCAGCACAGCCCCTGCACCACCAGGCCGAAGCCCAGCACGTCCACATCCCGCAGGAAGGCCGGCGCGATGTAGTAGAACAGGATGGTGAGCATCTGCAGCACCGTTTTGACCTTGCCCCAGATGTTGGCGGCAATGACGGTGCCCCGCTCGGCGGCGATCATCCGCACGCCGGCCACCGCGAATTCCCGGAACATGACCAGGGCCAGCACCACCGGGTGGCAGAGCCCGTCGGCCATCATGTAGACAAAGGCGGCGGTGGTCAGGCATTTGTCGGCCAGGGGGTCCATGAACTTGCCGAAGTCGGTGACCAGGTGGTTTTTGCGGGCGATGTAGCCGTCCAGGAAATCGGTGAAGGAGGCCGCCGCGAAGATCACCCCCGCCACAAGGTGGAAAACGGGGTTGTAGGCGCTGGTGCCGATGTGGGACCCCGCCGCGAAGAACATGAAGAAGGGCACCAGGATCACGCGCAGCATCGTAAGTTTATTCGGCAGGTTCATGGTCATTCCTCCGTTTCAGGCTCGGCATAGCCATAGAGGTCGTAGGTGTCGGAATCGGTGATGGTGACCCGGTAGAATTCGCCGGGCACCAGCGGGGTGTCGGCGGGGGTCAGCACATTGCCGTCGATCTCGGGGCAGTCGCCCATCGACCGCAGCAGGTACATGCCGGTCTCCTCGTCCACCCCGTCGCACAGGCAGGGCAGGGTCTGCCCCACCTTGGCGGCCATGGCGGCGGCGCTGATCTCGGCCTGGATCTCCATGATATGGTCGGCCCGGCGCTGGCGGACTTCCTCCGCCAGCTGGCCGTCCATGGCGGCGGCGGGGGTGTTTTCCTCCGGCGAGTAGGCGAAGCAGCCCAGCCGGTCGAACCGGACGGTGCGGACGAAATCGCAGAGTTCGGCGTACTCCTCCTCCGTTTCGCCGGGGAAGCCGGCGATCAGGGTGGTGCGCAGCGTCAGCCCCGGGATGGCGGCCCGCAGCCGGCGGATCACATCCTCCAGTTCGGCGCGGGAGCCGCGGCGGTTCATCGCCGCCAGGATCCGGTCGTTGCAGTGCTGGATGGGCAGGTCCAGGTAGGGCACCACCTTGCGGTTGCGCACCATCGCCCGGATGAAATCGTCGGTGATCCGCTCGGGGTAGGCGTAGAGCACCCGGATCCAGCGGATGCCCTCGATGGCGTTGAGGGCGTCCAGCAGGTCGTTGATGGCGCCGGGGCGGCCCCAGTCCTCGCCGTAGGCGGTGGGGTCCTGGGCCACCACGATGAGCTCCCGCACCCCCTCTTCGGCCAGCCAGCGGGCTTCGGCCACGCAGCTTTCCATCGGGCGGGAGCGCAGCGGCCCGCGGATCAGCGGGATCGCGCAGTACCGGCAGCGGTTGTTGCAGCCTTCGGCGATCTTCAAGTAGGCGTAGTGGCCGGGGGTGGAGATGATCCGCGCCCCGCCCAGCGGCATGTCCGCCTTGGGGCCGTAGCTTTCCACCCGGCCGGCGCCGGGGGTACACACCCGGCGCAGGATCTCGGGCAGGGCGGCGTTGGAGCCCATGCCCACCACCGCGTCCACCTCCGGCATTTCGGCGGCGATCTGCTGTTTGTACCGCTCGGCCAGGCAGCCGGTGACGATCACCTTCAGCGCCGGGTTGGTCTGCTTGTAGCCGCAGGCCAGCAGGATGTTCTCGATGGCTTCCTCCTTGGCGGACTGGATGAAGCCGCAGGTGTTGACGATGATGGCGTCCGCCTCGGCCGGGTCGGCCACCGTCTCGTGGCCTTCCTTGAGCAGGGCGTGGGTGAAAACGTCGGCGTCCACCTGGTTTTTGGGGCAGCCGAGGGAGATGATGGCGATTTTCATGGCTTGGGGGCTCCTTGCTGTGTGTGTTGGGGGGCTATTCCTCCGGGTCCCGGGGCTGCACCGCGGCCCGGATAACCGCGTGGGAAAACCCGCGGCGGGCCAGCGCGGCCATGACCTGCTGGGTCTTGCCCTCGGCCAGTTTGCGGGCGTACTGCCGCTCCACCAGCGCCCGGGCGCTGGCCAGGTCGGGGTCTTCCTCCCCGTCGGCGGGCATCAGGGCGGCCAGGGCGTCGGCGGCCGTCTCCCGGTCGATGCCCTTGGCGGCCAGGTCCTGCAGGATCTCCCGCCGGCTTTTGCGCTTGCGCAGCAGCTCGGCGGCCCGGCGGCGGGCAAAGCCCGCATCGTTGAGCAGGCCCAGCTCCCCCACCCGGGCCACGGCGGCCGCGGCGGTGTGGGGGTCGAACCGGCGGCAGAGCTTTGCGTACAGTTCGCCGGCGGCATGGTCCCGCAAAGCCAGCAGGTCCATGGCCTTGTCCAGCGCCCGGCGGGCGTCGCTTTTGCGGCGCAGCTCGGCCACGGCCGGCTCGGTCAGCTCGTCGCCGGCGTGCAGGCCGGCGGCGGCAAAGGTATCCTCATCCAGCGAAAAGGCGAAGGCGTCGTCCAGAAACAGCGCGTACCGCCCCCGCTTTGTCTCGGTGATGCGGGTCAGGCGGGGCATCAGTCATCCACCATGATGTCCAGGTCCACCTCGTCGCCGGTGGTCTTGGCCGGGGCGGCGGGGGCGGCTTCGGGCGCGGCGGCCGGGGTGACCGGGGCGGCCTTCTCGATGGGCTTGACGACCCCTTTCTTGCCGGCAGCCAGGATGCGGTCGGCGTTTTCCCGCACGATGGCCTCGATCTCGGCGGCGATGTCCGGGTTGTCCCGCAAAAACTGCTTGGCGTTGTCCCGGCCCTGGCCCAGGCGGGTCTCGCCGTAGTTGAACCAGGCGCCGCTCTTCTGCACGGCGCCCAGCTTGACGCCCAGGTCGATGATCTCGCCCACCTTGGAGATGCCTTCGCCGAACATGATGTCGAACTCCGCCTCCTTGAAGGGGGGCGCGACCTTGTTCTTGACGATCTTGGCGCGGGTGCGGTTGCCGATGAAGGAGCCGGAGGAATCCTTGAGCCCTTCGATGCGGCGCACGTCGATGCGCACCGAGGAGTAGTACTTCAGCGCCCGGCCGCCGGTGGTGACCTCGGGGCTGCCGTAGACCACCCCGACCTTTTCGCGCAGCTGGTTGATGAAGATGCAGACGGTGTTGGTCTTGCCGATGATGCCGGTGAGCTTGCGCAGGGCCTGGCTCATCAGCCGGGCCTGCAGGCCCACATGGCTGTCGCCCATCTCCCCTTCGATCTCGGCCCGGGGGACCATGGCGGCCACCGAGTCCACGACGATGGCGTCGATGGCGCCGGAGCGGACCAGCGCCTCACAGATCTCCATGGCCTGCTCGCCGGTGTCCGGCTGGCTGACCAGCAGGCTGTCGATGTCCACCCCCAGCGCACGGGCGTAGGTGGGGTCCAGGGCGTGTTCCACGTCGATGAAGGCCACCTCGCCCCCCTTCTTCTGGGCTTCGGCCAGCACATGCAGCGCCAGCGTGGTCTTGCCGGAGGATTCGGGGCCGTAGATCTCGATGATGCGGCCGCGGGGCAGCCCGCCCACCCCCAGGGCCATGTCCAGCCCCAGGCTGCCGGTGGAGATGGAATCCACCTGCATGGCCACATTGGCGCCCAGCTTCATGACGGCGCCCTTGCCGAACTGCTTTTCGATCTGGGCCAGCGCGGTCTCCAGCGCGGCCTTCTTGTCCCCCGCCGGGGCGGCGGTGACGTTCTTGCTTTCCTTCTTGGCTGCCATGTGTTCTCCTTCCGCCCTTCGGGCGTCGATGTTTTGCTGAATTTGTGTGGCCCTGCCGGGCAGGGGCCGTGTTATCCCCATTATAACCGCTTCGGCGGCGAAATACAACTATTTGTTGTCGTCCCTCAGGTCTTCATCCGGTTTTTGGGACTGTTTGGCTCCCTCCGGGTCGGGTCTCTGCAGCAGAATGACCCGGTCGTTGCCGCCGTAGTCCTGCCGGCAGCTGCCGCCCTGCCAGCCGCCCTGCGCCCCCAGCGCCAGCACGGCCTGCCGCTGGGCAAAGCCGATCTCCAGCACCAGCCAGCCGCCGGGGCGCAGCACGGCCTGCCAGGGGCCGGTCAGGCAGCGGTAGAACCGCAGGCCGTCCGGCCCGCCGGCCAGTGCGCAGGCGGGTTCCCGGGCGGTCTCGGGCTGCAGGGCGGCCATCTCCCCGTCGGTCAGGTAGGGCGGGTTGGAGACGATCAGGTCCACCGACCCCGGCGCCCAGCGGCCCCAGTCGGCCAGCACGTCGGCTTCCGCCACCCCGACCCGGGCACCGGGCAGGGCGGATGCGGCGTTGCGGCGCAGATAGCCGAGGGCCTGGGGGCTGTTTTCCACACAGGTGACCCGGGCGCCGGGCCAGAACCGGCGCACCCCCAGCCCCAGGCAGCCGGTGCCGGCGCAGAGGTCCAGCACCACCGGGTCGGGGCGGCCGAGGGCCCGCAGGCAGTCGAGGGCGGCTTCGCAGACCACCTCGGTGTCAGGGCGGGGGCAGAGCACCCCGGGGCCGACGGCGAGGGTGAAGTCCAGGAAATCCCACCGGCCGGCGATGTACTGCAGCGGCTCCCGCCCGGCCCGCCGCCGGGTCAGCTCCTCCAGCCGCCGGGCAGTGTCCGGGGGCAGCGGGGCCCGGTCCAGCCGGGGGTCGCCCCCGCCGGCCAGGCGGTAGAGTTCCCGGGCGTCGTAGTCGGCGTCGGGCACGCCGGCCTGCTCCAGCCGGGTCCGGACCCGGCGCACCGCCGCCTGCGGGGTCAGCCCCGCCAGCGGCTCAGTCATGGCCCCAGGCCGCCTGGCCGGGGTCTTCGGGCAGGACCGGTGTGACGGCGGCAATGGCGATCTCGATCATATCGTCCTCCGGCTCAAAGACGGTGAGCCGCTGCAGCCAGAGCCCCGGCTGGGCGATGGCCCGGGCCAGCAGGCTGTGGGACCGGCCGGACCATTTGAGCACTTCGTAGGAGATGCCCACCAGCAGCGGCAGCATGGCCAGCTTGTACACCACCCGCAGGGCGGTGCTGGTCCAGGGCAGCACCGCGTAGAGCAGGATGCTGATGACCAGCACCAGGATCAGGAAGCTGGTGCCACAGCGGGGGTGGAAGCGGGAACAGGGGCGGATGTTTTCCACCGTGAGGGGCAGGCCGGCCTCGTAGCAGGCGATGGTCTTGTGCTCGGCGCCGTGGTACTGGAACATGCGGCGGATCTCCTTCATGCGGGAGATCAGGGCCATGTAGCTGAGGAAGAGCGCCAGCTTGAAGGCGGCTTCCAGCAAGACCCGGGGCCAGCGGCCCAGCGCCACCACCCGGCCCAGCAGCCCGGTGAGGAAGGTGGGCAGAAACAGGAACAGAAAGACCGCCAGCGCCACCCCCAGCAGCGCCGAGACCGCCATCAGGGCGTTCTGGACCCGGGGGCCGGCGTGGGCTTCCAGCCAGCGGTCAAAGGCGGAGAGTTCCTCCTCCTGCTCCTCTTCGGTCAGGGAGATCTCGGCGCTGTGGGACAGGTACTTGTAGCCGGTGACCAGGCTTTGCACCATGTTGCAGACGCCCCGCACCAGCGGGACCCGGTTGTACCAATGGGTGGTGACCGGCTCTTCGGTCAGGTCGATGGTGCCGTCGGGGCGGCGCACCGCGCAGCAGATCCGCTGCGGGCCGCGCATCATGATGCCCTCCATCAGCGCCTGGCCGCCGACGCTGGTGCGGAATTTTTCGGTGGGGGAAGTGTTCATACAGGACGTGTCCTTTCGTTGGGGAAGATCCGGCGCGCCCCGCAGCCGCAGGGTGCGCCGGCCGGCAGAAACGCCGGGCGTTCGAACGCCGGGGCCGGCTAGATCGGTTCGTGCAGATGTTCCTGGCCGGGGTGGTAGACCGGCAGGGTGATGCTGACCGTGGTGCCCTGGCCCAGGGTGCTGGCGATGTCGGTGCTGCCGCCCAGGGCGGTGACGATGGCATCCACCACCGCCAGGCCGATGCCCGACCCCCGCACCGCATTGCGGCCCTTGAAGAACTTCTGCTTGACCTGGCACAGGTCCTCGGGGGGGATTCCGCGGCCCTGGTCCCGGACGGTGACGGTGACCGCGGCGTCGGTGCGCCCCAGCGTCAGGAAGACCGACCCGCCGGGGGGCGAATACTTGATGGCGTTGTCCAGCACGTTGACGAACACCTGCCGCAGCCGGGCCGGGTCGGCCCAGACCGGGTAGGGTTCGGGGGGTTCCTCATAGACCAGCCGGAGACCTTCCTGCCGGATGCGCCCTTCCACAAACAAAGCGGCGTCGGTGGCTTCGGCCACCAGGTCCAGCACCTGGCAGTTGAGCTTGATGCCGTTCTGCAGGCGGGAGAAGTCCAGCAGTTCCTCCACCATCGCGTACAGCCGGTCGGTCTCGCCGCCGATGACCTCCAGCCCCTTGCGGTAGTTGGGGTCGCCGGGGTCGTGGAGGGAGCCGATGGTCTCCACCCAGCCCTTGATGCTGGTCAACGGGGTGCGCAGTTCATGGCTGACCGAGGAGATGAACTCGTTTTTCATCCGCTCGGTCTCGGTCAGGTGTTCGGCCATCTCGTTGATGGTGCGGCACAGCCGGCCGATCTCGTCGTTGTAGCGGGCGTCGGGCAGGCGGGTCTGCAGGTCGCCGTCGGCGATGCGGTGGGCGATGGCCTCCACCTGGCCCAGCGGCCGCACGATGGAACGGATGAAGAACAGCCCGCTCCAGAGCATCAGCCCCAGCGCGGCCAGCACCACCCCCAGCGACAGCCAGACGGTGGTCCACCAGCGCCGGTCCACCAGCGCCAGGCTGGCGACCAGCCGCATGGCGGTGACGTTGCCGGCCGAGTAGGGCACCAGCTCGGTGACCGCCATGACCCGCTCGCCGTCCCTGGTGCGGAAGATGGTCCGCCCCACCCCGCTGCTGCTGGTAAGGGCCCGGTAGTAGTCGGTGCCGTCCAGCAGGTTTTCGTTGCTGATGCCGCTGGAGGTGGTCAGCACCACCCCGGCGGAGTCCAGCAGCATGAACTCGAACTTGTCCTTTTCGTCAAACTGTTCCACCGCCCGGCGCAGCGCCTGGCCGCGGCTGTTGGCGGTGGCGTCGGTGTCGCCGGCGGTGCCGGTGGCCTGCAGCCGCCCCACCAGGGTGGAAAACCGGTTGAGCATCGCGCTTTCCACCCCGCCGTAGAGGTTCTGGTAGCAGAAGGACAGAAACAGCCCTTCGGCCAGCGCCAGCACCAGCACACTGATGAGCAGGCTGCCCCGCAGCCAGCGTTTGGTGATGCTCTGCACAGGCAGCCCCCTCCTTTCTCAAATGGCTTCGTCCCGTCCGCGGCCGGGCGGTCCTGCCCGCCGCGGACCGGCTCAGGGGTTCCAGCGGTAGCCGTAGCCCCATACGGTCAGGATGTGGGCGGGGCTGCTGGGTTCGTCCTCGATCTTCATGCGGAGCCGGCGGATGTTCACATCCACGATCTTCACATCCCCGTAATAGCCCTTGCCCCACACCCCTTCCAGGATCTTTTCCCGCACCAGCGCGGTGCCCGGGTTGCGGAAAAACAGCTCCATGATCTGGAACTCCACCTGGGTCAGGTCGATGGGCCGGCCGGCCTTGTAGAGCATCCGGCTCTTTTCGTCCAGCACAAAGCTGCCGCTGACCAGCTGGTCCGGCCCGCCGTCCCGGCTTTCGCCGGCGTTGCGGTGGACCCGCCGGGCCAGCGCTTCGACCCGGGCGATGAGCTCGGACACCGAGAAGGGCTTGGTGATATAATCGTCCGCCCCGATGGACAGCCCGCGGATCTTGTCCGCCTCCTGGCCTTTGGCCGACACGATGATGATGCCGATGTCGGCGTCGTCCCGGCGGATGGTCTCGCAGAGCGAAAGCCCGTCCATGCCGGGCAGCATGATGTCCAGCAGCGCCGCATCGCAGGGCGGGTTCTGGTGCAGCAGTTCCAGCGCCCGCTCGGCGGTGGGGGCTTCCAGCACCTCCCAGCCGGCCATGCGCAGGTTCAGCACCTCCATCTCCCGGATGCTGCTCTCATCCTCCACCACCAGCACACGTTTCATAGCGAACTCCTTTCCGTTGTCCGGTCCAGGGCTTACTGCAGCACCGTGACCCCGTTGATGATATCCTGCAGCTGCAGGCCGTAATAGTCGGTGAGCATCCGCACCTGCAGCTGCCGGCCGCCGATGTTGGCCACCCGGTAGAACCGACCGGCGGCGTTGTCCTCTTCCTCCTGCTCGGCCGGGTCCACGATGCGCAGCTCGCAGTAGTTGATGGTGCCCGCCAGGTTGCTGATGATCCACCCGTTATCCGCCGCCCCGCGCAGCAGCACGTTGCCGTGCATCGACTCGGGCAGCTGCAGGAAAAAGCGGTACTCGCTGTCATACACGCCGAAGATGTTGTTGCCCCCCTCGGCGGTGGCGTAGTCCTTCCACAGCAAAAAGCGCAGCCGGTTTTCCATCGCGGCGGCCAGCTCGCCCCCGTCCGACACTTCGGTGGGGATGTCGATGGTGCCGTCGCCGTTGATGTCGGTGGACAGCAGGTGCAGGTCATACCGCAGGGTGGCCCGGTACAGGTCGGTCACGCCGGGGGGCGTGTAGGTTTTCAAAAAGCCGCTTTCCGGGTCGTACAGAATGATGGAGGAGACCAGGCTGTTGGCCCCCGACCCGGTCCAGCCGTCCAGCACCAGGCAGGTGGCGTCGTCCGCCCCCTGGCCGGCCTGCAGCCCGGCGCAGCCGCTGTAGACCCCCTGCCCCACCGCCAGGGTCTGGGCCGCCAGGAAGGTGTCGCCCCCGGTGTAGGTCAGCAGCTGCAGGTTGATGCCGGCGTTCTCCCCCTCGGTGGGCAGGGCCAGCACCAGGTCCTGGATGCCGTCGCCCCGGCCGGTCATGTCGGCCAGCAGCATGTTGGTGTAGGTCTGGCGGTTGACCTCCTGGATGGTCTCCTCGGCGGTGTAGAGGTAGACGCACATATACCGGTCGCCCTGGGCCGAGTCATACCCCACCAGCAGCTGCTGGGAGTCTGCGTCCCGCAGGTGGGCGAAGTTGATGCTCTCCACCTCGCCGGAAAGCCCCTCCACCTGCTGGGAGACCCGCCAGCCGTCCTCGCCGGAAGGTTCCAGAATGGCCAGCCAGACGTTGGCGCCGCTGGCCTCGGCGGTGTAGAGGACGGCGGCCTCCTCGGTGCCGTCGCCGTCCCAGTCGCCGAAGGCAAAGGGGGAGAGGAAGTCGCCGGTGGCCGGGTATTTCAGGGTGGCCACGCTGCCCAGGTAGCTGTTCAGCGCCTTCTGCACGGCGCTGGCCTCCCCCGAAAGGCGGGGGGCGCGCAGCAGCGATTCCACATCCGCCCCGGGCATCCCGGTGCAGCCGGCAAGCAGCAGCACGCCGAGGGACAGGGCCGCTGCGCGGACAAAACTTCTGTGCATCTGGCCCCTCCCCTCCCCCTTGCGCGGGCATACGCAGGCATACAAATTTACACTTTAGTATACCACAAAGCCGGCCGGCCCGCAATCCCGCCGGCGGGGGCGGAAAGTTTTTTGCAAAGTTCGCTTGACAATTCTTGCAAAGCACGCTATACTAAAGCTGCAAAGCGAACTTTGCAATCCTGACAAAGACGGCGCCGCACGCGCCGGGGAGGGCTGCCATGAAGATCAACCGGGACAAGAACAATCCGCCGGCGGACAAGCGCACCACCGCGCTGGTGCTGCCGGGGGCGCTGTGCCTGCTGGCGTCGCTGGCGGGCGCCGAGACGCTGAGCGACCCGCTGCTGTGGGTGCTGCGGGTGGCGGCGGTGGCGCTGCTGGGCGCGGCGCTGTGGTTCCAGCGGCGGGCCGACAAGGCCGGGCAGGACCGGGACGCCGGCCCGGACAAGGGGGATGGAGATGAAAACCCGCATTCCTGAGCTGCGCAAGGCCCGCCGGATGAGCCAGCAGGAGCTGGCCGACGCCGTGGGGGTGACCCGCCAGACCATCACGAGCATCGAGGTGGGCAAGTACACGGCCAGCCTGGAACTGGCCTACAAGATCGCCCATTATTTTGGCCTGACCATCGAAGAGGTGTTTGATTTCAGCCAGTCGGAGGGATGAACCATGATGCTGAAACTGTTGTTTGCCGGCTGCCCGGCCACGATGGACGCCTACCGGGCGCGGACCCGGCGCTGCGTGGGGCTGTTTGCGGCGCTGGCCGTGCTGGGGGCCGCCACCTGGCTGTTCGGCTTTTTCGGCGTGCCGGAGCTGCTGCCCGAAGGGGCCCGCCGGTCCTACTTTTACGGCTTTTACACCGGGATGGGGACCGCCCTGGCCGGCTGCGGGCTGGTGCTGGCGGTGCGCACCGCCCGGCTGCTGAAGGACGAAGCCGCCCTGCGCAGAGCCTTCACCCGGGATACCGACGAGCGCAACCGGGCCATCCGCCGCCGGGCCATCCAGGCCGCGGGGGTCTGCCTGTTCGCGGTGCTGTACGCCGGGGTGCTGGTGGCGGGGCTGTTCGCGCCGGTGCTGTTCGGCTTCTGCCTGGCCGGGGTGCTGGGGTTCGCGCTGCTGTACGGGCTGTTTTACGCCTACTACAGCCACAAACTGTAAACCGGCGCCAGGCCGGGACCTGACCAAAAAGTTGCGCGGGCGCCGCGGCGCCCGCCGGGAGGTGCTGTATGAAAAACCTGACCAAACGGCCGCTGGCCGCCGCGCTGGCCATGGCGGCGGCGTCCATCCTGTTCCTGCTGCTGATCGCCGCGCCGATGCAGGCGGCCTGGGGCATGACCGGGCTGCTGCTTACCGAGCTGGGGCTGCTGGCGCTGGCGCTGGGCGGGGCCGCCCTGCTGCGGGAAAAACTGTCCGATGTCTTTCCGCTGCGCGCCCCGCGGCTGCGCCCCGCCTTCGGCGCGGTGGTGCTGTGGCTGGGGGCCTACATGCCGGTGCTGACGGCGGCCATCCTGATGCAGCTGCTGCTGCCCGCCCAGACTGTCGAGGTGAGCACCGGCATCACCGGGCTGGCGGTCACGGTGTCCCCCTGGCTGCGGTTCCTGATCATGGCGGTGAGCCCGGCGATCTGTGAGGAAGCGGTCTACCGGGGCTTCATCCTCTCCCACCTGGGGCCGCTGCCCGCCTGGGCCCGGGTGACGGTGTGCGGGGCGCTGTTCGGGGCCTTCCACCTGGATGCGACCCGCTTTCTCTCCACCGCGCTGCTGGGGGCGGCCATCACCTGGGCGGTGCTCTGCACCGGCAACCTGTTCTACGCCGGGCTGATCCACCTGTGCAACAACGCCCTGTCGGTGCTGGCCACCATCGCGCTGGAGGCGGCGGTCCAGTCCGCCCCCGAACTGGCGGAACAGGCCACTGCCGGGGCCGCGGCCGTGACCCCGGCCACCCTGGGGGTCTACCTGGTCCTGTGCGCAGCCAGCCCCTGGCTGCTGTGGGCCGGCACCGCGCTGCTGCGCGGCGGACCCGCCCGGCCCCGCCGGGGCCGCCGGGCGCTGGTCTGCCTGGGGGCGTCGGTGCTGCTGGCGGCCGCCGGCTTCCGGCTGATCGCCGGCTGATTGCCCGGGGCCGGCCAAGCCGGGCGCGCCGCAAACGGCCCCGCAGGCATGCGCACAGGCGGACAAAATGACAAAACACCCTTCCGGGGGGAGCCGAACGGCTTCCCCGGAAGGGTGTTTTTGCATGGGGTTCGGGCGCAGGCGGGCGCATCGGCCGGGGCCGCGGCGGCCCGTCCCGGCGGCGGGCTCAGCCCTCGGCCAGCAGCCGGACCGCCCGGGAGGTGCCCAGCCGGTCGGCGCCCAGGTCCAGGAACTTTTCCATATCCTCGACGGTGGAGATGCCGCCGGCGGCCTTGATCTTGCAGCGGCCGGCCACATGGCGGGCGAACAGCTCGATGTCGGCAAAGGTGGCACCGGCGGTGGAGAAGCCGGTGGAGGTCTTGATGAAATCGGCCCCGGCTTCGGGCACGATGTCGCACATTTTGATCTTTTCCTCCTCGGTGAGCAGGCAGGTCTCGATGATGACCTTGAGCACCTTGTCCCCAATCGCCTGCTTGACGGCGGCGATGTCCTGCCGCACGGCGTCATACTCCCGGTTTTTCAGCCGGCCGATGTTGATGACCATGTCCACCTCGTCGGCGCCGTTCTCCACGGCGGTGCGGGCCTCAAAGCATTTGCTGGCGGTGTCCATGGCGCCCAGGGGGAAGCCCACGACGCAGCACACCGGCACCCGGCCGGCCAGGTAGTCGGCGGCCTGGCGCACATAGCAGGTGTTGATGCAGACCGAGGCGGTGTGATACTGCAGCGCCTCGTCGCACAGAGCCCGGACCTGGGGCCAGGTGGCCTCGGGTTTGAGCAGGGTGTGGTCCACCCGGGCGAGGATCTCTTGCTTGGTGTAGCGGCTCATTGGAACTCGGCTCCTTTCTTGCAGCGCTTGCACAGCCGGGCCTGGTGCAGCCCGACGCCGGAGAAGATCACGGCCAGGGCGCCGCAGGTCACGGCGATGATGCCCAGGATCAGCCCGGTGACCCGCAGGCCGCCGCCTCTGACTTTGTTTTTCATCGGGAAAGCCTCCTTTGCTGCGGCCGAAGCCGCGGTGCGGGGCAAACGCCCCGGTATTGATGCGGCCGCCCCCGCGCCGGTCCGGCCGGGGGTGCCGCCGCGGTCAGGTTTTGCTGCCCTTCTTTTTGAAAATCAGGATCTTGGAGAAGACGTAGTTGGACACGATGACCACCACCTGGCTGAACAGCTTGACCAGGTTGGCCCAGAGCGCCGGCGCCACAAAGGTGACCCCCGGCCCCAGCACCGTGACGCCCAGGAACATGAGCAGCTGGTCCACCACGGCGGTGAAGATGCGGCAGCCCACGAACTTGCCGAACTCCCGCAGCGCTTCGGCGCCGTGGTTTTTGCTTTTGAAGACGAAGGTGCGGTTGGTCCAGTAGGCGAAAAGGATGCAGATGGCGTTGTTGAGCACATTGCCCGCCCCCGCCGCAAAGGCCAGCCCGCCCACCGCCTGAAAGACGTTGAGCAGCACAAAGTTGAGCAGCGTGGCCACCCCGCCGAAAAACAGGTAGGCGATCTGCTCGTAGTATTTCAGAAACAGGGTCTTGAGTTTTTCCATAGCGTTTGTCACTTTCCTGCGCAGCATCCGCGCCCCAAAAACAAAGGGAGCCCGCCTGTTCCCAGGCAGGCTCCCGCAGATTCGGAGACCTGACAGCTCGCCTTATTCGGCGCTGTCCTCAGCGTCCGCCTTCTCGGGCTGCTCGCCCTCGCAGGCCTTCATGGACAGGCTGATGCGCTTGCGGTCGTAATCGACGTTGATCAGCTTGACGCGGACCATGTCGCCCACCTTGAGCACATCGCTGACCTTGTTCACGCGCTCGTTGGAGATCTCGCTGATGTGGACAAGGCCGTCCACGCCGGGCAGGATCCGCACAAAGGCGCCGAACTTGGTGATGGAGACCACCGGGGCCACGAACTCGGAGCCGATGGGATAATCGGTCTTGAGCTGCTCCCAGGGGTTGTCCTCTTCCTTCTTGTAGCCCAGGGAAACCTTCTGGTTCTCGGGGTCATAGCTCTTGACATACACGTCGATGGTATCGCCCACGCTGACGACCTCGGACGGATGCTTGATGTTCTGCCAGCTCAGCTCGCTGATGTGGCACAGGCCGTCCACGCCGCCCACGTCCACGAAGGCGCCGTAGGAGGTCAGGCTCTTGACCACGCCCTGGTAGTGCTTGCCCACCTCGACGCCGGCCCAGAACTCTTCCCGCTTGGCCTTGTTCTCTTCGGCGGTCACCTTGTTGATGCTGCCGACGATCTTGCGGCCGGCGCACTCGGTGATGACCAGGCGCACATGCTGACCCACCAGCTTGGTGTAGTCCTCATCACGGCGCATGGTGGCCTGGCTGCGGGGCACGAAGACCCGCACGCCCTTGACGTTGACGACGACGCCGCCCTTGTTGGCTTCCATCACGTCGCCTTCCATCACGGTGCCGTTCTCACAAGCCTCGGAAACGTCCTTCATGCCCTTCTGGGCTTCGAAACGCACGCGGGAAAGGGTGTCAACACCTTCCTGGTCGTTGGTCTTGACGACCACCAGGTCCAGTTCATCGTCCACCTTGACAAGGTCTTCCATCTTGGCGTTGGGATCATGCGTCATCTCGTTCAGTTTGACGATGCCGGTGTGCTTGGACCCGTCGATGCCGACGACACACTCGGTCGGGGAAACGCTGATGACCTTGGCTTTTACGATCTTACCTGCGAACAGGGGCTTGGCCTCGGACGCTTCCAGCATCTCGGCAAAGCTCATATCGTCCCGGATTTCTTCACTCATACAGTTAAGTACCTCCTCAATTATAGACGAAGGCGTCGAAGCCCCGGCCGTTACGCCCACCGTTTCGGCCCCCGCAAGCCAGGTACGGTCCAGTTCATCAGCTGTCTCGACCGTGATGGCTCGGGTATGCCTGGCGGCGACCTTTAGCAGCTTTTGGGTATTGGAAGAATGATGACCACCAATGACGACCATCCGGTCGCATTTCTGGCTGAGGTCTTCCGCTTCCTGTTGCCTCGCCCACGTTGCATTACATATTGTATCAAATATTTTGGAATTTGTACACCACTTTTTTAGAAAAGCCTTGCAGTTTTCCCAGCTTTGGACCTGAAAGGTCGTTTGCGCCACCACATAGATGGATTCTTGTTGTTTCAGCTCCTCCGCCATCGCCTCCAGCTCCGGCAGGCCGGAAAAGACTCTCACTTTTCCCGTCGTATGGCCGACGATTCCCTGTACTTCGGGGTGGGAGGCATCCCCCGCCACCAGCAGCAGCGCGCCGTCCCGGCCGGCCTCCTCGGCGATTTTATGGATTTTTGAAACGAACGGGCAGGTGGCGTCGTGAAACGCCAGGCCCCGTGTGTTGATTTTTTCATACACCGCCGCCGGGACCCCGTGGCTGCGGATCACCACCTCGTATCCGTCGGGCACGTCCTCCAGCCGGGCACAGGTCAGCGCCCCTTTGGCTTCCAGGTCCTGCACCACCTGGGGGTTGTGGATCAGCGGGCCGAGGGTGGCCACCCGCCGCCCCTGGGCCAGCAGGTCGTAGGTCAGGCTGACCGCCCGGTCCACCCCGAAGCAGAAGCCGGCGGTCTTAGCAAGCAGGATCCGCATGGTTTTCTCCTTTCTCGGCCGGGTCGGGGTCGGCCGCCGGCAGGGCTTGTTCCGGCCGGTCAAAGTGGTGGGCCGCATACAGCGCTTCCAGCTCGTCGGTCAGGCGGGTGCGCAGGGTGCGCAGCGCCCGCACCTGCCGGCGGGGGTCGTCGCTGGCCGCCCCGGCTGTGGAGATGGGGTCCCCGAAGCAGATGCGCATGCGGCAGAACAGGTGCATCCGGGCGTCGGGGGTGTCGTAGATGATGCGGCAGGGCAGGATGTCCGCCCCGGCCTGGCTGGCGACGGCGAAGGCCCCGCTTTTCAGCTTGCCCAGCTGACCGGTCTTGCTGCGGGTGCCTTCGGGGAAGATCAGCACCCGGGTGCCGCCCCGGCATTCGGCAATGACCTTGTCGATGGTCTCGGTATCGCCCTTGCCCCGGTCGATGGGGATGGCGCCCAGGCAGCCCAGCGCCCAGCCGATGACCGGGTTGCGGAACAGCTCCTGCTTGGCCAGGATGCGGTAGCGGCTGAAGTCGAAGACCACCCCCAGGATAAACACCGGGTCCAGGTCGGAGATGTGGTTGGGCGCCAGCACGATGGGCCGGTCCCGCGGGACTTTGTCCAGGCCGATGACTTCGATGCGCCACAGAATGTGGATAAGCACCCACACAATGGGCAGGGCGATCCAGTACAGAACCATACTCTTACTCCATTTCCTTTTTCACTTTGTATCCTGTCTTTCCGGCGCGCCGGGGCGCCGGGTCAGATCCGGTCCTGCACCGTCTTTTTCAGCAGCGCGTAGCTCTCCTCAATGCCGATGTCGCTGGTGTCCAGCAGCACGGCGTCCTCGGCCCGGCGCAGCGGGGCCACGGCCCGGTGGGTGTCCTGGTCGTCCCGCAGGCGGATGTCGGCCAGCACGGTGTCGTAGTCGGCAGGCTGGCCCTTGGCCAGCAGCTCGGCCAGGCGGCGGCGGGCGCGGGATTCGGGGGTGGCGGTCAGGTAGATCTTGACGGTGGCATGGGGCAGCACCACGGTGCCGATGTCCCGCCCGTCCATCAGGACGTTGCGGCTTTCGGCCAGCCCCCGCTGGGTGGCCAGCAGGTAGTCCCGCACCGCCGGGTGGGCCGACACGTCGGAGGCCGCCATGCCCACCGCTTCGGCCCGGACCGCCTCGGTCACGTCCTCGCCGTTGAGCAGGATCTGCTGGCTGCCGGTGCCCGGGCGGATGTCCAGGCGGATGTCGGGCAGCAGCGCCGCCACGGCGGCGGCGTCCTTGGTGTTGCGGCCGGCCCGCAGGGCGTACAGCCCGATGGCCCGGTACATGGCGCCGGTGTCCACATAGACATAGCCCAGTTCGGCCGCCAGCCGCTTGGCCAGGCTGGATTTTCCGGCCCCGGAGGGCCCGTCGATGGCAATGGAAATCATGATCTTGCTCCCCTTCTCTGTTTATGTCTGGTCGTCCCGCGCCGCCGCCTGGGCGGTGGCCCAGGCGATCTGCAGGTTATAGCCGCCGGTGCGGGCGTCCACGTCCAGGATCTCGCCGGCAAAGTACAGCCCCGGGCACAGCCGGCTCTGCATGGTTTTGGGGTCCACCTGGCGCACGTCCACCCCGCCGGCGGTGATGACCGCGTGTTCCAGGTCCCCCAGCGCCGAGATCGGCACCGTCCAGTGCTTGCACAGCGCCACCAGCGCCTGCTTTTCCTCCCGGGTGAGCTGGGCGGCCCGGGCCGCCGGGTCGATGCCCCAGCGGCGCAGCGCCGCCGGCCGCATCGAGCGGGGCAGCAGCGTTTCCAGCACGGCGGCGGCCCCCCGGCCGCCCAGCGCCGCCAGGTCGCGGGTGAGCCGGTCGTAGAGGGTCTTTTCCTCCAGCGCGGGCTTGAGGTCGAAGGCCACGGTGTACCGGTGCCCGGCCAGGTCGGTGATGTAGCTGGAGGCGGACAGCACCAGCGGCCCCGACAGCCCGAAGTGGGTGAACAGCGCCTCGCCCTGCTCGGTAAAGAGGGGGCGGTCGTCTTCGTACAGGGTCAGGGCCACGTTGCGCAGCGACAGGCCCATCATCCGGCGGCAGTCGGGGTCGGGGCTGACCAGGCTGCACAGGCTGGGCTGGGGCGGCAGGATGGTGTGCCCGGCCTGGGCGGCCAGCCGGTAGCCCGACCCGTCCGACCCGGTGGCCGGGTAACTGACCCCGCCGGTGGCCAGCAGCACCCGCCGGGCCCGCAGCACCCGGCCGCCGGCCTGCACCCCGGTGCAGCGGCCGTTTTCGATCAACAGTTGTTCAACGTTGGCCCGGACAAGCTCCGCCCCCGCCGCGTAGCCCCGCAGCGCGGCCAGCACGTCGGCGGCCCGGTCGCTTTGGGGGAAGACCCGCCGCCCCCGCTCGGTCTTGAGGGGCACGCCGAGGCTTTCGAAAAGTTCCATTGCCGCGGCGGGCGGGAAGGCGTACAGGCAGGAGTACAGGAACCGCGGGTTGCGGCGCACATAGCCAAGGAACTCCCGCACATCGCAGTCGTTGGTCAGGTTGCAGCGGCCCTTGCCGGTGATGAGCAGCTTCTGCCCCGGGCCTTTGGGGTTGTGTTCCAGCAGGGTGACGGTGCGGCCGCGGGCGCAGGCGGCCCCGGCGGCCATCAGGCCGGCGGCCCCGCCGCCGACGATCAGCCAATCGGTCATGGGTTTGCCTCCCGGATGTCAGGGGTGGAAAGGCCGGGCAGCAGCGGCCACAGTTCGGAAAAGAGGAAGAGCACCAGCAGCGGGTGGACGCTGGCCAGATACATCGTGGAGGTGCCGATGCCGAAGCTGGAGACCTCCACAAAGGCGATCATGCCGCAGCGCAGCGCCGCAAAGCCCAGCAGCGCCAGCGTCAGCACCCAGGGGGCGCCGGGGGCGGTCCTGCGGCGCAGGCAGCGCCAGCCATCCCGCACCCAGACGGCCGCCGCCAGCACAAAGCAGCCGGCAAAGCCCACCGCCGCCGCCAGCCGCCAGCCGTCCAGCAGGCGGAAGACCAGCTTCTGGACCGGGCTGTAGTAGGGGGTGTCCCGGCCGGCCTCGGCCGCGGCGTTGAACCCGCAGCCCAGGTAGTCCGACCAGGCGGCGATGTCCTGCTCGGTGCCGATGGAGCGCAGCGATTCATAGGCCGGGCAGTCCTGGAAGGTCAGCACCCAGTACAGGCTGCGCAGGCTCTCCTGCAGGGTGGGCAGCACATACTGCGCCCGGATGGGCTGGGTGGTGCCGCTGCGCACCCCCCGGTCGCCCTCCCGCACCGGCAGCCGGCCCTCGGCAATGGCGGTGTTGACCTGGTCGGCCACGGTGGCCCAGTAGTCCGCCGCGGCGGGGGCGCTGTCGTAGATGCCCTCGAACTGGGCGGCCCGGCGGATGGCCCAGTAGAAGCTGCCGGCCCGGTAGTCGTCCAGTTCCGGGTCGCGGAAGTCGTTGGCCATCTGGGGGTCCTCCTCCAGCCAGCAGCGCAGCGGTTCCAGCGCCGGCACCTCGGCGTACAGCCGGGCCCGGGCGTCGGCCGGGACGCTGAGCATCCCCGCCTCGGCGTCGGTGTCCACCCGGCTCATGGCGCCCATGGCGTCGGCAAAGGAGCCGGAGGAAAAGTCCGACAGGGTGAAGACCCCGTAGTGGGTGTAGTTGAGGGTGCAGAAGGCCAGCACCCCCGCCGCCAGCAGCCCGAAGGGCCAGGCCAGCGCCGGCAGCGCGGCGAACCGGCGCCGCCGGCAGAGCCCCGCGGCCAGCGCCGCCGCAGCCAGCACCGCCGCCGGCAGCAGGAAGAGGCCGGCGTCCTCCCGGTCCAGGTACCCGGCGGTCAGCCCCAGGCCGGCGGCGGCCAGCCAGGGCCACAGCCGGGGGCGGGCCGGGGCCTTCCACAGCCGCAGCAGCGCCCCCGCAAACCCGGCGAAGACCAGCAGGCAGAGGGCCGGGAAGATGTTGTCCCGGTAGACCCGCAGGGTGTACGCCGCCCAGGAGGAGGGCAGCAGCGCCAGCGCCGCATAGAGCGCCAGGGTCAGGCAGCGACTGCGGCCGGCGGGGGCGGCGGCCCACAGCGGGCGCAGCGCCGCCGCCGCCAGGCCGGAGGCAGCGCACCACAGCCCCGCCCCGGCGGTGAGGTACGGCAGGTGCAGCGCGTGGAGCGCCGCCAGCCAGACCGGGAAGAACATCGACTTGGAGAGGGTCAGGTAGTCATACGCCCCCAGCCATTGGCCGGCCGAGATGGCGTTGGCCGCCCGGAACATCAGTTCGTCGTCCAGCGGGGCGCCGCCCACCCAGGTGTACCCCTGCTGGAAGGCGGTGACCCCCAGCCGCAGCAGGGTCAGCACCGCCACCGCCGCCCGGAAGGCGCGGGGGGAGAGATTCAGTTTTCGGGCCGTGGGATGATGCATAGGGTTCTCCCGCTTACTTTTGTATCTTCTCGATGCTTTCGATCAGGTATTTCTGCCGTTTGAAGTTCAGGTCCACCAGCAGCGAAAGGTACTTGATGACGATGGTGAGCACCGCGAACACCCCGGCAAAGCCCAGGGTCAGCACGAACATGGTGGTGGTCCAGCCGGTGATGGGGTGGCCGGTGAGGAAGACGATCAGGGTGTAGGCCAGCTCGGCCAGGGCCAGGGCCATCATGGCCAGCGCCACCCCGGCGCTGAGCTTGAAGCCGGCGTCGGTGTACAGCAGCAGGCTGTCCGCCGCCAGGGCGAACCGCCCGGCGGCCCGGTCGGTGAGCTGGCCGTCAAACTCCAGGTCGGTCATTCTGAGCCCGCAGGCCGCGTAGGCCGCCTTGCGGTAGGGCAGGTGGGGGCTGGCCGCATGGACCCGGTTGATCGCCCGCCGGCTGACCAGCCGGAAGGCGTCGGTGCGCAGGCGGTAGGCGCTGCGGGAGTTGGCGTTGAACACCCGGTAGAACAGCCCGCTGCCCAGCCCACGGCTGCGGGCCGGGCAGACCGAGACGATGTCGCTGCCCTTCTGGGCCGTCTGGTAGGCGGTGAAGATCAGCGCCGGGTCGTAGGGCAGTTCGGTGGAGTCGAACTCATACACATAATCCCCGATGGCGGCGTCCAGCCCGGCGTTCATGCTGGCTTCCAGCCCCTGGCGCAGGCTCATGTGCAAAATGGTCAGCGGTTTGGGGCAGGAGGCCGCCCAGCGGCGCAGCGCCGCCACCGCGGCCGGGTCGGCGGCGTCGTCCACCGCCACCAGCTCGTACTGGGCAAAATGGGTCTCCAGCTGTTCGGCCAGCGTCTTGAAAAAGCGCAGGATGCGGGCTTCGCCCCCCTGCAGGTAGACCACCGCCGAGACGAAATTCTGTTCCCTGCCGCCGGGTTCGCGCACAGGGTTCTGTCGGGTCTGATTCATACGCCAAGCACCTCGTCCAGGTCATAGACCGTGTTGATCTTGCCGGACAGCACGCTGACCAGCGTGGGCGCCCGGTGCAGCACCCGCACCACCGTGGGGCGGGAATCGTCGATCTCGCTGGATTTCAGGATCGGCTTCATGCTGAACAGGCTCCCTTTATAGGTAAAACCGTATTCTTCCTTCAGGTATTTGCGGGCCAGCTGGCTCATGTAGGGCCAGGCGGTGGCCGGTTTGGCCGGGCATTCGTTGCAGTTGTACAGGTCCCCCGGCGCACAGCGCCCGCCGCTTTGCCCCTGGCAGGGGAAGGTGGCCACGCTGTCATAGCTGGTCTCGTGGGGGGTGAAGGTCACGCTGGTCAGGCTGTGCAGCCCGGTCTGGCCGAAGGGCATCAGGCTGAAAAACGGCCCGTCCATCACCGTGATGCCGGTGTTCTTCAGGGCTTCCGACACTTCGCACAAAATGATCTCGCACTTTTCGTACTTGATGCCGAAGGGCGGCAGCCCCAGCATCCGGTGGATGTCGTTGACGCCGGCGTAGGTAGCGTTGAGCAGGAAGGGCGCTTCGTCGGTGCGGTCCCCCGCCTGCACCCGCCAGACCTCCCCCACCGCCTCGATCCTGTCCGGCTTGTGGGCGTAGGCGATCTCCACGCCCGGCAGCCCGGCCAGCTGTTCCAGAAACCAGGTTTTCAGCACCTGGGCGTCGTAGGTGTACTCGGTGGTCAGGAACGCCCCGTCGCACAGCCCGGGGTTGAAGTATTTGGTCGGCGCCACATCGTCGCACCGGATGTCCGCCGCCTGGCAGAACCGGCGGAAGGCCGGCGCGTCGGTCCAGGAAAAGTGGGCGCTGGTGGCGTAGACCTGGTCGAAGGCGGTGTGCAGGCAGAAGGAGAAATCCTCGCAGAAGCGCTTGAAATAGTGGGCGCTCTTGATGGCGGTGGAGTAGGACCGGGGGTAGTGGTACCCCATGTGGACCCGGGCCTGGTTGATGTAGGTAGCCCGCATGAAGGGGCCGGGGTCCCGCTCCAGCACCAGCACCCGCTGGCCGGCCGCGCCGCACTGCCGGGCCGCGTACAGCCCGTACAGCCCGGCGCCCAGGATGATCTTGTCATAGGTCATAGTGGCGCAGACACACCTTTCTGTCGGAATTCAGGGGTTATACTGCCCCCGGGCGGCGGCCAGCAGCACCCGGAGCAGGTCGGTGTTGCCCCGCATCCCCTTGATCTTGGTGGGGGTGGCGCCGGAGGCCGGGTAGGCCCGGGTCACCGGCACCTCGCAGGCTTTGAGTCCCAGCTGGGTGGCCCGGATGCTCAGGTAGGCCAGCAGCTCGTACCCCATGAAGACCGGGCGCAGGGGCTGCACCTCGGGGTGGGTGAGGTATTCCCGGCTGTAGGCCCGGTAAGCGTTGGTGGTGTCGGTGAACCAGTGGCGGGCCGCCGCGCTGGTGACCGGCGCATGGATGAGCCGCACCGCCAGCCAGCGGGCCGGCGGGGTGTGGATGGCCCGGCCGCCCTTGACGAACCGGCTGCCCTGCACCAGGTCATAGCCCTGGCGCAGTTTTTCCACAAAACGGGGCACATCCTCGATGGAGTCCTTGTTGTTGCCGTCGATGGTCAGCACCCCTTTGTAGCCCCGGTTCAGGGCAAAGTGCAGCCCCATGCGCAGCTGGGCGCCCTGCTTGCCGGCGCTGCGCTTGACCAGCAGGGTGTTGACGCCGTAGAGCTTGAGGGTCTCGGGGTTCATGCTGCCGTCGGTGGAGCCGCCGTCGCACAGGATGATGTCCACCTGCCGGTGGATGCCGGCTTTCTGGGCGCGGCCCAGCTCGGTGAGGATGCGGGCGCCCTCGTTGATGACCGGGATCAGCAGGCAGTAGTCGCTGCCCCGGGGGTTGAATTCGGCAATGGTATATTCCACGTCAAAAGGTTGGTTCCGGCTCATGCAAACACCTCCGCAACGGTCCGGATGGCCCCCAGCACCGGGGCCGCGGCGCCGGGGTTGGCCATCTCGATGGAGACAAAGCCCTTGTATCCCACCGCCTTGAGCAGCAGGGCCAGTTCGGTATGTTCGGGGCGGCGGGTCACCGGCGCCAGCCCCGGTTCGCTGATGTGGATGTGGCTGACCCAGCCAAGGTCGGGGATGAAGTCCCGCAGCCGTTCGCCGTTTTCGATCAGCGCGCCCAGGTCCAGGTTGACCGCCAGGCCCGGGTTGTTCAGCCGCTTGACCAGCGCAAAGACATCGGCGGTGCGGTTGAGGAAGTTGGTGTAGCGGGGGGCGTTGGCTTCCAGCGCCAGCACCACCCCGTAGCGGGCGGCCAGCCGGCCGGCCTTGTCAAAGAATTCGTCCGCCCGGGCGGCGGCTTCGGCCGGGTCCAGCCCGGCGGGGACCGACCGGTTTTTGGGGCAGCCGAAGACCAGGCTGGGGCAGTGGAGCAGGTGGGCGAACTGGAACGCCTGTTCGGTGTAGTCCAGCAGGCGGGAGCCCTCCTCCGGGTCGAAGATGCTGCCGGTCTGGCCGTACCAGATGCTCTGCAGACTGGGCACCGCAAAACCCCAGCGGTTTTTCAGGTAGCCGCCGAAGAGCATGGCCGGGGTCAGCTGCTCGTAGGGGCGGTCGGGGAAGATGCGGGTGGGGGCCAGTTCCAGCCCGGTGAAGCCCGCCGCCTGCATGGCGGCGTAGACCGTCTCGTCCTCCGCCTTGGTCCAGGCGATGTTGCTGACGGCCAGTCGGATCGTGTCTGCCATCCTGTCTCCCCCTTACTGCCAGCCGCCCAGAAAGCGGCGGATGTCCGAAAGTTCCTCTTCCTCGCTGCACAGGTAGCCCCCGGCGCCGCCCAGCAGCGCCGCATGGCGGCTGCGCAGGTCGTAGTCATAGGGGGCGCCGGGCAGATGGTTGCGCCAGGTCCTGCCGGTGACCGCCTGATACACCCGGGCGGCGGTGACCGGCGGGGTGGTCAGGTTGAGCAGCCGCAGGCCGGCGGCGCGGGCGGCGGTGATGTCCTGCCAGAGCCGGCCCAGGTTGTAGAACTGGTAGCGGCTGCGGCTGTCGGTGAAGCAGAGGGCATTGAAGTCGGCGGCCGCGAACCAGGCCCGCAGGGCTGCGGGGTCGGCGGTGCCGCCCAGCTTGTAGAAGCCGTTGTCCGCCAGGGTGTAGGCCCCGGCCACCAGCGGGCTTTGGGCGGCGAGGGCCGCGTATTTGTCCGGCTTGAGCATGGCCGGGGTGATGGTGTGCAGGTCGTACAGGAAGTTTTTGCGCAGCCCCTTGCCGTACAGCGCCGGCAGTCGCAGGATCAGCGCGTCGGGGAAATCCTGCCGCACCCAGGCTTCCAGCTGCAGGCGGTTGCGCCCGTAGGCGGACAGGGCCGGGTCGGCGGGGTCGAGGGGGGTGTCCTCGTCCCGGCCGCGGCTGTCCGGGTAGACCGCGATGGTGGAGACCAGCACCACCGAGCGGGGGGCGATGCGGCGCAGGTTTTCCCGCGCTGCGGCCATCACGGCCAGGTCGGCCGCCGGGTCGGCGTTGGCCAGGAACATCGCCGCCGGCACCCCGGCGTAGACGCACAGCTCGGGCGCCGTGCCGTACCGGGCCGCGATGTCGGTGGAATGGCAGGCGTCGGCAAAGTCGTGGGCGGCGGCCAGATTGCCCCCCACAAAGCCGGTGGACCCCACCAGAAGATCACGCGCCATACAGTCTCCCCCTCCGCCCGCCGCGTCGCCGCGGTTTTTGGGCACTTCTTCATCTTTTGTTCAAGCGCACAAAACGCCAGTATGATTCTTGTTCATTATAACGGGTTTGCGTGGAAAAAGCAATGCCCGCCCCCGCCCCTTTTGCCGGCCGGCAAAAACAAAAACGCCCTGCCCCAAGGGCAGGACGCAAAGGATATGGAGATGCACCAAGGGCGCCGGCCCGTCTACGGTGGGGCGGTGCGGCAGGGCGTATAAAAAAGCCCCGCAAGGCAATCTTGCGGGGGGTCCAGGGGTCCTGCGGCCCCCTGGTCGGCGGCCGCCGCATCGAAACGGCGGGGCGAGGCGCTTGAGCGGCTATGCCGCGAAATCGCGCAGCGATGCGCCGACGGGCGGAGCGACAAGCGAGCCCGTTCCTCTGTTTCCGGCCGCCGTACAGGCGGCCATTGCAAAAGGGCTGGGGCCTTTCCTTACCTCCATACAGTCATGAAAGAACAACGCCCATCCCTTACAGCCGTATCGGCGTATTGGGCCGCAGCCCCTTTTTCACCGTGGCTTCCAGCTGGGTGACGATCTCCTTCATGCTGGCCGCGAACTCCTCGTCGGAGGAATTGTGGAAGATCAGCAGCGAATCGGGCTGGCCTTCCAGCCGGAGGTTGACCGGCGGCTCGAAGTTGACCCCGAGGATGTACTCGTCCCAGTGGTTGAGCTTCCAGATGTCCCGGTCGCTGGCCCGGTCGATCATCCGCTGGTGGCAGACTTCCGGGTCGGTATCCACCCAGATGACCACCAGCTCGGCTTCCTTCTTGGCCAGTTCCTTGCGCAGCGCGGCGATGTAGGCGTCGTCGCGGATCTCCTGGGTGAAGGGGGCGTTGATGAGCACGATGTCGTCATACAGCAGCGCTTCCATGGCCAGGTCCAGGATGACCTGATATTCCAGGTCCCGGATGTACTTTTCAAAAAAGATGCTGCTGCGGTCGTAGGGCTGGTGGGCCACCGCGAAGATCTGCTTGGACAGCGGGATCAGGGTGTCCTTATCCAGATACACCACATGCTTGAGAGCCCCGGCCAGCTGGCGGGAGATGAAGGTCTTGCCGCAGGCGGGCGGGCTTGTGACCAGGATCAGCTTTTTCAAACAGGACACTCCTTTGTTCGTTGGTCAGGCCGGTAAAAGCCTTGGCACGCAGCCGTTTTCGCGCACCCTGCAGCGTTAAAAATTTAACCGCATTGTCTGAATTATACAACATTCGGTCCGGTTTGTGAATGGATAGAACGCCGATTTTCCCGGTTTTATGGATTCTTGTTGCCTAAGATGCAGGTTCGGCACCTCTACAATGGCGGCCGCTGCACAAGGCCAAAAAATCGTGCAGGATGCCAAGACCCACCGCCCCGGATTTTTCGGGGTGGAACTGGGTGCCGAGCACCCGCCCCCGCGCCGCCGCGGCGCAGACCCGCCGCCCGCCGTACAGGCAGTCGGCCAGGCGGAAGGCGTCGTCGGCCGGTTCGGCCGCATAGCTGTGGATGAAGTAGCACTCGCCCCCGTCCGGCACGCTCTGCAGCGCCGTGCCGGCGAAATCGGCGCGGCCGGGGCCGGGCAGCAGCGGTTCCCAGGCGATGTGGGGCACCCGCTGGGGCGCGCCGGCGGCGTCGGCGGCGGGCAGGCGGCGCACCCAGCCGGGGATCAGGCCCAGGCCCTCGTGGGGGCCGAACTCGTCCGAACCGTCAAACAGCATCTGCATCCCCAGGCAGATGCCCAGCAGCGGCGCTCCCTGGCCCACCCGGCGGCAGATGGCCTCGTCCAGCCCGCGGCGGCGCAGTTCGGCCATGCCGTCCCCAAACGCCCCCACCCCGGGCAGCACCAGCGCCTCGGCGGCCAGCACCGCGGCGGGGTCGCCGGTCAGTTCCGGCACGGCGCCGCAGTAGGCCAGCGCCCGCTGCACGCTGAGCAGGTTGGCCCGGCCGGTATCGATCACAGTCACCTTCATCGGCGCACCTCCACTCCGCCGGCCCGGATCTCGGCCTTGAGCTCCGGCACCGTCGCTTTGTCGTAATGCAGCACCGCGGCGCAGGCCACGGCGTCCGCCCCGGCCGCGGCGGCGTCCAGGATGTCGTCGGCACCGCCCACCCCGCCGCCGCAGATCACCGGCACCTGCACCGCGGCGGTCACCGCCCGGATCAGTTCCAGGTCCATGCCCCGCTGCAGCCCTTCGCAGTCCACGCTGGTGAGCAGGATCTCCCCGGCGCCGAGGGCTTCGCCCTGCCGGGCCCATTCCACCACATCCCGGCCGGAATGGGCCCGGCCGTTGTCGTAGTAGGCTTCCCACCGGTGGGGGTCGGTGCGGCTGCGCTTGGCCTGGATGGACAGCACCATGCACTGGCTGCCGAAGGCGGCGGCCACCTCCCGGATCAGTTCCGGCCGTTTGAGGGCCGCGGTGTTGATGGCCACCTTGTCCGCCCCCATGGCCAGGATGCGGCGCACGTCCTCGACGCTGCGCAGGCCCCCGCCCACGCAGACCGGGATGAACACCTCCTCCACCGTGCGGCGGACGATGTGGGAAAGGTTGTTGCGGTTGTACAGGCTGGCCACAATGTCGATGTAGAGCAGTTCGTCGATGCCCTGCTCGTAATACCGCCGGGCGAAGGCGTTGGGGTTGCCCAGCTTGCGCAGCCCTTCCAGCTGGATGCCTTTGACGAGGTTTTCGTCCTTCACGTCCAGCCGGGCGATCAGGCGGATCTTTTTGGACATACCGCCGCCCCCTTACATCTCGTGGTGGGTGCCGGCCGGGTCGCCCCACAGCACTTCGCTGTCCCCCTCGTAGGGGGTGGCGCGCAGCTTCCAGCGGCCGTCCTCCCACTTCCAGATATGGGGGCTGCGGAACCGGTCGGCCAGGTGCAGGAAGTAGTCCCGGTCCATGCGGGGTTGCTCAAACAGCTGGCTGGCCCAGGGGAAGTGCTGCTTGTCCAGGCTCAGGTAGCGGAAGATCTCCTTTTCGAACCGGTCGGGGTATTCGCCGTCGAACTTTTTGCACAGGGCCCGGCCCTCCTCCAGCGTGATCTCGCCGTTGCGGATCTCCTGGGCGGCGTCGTAGCTGGTGCGGCCGATGCCGTACTTGATGTAGGTGGTGTAGTAGAAGAAATCGTCGATCTTGTCGTCGATGGAGTTGTACTTGGAGTAGGTGCCCTGGGTGCGCTCCGGCGCGGGGCGGAAGCCGCCGTGCTCGACGGCATAGTAGTAGGCCCCCTGGGGGTGCCACTTTTCGTAGTAGCCCAGGTAGCGCACCTGGACGTGGTTCTTTTCCAGGTTGGAGGTCTCGCCGGGCAGGTAGATGGCCAGGTCGGCCGGGTCGATCCGGTAATCCTCCTGCAGCTGGCGCAGGCTGACGCCGCCCAGGTAGATGTGGTCGTAGTCGTTGACCGCGAAGAAGTGTTCGTCCCGCAGCGCGGATTCGTTGTCGGCGATGGGGTTGCCGAACTCGGCTTCGTTTTCGCCGTAGAAGACCAGCGGGATGCCGAACTTGGCGGCCATTTTGGGGGCCAGCTGCTTCTGGCCCAGGATGAAGGGCTGGAAGGGATGGAAGAGGTTTTCGGTGGCCAGGCGGGTGAGCAGCCGGTGGGTCATGCCGTTGGGGGTACACAGGTAGTTGTCGAACCCGGCGTGGATCCATGCCTGCATGTTCTCCCACCCCCAGGGGGTGTAGATGTGGGGCGCCCAGGTGACGGTGAGGGGGTGCATCCCGTACTTGTATTTGAGCAGGTGGGCGGCGTAGAAGCTGTCCTTGCCGCCGGAACCGGGCACCAGGCAGTCGTAGCTGCCGTCGGTCTTGCGGTACTGGTCGCACAGTTCCCGCAGTTCCTTTTCCCGCAAAGCCCAGTCGATGTGGCCGTTGGCCTTGTTGCGGCAGGCGTGGCAGGCGTCGCAGACGCCGTCCGGCTGAATGACCATCGTCTTTTTCCGGGACCGGATGGTGTGCTCGAACTCATAGCAGGAGTTGGGCTTTTGGTTGCTCATGACACATTCCTTGCAGAACTGCACCTTTTGGGGCAGCCCGTAATAGGTTTCCAGCTGATCTTCGGGAATGTCGGGTGCGTATTTGGAATAGTCGATATCAACATAACGGGGCAGTTTATCCATGAGGGGTCCTTCCTTTCTGCCAACAAAAAAGCGCCGCGCACACAGGGATTTCCTGTATGCGCGGCGCCGTTGCCTTGCTCAGATATTGGGGATTATAGCACAAAGACGGGGGTTTTGCAAGAGGGGCTCACACCTCAAAATCCAGGCAGACCCGGTTGGCGGTGTAGGGGCGGACCTTGCCGTCGGCCACAGCCACATGGGCGGAATGGACCGAATAACCCTTGAGAGAGGCTTCATTGGTAAAGGTGGAGTCCAGCATCACGTCGGCGTTGGAGGAAGGCAGACCTTCCGTCTGCACATGGATGTCCACCAGGCCCGGAATCTGTCCGGCCAGACCTTCCAGCCCGGCCTTGATGCCCGCCTTGATCTCCGCCTTTTCGGCGGCGGAGAGTTCGGGTTTCAGCTGCCACAGAATGATATGCTTGACCATGGGTATTTCCTCCCGTACGTTCGTTTTTATTGGTTCCGCGCCGCAGCCCGGGCCTTTTTCCGCCGGGCTGCCTCGGTACGCACCATCATGGTGTAAGGCAGCAGGTCCGCCAGCCACACCAGACCGGCCAGACCGCAGCCGCAGGCCGCCAGCACCGGCGGGAATCCGCCGAACCAGGACTTGTACAGTTCGTATGCCGGGTCGGCAGCATCCATCCAGCCCTGCCAGCCGGACAGCTGCACGGCGATCATTCCCAGCACCGACGCCACCAGAACCCCTGCCCCGATGGCAAACAGCGCGCCGAACAATCCCCGCCAGTTACGGCTCAGGGGCACCTGCAGCCACAGGCAGCCCAGCAGAACCGCCACCAGCACGATGGTCAGGGGTGCGGCCACACGGCGGTACTGCATGAGCAGGTTCAGCACATTGGCCATAGGCGGCACCGCATTGCTGCGCCACATATCATCGCATACTGCCCGGATGCTGGTGTACAGGTTGACGTCCGTATCATCCCACATTTCCCCCGTTTCCTGAGAAACAGTATCCTGCAGATAGGCCACCACATCGGAATAGGGGGAATCGGGCTGGGTGGTGGCGCCATGCCAGATCTCATCGGCCCGGCGCAGCACCGCCACCTGCACATCCTCCTGGGTAACAAGGGAGTCCAGAATATCCTGGCGCAGTCCGGCGGTCTGTGCCACCGTCTGCCCCGCCTGCAGGATGTTTTCGGTGATGGCCTGCAGGCAGGTGCTCTTTTCCAAGCGGTTGATGTAGTAGCCTTCCCGGAAAAGGGTCATATTCAGCGCTGCCAGCAAGGCCAGCAGGCTGCCCGCAATGCAGGCCAGGCACTGGGTCAGGGGCGCGGCCCAGCCGCGCTGCCCTTTCATTCCTGGGGCGGCTCGATGGTCGGGCCGCTGACATAGTCGCAATAAATGAAATAACGCTGATCGGTGTAGGTCAGAGTGCCGAAAGGATAGCAGGTATACATGATCAGGTTTTCTTCGTCGGCATCCAGGTCATAGGCGGTGGTATCGGTATCGCTGGCCACCTTCATGTCGGTGATGGTGTAGTGATATTCACCGTAATCGGTGGTAAAGGTCACGTCCGCCCCGATCTGAGCACTCTCAAAATCGCGGAAATAGGTGTTGGTGTGCGCGCCCATCAGGATGGTGCCGCCCTCGCCGGGAATGTGCGCCCCCTTATAGGTACCGGCGCCTTTCTTGAACTCGCTCTCACTGTCGCCATAATACACGTCGCAGTCCACGGTGGTGCCGCTGACCGTCAGATGACCCAGCAGGTCCCCCGATTCGGGGTAGGCTTCCAGATTCACCGCTTCGGGCGCAGCCGTTGCTTCGGGTGTGGGTGTGCTGAGCAGGGGGATGCTGGCTTCTTCCGGCAGACCGGAGGAAGCCGCCGCCGGGCGCAGCTGAGACGCCACCGGCACCAGGACCGCCAGCATGACCACCAGCGCCACAACAGAAAAAGCAAGGGGAAGAAGCAGCTTCTTCCCCTTGCCGGAGTTCTGTTCGGACGCTGCAAAGTGGAAATGATGTTTCCTCATTTGCTAAGTTTCCTCACATATCAGGTTTGTTTACAGCCGATTATTCGCCCTTGTGGGACTTCTTCACGGCAACACCGGCGCCGCAGGCAGCCACAGCCGCGCAGGCAACAACGGCGAACACAGACATGTTCATGGAAACGCCGGTAGCCTTGATCGGGTTTTCGGCCACGGTAGTGGTGGTGGTAGTGGTGCTGGTGGTGGTTTCCTCCTTGTTGTCGTCGGAGGTGACGGTCTGCTCGCCGCCCTGGTTGCTTTCGCCGCCTTCAGTGCCGCCATTGTTCACGTTGACAGGGGTCAGCTGATAGGTGGTGAAGTGAGGAGCCCAGAAGGTGACCATATCATGGCTGACACCATCACGATCGATGTAAGTAGCGACAGGGACAGTCACATTAAACAGCTGACCGCCGACAATGGCAACATTGTAGTAACGGAAGCCGGTATTAGCCGGCAGCTCGATGGTAATGGCATAACCATATTTAGAATTGTTGCCTTCCTGCACGGCATCAACGGTAATCACGCCAGCGTCAGGGTTCCAGCTAAAACCGTTGATCGTTAAATCGTTGGCTTCCGAATCCTTGCGATACACCAACTTGCAACCGGAGGCTTCGACACCGGTCTCTACCTTGGCAATCGTACCGTCATTCACAGATTCCGCCACATCAAAGAAATTGCAACCGGCATTGTTCATTTTCTGATTCACAGTGATAGCCTGATCATCGGTAACCATATCGGTCAGGTTTTCCATAGCACCGATGGTCTGCTCCTTATTCTCACTCCAAGTCCCAACCGTATCGATAATTTCTTGCGCAACGTCGCCAGCCTGTTCACCGGGAGTAGCGGCGAAAGCGGGGACACAGAAAGCCGTAGCCATGGCAGCGGCCACAACAAAGGAAACGAGTTTCTTCATCTGCATGGGAAAGATCCTTTCTTCTTTTAATTTGCATTGGGAAATGCTTGTTTACAACTTAGAACCGATACTAATCATACACCCGCTTTTATTCGATGTCAATTCTTGTCATCCACATTTTTTTCATATTTTTGCCCAAGTTTTTTTACATCTGGAACAATTCCCGGTTCAGGCAATGGGGACGTACGGAATGCACAAAAGAGCCGCCAGGAGCAGGCCGACGGCAGCGGTGCCGCGCACCAGTGCGCCCGACGCAGCGCGGCCGGGTTTCAGCCCGGCGGCCGCCGCCAGCACAAACACCAGAGGCAGCGCCCCCGGCATGCTGATGCTGAAAAAGGACTGCACGCCATACCCCACAAGAGCCGCCGCCACCGCGGGCTGGTTTCTGATCCCTCGGCAGATTGCGGTAAAGAGGAACCCGCACCAGCAAACCAGCCCCAACGCACCGCCGCAGACCAGATGCTGCAGGAACTCGTTATGGGCAGAGTCGAAGGTTTCGCCATTGAGCAGGATCATGTACCGTACAGACTCAACGTCCGGGCTCAGCCGGGCAGAAACCGCATCGCCGCCCAGGCCGAAGAGCATCTGGGGCAGGCTCAGGTCCTGGGTATAGATGACCCACAACTTTTGCCAGGCATAGCCCCGGTTGGCGCCCCAGCGCTCATCAAAGTGCAAGGCGGAAAGGAAGGCCGGGCAGCTTGGCAGCAGGTTGGCGGCCAGCACCGCCACTGCCGCTGCCAGAACCAGTGCGCCCGCCACCGCCCGGGCCGGTACCGCTGCGGGGCGTTCCTCCCGGCGCAGCAGCAGCCAGGCGGCCAGGGCACACAGGGCACCGGGCAGCAGGATCAGCGGGTTTGCCAGCAGGGCCGAGATGGTGCGCAGTTCGCTGCGGGCTTCTGCCGCCAGGCCCAACAGCCAGGTGATGGCCCCGCAGGCCATGATTCCCGCCAGCAGAGCCATCAGACGGCCGAGGGTGCGGGTGGTGGTCCGGGAAGCACAGCAGAGTGCCGCCACCGCCACACCGCAGCCCAGCCAGGCACCGTCACTGCCTGCGGGAATCAGCCCGCTGCACAGGAACAGCACCACCCAGAACCGCCAGTGCCGCCAGCCGCTTCCCTGCCACAGGTAGGCTCCCGCGGCCAGAGGCACACAAATGCAGAGCAGCGCGCCGTAAAAGTTGATGTTGCCCATGGTGCCCAGGAACAGCTCTCCCCGTTCCGGCAAAAAGGTGTAGTAGGCGTCCAGCGGGTCGATCATCCAATAATTCAGCCAGCTGATGCCCGTCACCGCTACACCGGCGGCAGTCAGTGCCCCCAGCATCAGCGCCATGCCGTCGGACGTGGCAAACGCCGTCAGAATCAGGTAGACCAGGGTACAGACCAGCAGCTGCAGCAGGCCGTTTTTCCGCCCTGTCAGTCCCCAAAAGGCCGTATACCGGTCCTCGGCCATAAACCAGGCCACCGTGTAAGAAGCGCAAAGCCCCACCGGCCACAGCCAGACGGGTGTGGCGGGATGCAGCACAGCCCGGGACCGCCGGGCGGCCAGCAGGCAGACAGCCAGGGCCACCGTGCCCACCAGGGCACAGCTCAGCAGCAAAGAGAACTTTTCCCCGATCAGGCCCACATATCCGTTGGGCATATACAGCGGCAGCGTCACCGCCAGGGTCAGGGCCAGGGCATCGGCACAGAGATTGGCGGGATGGGAAGGCAGTTTGGTTGCTTGATAGCGCATGGTGGTTCCACTCCTCCTCAAAAAGGCCCCGTGCGTCCGACAGGGCGGGCACACGGGGCACAGCCGGCAAGGCACCGAAAGGTGCCCGCCGGTCCAATTCGCCTAAGGGATGGTGCGGCGGCGTGATCAGGCCTGTTCTTCCCAGATGGGATGCTTCAGCACCCATTCGCCGTACTCGTTCTTCTCGAACAGGTCACGGTTGTAGAACTTGTCCATGATGGCCCAGAACTCGCTCTCGGTGTAGCCGCAGAACTGGCAGAAATCCCGCACGCACAGCGGGTCCAGCTTGCCGTCCCGGGCTTTGATGATGGGGATGGCCTCCTCCCGGGTCATCATGCCGTAGCGGATGTAGCGGGCGGTGTAGTCGGTGGCGGCGGCGTGGCCGAACTTGGGGTACTTGAGCCAGGAATGCACCAGGTAGGCGCGGGAGTCGATCTGGTCGAAGTTTTCGGCGTGGTGGGTGCGGTCCCACTCGTGGGTCAGGTCGTGGAAGCCGTGGGCCTTGGCGATCTGGTAGTTTTTGTAGCTGTTCCAGGGCACGAAGTAGCTCAGGTAGAAGGGGTCCAGCTTGGCCCGCTCCTCGGCCGAGGGGGCCAGGGTCAGGCTCAGGTCGTTCTCGGTAACCCCGTCGCCGATGAGTTCCTCCATCGGGAAGCCCACGGCCACCCCGTTTTCGATCTGGCCCATGGCGGAGTAGGTCTCCTCGTCGGCGTTGCCGCCGTACTCGAAGCTGACGTTCTCGCCGTAGCAGAGCATCGGGGTGTTGAACTTGGCGGCCATGTGCAGCGGGAAGGTGTAGATCAGCCGGTCCACATACCAGGTGGGCTTGCCGTACTTTTCAAAGAACTTGCGCATCAGGATCTTCTGGGCCCGGATGTTGGGCTTGCAGGAGATGATGGTGCAGCCGAATTCCTCGCTGATGTTTTTGAGGTTGTGGACGCCGGCGGCGGTCATGGGGAAGTTGTCCTCGACGCTGAAGAGGATCGGGTTCATGTGCATGACCTCTTTGAGCATCCAGACCTGGAAATGGCTGTCCTTGCCGCCGGAAACGGCCACCGCGCAGTCGTAGCCGCCGGGGCCGTTCATGCCCCGGTACTTGTCGCAGAACTTTTCAAATTCCCGGAACCGGGCGTCCCAGTCGATGTTTTTGCGGCTTTCGTAATGGCGGCAGGCGCTGCACACGCCCTCGGCGTCAAAGGTAATGCCGGGGCGGGTGTCCGGCATCGTACACTTTTTGCAGTAACGCATAGTTCTCTCCTTCTGTCCGGCGCGCCCGTCCCCCGGGCGCCGCCGATCTCGCTTTGTCTTATCATACCCCATTTGCCCGCGCCGCGCAAGGGTCTGCGGTTGCCGGGCACACAAAACGGGGCCCCGCCTCCTGTTGAGACGGGGCCCCGCAGACTGTCCCTGGGGTTCAGGCGTCTTCCTCGCTGAGGTTGCCCAGCGCCTTGGCCTGCTCGATGACCTTGGCTTCCAGCATCTGGGGCAGGGTCTCGTAGCGGACGAAGCGGAAGGTGAAGTGCCCGCGGCCCTGGGTGAGCTGGCGCAGGTAGGTGGTGAAGTCCTGCATTTCGGCCATGGGGACCTCGGCCTCCACGACCTGGCCGCCCTCCTCCTCGGGGTCGGGGCTCATGCCCAGCACCCGGCCGCGGCGCTTGGTCACCTCGCCCATGATGTCGCCGGTGTTGTCGGCCGGCACATGTGCCTGCAGGGTGCCGATGGGTTCCAGCAGCACCGGGCCGGCTTCGGGGATGGCGGCCTTGTAGGCCAGCTTGGCGGCCATGATGAAGGCCATTTCGCTGGAGTCCACCGGGTGGTAGCTGCCGTCCAGCAGGGTGGCTTTCATGCCCACCATCGGGTAGCCGGCCAGCACGCCGTGGGCGGCCGCCTGGCGCACGCCCTTTTCCACCGCCGGGAAGAAGTTCTTGGGCACGCTGCCGCCGAACACCTTCTCCTCAAACTGGATCTCGTCCCCTTCGCAGGGTTCGAACTGGATCCAGACATCGCCGAACTGGCCGTGGCCGCCGGTCTGCTTTTTGTGCCGGCCCTGGGCCTTGCAGCTCTTGCGGATGGATTCCCGGTAGGGAACGCGGGGGGCTTCGAGGGTGATCTCGACGCCGAACTTGTTCTTGAGTTTGGCCACGGCCACTTCCAGGTGCTGGGTACCGAGGCCCGCGATGACCTGCTGTTTGGTCTCGGGGTCCACCGTGAAGGTGATGGAGGGGTCCTCCTCCATCAGGCGGGCCAGCGCGCCGGAGACCTTGCCCTCGTCGCCCTTTTTGGCCACCTTGACCGCCATGCGGTAGCAGGCCGCCGGGTAGACCGGGGCGGGCAGGCTGACCACCCGGGCGGGGTCGCACAGGGTGTCGCCGGTTTTGGCGGCGGGCAGCTTGGCCACCGCACCGATGTCGCCGGCCGGGATGGCCGGGGTATCGGTCTGGCGCTTGCCGCAGACGGTCAGCGTTTTGCCCAGCCGCTCGGGCTGGCCGGTGCGGGCGTTGACCACGTTGGAGGCGGCGGTGAGCCGGCCGGCCAGCACCTTGATGAAGCTGAGCTTGCCCACAAAGGGGTCGGCCACCGTCTTGAACACATAGGCGCAGGTGGGCGCGGCGGGGTCGGCGGCGATCTCCACCGGTTCGCCGTCGGCGGTTTCGGCCACGGCGGGGGCGGCGTCGGGGGCGGGCAGCAGCTCCTTGAGGTTGTACAGCAGCATGTCCAGCGCCTGCAGGTTGACGGCGCTGCCGCAGAACACCGGCGTGATCTGGCCGGTGCGCACGCCGGCGGCCATGCCGGCGACGATCTCCTCGGTGGTGAAGGGTTCACCCTCGAAGAATTTTTCCATCAGGGTCTCGTCGGTCTCGGCGATGGCCTCGTTCATGGCCTGGATCAGACCTTCGAACCGGTGGCCGATGTCGGGCAGTTCGATCTGGACCTGCTTGCCGCTTTCATACTTGAACGCCTTCTGGCTGAACAGGTTGATGTAGGCGACGGTGCCGTCGTCCAGCCGGGCCGGCACGACGCAGGGGCAGACCGACGGGCCGAAGCGGATCTTCATCTGTTCGAGGATCTTGAAGTAATCGGCGTTTTCCAGGTCGGTCTTGGTGACGAAGACCAGCCGGGCCTTGTTCTGCCGGACCGCCTGGCGGTAGGCTTTTTCGGCCCCGACGCTGACGCCCGACCGGCCGGACACGCAGATCATCACGCTTTCCACCGCCGCAAGGCCCTCGGCGCCGGCGGCTTCGAAGTCGAACAGGCCGGGCGCGTCCACCAGGTTGTACTTGGTGCCGCCGATCTCCACCGGCACGACGCTGGAATTCAGCGACGCCTTGCGCTTGGCTTCCTCGGGGTCAAAATCGCTGGCGGTGGTGCCGTCCTCCACCCGGCCCATGCGCTCGGTGGCGCCGCTGAGGTAGAGCAGCGCCTCCACCAGGGTCGTTTTGCCGCAGCCGGCATGGCCGGCCACCAGAATGTTGCGGATGTCCTTGCTGGCGTATTCCATTGTATTCTAACCTCTTTTCGCGCCTGGCTCGGTCACACGCAGCACAAACGATCCGGCCATTCGGCGTATGGTATTTCGGGCGGGGCCCGCCCTTCAAGTGATTCTACTTTACCACAACTTTGGCAAAAATTAAACAGTTTTTTTGCCGAATTCATAAAAAATTTGTATATCGTACCAAGACCCCCGCCCTGTTTTGCGATGGTGCGCGGTTTTGCCCGCCGGCGTCCCGGCCCCGGGGCGGCGAAAGCCCACAGGACCGCCGCCCGGAACAGCCGCTCCCGCCCTGCGCGGCTGTTGCCCCCCTGAAAGTCTAAAGCCGTCGCCGTCGGCGGACATGCGCCGACGACGGCGACACCGACAGGGAAATTTTACGGCAAATTGTGTGCGAGGAACGAAGTGACGAGTGCGCGATTTGCCGTAAAATTTTGTCGAAGGGGATACACAAGGGGAAACAGCCGCGTTAGGCAATTGCCGTGCGCGGCTGTTGCCCCTTGTGTGAAGCGCCCCGCTCAGCTTTCCAGCTGCATCACCGCCACGGTGATGTCGTCCTGCCGGGCGCCGGCCCGGCGCACCGCGCTGTCCGCCACGGCGGCGGCGGTCTGGGCCGGGGTGTGGCCCAGCCGGGCGCTGAGCTGCAGCTGCTCGGCCACCCAGTCGCTGCCGTCGCACAGCGCGCCGTCCGACACCAGCACCGCCATGTCGCCGGCCCCCAGGCTGAAGGCGGTGCTGCGCCCCACCACCCCCGCCGTCACCCCGATGGGCAGGCTGGGGGCTTCCAGCACCCGGGCCGCCCCCTCCCGCACCAGGAAGGAGGCCGCCGCCCCGGCCTTGAACAGCCCGGCCCGGCCGGTGTACAGGTCCACCGTGAGCAGGTCGATGGTGGCGCCGGACTCGCTCTCGGCATTTTTAAGGCCCAGCGCCACGTTGACCAGCCGGGCGGCGCTTTCGGCCGCAAAGCCCGCCCGCAGCAGCTGGCCGGTGAGCCGGGCGGCCAGCCGGCCGTCCACCGCGGCGCTTTTGCCGGTGCCCATGCCGTCGCACAAAAGCATCTGGGCCCGGCCCGCGTGGTCGCAGAACTGGTCGCAGGCGTCGCCGCAGACCGTCTGCCCGGCCGCCGGCCGCACCGCCAGGCCGAAGGCCGCGGCGAAGAGGGGCCGCTCGGTGAACCGCAGCATCGTGACGGTGCGGCAGTTCTGGATGTCGGGCAGGGCGAAGTCCCGCCGGCAGACCGCGCCGACCTCCCGGGTCAGGGCGGCGGCGTCCTCCAGGCTGAAGCCCACCCGCGGCACCGTGACGTTGGCGGTAATCCGCCCGGCCGCGTCGGCGGTGACCGCGCATTCCAGCGGTTCCAGCCCCAGCTGGGCGAACAGCCCGGCCAGCTTGGCCCCGCGGCGGGCGTCGGGCAGGCCGGCCTGGCCCAGCTGGGCGGCCATCTGGGCCAGGGCCGCGGCCATGGCGCCGTACTGCTCGGTCAGGGCGGCGCGCAGCGCCCCGGCCCGGGCCCGGGTCTGGCGGCGGCTGCACCAGAGCCGGTAGCCGTGGGTCACGGCGGCGCAGAGCTCGCCGGGGTGGGTGCAGACGCTCAGCTGCCCGGGCAGGTCCTCCAGCTCGGCCCGGCCGTGGGCGTCCAGGGCGTCCCGCAAACGGTAGAGCCCGTCCACCGCCGTGGAGTAGCCCTTGACCCAGCAGCGGCTGCGCCGTTCGCACCGCACGCAGACATGCCGGGCGGTGTACTCCACCACAAAGTCGAAGGTCTCCCCCTTGGGGGGCAGCTGCCGTTCGCAGACTTCGTTGACGGTGTCCGCAATGTCGGACAGCGCATCCGCCACACCGGACAGCCGCCGGGCCGCGCCGGACAGGCTCTGGCTGACCGCCGGGGGCGCCGGCGGCGGAAAGACGCTGCGCAGCCATGCCCCCGGGCAGGCCAGCGCCGCCAGGCAGCCCGCCCCGGCCCAGCCCAGCACCCCCAGCGCCTGGGGCCAGCCGGGGGCGGCCAGCGCCCCCGCGCCGCAGCCCAGCAGGAACAGCCCGGCGGCCCGCCAGCGCTCGCCGGGGGCCAGCAGGGCGGCGGCCAGCGTTCCCAGCGCCACCGCCAGGGCGCCGTAGCTCAGCGCCGGGGCGGCGGCGGCCACCGCGGCGGCCAGCGCCACCGCCAGCACGGCGGACTGTTCCAGGCTGCCGGCCATCGCCGTACACACCCCGCCGAAGGCCGCCAGCGCCAGCCCCGGCGCCCAGAACATCCCCGGCAGCGCCAGCCGCTGCACGCAGGCGGCCGCCACCGCCAGCCACAGGCACAGCCGCCCCGGCCCGGCGGCGGGCAGCGCCCGCAGCGCGGCGCCGAAGGCGGCGGCCCCGGCGCCGGTCACGGCCAGCAGGGCGGTTTCGGCCAGGGTGGTCCGGCCGGCCAGCGCCAGGGCCAGCTGCTCGGCCGCCAGCGCGGCGCAGGCGGCCCCGGCGCCGGCTATGTAGGGTCTGCCGGGCAGCCGGGCCGCGGCCAGCCGCCCGGCCAGCGCCGCGGCCGCCGCCCCGGTCAGCTGCAAAGCCAGCCGCAGCGGCTGGGCCCAGTAGCTGCCCCCCAGCATCCCCACCGCCGCCGCCAGCAGGAACCCCCGCCCGCAGCCCAGGATCAGCCCCAGGCCGAAGGGCGCCGCCCCGCCGAAGATCTGCCCGGCCCCCAGCAGCACCCCGGCCGCCGCGGCCCCGGCCTGCCACAGCACCGCCCCCCGGGCGGGGCGGGGGGTGGGGTCGGCGTCCCCGGCAGCCCCGGCGGGGGCGGCGGGGGCCGGGTCGGGGGGTTCCCGCAGGGCGGTGCGGGCGGGTTTGCGGTGTTTTTCCTTGGTGAACAGCGGCATAACGGTCTCCTCCTCTACTGCGTCGCGCATTCGGCTGCGCTGTGCAGGCAGTATACCGCGCCGCCCCCGCGCCTTTTGCCGCAGGACGGCGAACCCCCAAAAGCGGCCAAAAAGGCGCAGGCCGCGGCTTTTGCCGCCCCGGGGCGGGGCGCGGGCGAGCAGGGCGCGGTCCTACCATTCCGCCGCGAGGCATGGTATAATGGGGCAAAAGACTGGAGAAGGGGGCGCAGGTTATGGCGCTGGAGTTGTACCGCTGCGAGTCGCCCGACTGCGAGTATGTGACCGAGAACCCGCAGGCCGACCGCTGCCCGCTGTGCGGCGGGACCTTTTTTGTGAAGGCGGAGGAGGGCGAGGTGACCCCCAAGGGCTGGCTGGGGCTGTGCCGGGAAGCCGACCGGGACGGCCGCCAGCCCGACGCCTATGCCTTCTGCCGGCGGGGGGCCGAGACCGGCGACCCGGCCTGCCTGTGCGAGCAGGCCCGGCGGCTGCTGACCGGCCGGGGCACGGCGGTGGACAAACCGGCGGCGGTGGCGCTGCTGGACCGGGCCGCCGCCGGCGGCGACCCGGAGGGCCAGTGCCTGCTGGGGGTCTGCCACGAACACGGCGACGGGGTGCCCGCCGACCCGGAGAGCGCGGTCTTCCTGTACCGGCAGGCCGCCGACCGCAGCTACGCCCCCGCCCAGTGCAACCTGGGCTGGTGCTATGAGCACGGCCGGGGCCTGCCCCGGGACACCGCCCAGGCCGTTTACTGGTACAGCGCCGCGGCGCTGCAGGGGGACACCCGGGCCCAGTTCTGCCTGGCGCTGTGCCAGATGGAGGGGGTGGGCACCCCCACCGACATCCGCAAGGGGGTCCGCTTTGCCCGGATGTCCGCCCAGGGCGGCTACGCCCCGGCGCAGTTCTACCTGGGGCAGCTGTATGCCGAGGGCCGCGGGGTGGACAAGGACCCGGCCCGGGCCTACGGGTGGTACCTGCAGGCGGCCCGCAGCGGCTTTGACCAGGCCCGGTACGCGGCCGGCCTGTGCTGCGAAGCCGGCGAAGGCACCGACAAGGACCCCGACCAGGCGGTGCGCTGGTTCCGCCAGGCGGCCGAGCAGGGCTTTGCCCCGGCCCAGGTCAAATACGGCCTGTGCTGCGAAGCCGGCGAGGGGGTGCTCCGGGACGAGCCCGCCGCCGCCCGCTGGTACCGCAAGGCGGCCCGCCAGGGTTCGGCGGACGGGCAGTGCAACCTGGGGTTCTGCTACGAGCTGGGCATCGGGGTGGAGAAGAGCGCCGGCGACGCGGTGCGCTGGTACGCCGCCGCGGCCGAAAAAAACCACGCCCGGGCCCTGTACCTGCTGGGCCACTGCTGCGAGACCGGCCAGGGTCTGCGCCCCGACCCGGCCGAGGCGGCCGAGCTGTACCGCCGGGCGGCCGACCAGGGGTTTCCCCCGGCGCTGACTCGGCTGGGGGTGCTGTATGAGACCGGCAGCGGGGTGGACAAGGACCCGGCCCGGGCGGTGGAACTCTACCTGCAGGCCGCCGGGGCGGAGTACCCGCCCGCCCAGTGCTGCCTGGGCTTTTGTTACGAGACCGGCGTCGGGGTGGACAGGGACCCCGACCAGGCGCTGCACTGGTACGGGCTGGCGGCCGACCGGGGCTTTGCCCGGGCCCAGTGCAACCTGGGCCGGATGTACGAGCGGGGCAACGGGGTGGAGCAGAGCTGGCCCCAGGCCGTGACCTGGTACACCCGGGCCGCCGACCAGCACTACCCGCCGGCCCTGTACGCCCTGGGCTGGTGCTGCGAGTACGGCCAGGGGCTGCCCGGGGACCCTGGCCGGGCGGCGCAGCTGTACGCCGAGGCCGCGGACGCCGGCCTGCCCGAAGCCCAGTTCAGCCTGGGCTGCTGCTATGAGCGGGGCCGCGGGGTGGAGCAGGACTGGAAACTGGCCTACCGGTGGTACAAGCGGGCGGCCCGGCAGGACTACCCGCCCGCCCAGTGCAACACCGGCTACTGCCTGGAACACGGCCTGGGGGTGGAGGCAAACCTGCCCGAAGCGCTGGTCTGGTACCGCAAGGCCGCCGAAAACGGGGACGACATGGGCCAGTGCAACCTGGGCGAGTGCTGCGTGACCGGCATCGGCATGGAGCCCGACCCGGCCGAGGGGGCCCGCTGGTACCGCAAGGCCGCCGAGCAGGGGCTGCCCCGGGCCCAGAACGCCCTGGGCCTTTTGTACGAGCAGGGCTGCGGGGTGGAGCAGAACTACCCGCTGGCCGTATATTGGTACGAGAAGGCGGCCTCCCGCGGGTATGCGCCGGCCCAGTGCAACCTGGGCTGGTGCTATGAGCACGGCCGGGGCCTGGACAAGGACCCGGGCGCCGCCGCCCGCTGGTACCGCAAGGCCGCCGAGGGCGGCCATCCCCGGGGGCAGTTCTGCCTGGCCGGCTGCTATGACCGGGGCGTCGGCGTGCCGGAGGATGAGATCAAGGCCGCCACCTGGTACAAGAAAGCCGCCGAGCAGGGCTACGCCCAGGCGATGCTGCAGCTGGGGCTGTGCTATGAGAAGGGCCGGGGCATCGGCCGCAGCGCGGAGCTGGCCCTGGCCTGGTACAGAAAGGCCGCCGAGGCGGACTGCCCGCCCGCCTGCCTGCAGATGGGCCGGCTGTGCGAGACCGGCCGGCTGGGCGTCGCCCGCAACTACCGGGACGCGCTGCGCTGGTACCGCAAGGCCGCCGACGCCGGGGACAAGGAAGCCGCCGACGCGGTGCGCCGGCTGGAGAAAAGCGGCCTGCTGGGCTTTCTGCTGGGCTGAGGGGCGCCGTTTTCCCGGGACATCCCCGCCGGGGGCAGAGTCCGTCCCCTGGGCGGCCCCGGGGCCGCCCAGGCAGCGTCCCGCCGGACCGCCCGGACAAAGCACGACCCCCGAAGGGAGCCGGAAGGCCTCCTTCGGGGGTCGCTTTTCAATCACTTTTCAATCGTTATTCAATCGCTGTTTCGATCCGCTGTCCGGGGTCGGCCGGGCGGCTTTTCCCGGCCGGGCGGCGGGGGTCATTCTTCCGCCCCCTGCAGCGTCGTCGCCCAGGGGCGGGTCCCGGCGCCGAGGGCGTCCAGCAGCGCCGCGTCCTGCTCCGGGGTGCCGGTATAGTCCGGGATGCCCGCCGCCGCGGCGCAGGCGGCCCGGTTTTCCAGCGAGGGATCGAGCCCGTTGGCCAGGAAGGTGACCGGCGCGTCCTGCCCGCGCCAGCCCATCAGCAGCTCGGACAGGTCCCCGGCGGGGTCGGCCTCCTTCCGGTGGGTCAGGTACATCCGGGCCAGCTCGTTCAGCGCCGCCTGCTCCCGGTCGCCGGGGGTCCGGGCCCCCTCCGCCGTCTCGCTGCCGGTCTCCCCGGTCAGCGAGAGCTGCAGCGGATAGAAGGACAGGGGCTGTTCCGCCGGCCCGAACCGGTCGGCGTCCCCTTCCAGCAGGGTCAGGTCCAGCCGCGGCCGGGCGCCCTGGGCCTCATGGCTCAGCGACCAGGCGAACCGGTACCGGAGGTTTTCCGGCGCCCGGCTTTCGCTGTAGACAAGGATCTCCTGCGGGTTCCAGTCCACCACCGAGCTGCCTTCCCGGTAGCTGCCGACGCTGACGACGCCGTCTTCCAGCGTTTCGCTGTGGAAGGACTGCAGCTCCACCCCGCTGTCCGCCAGATCAAAGGCCAGCATCCTGTCGCCCGCGGCGGCCACCCAGAAGGTGTCCGCCGCCCCGAAGGACGCCACAAGCGCCTCGGGCGGGCCGCCCTCGCTCTCGGGCGTGATGGCAACCCGCTGCCCGGCCCCGCAGCCGGCCAGGCCGGCCGCCAGCAGCAGGCTGAGGCCGGCGCACAGAATTCGATTCCGCATCTCAGGACCCCTCCTTCGGGCCGAAGGGCGCCGCAGGCGCACCCGGCCGTCCTTTCCGGTGTTTGTTCCTGATTCCATTGTACCACCCCCCGGCCGCCTGTCAACCTCTGCGGCGGCGGAACGGGGTGGTTTTTGCCCGGCCTTTGCCGGGGTTCAGCCCAAAGCCGCCAGGGCGGCGCGCAGCCGGGCCAGCGTTTCCTCCCGCCCGAGCATGGCGGCCAGGTCGGTGCCGCCGCCGGGGGTGCGGGCCTTGCCGGACAGGGCGATGCCCAGCGGGTAGAGCAGCCAGCCGTTCTTTTTGCCCATCGCCTCGGCCTGGGCCTTGCAGGCGGCGAAGATGCCGTCCCGGTCCCAGTCGGTCTGGCCTTCCAGCAGGGGCAGCAGGGCCTCCAGCGCCTCCCGGGCGCTCTCGGGGGTGGTCTTCTGCTTCTTGTTGCGGTAGAGCTCGGGGTCAATGGGCAGCGGCGCGTCGAAGAAATCCAGCTGCGGGGGGATATCCTCCAGCACCTCGCAGCGGGGCTGGAGGTTCTGGCACAGCAGGTCCCGGTCGATGGGGCGGCGGACCGCGCTGTCGATGAAGGGATCGGCCAGGCGGCGGAACTCTTCGGCGGGCAGGGCGCGGATGTAGGCCGCGTTGATGGCCCGCAGCTTGAGCGGGTCAAAGATGGCCGGGGACTTGGAGATGCGGGCGGGGTCCCAGATGCGGATCATCTCCTCCAGCGAGAAGATCTCCTGCTCCCCTTCCGGCGCCCAGCCCAGCAGCAGCAGGTAGTTCAGCACCGCCGCCGGCAGGTAGCCCTTGGCCACCAGGTCCTGGTAGCTGGCGTCGCCGTTGCGCTTGGACAGTTTGTGCTGGGCGTCCTTCATCACCGGCGGGCAGTGGATGTAGACGGGTTTGTCCCAGCCGAACGCCTCGTACAGAAGGTTGTACTTGGGCGTGCTGGACAGGTACTCGCTGCCGCGGATCACATGGGTAATGCCCATCAGGTGGTCGTCCACCACGTTGGCGAAGTTGTAGGTGGGCATCCCGTCGCTTTTGATCAGGATCTGGTCGTCCAGCTCGGAATTGTTCACCTCGATGTGGCCGTAGACCACATCGTCAAAGGCGGTGACCCCCTCGGCCGGGATCTTCTGCCGGATCACATAGGGTTCGCCCGCCGCCAGCCGGGCGGCGACCTCCCCGGCGGGCAGGTCGCGGCAGTGGCCGTCATAGTGGGGCACCTGGCCGGCGGCCTTCTGTTCGGCGTGCAGGGTTTCCATCCGCTCTTCGGTGCAGAAGCAGTAGTAGGCTTTGCCGGCCTTGACCAGCTGCTCGGCATACTGTTTGAAAAGGCCCATGCGCTCGCTCTGGACATAGGGCCCCACCGGGCCGCCGATGTCGGGGCCTTCGTCCCAGGTCAGGCCGGTGGCCCGCAGCGTGTCGTAGATGATGTCGGCCGCGCCTTCCACCAGGCGGCCCTGGTCGGTATCCTCGATGCGCAGGATAAAGGTGCCGCCGTTGTGGCGGGCCTGCAGGTAGGTGTACAGCGCGGTGCGCAGGTTGCCCACATGCATGTAGCCGGTGGGCGAAGGCGCAAAGCGGGTGCGGACGGGATTGGACATGATGGAGCCCCCTAAAATCTGAATGAACGGCAGCGTGTGCCGCCTGATACTGAAACCGCCGCCCGCCGCTGCGGCGGCCGTGCGCGGCTGCTGCCCCTTGTGCGGCGTGCCCGGCACGCTGCGGCGGCAGCTGTTTTAAGTTTAGCCGCTCGGGCAGGCTTTGTCAACAAAAGCGGCGGCCCGCCTTGACATTCCCCCGCCCCTGGCCTATACTGGCTGTATAAACCGCAGACGCGAAGGTAAAACCGCGCCATGCCCCCACAGAGAGCCCGGGGCGCTGAAAACCGGGCGGGACACAGGCCGGACAAATGGTTCGCAGAGGGCGGCGGGGAACAGCCGGCAGCGCCGGCCCGGTATCCGCCGACGGCAGCCCCCGTTACCGGGCAGAGGCCCCGGGCGCCCGGCACCCGGCCCCCTCACTGAGAGGCCGCGCCCCCCGCGGCAAGCAAGGTGGCACCACAGGATTTTCCCTGCCCTTGCACAGATCCCACCCATCTGTGCGGGGGCATTTTTTCATGCGCCCGCACCCCGCCGCAGCCCCCTGCGGAACACCGCGCAACACCCTACAACCATAACAAAAGGAGCGTTTTGAAGATGTCTGAACAGCAAGTGACCCCCTCCCCCCTGCCGGCCCGCAAGCGGATCTTGTCCGGCATTCAGCCCACCGGTACCCCGACGCTGGGCAACTACCTGGGGGCGCTGCGCAACTGGGCCCTTTTGCAGAACAGCTACGACTGCCTGTACATGGTGGCCGACCTGCACGCCCTGACCGTGCGGGAGGACCCCGCCGCGCTGCGCCGCAACACCCGGGAACTGGCCGCCCTGCTGCTGGCCGTCGGCATTGACCCGCAGCAGCATGTGATGTTTGTGCAGAGCCATGTGCCCGCCCATACCGAGCTGGCCTGGGTGCTGGCCTGCAACACCCAGTTCGGCGAACTTTCCCGCATGACCCAGTTCAAGGACAAGAGCGCCAAACACCCCGACAACGTGAACGCCGGGCTGTTCACCTACCCGGTGCTGATGGCCGCCGACATCCTTGTCTACAACGCCGACCTGGTGCCGGTGGGCCAGGACCAGACCCAGCACCTGGAGATCGCCCGGGACATTGCCGGGCGGTTCAACGGGGTCTACGGCCCCACCTTCACCCTGCCCGAAGGGTATGTGCCCAAGGCGGGCGCCCGGGTCATGTCGCTGGGCGACCCGTCCAAAAAGATGAGCAAGTCCGACCCCAACGTCAACAGCTTCGTGCTGCTCACCGACGACAAGGACGTGATCCTGCGCAAGTTCAAGCGGGCGGTGACCGACTCGGACGGGGTGGTGCGCTACGACCCGGCGGCCAAGCCCGGCGTGTCCAACTTGATGGGGATCTACGCGGCCTTCACCGGCCAGACGATGGAGGAGGTGGAAGCCGCCTTCGCCGGCAAGGGCTACGGCGACTTCAAGGCCGCGGTGGCCGAGACGGTGGCCGACGCGCTGGCCCCGGTGCAGGCCGAGTACGCCCGCATCCTGGCCGACAAGGGCTATGTGGACGGCGTGCTGCGCACCGGCGCCGAGCGCGCCGCCCGCCTGGCCGGCCGCACCGTGCGCAAAGTCTACCGCAAGGTGGGCCTGCTGCAGCTGGATTGACGGCGGACCGCGGACGGTTTGGCATAAACAGAGGAAGGAGCCTCCCCCATGTCAAAAAACTTCTCCCCCGCTTTTCTGGCACAGTCGGCCCGTTCGGCGGCGGCGCGGTATCAGCTCACCCCCGGCCGCCTGTGCGTCTGCGCGGGGCTGCTGCTCTGCGCGGCGGGCCTTTCGCTGAACTTCGGCGGCAGCGCCGGGATGCTGGCGCTGTTTGCCCTCTTTTTCTGGCTGGTCCGCCGGGAGTGGGCCGCCCCCACCCCGGCCCATGCGCGGCTTTGGCTGGGCGTCTATGCCCTTCTGTTCAGCGCCGCGCTGTGTACGGCACGGCTCGTGCATGTCACGGTGGACGCCCGCGGCGAACCGGCGGCCAACTACATCGACTGGGCCGGCAAAAAGGATCTGGTGCTGATCACCTCGCTGGCCGTGGGGCTGTGGCTGCTGTTTTTCGAACTGCGGCGGCAGCTGCTCGGCAAACGGGGGCAGCTAGGCTTCACCCTCCCCGTAAAAAGGAACAGCTCCCACTTCTTTGTGATCTGGGGCTTTATCTTCCTCTGCTGGGTGCCCTACCTGCTGGCCTACTGGCCGGCGGGCCTGGTGGGGGACGGCGCCCACACGCTGGAGGAAGCCCTGCAGCCCGGCATTCCCGGCGGCAACCACTGGGTGGTGCTCTATATCCTGACCCTGCGGTTCTTCGTCTGGCTGGCCGGGGTGTTCGGCGGCGGACTGTCGGTGGCACTGTGCCTGTACGCGGTGGCCCAGAGCCTGGCCTTTTCGGCGGCGCTGGCGGCGGTGGTCCGGCAGATCGAAGGGCTGGGCGCGCCGCGGCCGGCGGTGGCAGCCTGCGCCATCCTGTACGGCTGTTCGGGCTTTTTTGCCTCCTACGGCATGGTCACCTGGAAGGACACGCTGTTCAGCGCCGCCGTGGTGCTGCTGGCGATGCAGCTGTGGCGGTTCGCCTGCCGGCAGCAGGCCACGGCCGGGCAGACGGCGCTGTTCGTGCTGACCCTGCTGTTCCTCTGTTTCTGGCGCAACAACGGGCTGTACATCGTGGTGCCCACCCTGCTGGTGCTGGGGGCCGCCTTCCGGCGCCGGGCGCTGGGGCTGCTGGGCGCCGGCCTGGCGGCGGTGGTCTTCACAATGGCCGTGCAGGGGCCCGGGTATGATGCGCTGGGCATCGAGAAGGACGGCATAAACGAGTCGGCCTCCATCCCTTTGCAGCAGGTGGCCGCCGTCATCCAGGCGGACCGCCCGCTGAGCGAGGAACAGCAGGAAGTGCTGTTCACCATCCTGCCCGAAAAGACCTGGAAGGAAAACTACTGCCCCCAGCTTTCGGACGACCTGAAGGGCACGCCCGAGCTGAACCGGACCTATTTCAACGAGCATTTCGGCGAGTTCCTCAAGGTCTGGGCCCAGCTGCTGCCCGCCAACCTGGACATTTATGTGGAAGCCTACCTGCTGCAGACCAACGGCTTCTGGATGCCCGGCAGCTGGCACGGCGGCTATTATGAGTTTTTCCAGGGGGTGCAGGACCTGGGGGGCCGGGGCATCGCCACGGTGGACTGGTTCCAGCGCCTGACCGGGATCAGTCTGCAGAACATTCTGGCCCGGTTCACCCGCTTTGTCAGCGCCGGCACGATGGCCTGGGTGCTGCTGGGGGCGTTCTTCTTCTGCCTGGCCAAGCCCCGGGGGCAGCGCAAGGGCGATCTTTTGTTCCTGACACCGCTGCTTTTTTCCTGGCTGACGCTGATGATCTCCACCCCCATCGCCCATTCCTACCGCTATGTGCTGATGCTGCCCATCGCGCTGCCGCTGCTGTGCCTGCTGTTTGTGTACGACCGCCCCCTTTGCCCCAAAACCACTTGACAGCGCGACAATTTTTCGTTATAATACAGAAACCAGTGCGGCCTTACAGGCCGCACAACTTTTACTGTAATCTACTGTAAGGAGACGACCGACGATGGCAAAAGAAGTTGTTGTCACCCACGAAGGATATAAAAAGCTGGAGCAGGAACTGGATACCCTGCGCACAGTCAAACGCAAGGAAGTGGCCGAAAAGATCAAGGTGGCCCGCGGCTACGGCGACCTTTCGGAAAACGCCGAGTATGACGCCGCCAAGGAAGAACAGGCCGTGGTGGAAGCCCGCATTGCCGACCTGGAAGCCACGCTGAAGGTGGCCCGCATCATTGATGACAGCGACCTGTCCCACGACACGGTCTCCATCGGCATGCGGGTGCGCATCCTGCCCGAAGGCCAGAGCGAGGAGAACGCCATGGAGTTCGACATCACCGGCTCCACCGAGGCGGACATGAGCCTGCACCGCATCAGCGATGAAAGCCCGGTGGGCTCCGCCCTGATCGGCCACAAGGCCGGCGACCTGGTGCAGGTATCGCTGCCCAACGGCAACGTGGTCGGCTACAAGGTGCTGGCCGTCAGCCGCAGCAAGTAAGCGCAGACCCCCGCAGCCGGGGGACGGCGGTCCCGGGACGCCGGCGCCCCGGGGCTGTTTTTCTGCCCCAGATCCGCCGGGAATGCTGTTGATCGAGTATTGAAGAAAAGAGGACCCCTATGCCCAACCAGACCCCTGTGAACGCCGCGTCCGAACAGGCGGTGCGCCGCCAGAAGCTGGCCGACCTGCGCGCCGCCGGCTGCGACCCGTTCGCCATCACCAAATACGAACAGACCGATTTTTCGGCTGACCTGCAGGCCCGGTTCAAGGACCTGCCCGCCGAGAGCGAGACCGGCATGACCGTGCGCCTGGCCGGGCGCCTTGTGTCCAAGCGGGTCATGGGCAAGGCCAGCTTCGCCCACCTGCGGGACAAGGCCGGCGACATCCAGATCTTTGCCAAAAAGGACGTGCTGGGCGAGGAAGCCTACGCCGCCTTCAAAAAGCTGGACGTGGGCGACATCGTGGGCTGCGAGGGCGAGGTCTTCCGCACCCGGATGGGCGAATTGAGCGTGCGGGCCGCCCGCATCACCCTGCTGGCCAAGAGCCTGCTGCCCCTGCCGGAAAAATTCCACGGCCTGACCGACCGGGAGGCCCGCTACCGCCAGCGGTATGTGGACCTGATCGTCAACCCCGAGGTCAAGCAGACCTTCATCAAGCGCAGCGCGATCCTGCGGGAACTGCGCAGCTACCTGGACGGCAAGGGATTCCTGGAGGTGGAGACCCCCATCCTGACCCCCTTCGAGATCGGCGCGTCGGCCCGGCCCTTCCTGACCCACCACAACACCCTGGACATGGACATGGTGCTGCGCATCGAGACCGAGCTGTACCTCAAGCGGCTGGTGGTGGGCGGCATGGACCGGGTGTATGAGGTGGGGCGGATCTTCCGCAACGAGGGCATGGACCCCAAGCACAACCCCGAGTTCACCACCATCGAGCTGTACCAGGCCTACACCGACTACCACGGCATGATGGACCTGGTGGAAGAGATGATGAAGACGGTGGCCGGCAAGGTCTGCGGCACCCTGCAGATCCCCTACCAGGGGCAGGTGATCGACCTGTCCCACTGGGAGCGGATGACCATGAAGGAGGCGGTCCGGAAGTATTCCGGCGTGGACTTCGACACCGTCGGCTCCGACGAGGAAGCCGTGGCCCTGGCCAAGCAGCACAAGGTGGAACTGCCCGAGATCCCCACCAAGGGCGCGATCCTGGCCGAGTTCTTTGACGCCTATGTGGAGGAAAAGCTGATCCAGCCCACCTTCATCTACGACTACCCGGTGGAGGTCAGCCCGCTGGCCAAGCGCAAGGCGGACGACCCGATGTTCACCGAGCGGTTCGAGTATTTCATCAACGCCACCGAGTTCGGCAACGCCTTCTCCGAGCTCAACGACCCCATCGACCAGAAGGGCCGGTTCGAGCGGCAGGTGGCCGAGCGCAAGCAGCTGGACCCGGCCAGCAAGGCCCAGGTGGACTACGACTACGTCACCGCGCTGGAATACGGCCTGCCCCCCACGGGCGGGCTGGGTTTCGGGTTGGACCGGCTGGTCATGCTGCTCACCGACTCGGCCTCCATCCGGGACGTGCTGCTCTTCCCCACCATGAAGACCTTGGACAAATAAACCACAATATATTGTGGATGACGGAGCCGGACGAAACAAGATGTAGTGAAAGAGGCTTACAACCACAACTTTTTCACAACTTTTGCTTGAAATCAGACGGCATCAGACGGGCCAAAATAAAGGGCAAATCCGCGTTTTTAGCTGCGGATTTGCCCTTTTTTGTAATTTTCACATCAGCACCAAATTGCCCTTGATTGTAGCTGCTTTTTCCTCCATATTTTCCTGCGTGATGTGGGTGTAGATGTCCATGGTCGTAGAAAAATCAGCATGGCCCATTACCTGTTGGATAAACTTGATATCATTCGTGCTTTCACAGAGTCGTGTGCAGAAAGTATGTCGCAGGTTATGGACGCTAAAGTGAGGAAGAAGCTCTGGAGCACGATCCTCCAATTCGGCTTGATCCAGTTCTTCCATGTTGTACGCCGTAGAGATGCGCTCAATAGCCCGATTGATATTATGAGCAGAGAGAAAATTCCCATAGCGATTTCGGAAGATGAAACCGTGATAACAGTCCAGCACCAGTTTATCGTTTGGATATAATGCATCCATAGCCTCGATTTGCTGACGGAGCTGCTCAACGACTTCCGGATAGAGAATCGGGATAACGCGCGTACCGCTTTCTGTTTTAGGGGTTGTGATATGAAAGTCAGCCTTTTTATCAATGACCCGATAGATTAACGCATGGTTGACGGAAATCTGGCCCTTGCTCAAGTCTACATCATCTTTTGTTAAACCAGTGCATTCTCCTACACGGAGGCCGGTTCCCAGGAGTGTTACCATGACAGGAAGCCAGTGGCTATACATAGGAGATCTTGCGATATACTGGAGGAAATTTTTTTGCTGCGTTTTGGTAAGGGCAATCCGCTTTTTCGGTTTCGGCGCGCTTCCATCTGTTTTTAACTTGGTATAAATGCCTTTGCTGGGGTTCTTCCTGATATAATCATCCGCTACAGCCAGTTCGAAAGCAGGATGTACGATGGTGTTGATGCTCTCCAGCGAGTTAATGGCGAAACCGTGTTTGAGCAGTTTGGTAGAGAATCCAAGAACATCGCTTCGACGGACATTGGGAAGAGGCTCATTGGCGAAAGGTTCATCCTTTACATAGCGATCCCAAAGATACTCATAATTGGCCCGCGTAGATGGCTTCAACCTGATGTTGTTATCCATGTAGACCTTGAACATATCATTCAGGGTGAGTTTCATTGCTTCCTGTGTACGGATACCATCATCAGCATCTTTCGCAATTTGCTTCTCTTTTGCACGAAGGGAAGCCAAATCGGTATCATAAATGTACTTTTTCTTCTTACCCAGCTTATAGACAAACATATAGCTGCCGTCTGAGCGTTGTGTTTCTCCTGGCCGCAGGTTGCGGCCTTTGTTGTCTTTTCTAACTTTTGGCATAGGCTGATACCTCCCGATGTTTTGTGTGTTGTTGTACCCGAAATGGGCAAGGTTCTGTTAGCATGAGATCTCGTACAAGTATTCCTTTACGCGCTGAACGCTCCAAAGGACACGAGAATTCATGGTAATGCGGGCGTGGGCCAAGTCGCCGATCTGGACGGCCGTGTGCCGCCCGCAGTCGAGCAGTTTGCAAAGCGATTCCGTATCGACCGCCAAGCACTGATCCGGTGAAAGGTCATTGGGTTTTCTTTTTTCCATAATTGCCCTCCTTTATTTGCAATTACATATATCCTTTACTGTTTGTAGAAGAAGGTTTTCAACAAAAACAATGAAGTCATTCAAATTCATCGGGAAGTGTAGGGTCTCTTCCAAAGGCCATTTCCTGCGCCGGGGCTTTCCGCCGCGTATTGCCAGGGCCCGCTGTGCGGTATTTCAATCGTGGGCGGGCTCCATGTGGTCATCGCACACTGTCCGCGATCCCTGTATAACTCCAATGGAAAAGGTTATGGGGCTTGTCAAGGTACAAAAAGAGCGTGCAGACTGACTATGGAATCCCATGCCATGTCTGTACGCCCTATATATAGGAGATGGCGGCCAAATTTCTGCAAATCCTGTGCCTTTAGATAAATTTATTTGCATATTGCTATTTTCAGCAACAGAAAGATACTATATATAGACGATATTTCTTGACTAACGCAAGATGTTGTGCTACACTGTTTCTGTAATTGATTTTTGTGCGCTCCCCTTGTGGGATACAGACTTAGTTTCTGTACCGCGGATTGAAAAATCTGCATTGCACACGCAGTCAAGATTGTACTTGTGCCAGTAGTATTACTGCGCCCCTCTGGGCCAGTATATTACTGGCTTTTTTATTTTTCCGGGACTTTTGTTCCCATCAGCGAGGATGACTTTGGTTCATAGGCAGCTATGGACATCAGGCGTTACGCCCTTTGTCACCCTCGCTTTTTTTCTGCCCAAATGCCGGAAACGGCTTTGAGGATATACCAAAATTACAGAAAGGCAGGTATGAACATGAATGTAAAAAAGCGAAGTCAGGAGCCTCTGATGAGTAAAAGGAAACCGGTGGCGAGCTGGCGGCAGTACCAGAAGCTGAACCAAACCGCACAGAAGCATTGTCCGGTGATTCGGGCACCCGTCATTCCCCGTAGAACGCGGAGGGGGTGTTGAGTATGCCGGCAGGCAGTGCGGCTGTGAAAGAGAGGCATCAGCCTCTGGTGCTGGTGGATACGGCAGGCTTGTCTGAAGAAGAATGGCTTGCTTACCGCCGGAAAGGCATTGGCGGCAGCGATGTGGCGGCTCTGCTGGGTATTTCACCGTGGCGGACAGCCCGGGACTTGTTTTATGACAAGCTGAACATCGCAGTGGTCGAGGACCATGAGGACAACTGGGTGGCCCTGGAAATGGGGCACCTGCTGGAGCCGCTGGTAGCGAAGATTTTCCAGCACCAGACTGGCTACAAGATCTATCAGATCAAAAAGATGTTCCAGCACCCGGAGTATCTCTGGATGCTGGCGGATGTGGACTATTTCGTGGAACTACCGGACGGCAGTACCGCTATTCTGGAGATCAAGACAACGAACTACAACGCCAAAGATAACTGGTGGCTGAATGGTGAGGAAACCATTCCGGCCTACTATGAGTGTCAGGGGCGGCATTACATGGCCGTCATGGATGTGGACCGCTGTTTTTTCTGCTGCCTGTATGGCAACAACGCGCAGGAGTGCATTATCCGCGATATGAGGAGGGATTTAGCTTATGAGGATGAGATGATTTTTCTGGAACAGGATTTCTGGGAAAACCATGTGCTTACCAGAACACCGCCGCCTTACACCGAGGATGGAGACCTCGTGATCGAGAGCGTGCGCCGGTACACCGGCCCCGCTGACAAGGAGGCCCCCGCTGTGTCACTCGATTTATCTCTGACGGCCAAGCTGATGCGTTTTCTCCAGCTTCAGGAGCAGAAAAAAGGCGCAGAAGCCGGCAAAAAGGAAATCGAGGAAGATATGAAGCGGCTGAAGGCTGCCATCATTGCCAAAATGGGGAAAAGCTGCAAAGCCATCTGTCAGCAGGATGGGGTGAACTATACCGTCACCTACAATCCGATACGAACCCCTGGTATCGACAAGGATAATCTGAAACGGTTGAAGCTGGACCACCCGGACATTTACGAACAATATGTGACTGTCTCAGTGTCACGCCGGTTCGTAGTCAAGTGTGACGGCGAGGCGGCATAAAAGGAGGGAAAAAAGAAGTGATCCATAGAGGAACTTATGACGGGACGATCTACCACAACCCCGTAAACAGGTTCTGCATCATCAGCGTAAAAACCGCTGATAAGGAGGTGCCCCAGGAGGCTCGTTCCACCCGCCGGTACAAGGACCATCTGATCCGCTTTGTTGCGACGGGCTATGAACTGCCCCGCACGGATGCGGTAGAGCTGGAACTGGACGGCGAGTGGACAAAGGGCAAATATGGTGTGCAGCTTCAGGTAGAACAGTGGCGCGAGATCGTTCCCAAGACCAAGAGCGGCGTGGAGGGCTATCTGGCCTCCGGCCTCATCAAAGGCATTGGGCCGGCAACTGCCGCACAGATCGTTTCCCGTTTTGGTGTGGAGACGCTGGATATTCTGCAAAACCATCCCGAGCGGCTGCTGGAGATCAAGGGCATTACGGAAAGCAAGCTGGAGGACATCAAAACCTCGTATGCGGAGAGCCGGATGCTCCAAGACCTGATGACGCTGCTCTCCCCATTCAAGATCACGCCGAAAACGGCCCTAAAGATTTACCAGCACTTTGGGCCCGCCAGTGTGGATATTTTGAAAAAGAGTCCCTTTGAGTTGTGCCAGGTATCCGGTTTTGGATTTCTCCGGGTAGATGCCATCGTTCAGAAAAACGGCGGCGACCTGCATGACCCCATGCGGGTCAAGGGCGCACTGTTCTGGGCGCTGGAGGACAGCAAGGGCGGCAAAGGACATTTGTTCCTGCCTGGTGAAACTTTGCGGAAGGAGGCTCTTCGGCTTCTCAACGCAAAGATCCCCGTCCCGTCTCTCCGGCTTCATGAACAGGAGGTCGCGGATGTGCTTCAGGACATGATTCTTCATGGCGAGGTGGTATCCGTCAAAGATAACATCTACCTGCCCCGCACATTCGCACAGGAAGATGAAACGGCCCGGCGTATTGCCATGCGGCTGATAGAGCCGTCTGCGCCGGAGCGCATTGAGCAGGCGCTGGAGCAGGTCAAGCGTGAAATGGGGCTTGTGCTGTCTTCCAAACAGGAGGCAGCGGTCTACGCGGCTTACCGCCACAGCCTGTCCATTATCACAGGTTCTCCCGGCACCGGCAAGACAACGGTGCTCAAGACCATTTTGGAAGTCTACCGCCGCCTGCATCCGAAAGGCGAAATCGTTCTGATGGCGCCGACCGGCCGTGCCAGCCGGCGTATGGCGGAAAGCACTGGCTTTGACAAGGCGCGGACGCTCCACAGCGGCCTGGGCCTCGGCAGTGAAGAAGATGACGCCAACCGCAGCAGACAGCAGGAGCCGTTGTCGGCGGACCTGATCATCGTGGACGAGTTTTCTATGGTGGATATGTGGCTGGCAGACAAGTTTTTCTCCCGCATCAAGGATGGGGCCCGTATCGTTCTCGTGGGCGACCCCGACCAGCTCCCCAGTGTGGGCGCCGGGACTGTGTTCCGCGAACTGATCGACTGCGGCCTGATTCCCGTCACGGTGCTGGACCAGATCTTCCGCCAGTCCAAGGACAGCCTGATCGCTTATAACGCCAAGTTCATCAACGAGGGCAACACCAAGCTGTACTTTGGGCCGGACTTTGTATTTATGGCAAGCGATAACCAGGCAGAGGCCGCGGAGCGGATCATCGCCCGTTACTGCCGGGAAATCGCGGAAAGCGGCATTGACCGGGTGCAGATTTTGTCCCCCTTCCGTTCGGAAGGCGCCGCGTCGGCGGAACAACTTAACGAGGCCATCCGTGAGGTGGTCAACCCGTTCCGCTCTGCCGAGGAAGAAATCAAAATCGGCGTCAAAGTATTCCGGGTCAACGACCGGATCATGCAGACCAAAAACACCGCCAAGGTGTCCAACGGCGACCTGGGATTTATCCGCTATATCAAAGACGATGAAGATGGCAAGCGTGTCGGCCTGGACTTCGGTGTGGGCCGAGAACTGGAATACAGCGTAGAGGATATGGTCAATCTGGACCTTGCCTACGCCACCACCATCCACAAGGCAATGGGCTCTGAGTATGAAACGGTCATCATGCCGCTTTTGAAAGCGCATACCATCATGCTCTACCGCAACCTGCTCTATACCGGCATCACCCGAGCCAAAAAGCGCGTGGTGCTGATCGGCCAAAAGCAGGTGCTGTTTATGGCGATCCACCGGAATGAAATCGTCAAGCGGAATACGCTTCTGGGCAAGCGCATCGGCATGTACTATAAGGCCTATGCCAAGCGGGCCGGAATCCCGGTCCCGGCGGCTCTGGAAGAAGAACTGAAATACGCTGGTTAAAAAAGAGGCGCAAGGTGCAGAAAATTGCCCCGCGTCTCCTATTTATTACACAGGAAGGAGTATATGACATGAACGACAGCAATGCGAAAACGATGTACGAAACTGTGCCTGCGGCCGCTGAACTGAACAAGGTGCCGGGCTTTGACCCGCTCAAGTTCCTCCGCCGCACCAAGGACACCCTGAAGCTGGACCTGCCTTACCAGAAACTCTGGTTCCGCATGGCCCATCCCAACGGCCGTATGCGTCTGACGGCGCTGCGGATCACGGAGCAGATGGCGATTTTTGAGGCCAAGGTATTCCTGGACCGCAGTGACGCGGAGCCGTTCAGTATGAGCACGGCCCAGCAGACTACCCAGGACAGCCGCGACTTCGTGAAAGCCGCCCAAAATGAGGCGCTGAGCCAGGCCCTTACGGACGCCGGTTTTGGCATCCAGCTGATCAGCGCCGGCGCCCAGGCCGATCTGATGGAGAAAAGCGCCGGAGCGTCTGTCAAAAAGGCCGCAGAACCGCCTGCCGGGCCGGCGGAATGCACGGCACCGCCGCAGGAGCCCCACAGCGCCCCTCAGAGGGCCGATGAGCCTGCCGAGGGGAAATCCCCTGCCAGCCCCGTTGAAACGCCGCAGAGGGCGTTTGAGGGCGAAAAGGCGGCAACAGCGACAACGGCCCCGTCGAAGGAAAACACTGCTTCGGAACCGGTGAAGCAGCACCTGCCGGTGGAGCCGGCGAAGAAATTCGATACGCTCCCGGTTGACGCTTCGCCAAAGACGGAACAGCCGGCGGCTGAAAATGAGCAGGCGGATGAATTGCCCGTCCGCGGCAATGTAACGGAGCTGCCGGTCCAGCACACGGAGGAATCCGAACCCGCCGCCGAGCCGCTGCAGCCCGAAGATGGCGCTGCCGGAGCGGTGGATACTGCGGTGGATACCCCCTCTTACACGAAGGACACGCCTATGGAGGATATTCTGCAGGTCATGACGCTGGAACAGGCCCAGCAGGTCATCGTAGACGATGGCATCTGCAAGGGCATGACGATTGCCCAGGTGGCCGAGAAGCGGCCTGTCAATCTGCGGTATTACTTGATCCCGGGCAAAAGCAAAAACAACATGGTCCGCGCTGCCGCCCAGCTGGTTTTGGATTCGCTTCAAAAGGCCGGCTGATATGGCCCCCGGCGAGGGCATGAAGGGAGGAATGACAGATGGGCTCGTACCCGGATGAATTTCCCTTCGGTATCATGGAAGTTGTGGAACTGCTGCACCTGCGGGTCAGGCGCCAGCAGGCAAACAGCGTCTATGTGGACTGCCCGTTCTGCGGCGACCGCCGCGGGCGGATGAATGTCAATTTCGTCAAAAATGTCTGGCGGTGCAATCACTGCGACGAACATGGCGGAATGCTGGCGCTGTATGCAAAACTCAATCACACGACGACCTCTGACGCTTATTGGGAGATTGCAGAAGCTCTGTGTGACAATACCCATGAGGAACACGCACGCTCCGGGAATGAAGCCCCACAGCAGCCGGTCAGCACCGGGTCCCCATCTTCGGGGGCCCGGGCGACCGCTGCAGGTCATTCTTCTTCCGAGCGAAAAACTGTGCCGCAGTCGGACAAAGCCAGCCCGGCCGAGATCCACCAGACGCTATCCCTCCTGCTGGCCCAGCTTACGCTGCGGCCGGCACATCGGGAACATCTGCGCTCACCAAAGCGTGGGCTGTCTGATGAACAAATCGAGGCGCTGGGCTTTAAGAGTACCCCGCCGCCCTTCTTATGCCGCTCTATCACGGACCGGCTGATCAGGCAGGGCTGCAGGGTGCAGGGCGTACCCGGATTTTACCGGGACGACAGCGGCCATTGGACAATGGCATTTTATAAGAAGACCTCCGGCATCCTGATCCCCGCCATAGGCTTTGACGGCCGGCTGCAGGGATTTCAGATCATGCTGGATGTACCGCTGAAACACAAGGATGACCCGCCGGAGAAACCGGGGGCCAAGTACATCTGGTTTTCCTCTTCCTCAAAGACAGACGGGACAGGCTCCGGCAGCCCGGTACATCTGATCGGTGACCCATCCGCCCGGGTGGTCTATGTGATCGAGGGGCTGCTGAAAGCAGATATTTCCCATTGTCTGACCGGGCGCACCTTTGCCGCGATTGCCGGGGCCAACAACACCAGCCCGCTGGACCCGTTGTTTGCCCTTTTGGCGCAGAACGGCACGGAGGAAATCATTGAAGCCCACGATATGGACAAGTACAACAATCAAATGACGATGGCCGGGGCGTCGAAAATTTATCTGACGGCCCGGAAGTATGGCATGAACTGCCGGAGGCTGACCTGGAATCCCAACTATAAGGGATTTGACGATTGGCAGCTGGCACTTCGCCGGGAAAATCAACGGAGAAAGGAGATCGATAGACTTAGTTTTAAGGCGCAGTACCTCCGCGGCTTGTGTGAACTGGCGCATATTGAGGACTGCATCGAACTATGGCAGCACCTGGCTGAAAACAAAACCTGCCTGACGGAATATCTGGGCTTGACCAGAGAGGAACATGAAACCTTCCTGCGGCAAGGCAGGGATGCCCTCGGCGCCCTGCTGGAACCCCAGCGGCGGAAACAGAGGTTTGTACTCTATCAGCTGGAACTGGACGAGCAGAAAGCCATCCCATTTGCTTTCAAGGAACTTGCGGCGCTGCAAAAGGCCGGCTATGAACAGCCTCCCGCTGCCATGTACCGCATGGCCGGGTCTGGAGAAGTCTACTGCCCGGTGGAACAGAGCGATGCAGAGATTCTGAAGCGCCTGTTTGCAGACTGCCGGGAGGAACTGCCGGAGGGCTGCCACGGGCGGCCAATGGCGCTCTCTGATGTGGTAGAACTGGACCATTCTCCACGAAGGGTCTACTACTATGTCAATGGGGAGCGTGAATTTCCACAGGTCAAGTTTTCCCCCATGCTTGCCAAAAAGGACATCAAGGAAGGGACATAAAGAGGCTTCAATGGTTGTTGTAAATGAGACGAAGAGAGGGCAACTTCTGGCGCTTCTGGAGCAATGCGCCCATCTGAACGCTGATGTGCGGCCCCGCACGGATAAGGGATATTTTACGGTGACGGTCCCGCCGCCGTGGAATGGCCCGGCCCAGCGGAAAGCCCAGGAGGTGCAGGACAGGATCAAAAAGTGGTCGGAGCAGTATCCCAATGTGATATGCTACTGTTTCGACAGCTTCAGCACATTACTCTATGTGCTGTGACACAGGTAAACGATGGCATGGAGCAGGGATTAACCTGCTCCATGCCATTTTTGTCAACAGAAAGGAGTTCATTATGGGATATTTTTCAGAAATGTCGCTGGATATGCAGGAAAGCCGCAAACCGTCTGCCGCCTCGCCCACCCGCGAGCGCGCCTTTGAGGAGGGGGAAAGCTTTGACGAGCTGCCGGTGCCGCCGGCTGACCGTCAGCCTGTACCGCCTACCGCAGAGCAGGCGCCGCAGCCCGCTTTTGAGGACGACGGAGATTTGGGTGAGGCCCCGGAAGAGCAGGAACAGGCTGACGAGGCCGAGTCTCCCGCTGAAGAAACCGGTGATGGGGACAATGACGATGAGGGTCAGATGGAGCCTGCCAAGGCCGATACCCCCACTGTGGACGCTGACGAGGAAAAGCGCCGCGCCGAGCACGAGGCCGCCGAAGCCAAACGGAAGGCTGAGTGGGAGGCGAAACAGGCGGAAAAGAAGAAGGCCCTGCAGGAGCAGATGGACCGCTTGGCCGCCATGAGCGACGATGAGGTGGTGGCTGCCTCCATGCAGCGGGTCAGCGGCGATGTGGAAAAGCTGACCCGGCGCAATATGAAGGAATGCGTGTCGGAGTATATCCAGACCAAGTGCCTGGAAGACCCGGCATTTGCCCGTCTCACCATGCACCCGAAGAAAACAATGGTCCACTGCTTCCAGTACATCAGCCGCAAGGCATGGGAGTACATTCAGGACGAATTGAAAGCAAACGGCATCCAGCCGGGACAGGGCAGCCAAGGGTATGGCTGCGATATTCCGGATGATTTGTGCTATCAGTGGTCCGAGGATTACTTCCGTGATGCGGATGCCAAGGAGGACCAGGAGGAGGAAGAAAAGTTTGTCCCCCGCCCCTACTATGGCAAGTCTTCCGTGAAGTCCTCCAAGAAAAAGAAGGCCGAAAAAAAGCCTGCCGAGAAGAAAAAGCCGGAGTCCAAGCCGGCGCCGGAAAAGAAGCCTGCTGCCGACGGCCAGATGTCCCTGATGGATTTTGGTATGGCAAAGGCAGGCTGAGGAGGCAGCGTATGATTGCATATAAAGGTTTTCGGCCCGGCATGATCTGCATTGATTACCAGTTTCAGATGGGCCTCAATGTGACGGAAAAGGCCAACTGCCGCCAAAATGGATTCCATTGTGCGGAGGACCCCCTGGACTGCCTGAGCTATTACGGCGATGTAGACCATTCGGAATATTACATCGTCAACGCCGGCGGGGACATCGACGAGGACGAAGTGGATTCCAAGATCTCCTGTACCGAGCTGACTGTCCTTAAACGGCTGACGAAAGAAGAACTGTTCCTCCACGGCCTCGCCTTTATGGCAGACCACCCCAAGCGGAAGTGGAACGAACATGTACGGAAGGACAGAGCTGAAGCATGGAGCGGCTATGCGGTAGTCCGCGGCGCCGACCCCATAGCCAAAGGCTGCCGGAAGGGTGATGTATTGGCCTTTGCCAAGGAGGACCCGGCCACCGGCAGCATCCAGCAGATCGTGGTGGCTACCATTGATGGAAAGACACTTCTGCCCAATGTCTGGTATGGGGTGGATCTTGAGAAAAGGATGGTGAGTTAATTTGAAGAAATCCATACTGCAAGCGATGCCGGTGCTGACGGCATCGCAGGAGATGAAAGAAGTGGCTCTGGCGGATGAGCCAAAAAAGGAGACGACTTATTACGGTCACACCTATACTACCCGCACCTATTTCGCATTTATGAACTGTTTGGTGCAGAATGGCATTCTGAAAGCCGCTTTTTTCCTGCCGGATCATCTGCGGCTGGATGGAAACAACCCTGTCTATGAGGTGTTTCTCGACAAGGAAAACCGCCAGTTTCTGACCTACGATCACTTGGAGAAAAAGTGGCGGGATGCAAAACTGGACCGTTTGGAATGGCCTGGCAGGAACTACTACGCTACCTGCTGGGCCAGCGAGGAAGATGCTGCCCTGATTCAAGACTATTTTTCCGGCGAGCGCGGTGGTGACCTCGGCATTCTTGACTTTCAACGGAATGTGCGGGATGAGCAGCTGGAGCAACGCCACAAGCGGATTACCGACTGTTGGGACAAGGATCTTGCCCAAGTGCCTGAACTGCCCAAGGATTGGGCGCACTGGGCCGACAAGGTGGCCGTGCGGGAAAATTTTATATTTTACCACTACAAGCGCGGCGGCGCTAAAACAGGCTACTGCACCTTCTGCGGGAAGGAGGTGCCCATTTCCGGGCATCCCTATCACAACAAAAAAGGGCGCTGCACCCGCTGCCGGCATCCCGTAATGTTCAAGGCCCTGGGACGCGCAGGCTACTTCAAAACAGACCGGTATTATGCCTATCTGGTTCAGCGATGCAGGGATGGTTTTGTCATCCGGGAATTCCAGGTAGACAGAACCTATCGAAAGAATATCCTGCCGCACAGCGAGCCTTATTGGCATGAGTTCCGGCGTTCGATCTATGACCGCAGCGGCGAGATCCGTTCCTATTACTGGGGAATGTACTGCCAGCGGGAGGTACGATGGATCGAGGGGAGTCCCTGCTATTACGCTTATGCTGGCGACCAGGCCGGCCGGGTGTATGGAAAGACTTTGTCCAGCCTGGGGAAAAAGGAACTCCGCCAGACCGGTTTGGTCGAGTGGATACGAAGCCATCCGGTCACAGATCCTGAGAAATATCTGGCGGTCTGGAAACAAATCCCCAAGATGGAGCAAATCTGGAAAGCTGGATTGTCGCGGCTGACAGCCGAGTGTTTCCACTTCTGCGATGATGTGCAGAAAGTGGTGCTACATCCGGACGAGCCGGGATTGATCCGCGCTCTGGGACTGGACTCCGCAAAATTCCGCCGCCTGCGCCAGCTGGACGGAGACACAGAGACTTTGGCCTGGCTGCAGCTTGAGAAGCGGACCGGACAGCGTATCACGGATGAAATGCTGCGCTGGAGCAAAAAAGAACGGATCAGCCCCAGGGATCTGGTGTTTATCGCAGACCGAATGAGTCTGGTGCAGATCAGAAATTATCTGGAACGGCAAAAAGAGTATTTTGATGGCAGCTGCCGTCAGGCATTGATTACATGGCAGGACTATCTTGCTATGGCAGAACGGCTGCACTATGACACCAGTGATGAAATCGTCTACCGCGTGCGCAAACTGCGGCAGCGGCACGATGAGTTGGTCATTCAGAGTGAAACCGGGAGCCTGGAAGAACAGGCGGAGAAAATGGCGGCGAAATACCCCCATGTCAATGCTATCTGCATGGAGCTGCAGAAAAAATATGCCTACAGCGATGACGACTACACGGTGCTTGCGCCCCAGAACATCTTTGAAATCATCAAGGAGGGGCGGATGCTTCACCACTGTGTCGGCAATGATGGCGCCGATGAACGGTACTATGACCGCATGGAACGCCGGGAGAGCTTCATTCTGTTCCTGCGCCGGACGGATGAACCTAACGATCCCTACTACACTCTGGAGATTGAACCGGATGGAACAGTGCGTCAGAAGCGCACTTTGTTTGACCGGCAGCATGAAGATATTGAACAGGCAACAGAATTCCTGCTCAAATGGCAGAAGGTCATAGCGGCCCGCCTTACCGGCCGCGACCTGAAGCTGGCTGAGCGAAGCCGTGAGCTGCGGAAGGAGGAATTCATCCAGATGCAGAAAGACCGTGTGATCATTCACACCGGGCATCTTGCCGGCCGTCTGCTGGCAGAGGTACTGCTGGCCGATTTGATGGAAAATACGGAAGTCATGCAGACGCAGGCACTCCCTGCTGCCGCGTGAGACAGGTTCAATGGCCGGGCGTCCTTTGGGGCGTCCGGCCTATTTCTTTAGAATGGAGGGCTCTAATGGGAAAAAAGCGAGTTAAGTACGAGATTCGCGGTTACAAGTATGCGCCCGAGAGTTTCCGGGCTTTTAAAGGATTACCGGGGCAGAAAATGGAGCAGATCTTGTTGTCAGACGAACAGCGTCAGAAAATGGGCTATCTCTGTCTGACTCAAGGCGGTAAGGCTGGTATAGCCTATGTTAAGCATATCGAGCGGGAACGGGCGCGAGGATGCCACTATTACAAAACCTATGGCTTCTTTCTCGAAAACGATCCGAGAGGATATGTGTATTGCCCACAGCTTTTATGCAGGGAGAGCGATACGCTAAAAGAACGCCTGTGTATCCTGCGCATGTTCCGGGAATATCTGGCCAAGACCGGCGGGCGTATTGAACAGAGTACGCAATGTGAGTTTGACAAAAATTTCCGCCCAGTTCATGTGCGGAAAAATTATGTGGTTGCCGACTTGAACCGACCGCTTGTGGTCTGGCTCTATGCGGCGTGAAAGGAGAAAAAATGAAACAGCTTGGCAATTTGGCTGTGGTCTGCGCCCAGCGCCCTGATGTGCTGATGCAGATTTATGGCAGCGAGGTAAGCGTACACACAGGAGAGGGACCGGAACGGGCCGTCCTCTTCACAAAATGGGATGATGATGAAACGATCCAGAGCATCATCCGGGAACTGAATTTTGGGCGGTATGCCCCGGACAGGGAAAGGATGGTGCGGCATGATTAAAAACCTGAACCAGCTCAAACGCGCTCTTCGGCCTGGTATGCGCCTGGAAGTCATCGGCCACTGCCGGCCGGGGTGCATTGGGCAGCTGCGGGAGGTCACTTGGGTCAATACCCAGGGCTTTTATACCAAAACGCTCAATCCGCCCAATCCGAAGCTCAATGCGGCAAACGAGGGGCGTGGCGTCATCCTCTGGTGGGGAGCTGCGCGCACCTGGGAATTTGAAGATGGGGTGTGCAAGTCGTACACCCATGGCGAACATACGGCAGAGACACTGATTATGGCATTCCGTGTTTTAGAAGAGGAGGCGGCCTGATGGACCAGAATTGGATGAAAAGACAGCGGGAGCTGACCGACCGGCTCAACCGCTACCGCAATGAGTATTACAACCTCAACAGCCCCAGTGTCAGCGATACTGCCTATGACCGGCTGTTTGAGGAACTGCAGGCCGTGGAAAAACAAACGGGTGTCCAGATGGCAAACTCGCCCACTAACACCGTGGGCTATCCGGCGGTCAGCAAGCTGGAAAAAACGAATCACTCGATCCCGCTGCTGTCCTTGGACAAAGTGAAGAATACCGAGGAATTGTGCCGCTTTATGGGTGAGCATCAGGTAATGTTCATGCTTAAACTGGATGGCCTGACCGTCAAGCTGACCTATGAGGGCGGCAGGCTGGTGGAGGCGGCCACCCGGGGCGACGGCGATGTGGGCGAGATCGTGACTCACAACACCTGCGCCATCAGTGGAATCCCGGCCCGTATCCAGTATGAAGACCGTCTGGTGGTCACTGGCGAGGCGTTCATCCGCCCCAGCGATTTTGAGCAGCTGAAGACCACTCTGGTGGACGGAGACGGGAAACCCTACAAGAACGGCCGCAATCTGGCGGCCGGTTCGGTGCGCCTGTTTGATGCCGGGGCCTGCTTGGGACGGCGCCTGCAGTTCATGCCGTTCAATGTGCTGGAGGGCATGGAGGAACTACCCCGCAAATCGGAGCGCCTCAAGGCGCTGCGGCCGCTGGGCTTTCAGCCCTGCAAGTACATGGTCACCAAGCGCCCTTTGACGCAGAAGGAAACCGAGGAAGGTATCCGGCGGCTCAAGGAGTATGCGGCAGACGCCGACATTCCCATCGACGGTATCGTTATCACCTACAACGACATCGCGCTGTCCAAAAGCTGCGGGCGCACCGGCCATCACTACAAGGACGGACTTGCCTTCAAATTTGAGGATGACCTGTTCCAGACAAAGCTCCAGACGATTGAATGGACGCCTGGCCGCACCGGCGAGATCGCCCCGGTTGCCATTTTTGAGCCGGTGGAGATCGACGGCTGCGAGGTGTCCAGAGCCAGCCTGCACAACCTGTCCTTTATCGAGGATCTGGAATTGGCGCCGGGCTGCCGTATCCTGGTGAGCAAGCGGAACATGATCATTCCCCATGTTGAGGAAAACCTGGACCGGGGCAATTTTTCCCTGGATGCCGTGATCCCACACCAGTGCCCCTGCTGCGGGGAGCTGACCAGAATCCACGAAACCAAAGGCCGAGGCGAAGACGGCGAGGAACGGAGCATCAAGACCCTGTTCTGCGACAATGCCGCCTGCGAGACCCGGCGCCTCAAGCAGTTCGTCCATTTTGTGAGCAAAAAGGCCATGAACATTGAGGGACTGTCGGAGGGAACGCTGGAAAAGCTGATCGGCCGCGGCTGGATTCACAGCTATCTGGACATCTACCGCCTGGACCAGCATAAGGACGAGATCATCCGGATGGACGGCTTTGGTGAAAAATCCTGGCAGCGCCTTTGGGACGCCATCCAGCAGAGCCGCAACACCACTTTCGAGCGGTATGTCATCGCTATGGACATCCCGATGGTCGGCAATACTGCCAGCAGAGTCCTTTGCCGGGAATTTCACGGCAGTCTGGATGAATTCCGGGATGCCGTCTATGGAGGCTATGACTTCCGGCAGCTCCCGGACTTTGGGGAGACGCTGCACAACAACATTCAGGAATGGTTCAACGAGGAAGAAAATTTCTGTATTTGGGAGGAATTGCAGATGATGATGAACATTCAGAAACCGGCGGAGACCGACAACCAGACCGTCAATCCGGACAATCCCTTTTCCGGCAAGACCATTGTGGTGACCGGAAAGGTTGAGCCCTACACCCGCGACGAGATGAACAGCCTGATTGCCTCGCTGGGGGCGGTGGCCGGCAGTTCGGTGACCCGCAAGACCGATTACCTGGTCTGCGGCGAGAAGGCCGGCAGCAAGCTGTCCAAGGCACGGGAACTGGGTATTACGGTGCTGACGCCGGAGGAATTTTTCCGCATGGCCAATGTGGCTTAATTCGCCGGGCCATCGAAGTTTGACAATGGGGAGAGGGCTGTCTGAGGCCCTCTCCCTATGCTTTTTATGGGAGGATACGCTAATGGAGAAACACTATTTTGTCCCCGTTGTCAATCGCGTTTACACCAACCGCAATGACAAGCAATACCGCTGCACCGGCTTTGTGGAGGGCAGCTGCCCGTGGGAAACGGTAGCCTATTTTACAAGGCTGTCCGACGGCTGGAGCCTGGCCGCACACGGCCCCCAAATCTATGAAGACGGGACGATTGAATGGAACTATTCTACCGGCGGGCATTGGCCGCAGTAAAAAGGAGGGAAATGTTGTGAACCAAGAAATCATACCGGCATACAGTGCCTACCAGAAGGTCATTGACCTTACGCTGTATCATGCCTTTGCGGAACTGATCGTACAGATGGCGCAGGACGATGAGGTGAGAATCCTTTACCGTCAGCAGGAAGTGAGACAGATCTGGCAGAGAGATCAGAATGTTTCCGGCTATTTTGAAACTTACAGCCTGCGTTACCCCGGTGAAGTATTGGAGCGGTTCGAGGAAAAGCTGGGCACGGATATGCGCATTCTCCGCGCTCTTGCACTGGCCCTGGGCTACACCCGCCAGTGTCAGGCTGACACAATGTTTGTAGGCAATCAGCGAAATGATTTCATTCAGAAACTTCGCAGGACTGCCGGGACAGATGTTTACCTGCAAGGTGCGCTCTATCTGCTGGAAACCGACGCTCCCCAGCGCCGCGCACGGCTGGATGCACTGGCCGCCAGAGAATATGCAAGGACGGAGGAGGCGCTGTTTGTGCTCTCCCTGTTTGACGACCCGGAGGCTGGCTATCAGGCCATGCGGCCGCAGTTGACGCGGCTGTTTGGGCCGGACCGGACGCTCTCTCTGGAATGGGACTTTGGCGTGCTGGAATGGTTCATCCGTTTCTATGCCGAAGAGGCAAAACGCTATCGCGGCAAGACCGACCTGGTGGTGCGGACACTGCTGAAGCTGCCCTATATGAACATGAAACCGGACAGCCGGGAATTTTCGATTCTGCTTACTGCCGGGTACAGCATGGAAGAGATCACGCTGGCAAATTCCCTGGCGGTGTGGGCCGACCGGATACCGGGCCGGCTTTTGTCCAAAGGGATCACGGCGGAAAAGATTGCAGCGGCCTGTGTCCGTATGCTGCTGAACTGTCCGGATGGACAGCCGGAAGAGATCTATGCGTACATCGGCTGGCTGTTCCTGGTTTACCAGAAATTTGAGGTCAAGTACGAGGGGTATCAGGATCTCTGGGCGGCCATCCAGATGGGACTTGCACCCACAGCGCCCCGCACCATCCTCTGGATGAACAAAACGGTTAAAAGACAATTTTCCTATCGCTTTGATGTATTCAATCCGCGATACGACATTTTGGCAAGCGGGCTGAGTAAGGGAGAGTATGCGGAACTGTTTACCGAGCAGATGCTCCGCTCCCGTGCGGCGATCCCGCTGCGGCGCTGGCTTACGCGGTATCAGGCATTGACTGGTGCGGAGTATATTGAGTATTTTAACGAGCGCCATTGGCATACGCTTCGCAGCTTCGCTTTGCTGGTGGAGCGGAAGGAGATCGATTTGTGGCAGTTTTTTGAGCAGCACAAGGAGGACGGGACTCGTGCCCATCCGCTGGAGCTTTTACAGGAATACGCGCTGAAAATCTCCAGCTGGAGGTGCTTCCGGTTCGCGCAAAAGCTGTTCAGCCAGTACACTTTCTCCCAGCTACAGGAAATTT
>ERZ1643247.255-NODE-255-length-69497-cov-33.447928_pt1 | contig 69497 bp, 50 predicted proteins | sample MGYA00579264_ERZ1643247 | MGnify/ENA primary metagenome ERZ1643247 (study PRJEB29033, sample SAMEA4952262) | chicken gut metagenome | biome: Broiler Chicken; feature: Gastrointestinal Tract; material: Caecum | place: Ireland | collected 2018 | study: Broiler... | reverse complement strand
GGTGGCACGCGCTGCTTGCTGCGCGTGACGAATGAGGGTTGACTCATCCTTATTTTGTCTACTTTGCCTATAACAAGGACGGTATCCTCTCATCTCGTCGCGTCAAGGCGCCATGGCAGGCGGTGCGCTGTGCTTGCCGCCTCGCCCGCTGCACCTGCCGCTTCTCTTTCCCAAGAATCTCGCTCCGCTGCGATTTTCGGGAGCCCTGTTTTTTCGCGCAGTCGAACGGGTCTCTTTAAAATGTAAAGTGTAAAGTGTAAAATTGAGGATATATGCAAAAATATTTTCATCTCTTCCAAAATTCTACATTCTACATTTTACATTTGCTCTTGAGATCCTTCGTCGCTTCGCTCCTCAGGATGACAGGGCGGGGTAAAATATCCTTCAAATCGTCCACAATTCTACATTTTACATTTTACATTCTACATTTTACATGGCCCTCCCCCTTCGGGGAATGCCGTCAGCAAACGATCAGGTGCCGAACATGAAACCGTATCTCTCCGTCGTCGCCCCGCATAGATGCGAAAAGGTGATCGAGCGCTCGCGCTTTATCGCCTCGTGCGCGCATGCGGAAGGGGAAGAGCAGGCGCGCGCCTTTGTGGCGGGCGTCCGCGCCGCCCATTCTCTCGCCACCCACAACTGCTTCGCCTTTATCGCCGACGACGCCGGCAATCTGCAGCGCTTTTCAGACGACGGCGAACCGCAGGGGACGGCGGGCATGCCCATGTTAGAGGTCATCAAGAGCAAAAAACTGGTGCAGACCGCCGTGGTCGTCACCCGCTATTTCGGCGCTATCAAGCTGGGCGCGGGCGGGCTGGTGCGCGCCTATGCGGGCGCCTGTGCCGACGTGCTGGCGGGGGCGCAGATCCGCGAATTCCGCCCCTGCCGCGCCCTGTCGCTGACGGTGGGGTATGAAAATTTCGACGCCCTGAAAAAATTCCTCGCCCAAAACCGCTGCGAGGAAGGGTCCACCGACTATGCCGATAAAGTCACCGTGCGCGTCTTCGTTTCGGAAGGGGAGGCGGCCGCCTTTGCCGCCGCCCTTCGCGACTTTATGGCGGGCAGGGTGGAGGTCGCGGCGGGCGAAAGTTTTTTGCATCCCTTCCTCCCCGGCGAATGAGGGGCGTTTTTTGATCTGCGCAAGAAAAGGAAAATTCTGAATCGGAAAGAAAAAGCGCCGCGCCGTATCTTTTAGCGCCGCGTCTTTCAGTGTCGCCCCCTTGTGCGCCGGCGAAGAAAAGTGCCTTGCCGCGCGCGCCTCTTGCCGCGACGCGCACGGCAAGGCCGGCCGCATCCAAACGGCAGGCACGCCGGACGGCAGCCGCGTCGAACGGCGCCGCATCCGAACGGTGCCTTCTTGTCGGCAATCGAAAAAACCGATTGCGGCAATTTGTTTTATCCGATTTATAAATAATTTACAAACGCGCGCGCGTGTGCTATAATGTTGTCAAAAATAAACGGGGAGGGCCGCCTTCCCGCAAAAAATAAAGGAAGTATAGGTATTATGCAGATCATCAGAGCGGAAAAACTCAAAGAAAAACCCGCCGACCAGAGCAAACTCGGCTTCGGCAAGATCTTTACCGACTATATGCTGACCATGCGCTACAAAAACGGCGCCTGGGACGAGCCCCGCATCGAGCCGTACGGCCCCGTCGCCTTCGACCTCGCCACCACGGTATTCCACTACGCGCAGGGCATTTTTGAAGGCCTGAAGGCCTTCCGCAACGAGGCGGGCGAGGTGCGTGTGTTCCGCCCCGAAGAAAACTTCAAGCGCATGAACCGCTCGGCGGAGCGCATGTGCATCCCGCAGATCGACGAAAAGAAGGTCTTGGAAGGGATGTTTGAGCTGCTGCGGCTGGAAAAGGACTGGATCCCCACCGCGCCCGGCACCGCGCTGTACATCCGCCCCTCCATCATCGCCACCAACGTCGCCCTGGGCGTGCATGCGAGCAGCGAATACCTGTTCTTCATCATCCTCTCGCCCGTGGGCAGCTACTACGCGCACGGCCTGGCTCCCACCCGCCTTTTGGTGGAAGACTACTACACCCGCGCCACCGTCGGCGGTACGGGCGAGGCGAAGTGCATCGCCAACTACGCCGTGTCCTTGAAGGCGGGCGAAGAGGCGGAAAAGAAGGGCTTCGACCAGGTGCTGTGGCTTGACGCCAACGAAAAGAAGTACGTCGAAGAGGTCGGCTCGATGAACATGTTCTTCGTCATCGACGGCGAAGTGGTCACCCCCGAACTCGTCGGCTCCATCCTGCCCGGCATCACCCGCAAGAGCAGCATCGAGCTGCTGCGCGCGCACGGCTACAAGGTCTCCGAGCGCCGCGTCTCCATCGACGAGGTCATCGAGGCGCAGAAGAACGGCAAGCTGAACGAGGCGTTCGGCACCGGCACGGCGGCGGTCATCTCCCCCGTGGGCATGATGGAATATAAGGGCACCGATTATGTGGTCAACGGCGGCGAGATGGGCGAGATCACCAAATGGCTGTACGACACCATCACCGGCATCCAGACGGGCCGCCTGCCCGATCCGTTCGGCTGGGTCGTGAAGCTGTGATGTTTGAAAAGCTGTTTGCGAAAAAGCCCAAAGAAAAGGCGGTCGTCAAATTCTGGAAAGAGTTTGAAAGCCGCGCCGAGCTGTACGCCGATATTTTGGCGGAAGGGGATGAAGAGAGCGAAGACTTCCTCTGGCTGAACGGGCTGGTCGGCAAGGCGCTCAAGCTCTGCTGCCTCGACTCCGAGGTGGGCATGCGCTTCGCCTTCGACCTGCAAGCCTCCCCGCCCCGCCTGGTGTTCCACCACATGGAAGACGGCTATCTGCGGCAGGTGGCCGCGCTTTTGCAGGCGCATTATCCGCCTTCGCTGGAAGGCTGCATCGGCTTTACGGCTGTTCCCTGAAAACAAAATTCCGCACCGCATGGGGCGGAATTTTTCGCATAGAGGCAGATTTTGTCGGTTTGCACAGTACTATGCGTGGCATACATCGCCAAAGGAGGCGGACATGGCGGAGATCACTTCCATCACCCCGCAGCTGAAAGACAAGGAGCGCTGCAACATCTATGTAGACGGCAGGTTTTACTGCGGCCTGCGGTTGGAGACGGCGGTGCGCTGCCGCCTGCGCGTGGGGCAGCACATCGAGCTTTCGCAGCTGGACGAGATCCAGCTGGAAAGCGAAAAGTCGCAGGCGCTGGATAAAGCGCTCAAACACCTCTCTGCCTCCATGAAGACGGAAAAGCAGATGCGCGACTACCTCGCGAAGAAGGGGTACGTTCCCGCCGTGTGCGATCATGTACTGGAAAAGCTGCGCGGCTACGGCTTTGTAGACGACGCCGAGTACGGCCGCCAGTATGCGCGCTTTGCCGCCCGCGGCAAGGGGGCGCGGCTGATCGCCCTCGAACTCAAGCAGAAGGGGGTGGGCGAAGAGGTGGTGGAAGCGGCGCTCTCCGAACTGCCGCCCGCAGCAAACGCCGCCGAGGCGGTGTTGCAAAAATACATGCGCCACAAGCCGCCCACGCGCGAAAACTTCGCCAAGGCGTACCGCCACCTCATATCCCGCGGCTTCGGCTACGACGAGGCGAAGGAAGCCGTCGCCGCCTTGCGCGACGGGGCGGAAGAAGGCGGTGCGGAAGAAGGCGAGGGCGAAAGCGGCGGGGGAGAAGGCGGCGAATAAGAGAAGGCGGCGGCGGATCTTGTGCAAAAACGGCGGCAGCCGGCTGTAAATGCGCCTATATCTTTCAAAAACAAAACGTTTGCAGAGTACTATGCCGCGCATACTTCGCCGCTTTGCGGCGGAAAAGACAATAGTATAAAGCGTAAAACGACTACTATGCCGCGCATAGTTCGCCGCTTTTGCGGCGGAAAAGACAATAATATAAAGAGTAAAACAACTACTATGCCGCGCATACATCGCCGCTTTGCGGCGGTATGACCGATAAGCGAATTCCGATAAGCGGTAAATGACCGATCGCTGAAATCGAGGCAAAAAGGGGATCTCTATGGATACGATACTCACCTGCGCGCAGATGCGCGCGGCAGACAAGTACACCATCGAAGAGCTGGGCGTGCCCTCGCTTACGCTCATGGAGCGGGCGGGGGAGGCCATCGCTGACCGCGCCGAGCGGGCGCTGGGGCTTCGCGGCGGCAAAAGGCTGCTGGCCGTGTGCGGCGGCGGCAACAACGGCGGCGACGGCTTCGTGGCGGCGCGGCTGTTGGCGGAGCGCGGCTATACCGCCGAGGCGTATGTGCTGCCCGGGAAAAATTCGCCCGACTGCGCCGCCGTGCGCGCCAAGTTCAAGGGTAAAGTGCATACCGCCCTCCCGCAGGAAAAGTACGACGTCGTCATCGACGCCCTGTTCGGCACCGGCTTTCACGGCGAGCCGCAGGGGGAAGCCGCCGCGGCGATCGGGTGGATAGAGCAAAGCGGCGCCTTTGTCATTTCCGCCGATATCCCCAGCGGCCTCGACGGCGACGCGGGCGAGGCGGGGCTGTGCGTGCGCGCCTGCGAGACGGTCACCATCGGCGAATACAAGGCGGGGCTGCTGCTGGGCGACGGGCCCGACGTCTGCGGCGAGATCGTGCGGGCGGACATCGGCATCTCCCTGCCCGCAGACGGTTACGCCGTGCGTTTTTCCGCCGCCGAACTTTCCCACACCTTTCCTCCCAAAAAGAAGAACAGCCACAAGGGCAGCTACGGCAGGGCGACCATCTTGGGAGGCTGCCTCGAAATGGCGGGCGCGGCGCTGCTGTCGTCGCGGGCGGCGCTGGCTGCGGGTGCGGGCTATACGCGCCTTGCCTGCCCGCGCTCCCTCTTCCCGCATTGCATCGGAAAATATCCCGAACTGCTGCTGTGCCCCCAGCCCGACGCGCTCGGCCGCCTCGCCTTTGACGCGGAGGCGCTTGCGCGGGTGTGCGAGTTGTCCGACTGCATCGCCGTCGGCATGGGCGCGGGCGTTTCGGAAGAATTATACAAGATCGTCTGCTGCCTGTCGGAGCATTTCCGCGGGCCGCTGGTCATCGATGCCGACGCGCTCAACGCCCTGGCGCGCTATGGCACCGCGCCGCTGCGCGGGCGCGCGAACGTCGTCCTCACCCCGCACCTCAAAGAATTTTCCCGCCTGGCGGGCTGCTCGGTGGAAGAGGTGCGCGCCGGCGGCATGCAGATCGCGCGGCAGTTCGCCGCCGACCTGGGCGTCACTCTTCTCTTGAAGAGTAACACGAGCATCGTCACCGACGGAAAGCGCGCGGCACTCAACACAGAGGGCTGCCCCGTCCTGGCGCGCGGCGGCAGCGGCGACGTGCTCGCGGGCATCCTCTGCGCCATTCTGGCGCGCGGCGTCGCTCCCTTCGAGGGCGCGGCGGCGGCAGCGCACCTGCTCGGCAGGGCGGGGGTGCTGGCGGCGGAAAAGAGCAACGAATACAGCCCTCTCGCTTCCGACGTCATCGCCCATATCCCGCAGGCGATCACGCAGCTGATGCGCGGGCAGGCGTAAAGCCAATTTGTATTTTTGGTTTTGGAAGGGGATACAGCCCTTCACCCTTCGCTTTTCCGAAAAGAAAAAAGACCTATGTCAGGCATAAATTGGCCTTTTCACCGCAAAAAACGCCGCAAAAAACGCCGCAAGAAACGCCGCAAAAAGCGCCGCGAGAAACGCCTTTTTGCCTTTCCCCAAGAACTATGTCACGCATAATAAGGCGCTTTCCGCCGCGAGGAACGCCTTTTTGCCCTTCAAAAAAAGACCTATGTCAGGCATAAAGCGGCGTTTTCCCGCAAAAGAAGCGCCTTTTGCCTTTCCGAAAAAAGTAAAACCTGCAAACACCAAAGAAAAGCGCTCTCCGATAGAGGAGAACGCTTTTTTGTTTTAGCCGCTGCGCGCGGCGCAGCCGAGGCTGATGAGCAGGGCGCCGTCCACTTTGCGCATGGTCGACTCCGGCAGGGTGCCGATGCGCTCTTTCAGGCGGCGCTTATCTAAGGTGCGGATCTGTTCGAGCAAGATCACCGAATCTTTTTGCAGCCCGTAGCTGCGGGCGGCGATCTCGATGTGCGTGGGCAGCCGCGCCTTGGTCATGCGGCTGGTCACGGCCGCGGCGATGACGGTCGGCGAATATTTGTTGCCGATATCGTTTTGTACCACGAGCACGGGCCGCACGCCGCCCTGCTCGCTGCCGACTACGGGGCTGAGGTCGGCATAGTACAGTTCCCCTCTGTGAATTTCCATACGTTGATCCCTCGTTCGGTTTCTTTTGAAGGCCCCTTTGCCGAGCTAAAACGGTTCGCCGCTTTTACCCGGTCATATCATCATATGTAACTCTGCGGCACAGCCGTTCGGGTCTTCTCCTATGGTTTGCCCCGTTGAGGGAAGTTTTATACCTTGCATGGGAAAGATGTGCAAAAAGAGGCGTATTTTGCAAGCGAAGAAGGGGCGGAAGGCCCCGCCCCGCAGCAAAGGGCGCAAGAGGAGAAGGGCAGAAGGGCCCGCCCCGCCCGCCGCAGACGGGCGGGGCGGGCTTGAAATACTTTTTACGCCCGCGCGTGCTGTGCAAAACGCCTCCTCTGTGAAAAAAGCGAATGCGTTTTGTGTGCGGAAGGGGGCGTTTTGGGGCGAAACAAATTTTGCCGGCAAATAGCTTTGCCTTTCTGCCGCCGATGTGCTATAATAAGTAAAAATTCTGCCGCCCGTAAACGGCAGGGCGCAAAACGGAAACAGCAGGGCACAAAAACCGCCCGCCAAAGGTCGGGCGGCGAAAAATATAGGTTTGCAAATGCGCCTCGGCGCATCCCCATCAGAGAAAATTCGGAGAAAAACGCTTATGGAACTTTCTGCCTTGGTAGCGGACAACCCGCATTTTACCATCTTCGGCTATCCCATCTACTACTATGCCGTCATCATCGTCTGCGGCATCATCCTGGCGACGGTGGTGGTGGCGCTGCTGTTCAAGCGGCGCAACATCCCCACCGAGTGGGTGCTCGATCTCCTTTTATGCATCCTGCCCCTCGGCATCGTCGGCGCGCGCACCTTCTTCGTGCTCACCGACCCCTCGTCAGACATCACCCAGTGGTTTTCCACCTTCCGCGACGGCGGCCTTTCCATCATCGGCGGGGTCATCGGCGGTTCGCTGGGCGTGGTGCTGTTCTGCCTCATCCACAAGATCAATTTCTTCCGCGTGGCAGACTGCCTGGTGCCGGGCGTCATCCTCGCCCAGGCCATCGGCCGCTGGGGCAACTTCGTCAACCAGGAAGTGTACGGCGCCGAAGTCACCAACGAGGCGCTGCAGTGGTTCCCCCTGGCGGTGTTCATCGAAAAGACGGGCGAATGGCACTACGCCTTCTTCTTTTACGAGAGCATGCTCAACCTCGTCATCTTCGCGCTGCTGTTTGTATTGATGTGGAAGTTCAAAAAGAAGCCGAGCGGCCTCGCCCTTGCAGGCTACCTGTTCGGCTACGGCACCGTGCGCTCCATCATGGAGCCGCTGCGCGACCCGCAGTTCATCCTCGGCAGCAGCATGCCCGTATCGCAGGTGTTGGCGCTGATCATGGCCTTCGGCGGCCTCACTCTCGCCATCTGTCTGCTCATCTGGAACTATAAAAAGTACGGCAGGCTGTTCGGCGCAGACGACGAGGCGGAAGGCAGCGCCGTGCTGCCCGTCTATTATACGGCGGAACAGCGCCGCAAGGCGGAAGAGGAGCGCCGTCGCCGAGAGGCCGCCCGCGCCGCCGTCAAACGGCAGGGCCCGCCCGATCCGCTGCGCTCCGCGGTGCTCCCCGCAGACGCCGCAGGAGAGAGGTCGGAAGGGGAAGCCGCTTCTCAAAAAGAAGAGGCAGGGGATTTCGCTCCTTCCGAAAAAACAGAAGAAGCGCCCGCCGATCTTGAAAAGACGGAAGAAGGGGAAAACAATTCTTCCGCTCCTTCGGAACAGACAAAAGATGGGGAGGAACATTAGTATGGCGCGCAACTTGACCCTTCTCACCGACTTATACCAGCTCACCATGATGAGCGGTTACTTCAAGAGCGGCAAGACGGAAGACGTCGCCGTGTTCGACCTCTTTTTCCGCCGCAACAACATCATCACCTATTCGGTGGCGGCGGGGCTGGAACAGGCGATCGAGTACATCCGTTCCATCCGCTTTACCGAAGAAGACATCGCCTATCTTCGCTCGCTGCACCTGTTCGACGAAGACTTTTTAGAGTATCTGAAGGGCTTCCGCTTCACGGGCGACGTGTACGCCGTGCCCGAAGGCACGCTCGTCTTCCCCGAAGAGCCCATCATCACCGTCAAGGCGCCCGTGCTGGAGGCGCAGTTCGTGGAGACGGCGCTTTTGAACATCGTCAACCACCAGACGCTCATCGCCTCCAAATCGGCGAAGATCGCCTACGCCGCGCAGGGCGACAGCGTGATGGAGTTCGGCCTCCGCCGCGCCCAGGGCCCGGATGCGGGCGTGTACGGGGCGCGCGCCGCCGTCATCGGCGGCTGCACCTCCACCTCCAACGTGCTGGCGGGGCAGCTGTTCGGCATCCCCGTGGCGGGCACGCACGCGCACAGCTGGGTGATGAACTTCCCCTCCGAATACGAGGCCTTCAAGGCATACGCCGCCGTCTTCCCCGACGCCTGCATGCTGCTGGTCGACACCTACGACACCCTGCGCAGCGGCGTCCCCAACGCCATCCGCGTGTTTGAAGAGCTGCGCGCGGAAGGGCACGAGCCCGTCGGCATCCGCTTAGACAGCGGGGATCTTGCCTACCTTTCCAAGCGCGCCCGCAGGATGCTGGACGAGGCGGGCTTCCCCAAAACCGTCATCTGCGCCTCGGGCGATCTGGACGAATACCTCATCGCCTCCCTCAAAAACCAGGGCGCAAAGATCGACCTGTGGGGGGTGGGCACCAAGCTCATCACCAGCGCCGATATGCCCTCTCTGGGCGGGGTGTACAAGCTCTCCTGCCTGTATCCCGCGGGCGGCGGCGAAGTTCCCAAGATCAAACTTTCCGACAATTCCGACAAGATCACCAACCCCGCCTTCAAAGACGTGTGGCGCATCTACGATAAAAAGACGGGCAAGGCGGAGGCGGACCTCATCGTCGTGCGCGGCGAAGTGCCCGACGAGAGCAGGCCTTTGACTGTCTTCCACCCCAAAGAGACGTGGAAGCGCACCACCTTTACCGATTACACCGTCCGCCCGCTCACCGTGCAGGTCATCCGCGGGGGAGAGCTCGCCGTGCCGCTGCCTTCCTTGGCCGACGTCTGCGCCTACGCCGCGCGCGAAAAGGAGAGCTTTTGGGACGAATATAAGCGCAACGACAACCCGCATGTGTACAAGGTAGACCTGTCGCAGCGGCTGTTCGATATCAAAAATCAACTCATCGAGAGTATACGGGGGAGCCATGGCTAAAAAGTTTACCCAGCGCGAAGTAGAGCAGCTCATCGCGGGCATCCGCGAAGCGTACGAGATCAAGATCCGCCAGCTCAATTACCGCTTAGAGGGATTGACGGGCGAAAACCGCAGCCTGCGCGCCAGCCTCGCCGAGTATAAAGACCGCGAGGGCAAGGTGGGCAAGGCGATCGTCGCCGCCGAAGAAAAGGGCGAAGAGATCAAAGAATTTTACCGCATGTCCGCCCTGACGGAGTGGCAGACGCTGCGCCTGTTCGCGGATAAGTGGAAGGCGCTGGCCGCGCAGACGGAGGGGATCCTCCCGCAGGGCGAGTCGGAAAAATACGCCCGCTATGCCGAAAATTTATCGGCGCTTTTGGGGAAGGAAGCTCCCTTTGCGGCGGCGGAAGAGTTCGCGGCGCAGCCGCCCGAAGCCCCGGCTCCCGCGGCGGAGGAGGAAGAACGGCCCGCCGAACCCTTCGACCCGAAGGCAGTCATCCAAAAATACGTCGAAGGGGAAGAAGATTCCGGCTTCAACCTCAGCGACGTCATCAACCCCAAGGGCAAGCTCGATTTGGAAAAGCTGTGCCGCAATCTGGGGCTGATGGACGAAGACAACGCATAAGGACAGTTCTATGAAAGTAACAAAAAAGGACCTGCTGCTGCTGGGCATCGTGTTTTTGGTGCTGCTGGCGGCAGACCAGATCACCAAGGCGATCGCCTTCGCCGTCATGGGCGAAAACGCGCCCGTCACCATGGTCATCCCCGGCTTTTTGGGGTTCAACACCGTCTTGAACGAGGGCATCTCCTTCAGCATCGGCGAAGACGGCGAGTGGACGCAGCCCATCGTCATCGCCATCACGGCGGTCGCGAGCATCGTCATCGCCGTGCTCATTTGTAAGCTCCCCAAGCGCCGCCTGCTGCTGCGCTACGCGCTGGTGCTCATTTTGGCGGGGGCGGTGGGCAACCTCATCGACCGAATCGCCATGCAGGCGGTGCGCGATTTCATCTATATGAATTTCGGCTTCGTCGATTTCAGCAACAACGTCGCCGACCTCGAGATCACCGTGGGCGCGGTGATGCTCATCATCTGTTTATTGTTTGTGGATGAAGAGGCCATCTTCCGCCCCGCCCCCAAAGAGTCCCCCGCGCAGGAAATGAAGGGCGAAGAGCCCCCCGCAGGGGGATTGAAGGAAGAAGAGCTCCCCGCAGAGGGCGGGGAAGTGTACGGGCAGGGCGAAGCCGCAGCGGGAACAAAAACGCAGCCCGCGGAAAATTCTTCTTCTGAAACGGAAGAAGAGCCCGCCTCCACAGGCGCAGAGGCTTCTGCCGAGGAAGGCGCGGAAAATTCTTCTTCTAAAACAGAAGAAGGGCCCGCCTCTTCCGCGGCGGATACGAAAGAGGCGGATACGAAAGAAAAAGGGGAGCCCGCGGCTCCGCAGGCAGGGCATGGAAACGCATGAACTGCGGGCGGCGGAAGGGGGGATGCGGCTGGACGTGTTCCTGTCGCAGCAGCTCTCCCTCACCCGCTCGGCGGCAAAAAAACTCATCGACGAGGGGCATGTGTCCGTCAACGGCGCGCCCGCCAAGGCGTCGCACGCCGTAGCGGCGGGGGAGAGGGTCACGGCCGATATCCCGCCCCCGCAGCAGCTCGATCTCACCCCGCAGGATATCCCCATCCGCATCGTCTATGAAGACGACGACATCGCCGTCATCGATAAGCCCCAGGGCCTCACCGTGCACGCGGGCAGCGGCAACCTCTCGGGCACGCTGGTCAACGCCCTGCTGTACCGCCTCAAAAGCCTCAGCTCCATCAACGGCGTGGTGCGCCCGGGCATCGTCCACCGCATCGATAAAGATACGTCCGGGCTGTTGGTCGTCGCCAAAAACGACGCCGCTCACCTCTCCCTCTCCGAACAGATCGCCCAAAAGACGTGCGCCCGCGAGTACCTCGCTTTGTGCGAGGGCATTTTCGGGCAGGACGAGGGGCGCATCCAAACGTATATCGGCCGTTCTCCGGCCGATCGCGTCAAAATGGCGGTCGTGCCCGCCGAAAAGGGCAAGCTCGCCGTCACCAATTTCGACGTCGTCCGCCGCTACGCCGCGGGGTACACCCTCGTGCACTTCCGGCTGGAGACCGGCCGCACCCACCAGATCCGCGTGCATTGCCGCCACATCGGCCACCCCATCGTGGGCGACCCCGTCTACGGCAGCAAAAAACAGAAATTCAACCTCGAAGGGCAGCTGCTGCACGCCTGCCGCCTTTCGCTCACCCATCCCCGCACGGGCGAGCGCATGTGTTTTGAAGCCCCGCTCCCCCCGCACTTTACGCGGGTGCTCGATCTATTGGAAAAGCGGGAAGCACCCCCGCAGGAGGAACAGCCATGGAACTGAAAGGACAGCTGATGGACGCCGCCGGCATGGAAAATACCTTCCGCCGCCTGGCGCATCAGGTCATCGAAGGCAACGACGGCACCGCCAACCTCGCCCTTATCGGCATCAAGACGCGCGGCGTGGTGGTGGCGCAGCGCATGCGCGCGTTTTTGCAGCAGATCGAGGGCGCTCCCGTGCCCATGGGCGAGTTCGATATCGCCCTCTACCGCGACGATTTGGGTGAAAATGCCGACATCGCCTTTTTGGGCAGCGAGATCGGTTTCGGCGTCGACGGCAAAGACGTGCTCATCTGCGACGACGTGTTCTACACCGGCCGCACGGTGCGCGCCGCCATCTCCGAGGTGATGCAGCTGGGCCGCCCGCGCTCCATCCAGTTTTTGGTGCTCATCGACCGCGGCCACCGCGAGCTTCCCTTCCACGCCGACTACACGGGCAAAAACGTGCCCACCTCCCGCAGAGAGGGCATCGCCGTCCGCTTTTTGGAGACCGACGGCGAAGACGCCGTGTATATTTACGATAAAAATTGAAGGGGAACCATCGGAGCCGCGGCGGCCATTGTGTATTTAGCCGCGGCGGCGGCTCTTGTGTAGTTAGCCACGGCGGCTGTTGCATATTATACATACAACTATAACGATCATTGGAGAACATCATCATGGAAAGAGGCCTCTTGACTCCCTTAAAAAAACTGCGCCGTCAGGTGTTTGTAGAGATGGCGCGCGTCGCCTTTGAAACGGACAAGGCGGAACTGCAAGACGCCATCGAGGCGATCCCGTACAAGATCACCCCCGGCGACAAGCCGCTCTACCGCGAGAGCATCTGGCGCGAGCGCGCCATCTGTTCCGAGCGCGTGCGCCTGGCGATGGGGCTTTCTCTCCGCCCCGAAGACAAGCCCGTGCACGTCACCGCAGGCCTTCGCGCCAGCGACATCGCCGATAAATACTACGAGCCGCCCCTCATCCAGGTCATTCCCTCCGCCTGCGCCGCCTGCGAGCCGAACATGTACAAGGTGACGGACAACTGCCGCGGCTGCGTGGCGCACCCGTGCACCACCGTCTGCCCCAAGGGCGCCGTGTCCATCGTGGACGGAAAGTCGGTCATCGACCAGTCCAAATGCATCAAGTGCGGCAAGTGCAAGGCCGCCTGCCCGTACGACGCCATCGCCCACCGCACCCGCCCCTGCGCGGAGGCGTGCGGCGTCAAGGCCATCGAGTCTGACGAGCTGGGCAGGGCGAAGATCAACCCCGATAAGTGCGTCTCCTGCGGCATGTGCATGGTCAGCTGCCCCTTCGGCGCCATCGCCGATAAATCGCAGTTCTTCCAGCTCATCCGCGCCATCCGCAGGGGAGACAAGGTCGTCGCCGCCGTCGCGCCCGCCTATGTGGGGCAGTTCGGCGACAAGGCGACCCCCGGCAAGATCAAGGCGGCGCTCTTGCAGCTCGGCTTTGCCGAGGTGTTCGAAGTGGCGCTGGGCGCAGACATGGGCGCCGCCATCGAGGCGGAGCACTACGCCGAACGGGTGGCGACGGGGCAGCAGCCCTTCATGCTCACCTCCTGCTGCCCCGCCTGGGCGATGCTCGTCAAGCGCTATTTCCCCGAATCGGCGGATAAAATTTCGCGCACCCTCACGCCCATGGTCGCCACCGCCCGCTCCATCAAGCAAAAATATCCCGACTGTCGGGTGGTGTTCATCGGCCCCTGCGCGGCGAAAAAGCTGGAAGCCTCCCGCCGCACCGTCCGCAGCGACGTAGACTTCGTCATCACCTTTGAAGAGCTGTCCGCCATGTTCGAGGCCAAGGGCATCGACCCCGAAGCGGTGGAAGCGCACAAGGGCATGCACGACGCTACGGGCGCAGGCCGCGGCTATGCGGTGGCGGGCGGCGTCGCGGGCGCCATCCAAAAGTGTATCGACGCCTATTACCCCGGCACGCAGGTCAATATCCAGCATGTGGAGGGTCTGGAAGACTGCCGCAAGATCCTGCTGTTGGCAAAGTTGGGCAAGCTGAACGGCTCCCTCATCGAGGGGATGGGCTGCCCGGGCGGCTGCGTGGCGGGCGCGGGCACCAACATCGCCGTCGGCAAAGCGGCGGCGCTGGTGAAAAAGACGGTCGCCTCTTCCAGCGAACAGCTGCCCCCCAAAGAACTCGCCGAAGTGCGGTTAGAGTAAAATTTGCCGCTGCCGAAGTCACCGCAGCTGCAAGTATGCGCCGCCGTTTTTAGCTTTTGGGAAGCTCCGTTTGCGTCGGGGGTAAAATTGCCGTTTTTTGGCTTTTGGGAAGCTCCGTTTGCGCTGAAAATAGAAATCGCCCGCAGATCGCGGGCACAGAATTTTGTATTTTATTTATAACGAATGAAAGCGGCGGGCATTTTGCCCGCCGCTTTGCCTGTCGCATGAAAAAATTTCCGTTTTCAACAAAATATTTTTAGATTTCCTATTGACAAACAAGATTTCTGTGGTAAAATAAAGGTAGAGATAAAAAAGAGGACATGGCTATGAAAAAATTATGTATGTAGTTTTATCTATGGTTATAGCGATGGGAACAAGTGCCGATTATACAGAAAACGGACGGCGTTGCTATGAACCGGGATGAATCGCTTTTTGCTTATGAAGACGATAGCTTTAATTCAGTTTGTCAAGCCACGGATGATTTGGATAGCGTAACGGCACAATGGTATACGTATTATAGACCGGATCGTCCTGATTTGGTTGAACAAGGCGGCTTGGGATATAGCGTCAGTTTAATGCAATATAAATATGACTATATAACATATTTTAGGGGGTCTGCTCATTTTGATCTCTTACCCAAAGATACGATTTATGTTGATAGCGAAAGAGATCATAAGGTCACGGCTATCAATATGAATTATACACACGATAGAACTCCACTTTTTGGATCAATTTCGTTTCAAATCAGTGGGTTTGGTGTTACTATCAACGCACCGGCTTTGAACGATACAGCAAGTGATACGGTAAATTTCTATTACTATGATTAAAATTCAGGAGGGCATATGAGTACAAAACTGTTGTTGGCGTCGATTGCGCTGCTACTCATCGGCGTGATGGGGGTGATCGCTGCGGTAAACGGAGCTGTGTTCGGATATGTGCTGTGGGGGATCGGATTGGTCGGCGGCATTATTTTGCTGCTCGTCGGACTGTTTTTGCCCCATAAATAGCGGGCAGGCGCACGGACGGAAAACGCAAAGTACAGAACACAAAAACGCGGCGGGCATTTTGCCCGCCGCTTTGCGTTGCCGTTTGTTGTGTTCGCCGTTCGCCGTCAAAGGAATGCCGCCCGTCGTTTTGCATAAAAAAGGGCCGCTGCGGTGAACGTTTCGCTCAATTTCTGAAAAAAATTACGATAAATTTTCGTACAACTATTGATTTTTCCGCCGTTTTTCTTTATAATAGATGTGACCGGACGGAAGCGGACAAGCGTGCGCTTCGGTTCGGCAAAAGTACGGCCGCGGCGACAGCGCGCGGCAAGAGTAGGGGTCTATCATGGAAAAAAATTATCGGCAGATCATTGAAAACGGCAAGACCGCGCTCGGCATCGAGTTCGGCTCTACGCGCATCAAGGCTGTGCTCGTGGACGAGGACAACGTCCCCATCGCCTCGGGCAGCCACGACTGGGAAAACCGCCTGGAAAACGGCATCTGGACGTACACCCTCGAAGACATCTGGACGGGCGTGCAGGACTGCTACGCCAAGATGGCGGAGGACGTGCGCGCCAAGTACGGCGTCACCGTCAAAACGCTGGGCGCCATCGGCTTTTCGGCCATGATGCACGGCTATATGGTGTTCGACAAGGCGGGCGAGCTGCTCGTTCCCTTCCGCACCTGGCGCAACAACAACGCCGCCCCCGCGGCGGAACAGCTGACCAGGCTGTTCAACTATCATATCCCCGCCCGCTGGTCGGTGGCGCACCTGTATCAGGCCATCCTCAACGGCGAAGAGCACGTCAAGGATATCGACTTCCAGACCACCCTCGAAGGGTATGTGCACTGGAAGCTGACCGGCCGCAAGGTCATCGGCATCGGCGAGGCGTCGGGTATGTTCCCCATCGCCGCCGGCACCCGCAGCTATAACCCCGCCATGCTCAAACAGTTTAACGAGCTCATCGCCCCGTACGGGCTTCCTTTCAAGGTGGAAGATATTTTGCCCGAAATTCTGGTCGCAGGCGAAGAGGCGGGCAGGCTGACCGAAGAGGGGGCAAAACTGCTCGATCCTTCCGGCAATTTGCAGCCGGGCATTCCCTTCTGCCCGCCCGAAGGCGATGCGGGCACGGGCATGGTGGCCACCAATTCCGTGGCGCCGCGCACCGGCAACGTCTCCGCGGGCACGTCTGTGTTTGCGATGATCGTTTTGGAAAAGGAACTTTCCAGGCCGTATGACGAGATCGACCTCGTCACCACCCCCGTGGGCGACCCCGTGGGCATGGTGCACTGCAACAACTGCACTTCCGACCTCAACGGCTGGGTGAACCTGTTCGACGAGTTCGCAAAGCTGGCGGGCGTCGAGATCGCTAAGCCCGATCTGTACAATATGCTCTATTTCTGCTCCGAAAAGGGGGACAAAGACTGCGGCGGGCTGCTCGCCTATAACTACGTCTCTAACGAGCACATCACCAAGGTGGATGCCGGCAGGCCGATGTTCGTGCGCACGTCCGAAAGCAACTTCAGCCTCGCCAACTTCATGCGCGCCCACCTGTTCGCGTCGCTGGGCGTTCTGAAAGTCGGGTGCGACATCATGCTCAAAGAAGAGGGCGTCCGCCTGGATGCCATCACCGGGCACGGCGGCCTGTTCAAGACCGAGCGCGTCGGCCAAAGCTATCTCGCCGCCGCCATCAATGCGCCCGTCACCGTCATGAAGACGGCAGGGGAAGGCGGCGCCTGGGGCATCGCCATCCTCGCCAACTACGTCGTCACCAAAGAGAGCGGCGAGTCGCTGCAAGATTACCTCAACAACAAAGTCTTCGCCGGGCAGGAAGGCGTCACCCTCGCCCCCGACCCCGCCGACGTTGCAGGGTTTGAAGAGTTTGCAAAGAGGTATGTGAAGGGTCTGCCGATCGTGCGCGAAGCGGTCAAAGACATGTAAAACCGCGTATAGCGGCGCATCTTTCCGCGCGGTCGAACGGGCTTTGCGCGCAAGCAGCGCTTTTGCCGTATCCGGGCGCCAAAGCAGTTTTCAACAACAAAAAAACAAACATATAGGAGATCATGTATATGTTAGAAGAATTGAAGCAAAAGGTATTGCAGGCAAACCTCGATTTGGTCAAGCATCATCTGGTGCTGTTTACCTGGGGCAACGTCAGCCAGATCGACCGCGCCAGCGGCCTCGTCGTCATCAAGCCCAGCGGCGTTTCGTATGACGACATGACCGCCGACGATATGGTCGTCGTCGATTTAGACGGCAAGGTCGTAGACGGCAAGCTGCGCCCTTCCAGCGATACGCCCACCCATATCGAATTCTATAAGGCGTTCCCCAACGTGGGCGGCGTCACCCATACCCATTCCACCTTTGCCACCGCCTGGGCACAGGCGGGCAGGGATATCCCTTTCTACGGCACTACCCATGCCGACTATTTCTACGGCGATATCCCCTGCGCCCGCTCGCTGACGCAGGCCGAGATCGAAGGGGAGTATGAAAAGAATACCGGCCTTGTCATCATCGAGCGCTTCAAAAAGGACGGCCTCGATCCCATCGAAGTGCCCGGCGTGCTCATCAAAAGCCACGGCGTGTTCGCCTTCGGTAAAGATGCCGACGGCTCCGTCTACAACGCCACCGTCATCGAAGAAGTCGCCAAAATGGCCTTCATCACCGAGCAGGTCAATCCAAAAGTGCAGCGTGCCGATAAGTTTATGATGGATAAGCATTACCTGCGCAAGCACGGCAAAAACGCCTACTACGGGCAAAACCGCGTATAGCGGCACATCTTTCCGCTTTCTATCGCCTGCGCGCGGCGGTCATGTATTTCTGTATACACTCCCTTGCGCTTGGCTCATAAATCTGAAATCTGCACCACTCTCCACGGTTTTGCTTTGGGCAACGGGATGAAGCAAAGGCGGCGCGTATAGCGGCACAGGGGGTTCACACAAATAATTTTGAGCTGACAAAATTATTTGTCGTGATCTGAAGAAAACCCCATTGACCGCCCTTTGGGCGGCGCAATCGGAGTTTTCCTCGCCGCCTCGTCGCAGGCAAGGCGCCATGGCAGGCGACGCTCTTCGCTTGCCGCCTTGCCCGTCGCGCCTGCTCCTCCTCTTCCCAAAAATCTCGCTTCGCTGCGATTTTCGGGAGCCCTGTCTATTGACCGAGTGGAGAAATCTTGCGCGCAAGCGCATCCGCAAGCGGCGCTTTTGTCGTGTTCGGAACGGCTTCGCATTCTGTACAAGATCCTTCGGCTCGGTCGCTGTGCTCCCTCGCTCAGGATGACGGGAAGAAAGGCGATCCGTTCAGGGCGGCAAAGGAGTGCCCCCGGCAGGCGAACGCGCGGCATCATATTCGACAATAGGAGGATCGCCATGATCTGTACAGAAATTATCCGCACGATCAGGAATATCGACAAACGCGCGCAGGAGATCGAAAAGATCGCCAACGCGCGTGAAAAAGATGGTTGGACGCTGCTTTCAGCGGTCTCCACGCCCAATTTCGGCATCATACTCATCTTCCGCACGCCGGAAGAGGAACAAGCAAAATAAAAACTTTTCGAGGTAAATAAAATGAAAGAAAAAATCGTCTATTGGATCACAGGCTCTCAGACGCTGTACGGCGCCGACGTGTTGGAGCACGTCGCGCAGCACTCCGAAGAGATGGCAAACTACGTCAACGAGCATATGCCCGTCACCGTCAAGTACCTGACCACCTGCAAGAGCTCCGACGAGATCGAAGCGGCGGTCAAACAGGTCAATGCCGAAGACGACTGCATCGGCATCATCACCTGGTGCCACACCTTCTCCCCGGCGAAGATGTGGATCCGCGGCCTTTCCAAGCTGCAAAAGCCCATGTGCCACTTCGCCACCCAGTACAACGAAAAGCTGCCGTACGACACCATCGACATGGACTTCATGAACGAGAACCAGGCTGCCCACGGCGACCGCGAATTCGGCTATATCGTGGCGCGCCTGCGCATGGACAATAAGGTGATCGTCGGCTATTATAAGGACGAACAGGCCCTCAAAGAGCTCGCCTCCTGGTGCAAAGTCGCCGCCGGCTACGCCTTCTCGAAAGAGCTCAAGGTCTGCCGCTTCTCCGATAACATGCGTGACGTCGCCGTCACCGAGGGCGACAAGGTGGAAGCGCACATCGACCTCGGCTGGCAGGTCGATTACTATCCCGTGGGCGATCTTGTCGACTATATCGACGTCGTCACCGACGCCGAGGTGGACGCTTTGATGGCGGAATATGCCCAAAAGTACACCATGGCCACCGACCGCATCGACGTCGTGCGCGAACAGGCGAAGTACGAGATCGCCATCGATAAATTCTGCAAAGACAAGGGCGGCTATATCGGCATCGTCGATCACTTCGGCTCGCTGCACGGCATGAACCAGCTGCCCGGCCTCGCCATTCAGGACCTGCAGGGCAAGGGTTACGGCTTCGGCGCCGAAGGCGACTGGAAGATCGCGGCGCTGGGCGCCACCATGCAGTACATGGCAGGGCAGAAGGGCACGGGACTGATGGAAGATTACACCTACGACCTCGCCGACGGCCTCTGCCTGGGCGCGCATATGCTGGAGGTATCCCCGCAGTTCGCCGCCACCAAGCCCGAGATCCAGGTGCACCCGCTCGGCATCGGCGGCAAGTCTGACCCCGCCCGCCTCGTGTTCGAAGGTATTTCCGCGCCCGAAGCCATCGCCGTATCCATGATCGACATGGGCGATCGCCTGCGCCTCATCGTGCAGAAGATCGAGCTGGTCAAGTACCCGCACAAGATGCCCAACCTGCCCGTCGGCGGCCTGATGTGGAAGTATCAGCCCAACTTCAAAGAGGGCGTGGCAGCATGGATCTATGCGGGCGGCGCGCACCACACCGTCGTCTCGTCGCAGATCACCGCGCAGGAAATGGTAGACCTCGGCAACATGTGGGGCATCGAAGTCGTGCTCATCGACGAAAACACCAAGATCGAGCAGTTCAAAAAAGACCTGCAGTGGTCGGATATCGTCTGGAAGCGCAAATAATTTGCTATGATCCGGAAGGGGGCGGCGCCGCTGCCCCTTTCTTCGTTCGCGAGGCTGTTTATCCTGTCATCCTAAGGAGCGCCTTTCCTGTCATCCTGAGCGAGCGAAGCGAGCCGAAGGATCTCTGAAAACGAATACCCACCTTGTCATCCTAAGCGCCAGTCGAGGGATCTTGTCTTGAACGTTAAAGCCGTTCCGAACACGGCAAAAAATGTAGAATGGTAAATTATGGAAAGAAAATAAAATACTTTTTTAACCATCCTCAATTCTACATTTTACATTCTACATTTTACATTTTTTCTTGATGCGGTTTTTTCAAACACCAATTCAAAGTCATATCATTTGAAGATTTACAAGCCTATGTTATACCGTAAATACATCTTCGGCGATACCGCCGCTTACTATGTACAGACGGAGGGGCTCGGCACGGGGCTGTGCCTGCTGCCTGTCTCCGTTTCCGCCGACCCCGACGAGCTCTCCTGCGACAGCATGGTGCAGGTCTCCCTGCGCGGGGCGTATAACCTCGTCGACTACACGCAGGGCGTCACCATGCGCAACATGTCGTCCGTGCTGCTCACGATCGCGGAGCAGCGGCGGGAAGGGGATACCGTCGTCACCCGCCTTGCCGACGGGCAGGGCAACGAATATATCCACACCCTCGCTTACGACGCCGCTACGGGGGTATTCTGCATCTTCGTCGAATACCAAAACCACACGGGAGCCGAGCAGGTGCTGGAAAGCCTGCAGAGCTTTTCCCTCAGCGGCATCTTCGCCCCCTCCGCGGGCAGGATAACGGACGAAGGCCTCAAGCTCGTCCGCATGACCAGCGCCTGGAGCCGCGAATGCCGCCTCAAGGAAGACGAGTTCTGCGACCTCGGCCTGGACATGAGCTGGGGGCGCTACGGCGTCAAGGCCGAGCGCTTCGGCCAGGTGGGCAGCATGCCGAACCGCGGCTGGTATCCCTTCGCTGCCCTGCGCGACGAGGCGAGCGGCTTCATCCTCGCCGCCACCATCGAAGCGCCGTACAGCTGGCAGATGGAGGTGTATAAAGAGAAGGAGACCTGCGCCCTCTCGGGCGGGCTCGCCGACCGCGAGTTCGGCCATTGGTACAAGCGCATCGGGGCGGGGGAGAGCTTTTGCACCCACCGCGCCTTTGCGCGCGTCCGCTTCGGCTCCCTCGAAGACGCCTGTAACGACCTTCTGCGCTATCAGGACGCCCGCCTGCGCCTTCCCGCAAGCGAAGAGAGCATGCCCGTCCTCTTCAACGAATACTGCACCACCTGGGGGGTGCCGGGCGAAGAGAACATCGCTTCCATCCTCCGCGCCGTCGAGGGCATCCCCTTCGACTATTTCGTCATCGACTGCGGCTGGTACAAGCCGGACGACTGCGGCTGGTGCAACGCCACGGGCGATTGGGAGCAGAACAAAGAGCTGTTCCCCCGCGGCATCGGCGCCGTGGCGCAGATGATCCGCAGCCGCGGCATGCTGCCGGGGTTGTGGTTCGAGTTCGAGGTGGCAGGGCGAGACAGCAAGGCATTCCACAAGCAGGAGATGCTCCTCTCGCGCGACGGCGTCACCCTCACCAGCAAAAACAGGCGCTTTTTCGACCTGCGCAAGCCCGCCGTGCAGGCGTATATAGAGGAAAAGATGTGCGATTTTCTGCGCGAAAACGGCTTCGGCTATATCAAGATCGACTACAACGACAACTACGGCATGGGCTGCGACGGGGCGGAAAGCCTTGGCGAGGCGGGGCGGCAGGTGGCAGAAGAGAGTCTTTTATGGCTTGACAGGCTGGAAGCGGCGGTGCCCGGCATCGTCATTGAAAACTGCTCTTCGGGCGGCTCCCGCATCGAGCCGCTGCGCATGAGCAAGGTGTCGATGTGCAGCTTTTCCGACGCGCACGAATGTAACGAGATCCCGCTGGTCGCCGCCAATGTCTCCCGCGTCGTCCCCGCGCGGCAGAGCCAGATCTGGGCGGTCATCCGCGAGGGCGATTCCATCGACCGCATCGTCTGGTCGATGACGGCGGCGATGTTCGGCCGCATCTGCGTTTCGGGCGACGTGCACAAGATCGGCGCGGCGCAGAAGGCGAAGATCCGCGAGGGCATCGAATTCTACAACGCCGTCAAAGAGGTCGTCCGCACGGGCAGTATCGCCGAAATATACTGCGACGTCAAGTACTACCGCGACCCGCGCGGCTGCCAGCTGTATAAAAAGGTATCGGCGGACGGCAGGCGCATGCTGCTGCTGGCGCACTTTTTCCGCCGCCCTTACGCGCGGGCGGAGGCAGACGTCTCCGGCTGGCGTTTGGCGGGGGCATATACCACGCTTGACTTTTCGCTGCAGGGCGGCGCTTTGCGCTTTTCGCCCAAGTCCGAATACACGGCGGGCGCCTTTTTGTTTGAAAAGAGCGAATAGGGCGGCGCGCACAGTCAATTATAGTCGATTCAGGAGGAAAGGAATATGGCAAGAGCGGAGCGCACGGTCAAAGGCGACTTCCAAACTATTGTAAAGACCTTGCACGACGCCGTGATGAACGGCAGCATGTCCGCCTCGTTCGAGGAGGAGAGCGTCCTTTCGGGCGAGGGGTACGAGTGTGTGGTGCGCGTGTACGAGCGCTACAGCTGGTTCGGCTCTAACCGCGTCAGCATGGCGGTCACGGTGGCGGGTTCCAACGGCATATACAAAATTTCCGCCATCACGGCGGGCGGCAGCCGGGCGACCTTTTTCAAGGTCAACACCGTCGGCGAAGAGAACTTTTTATCGACCATCGTCGGCGCCATGAACAGCCTGTAAGCGCATAAAAGTGCGGCGCGGGCGAAACAAAGCAGAACAAAGCAAAACAAAAGCGGGCGCCCTCCCTTGCGGAAGGGCGCCCGCCGCTGCGTTTTCCTGTCTTTTTGCGCGCAACTGCCTTGCCGCAGGTGCTCAGTTTGCCGCATTTTTCTTCGCATCTTCCTCGCGGAGCCACTGCTTTTTCTTGCGGGCGTAGAGGGGGATGCTCACGGCGAGGTAAATAAGGTACAGGCAGCCGAAGCCTATGGCGCCCGCGTACAGCCCGCCGCGCAGCATGCTCTGCAGGCGGACGGTGGCGGAGGTCTGCAGGTCGGGCGCATAGCGGATAGAGCATACGCCCCATGCTTCGTCGGCTTCGATCTGTTCCACGCCGCCCTGCAGCTTAGGGTTGCGGGCCAAAAGCTCGCGCGTCTCCGTTCCCGCCGCGTTCTCAGCCCGGTAGCGGTATTTGTAGACGGTCACATAGAGGCCGTCCTCCCGTTCTTCATAGTTGTAGTAGGCGAGCAGTTTTTCGGGCGCTTCCGCAAAGCGGTACACGAGGGCGCAGCGGTCCGCCTCGCCTTCTTGCGGCTCCTCTTCGGAGACGAGTTCGTGGGGGAAGTCCGCAAACAGTTCGCTCTCTTCGGCAAAGGCTTCCATCTCCTGCACGGTATCGAACGTGTTCGTCTTGTCGCCTTCTATATAGACGGTCACGTTGGCGGCGAGTACGAAGAGGAAGGGGCATAGCAGGATGGCCGCTGTCGAAGGCAGGGCGAACAGCCACACGGGCAGGAGCGAGCGGCGCCGCATCGCCTTTGCCCGTTCGGGCGGCACCGATCCCGCCGCCACCGCCGACTGCACCGCCTTATTTTTGCGCGCGGCGCGGGCGATGGCATAGATGACGGCTGCCGCGCCCACAAACAGCAGCGCCGCGGCCGTTCCCGCGAGAAGGGCGTCCTCTAAGTTCAGCCCCGCGTGCACGGGTATGAAGGCATGCGGAAAGATGAAGCCGAAGGCGGCGATGTCCGCCAGCAGCAGCCAAAACAGAGAGCTGTTCGCCGAACGCAGCAGCCTCGCCTGCTGTTCGCTCTCCGCCTCGCCGCCGGCGGCAAAGCGGATGCGGCGCACCAGTACCGCCGCCGTCACCGCCGAGGCAGCGATGGGGATCAGCCCCACAAAAAAGCCGATCAGGCTCTCCAGCGCCCCGCAGCCGACGGCGAGGGCGATGATGATGCCCAGTACCGTCAGCCCGCCGCAGATGCAGCAGGCGGCAAACAGGTCGGCGCGCTGTTTTTCAGCAGCCGCGCCATCGCCTTTTCGCGCTTGGCGCTCGCCTGTTGTTCGTTCTCCGCGGGGGCGATGCGCTGCCCGCGGGCGATCTCGTCGCAGGTCACGCCGTACAGCTCGGCGAGGGCGGGGAGCATAGAGATATCGGGGCTGCTCACGCCCGTCTCCCAGTTGCTCACCGTCTTGTTGGAAACGCCCAAAAGCTCCGCCGCTTCCGCCTGCGTATATCCCTTTGCTTTTCTCAGGGCGGCGAGGAACCCGCCTACATCCGTCTTCGTCATTGTCTGTTCACCTCTTGTCGTTCTTCGCCGAACATTTTACCATATGCGGGATATGTTTTCAAGGCAGAAGGGGCGTATTTTGCTCCCAAGTTTTAGGAATCACTCTGAAAATCGGGCAAAGCCGCCCAAAAGTGGCGCCGCAAAGCGGGCAAAGCCGCCCCTTCGGGTCTCTCTTCAAAAAACGTCCGTTCGGGCAAAACAAAAGCGGGCGCCCTCCCTTGCGGAAGGGCGCCCGCTCGGACGTCGGTGCCCCGAAAGTGCGCTCATTGAACAGGGGGATCCTGATTTTCCGCATACGCCTTAAAAAGCTCGTCCCAGGCGGGGAACTTGCGGCAGGGGATGCGCCCGCTCACTGTTCCGCATACGACTTAAAAAGCGCATCCCAGGCTGGGAACTTGCGCCGCAGCGAGACGGGCCTGCCGCTCTGGTCGATAAAGCAGTGGGCGCTTTTGCCCCTGGCGCGCAGGGTGCCGGAGGCGGCATCCCGCATCTCGTATTCCAGCTCGAACTTCACCCCCGTATAGCGGGTAAGCCGCACGGCGATCTCCACCGTTTCGGGGAAGCGCGTCATCGACTTGTATTCGCACTCCACCGACAGCACGGGGCTCAAAACGCCTTCTTTTTCCATGGCGTCGTAGCCGAGCCCCATCTGCTCCAGCATATCCACCCGCGCCTCTTCCATCCAGCGGATGTAGTTGGAGTGGTGCACGATCTTCATGGTATCCGTCTCGTAATACTGCGCCTTGTGGCGGTAGGGCAAAAAGTTCATTCATTCCTCCTTCGGGCGGCGGCTCTTTATTTTTTGGAAGCACCATGCGCCCTTTTGGCTTGGTTATGTCTCTTCTGCCATTATACCACCCGAAAATTTTTCTGTCAATGCAAAATTTTTGCATTTCGGTTGACCTTGCCCTGCGGTTGTGCTACAATTTTAAGTATGGAAAACGTGACAGATATCTGCAAATTGTCTGAAAAGTTCGGCATTCATGCCGAGTATAAGCAGGAAGGGGGCTTTCCCTCCTTTCTTTCCCGCATGCAGGGCAAAGATGTGATGGTGCTGTGCGATCTGAACACGCAAAAATACGCCCTTCCCATGCTCGCAGCCCTTCGCGCCGCGGGCGTCACGGCGCGCCTGTTTGTGCTGGAAGAGCGCGAACCCGTCGCCGACGAAAAGACGTGCGCCCGCGTCTCCTCCGCCATCGGTGGCAGCGATTATGTGCTCGCCGTGGGCGCCGGCACCCTCAACGACATCGCCAAATACACCACCTTCCATTTGGGGAAGAAATGCGGCGTGCTCGCCACCGCCGCCAGTATGGACGGCTTTACGTCGGGCGTCACTCCGCTCATCAAAAAGGGATTCAAGATCACCGAAAACGCCCAGACGGTGTCGGATATCCTCATCGACTTCGATATCCTCTGCGCCGCGCCCCGCATCATGACGGGCGCGGGCATCGGCGATATCCTCGCCAAGTTCTGCTGCCTCACCGACTGGAAACTTTCGCACCTTCTGACGGGCGAGGAGTATGACGAAGAGGCCGCCTCGCTCATGCGCACGGCGCTCTCCGCCTGCGTCGACAACATCGGCAGCATCACCGCCTGCGGCAGAGAGGGGATCGACAGCCTGATGCGCGCCCTGCTCATCTCCGGCTATGCCATGGTCATCGCCGGCAATTCCCGCCCCGCCAGCGGCGCGGAGCACCACATGTCGCACTTTTTAGAGATGGACTTCCTGCGTCGCGGCAAGCCCATCCCCCTGCACGGGGTCAAGGTGGGGCTGGGCACGATGGTGTCGCTGCATATGTACCACCGCCTGCAAAATATCCCGCAGGCGTTCCCCGGCAAAGAGGCGGCCGTCTCGCTTGCCGAAGCGCTCCCCGCCTCTTCTTGGGTGGGGGAGGTGCTCTCTTCACTCGGCTGCCCCACCCGCTTTTCGCAGATCGGCGTTTCGGCGGACACCGTGCGCGATATGCTCTTCAACTGCTATAAGATCCGCGACCGCTTTACCATCATGACCTTATACAACAGGTACGGGCTGATGGCAGGGGCGGCGGACGAGCTCATGTCGCTCTTCTACTGAGGTACAGCATGATCACAGGCGTTTCCACCTCATCCCTTTTTTTGCGGGAAATGAACGAAGACGCGCTCTCCGTCCTCGGCGGCATGGGCGTGCGCGCCACCGAGGTCTTCCTCACCACCTTTTCCGAATATACCGAAGAATTTGCCCGCCTGCTCGCCGAGCGGAAGGGGAATTTGTTCGTCAATTCCGTGCACATCTTAAATACCGAGTTCGAGCCGCAGCTGTTCGGGCAGCACCCGCGCGCCAAGGCGGACGCCTTCCGCCTGCTGCACGGGGCGATGCGTTCGGCGCACATCTTCGGGGCGGGGCGCTACACCTTCCACGGCACCACGCGCCTCAAGCGCAACGCCGCCCCCGCGGACCCTGAAAAGCTCGCCCCCGCCTTTGCCGAGATCATGGCGGCCTGCGCCGAGCACGGCGTGCGCCTGTGCCTGGAAAACGTGCACTGGGCGCTGTACAACCGCCCGGGGCTGTTTGCGCCCCTGCGCCGCCTCTGCCCCGACCTTTTGGGCGTTTTAGACGTCAAGCAGGCGCGCCTCTCCTGCTGGCCGTATCAGATGTACATCAAGGATATGGAAGGCTGCATCTCGCACGTCCACCTCTCCGACGTAGACGAGCGCGGCAACATCTGCCTGCCGGGGCAGGGCATTTTCGACTTTGAAGAGTGCCTGCGGCGGCTGAAAGACGCCGGCTTTGACGGCGCCGCCCTCATCGAGGTGTATCCCAAAGACTACGGCGATTATACAGAGCTCAAGCGCTCTTGCGACTATTTGGACGAGCTCATCTATAAGATCGGCTGAAATGTGCGGCTTCCCTGCGGGGGAGCCGCTTTTGCCGCCCGCAAAATGTGCGGAATTTGTCAAAAAGTGTAAGAATTTTCCGCAAGCGGTTGCCTTTGTTAAAAACTTGTGATAAAATAGAGTAGAAGCGGTGGCGGAGAGCGTTTCGCTGCCCGTTCGCGGCGTCCGCCGCGGCATAACAGGTATTGCCCGCCGTTTGCGCGGGGAAGAACAGGGGATATTGCCCGCCGTTCGTGCGGGAAAGAACAGGGGATATTGCCCGCCGTTTGTGCGGGGAATAGATATTACACTTACCGGAGGTTTTCTGATGACTGAAAATCAAAACACCGAACAGCCGCAGGTCGAAGAGTCGGCAGGCGGCGAAGCGGTCGTCACCGTGAACAACAAGGGCTTCCTCGGGGCGGTGGACAACTACTTCGGCATCACGAAGATGAAGTCTTCCTTCAAGACGGAGATGCTCGCAGGCCTGACCACCTTCATGACGATGGTGTACATCCTCATCGTCAATGCACGCATGTTTGCCGCGTTAGAGCCGGCGTACGGCGTCACATTCGGCGCGGCGTACATCTTCACGGCGATCGGCGCCATCATCGGCACCATGCTGATGGCGTTTTTGGCCAAGCTCCCCTTCGCGCAGGCGCCCGGCATGGGGCTCAACGCCTTCTTCGTGTACACGGTCTGCTTCGGGCTGGGCTATACCTATGCCAACGCCCTGCTCATCGTGCTGTGCTCGGGCGTGCTGTTCCTCATCCTGACCATCGTCGGCGCGCGTAAAATGATCGTGCGCGCGGTGCCGGAGGCCATCCGCATCGCCATCCCTGCGGGCATCGGCCTGTTCATCGCCTTCGTCGGCTTGCAGAATGCCGGCATCGTGGCGCTGGATACGAGCACCAAGGTCACGCTCATTTCCTTCAACCTGATCAAACTATTTGACGGTACGGGTACCGTCGCGGGCGCCGCCATGATCAAGGCGGCCATGGCGATCGTATCGCTGCTGATCATCGCCATCCTGTCCAAGCTCAAAGTCAAGGGAGCCATGGTGTTCGGCATCATCGGCAGCGCGCTCCTGTACTACGCCTTCCTCGGCATCGGCCTGGCGGCGGGTTCCGACTCCTGCAAGGCCGTGTTCGACGAGATCGAATTCAACAACCCCCTGCAGGCGTTCGTCGACTTCGGCACCGTCTCTTTCGGCAAGGCGTTCACCGAAGGCTGGCAGGACATCGAAGCGAGCCAGATCTTCGACTTCATCGCCACCCTCGTCGCCTTCGCCATGGTCGATATGTTCGATACCATCGGCACGCTGATGGGTACCTGCCAGGCGGCGGGCAAAGAGAGCGGCCTGCTCGACGAAACGGGCGAGGTCAAAAACATCCAAAAGGCGCTGCTGTGTGACTCCATCGCCACCTGCACGGGCGCCATCTGCGGCACTTCCACCGTCACCACCTTTGTCGAGTCCTCTTCGGGCGTCGCCGAGGGCGGCAGGACTGGCTTCACCGCCTTCGTGGTGGGCGTGCTGTTCATCATCGCCATGTTCTTAAGCCCCATCGCCGCGCTCATCCCGCAGTGCGCCACGGCGGGCGCGCTCATCTACGTGGGCGTATTGATGATGGGCAACGTGGTCAATATCGACTGGAAAGACCCCGCAGCCGCCGTTCCCGCCTTCCTCACCATCGCCGTCATGAGCTTCACCTATTCCATCTCTTACGGCATCGCGGCGGGCTTCATCTCGTACACGATCATCAAGCTGTGCACGGGCAAAGTCAAAGACATCAGCCCCGTCACCGCCATCCTCACGCTCGTGTTCTTGTTTACGTTCTTGTTTACGCACTGACCTAATTCTCACAATTTCTTTCGTGCTGACGAAAGAAATTGTCGAGATAAAGGGGGAAACCTGTTGTTCACCGCCTTTGGCGGCTCTGCAACGGTTTCTCCCCTCTGCGGCGCGCCTTTCGGGGCACGCCCTTTTTTTATGCGCGCCGCATTCACCTCCATCCGTATGCTCATAAGGGAAAAAAGGAAAAAGTGTGATTTTTCCTTTTTTTTGCGTATTTGTTTATTGCATCCAAAATTCTACATTCTACATTCTACATTTTACATTCTACACTCTCCATTCGCGCCGCGCGGTCGGGCGCAAATGGCCTTGCCCGCCTCCGCCTTTTCCTCCTTCCTGCAAAGAAAAATTTTCGCAATTTCCGTTCGGCGCTTTCTTTTTTGCGGCGGATATGGTATAATGGTCGTAACACCAAGGAGGTTTTTCGGCAATGATCGAGCGCTATATCGATGCGGCATTGGGCAAAACGCGGGCAGACGTCGTGTTAAAGAACGGCAGGGTGCTCAACGTATTCACGGGCGAAGTGCAGCGGGGGGATATCGCCATCGCCGGCGGCAAGATCGTCGGCGTCGGCAGTTACGAGGGCGAGCACGAATACGACATCGGCGGCAAGATCGCCGTCCCCGGGCTCATCGACGCGCACGTGCATATCGAGAGTTCGCAGCTCTCCCCCGAAGAGTTCGCAAAGCTGGTCGTGCCCTGCGGCACGACGACGGTCATCGCCGACCCGCACGAGATCACCAACGTCTGCGGCATCGACGGCGCCCGCTACATCGCCGAGGCTTCCAAAAACACGCCCCTCAACGTCAAGGTGATGCTGCCCTCGTGCGTGCCCGCCACCGCGTTTGAGACCAGCGGCGCCGTCATCGGCGGCGACGACACCCAAAAATATCTGCAGGAAGACTTCATCTTCGGGCTGGGCGAGTTCATGAACTACCCCGGCGTTATCGGCAAAGATCCCGAAGTGATCAAAAAATTAGAGGCGGCGCGCGCTTTGGGCAAGATCGTCGACGGCCACGCCCCCGAAACGAGCGGCGAGGGGCTGAACGCCTACATCGCCGCGGGCATCACCACCGACCACGAGTGCGCCTGCGCCGACGAGGCGGAAGAAAAGGTCTCCAAGGGCATGTACGTCCACCTGCGCGAGGGCTCCGCCACCCGCAACGCGGCGGAAAACTGCCGCGCGGTCACGGCGGCAAACCTGCGCCGCTTCCTCTTCTGCACCGACGACCGCCACGCCGCCGACCTGAAGGCGAACGGCCACCTCGATAACGCCCTGCGCGTCGCCGTGCGGGCGGGCATGAACCCCGTCTGGGCGGTCATCGCCGCCACCCTCAACGCCGCGGAATGTTATGGTTTGAAGGGGAAGGGAGCCATCGCCCCCGGTTACGACGCAGACATCGCCGTGTTCGACGATTTAGAGCATTTCCGCTGCGCGCTGACCGTCATCGGCGGCAAGGCGGCGGCAATGGACGGCATCCCCCTGTTTGAAACGGGCGCGCCCGCCCTTCCCGAAGCGGTCAAAAACACCGTGCGCGTCGGGCAGGTCCCGCCCGAACGCTTCCGCCTTTCCCTCCAAGGCAAGTACGCCAACGTCATCCGCATCGTCAAGGGAGGCGTGGTAACGCAGAAGGTGGTGCGCGAGGTGCCGAGCGAAGGGGGCGACGTGCAGCTTCGCGGCACAGACCTTTGCAAGCTCGCCGTCGTCGAGCGCCACCACGGCACGGGCAATATCGGCTTGGGGTTGCTGGAAGGCTACGGGCTGTGGGGGGGCGCGCTGGCGCTGACCATCGCCCATGATTCGCACAACATCATCGTCCTCGGCGACAATAACGAGGATATGTCCGCCGCCGTGGCGGAGCTGCGCCGCATCGGCGGGGGTATGGCGGTGGTCGGCCGCGGCAGGGTGCAGTCTGTACCGCTGGATATCGCGGGATTGATGAGCTCGCTGCCCGCCGACGAGTACATCCGCCGCTCGGAAGAGCTGCTGCAGGCTGCGTACGACTTGGGCGTCTCGCGCGATTATGAAGCGTTCATGAGCCTCTCCTTTTTGGCGCTGCCCGTCATCCCCGCCCTCAAGCTGACGGATAAGGGCCTGTTTGACGTGACGAAGTTCGATTTCTGCCCCGTCGACGCCGCCCCTCCCGCCGAGGAAGGGGCGGAGGCGCCGCAGGAATAAATGAAATTGCAGGCAAACGCAGAGGAGCGCCCCACGGGCGCTCCTTTTTCATACTGTTTATCTCACTCCCTATCTTCCGCCGGGAACAGCTTTTTGATCATCTGGTACACATACTGCACGGGGACGAGTTCGATCTTGTCCTCGAATTTTTTCACGCTCTTAAAATTTTTGGCGGGGAAGACCACCCGTTTGAAGCCCATCTTGATGCACTCGCTCACCCGCTTTTCGGCAAAGGTCACCCCGCGCACCTCGCCGGTGAGCCCCACCTCGCCGAACACGGCGGTGTACTTGTCGATGGGGATATTCTTGAACCCTCCCGCCAGCGCCGCGCAGACGGCGAGGTCGACGGACGGCTCGTTGAGGCGGATGCCGCCCATGGCGTTGAGGTACACGTCCTGGTTATAGAAGGGGATGCCGCACCGCTTTTCCAGCACGGCGATGAGCAGCACCAGCTTGTTGTAGTCGATGCCCAGGGGCATGCGGCGGGGCAGGCCGTACGCCGTCTTGGCAAGCAGCGTCTGCAATTCCACCATCATGCAGCGGTTGCCCGTCTCCGAAGGGGTCACGCAGCTGCCCGCCGCCTCGCCGCGGCTTTCGGAGAGGAAGATGCCCGCGTAATCGGATACGCCGAAAATGCCTTCGCCCGTCATCTCGAACACGCCTACCTCCTGCACCGAGCCGAAGCGGTTTTTATACGAGCGCAGGATCTTGTAGTTCTCTTCCTTCTCCCCCTCAAAGTACAGCACCGTGTCCATGATGTGCTCTAAGACCTTCGGCCCTGCCAGCGCCCCCTCTTTGGTGACATGCCCGACGATGAAAAAGGTGATGCCCCGCCCCTTGGCGATGCGCTGCAGCTTGCCCGCGCATTCGCGCACCTGGCCCACCGAGCCCGCCGCGGAAGAGAGCTGGCTGGTGTACACCGCCTGGATGGAGTCGATGACCACAAATTTTTCTTCCCCGATCGCCTCTTCGATGTCTTCCAAGCACGTCTCGTTCAAAAGCAGCAGATCTTTCGAATTCAGCCCCAGCCGCGCGCAGCGCATCTTCACCTGCGAGCAAGATTCCTCTGCCGAAACGTACAGCACCTTTTCGTGTTCGGAAAGGTGCGCCGCCACTTCGGTGAGGAGGGTGCTCTTGCCGATGCCGGGGTCGCCGCCGATGAGCACCAGCGAGCCGGGCACGATGCCCCCGCCCAGCACGGTGTCCAGCTCCGCGATGCCCGAAGACACCCGCTGCACCGCCTCTTCCCGCACCTGTGACAGGGGCACGGGGCGGGCGGCGGCAGCCGAGCGCTCCCGCTTTTCCTTCTTCGCCGCGGGGGCGGGCTCGGCGATCTCTTCCACCAGCGTGCCGAACTTGCCGCAGGCGGGGCAGCGCCCCATCCACTGCGGCGTCTGCGCCCCGCATTCCGAACAGACGTAAACGCTCTTGCTCTTTGCCATGTCTCTCTCCGTATGCGCGCGTTTTTTCTTTGGAGGAAGAAAGTCCGCGCCCGTGTTTTTTGTGTTCTGCATTGGGAAGGGCTCACGCGCCCTTCTTTATTTTATAATATGGAAGGAACTGCGCGCCCTTCTTTATCTATAATAAGGAAGGAACTACGCGCCCTTCTTTATCTATAATAAGGAAGGAACTGCGCGCCCTTCTTTATAATGATAATAAGGAAGGGGAGCCGCGCCCGTCGCTTGGATGCAGCGTTCAGATGCCGCGCAGCAGTACGTTGGCGACGACGGTGATGCCCTCGCCGCGGCCGATGTATCCCAGCCCCTCGTTCGTGCCCGCCGCAATGCCGACGGCGCCTTCGCCGATGCCCAGGGCGCGGGCGATGTTCTCCTTCATTTGCAGGATGTAGGGGGCGAGCTTGGGCCGCTCCGCCAGTATGCTTGCGGAGACGTTTTCCGCCGCAAACCCCGCCGCCTCGATCGCCTCCCGTACCCGTTCCAACAGGCGCAGGCTGTCCGCGCCCGCGTACTGCGGGTCGGTATCGGGGAACTGCTGCCCGATGTCGGGCAGGCCCGCCGCCGAGAGCAGCGCGTCCATCAGCGCGTGGCACAAGACGTCGCCGTCGCTGTGGGCGACAAGGCCGCTCTCTGCGGGGATGCGTGCCCCGCCCAGCACGATATGGTCTGCATCCGCGCCGAATTTGTGGGTATCGACGCCGACGCCCGTGCGCAGCTTGATCTCCATAAAGTCCTCCGCAAAGGTGAGTTTTCTGTTCTTCGCCTCGCCGCCGCACAAAAAGGGCGGGGCGATATACCTGGCGTACACGCCCGAATCGTCGGTGAAGTTCTCATCGCCGATGCTGCGGTAGGCGCGCAGCAATTCTGTAAAGCCGAAGCCCTGCGGCGTCTGTACGGCGTATGCCGAGCCGCGCTCGTAAAAAGAGGCGATCATGCCGAACTGCCCCTTCGCCAGCGTGTCGGTGCAGGGCAGGGCGCAGACGCCGCTGCCGTGCGAGCGCGTGCAGGCGATGCAGCCGCCGATGACCTCCTGCGACACGAACGGCCGCGCCGCGTCGTGGATGAGTACATAGTCGGGCGGGCAGGGGAGGGAGGCGAAGTATTCGAGGGCGGCGCGTACCGAAGCCGTGCGGGTATCTCCGCCCGCGACCACGGCCGCCTTCGGCTCGCCCGCCAACAGCTCCCGCACCCGCGCCAGCTCGCCTTCCGCCGCGCATACGGCGACGGCGCCGATATCCTCGCGGCGCGTAAAGGCGCGCACCGAGCGCAGCAGCACCGGCACGCCGCCGATCTTTTGGAATATCTTGTTTTCCGCAAACCCCGCGCGGCTGCCCGAGCCCGCCGCAGGGATGATCGCCGCGATGTTCATGCCGATACCTCCGCGCCGCTTACGCGCAGGCCCTTCGCGCCCGCGCGCTTTATTTCGGTACCCCGCGTGGTGGACTCCGCGCCGCTTACGCGCAGGCCCTTTGCGCCCGCGCGCTTTACTTCGGTACCTCGCGCGGCGGCCTCCGCGCCGCTTACGCGCAGACCCTTCGCGCCCGCGCCGTTCATGCCTGCACCGATGCCCGCGCCGTTCATATTTGCGCCGTTTACGTCCGCGCCGCTCGCGCGCAGACCCTTCGCGCCCGCGCCGCTCATGCCTGCACCGATGCCCGCGCCGTTCATGCCTGCCCCGCGGGGGAGGAGACGATCTCGTACAGCGAGGGCGCCTCGTCCTTTTTCACCGTCTCTTTCAGCTGCAATACGCGGAACTTTAAGCTCCCCGCCGCAAAGGCGAGCTCCACCACGTCGCCTGCCTTCAGCTGATAGGAGGGCTTCACCTCTTTTCCGTTCACGCTCACCTTGCCCGCCTTGCACGCGTCGCCCGCCACCGTGCGGCGCTTCAAGATGCGCGATACCTTCAAAAACTTATCGATGCGCATATATATTTCCTGCCTTCGCCCCGCCGTTTTTGACGAAAAATGTCCGATTTTGCAGCAATAGGGGGCATGCAAAAATTTTCGTAAAAAATACGGGACATCTGTCGAAATCGATTGACAAAATTTCCCGGATTTTATATAATATAGAACTGTATCTATTATGGAGTATAATGTGCATTTTACCCTTTTGGCGATTTCGCGGTCAAAAAAAGGGGAGCGCGGGCACGGGTCCGCGGCAGGCGTTTGTTCGTTTTGTTCAAAAAACGGGGCGTCTGCAGCGCCTTATTCCCCGCTGCAAGTACCATTATACAGCAAAATTCCGAAGTTGTAAAGAGGCGGAGGATAAATGAGCGAAAAATTTTTTTCGCGTCTGCCGGCAGCACATCGCGGTATTGCGCGTACCATGTGAACGAAATTTTTGAAGGAGCGTGTGTTTGATGAATTTACCCATTCAAAAGTACGGCAAGACGGAGAGACGGAAATTCGGCAAGATCAACGAGGTGATCGACATCCCCGACCTCGTCGAGATCCAGAAAGACTCCTATCGGAGTTTTATCGAAGAGGGCATCGGCGAAGTGTTCGAAGATTTTTCACCCATCACCGACTATTCCGATCACTTTGAACTGTACTTTCTCGAGCACGAGTTCGGCACCAAGCCGAAGTACGACGAAAAAGAATGCCGCAACCGCGACGCGACGTACGCCCTGCCCCTGCGCGTAAAGGTGCGCCTCGTCAACAAGGTCAAAGAAGAAGTCATCGACCAGGACGTGTTCATGGGCGACTTCCCGCTGATGACCGAAAACGGCTCGTTCATCATCAACGGCGCCGAGCGCGTCATCGTCTCGCAGCTCGTCCGTTCGCCGGGCGCCTATAACGAGTCTGAAAAGGACAAGACCGGCCGCGAGATGTTCAAGACCACCGTCATCCCCAACCGCGGCGCGTGGCTGGAATTCGAGCAGGACAGCCAGGGCGTCATGTGGGTGCACGTAGACAGGAAGCGCAAGATCTGCGCCACCGTCCTTCTGCGCGCCCTTGGCTTCGGTTCCGACGCCGCCATCCGCGACCTCTTCGGTGAAGACGAGCGCATGATCAACGCCACCATCGAAAAGGACACCGCCCACAGCGAGCAGGACGGCCTCATCGAGCTGTACCGCCGCCTGCGCCCCGGCGAAGTGCCGACCGACGACGCGGTGCGCCAGCACATGCACAACCTCTTCTTCGATCCGCGCCGCTACGACGTGGTCAAAGTCGGCCGCTATAAATTCAATAAAAAGCTGAACATCGCCTACCGCCTGCCCGGCTGCATCGCCGCCGACGACATCTTCGACCCCGCCACGGGCGAGATCTTGTGCCAAAAGGAAGAAAAGATCTCCGAAGAGACGGCGCGCCGCATCCAGAACGCGGGCATCAACGTGGTAGAGGTGCTCGTCTCCGACGAGCGCGCGGGCCGCATCCGCCACCGCATCATCGGCAACAACACCGTCGATTTCAGCGCCGTATCCGAGCGCAATCCCAAGAGCTTCGGCCTTCTGCCCACCATCTACTATCCCAACTTCGTGTTCTCGCAAGAGATCGCCGCCGCCTGCGACAACGGCGACTTTGAAACGGTCGCCGAGCATTACCGCGACCGCATCAACGAGGTGTACTTCACGGCGGAGACCAAGCCTTCGGAAGACGAAAAGACGGAAGAGCGCCGCAACCGCGAAAAACGGCGCGAAGACCGCATCAAGTTCGTCGCCGCCTGCAAGTGCTTCCACGCCATTTTGAACAGGGAAGACCCTTCCGTCTCCCCCGAAGAGAAGAAGACCATCCGCCCCCTCGTCGATAAACTCAATCACCGCCACATCACCGTGGACGACGTGGTGGCGGCCGTCTCCACCAACCTCGACCTGCGCTACGGCATCGGCACCATCGACAACATCGACCACCTCGGCAACCGCCGCGTGCGCAGCGTGGGCGAGCTGCTGCAAAACCAGCTGCGCGTGGGCATCGCCCGCCTCGAGCGCCTCATCAAAGAGCGCATGGCCACGCAGGACCCCAACGACGTGACCCCTTCGGGCCTCATCAACGTCCGCCCCGTGTCGGCGGTCATCCGCGAATTCTTCGGCTCTTCGCAGCTGTCGCAGTTCATGGACCAGACCAACCCCATCGCGGAGCTCACGCACAAGCGCAAGCTCTCCGCCCTCGGCCCCGGGGGCCTCAACCGCGAGCGCGCCACCTTCGACGTGCGCGACGTGCACCACAGCCATTACGGCCGCATGTGCCCCATCGAGACGCCCGAAGGCCAGAACATCGGCCTCATCTCCTCGCTGGCGACCTTTGCAAAGGTCAACGAGTACGGCTTCATCATGAGCCCGTACCGCCGCGTGCATAAAGAGGGGTTCGACGAGCACGGCCATCCTTCCGTCATCCGCGTCACCGACGAGGTAGACTACCTCGCCGCCGACGAAGAGGACAAATATATCGTCGCCCAGGCGAACGAGCCGCTCAACGAAGACGGCAGCTTCGTCAACGACCGCGTCTCCTGCCGCCGTCAGGCAGAGATCACCCAGCTCCCGCGCGAGATGATCGACTATATGGACGTTTCGCCCAAGCAGCTGGTCTCCGTGGCCGCGGCGCTCATCCCGTTTTTGGAAAACGACGATACCAACCGCGCCCTGATGGGCTCCAACATGCAGCGGCAGGCAGTGCCGCTCCTGAAGACGGAAAGCCCCATCGTCGCCACCGGCATCGAGGCGGCCATCGCCCGCGACTCTGGCGTCATGGTGCGCGCCAAGTACGCCGGCACCGCCGTCGGCGTCGCTTCCGACCTCATCCGCATCCGCCGCGACGACGGCTTTGTGGACGAATATAAGCTGAAAAAGTTCGAGCGCTCCAACCAGGGCACCTGCCTCAACCAGCGGCCCATCATCAATACCGGCGCGCGCGTGGAGGCGGGCGAGATCATCGCCGACGGCCCTTCCACCAACAACGGCGAGCTGGCTCTCGGCAAAAACATCCTCATCGGCTTCATGGAATGGGAAGGCTATAACTACGAAGACGCCATCCTCATCTCCGAAAAGCTGGTGCGCGAAGACGTGTTCACCTCCATCCACATCGAAGAGCACGAGACGGAAGCGCGCGATACCAAACTGGGCGAAGAAGAGATCACCAGAGACATCCCCAACGTCGGCGACGACGCCCTGAAAGACCTCGACGACGACGGCATCATCCGCATCGGCGCGGAAGTGAGCAGCGGCGACATCCTCGTCGGCAAAGTCACCCCGAAAGGGGAGGCGGAGCTCACCCCCGAAGAGCGGCTGCTGCGCGCCATCTTCGGCGAAAAGGCGCGCGAGGTGCGCGATACCTCCCTGCGCGTCCCGCACGGCGAAGGCGGCATCGTCGTAGACGTCAAGATCTTCACCCGTGAAAACAAAGACGAGCTCTCGCCCGGCGTCAACAAGCTGGTGCGCGTGTATATCGCCCAAAAGAGAAAGATCTCCGTCGGCGACAAGATGGCGGGCCGCCACGGCAACAAGGGCGTCATCTCCCGCATCCTGCCCGAGAGCGACATGCCCTTCATGGCGGACGGCACCCCGATGCAGATCGTGCTGAACCCCCTGGGCGTGCCTTCGCGTATGAATATCGGTCAGGTGCTGGAAGTGCACCTCGGCCATGTGTGCAAGCAGCTGGGCTGGAAGATCGCCACCCCCGTCTTCGACGGCGCCACCGAGAAGGACATCCGCGAGCTGTTTGCCGAAAACAACATCGTCAACCCCAACGGCAAGGTAGACGGCAAGATCCAGCTGTACGACGGCCGCACGGGCGAACCGTTTGAAAACCGCACCACGGTCGGCCAGATGTACATGATCAAGCTCATCCACCTGGTCGACGACAAGATCCACGCCCGTTCCATCGGCCCGTACTCCCTCGTCACGCAGCAGCCGCTCGGCGGTAAGGCGCAGTTCGGCGGCCAGCGCTTCGGCGAAATGGAAGTCTGGGCGCTCGAAGCGTACGGCGCGGCGCACATCTTGCAGGAAATTCTGACCGTCAAGTCGGACGACATCGTCGGCCGCGTCAAGACGTACGAGAGCATCGTCAAGGGCAACAACATCTCCGAGCCCGGCATCCCCGAGGCGTTCAAGGTGCTGTTCAAAGAATTGCAGTCTCTGGCGCTGGACGTGAAAGTGCTCACCGAAAGCAAAGACGAGCTGCAGCTCAAAGACCTGTCCGACGCCGAGATGGAAGAGGACGAGAGGGCGAGCCGCCGCGACGAGGAATACGAAGAGCTCGACTTCAACATCGACGACGACGAAGACGAAGAGGAGGAGGAAGACGAAGTCGACTCCATCTTCGAAGACGACGACGATGAGATCGACGACGAAGATTTCAGCTCCGCCGACCTGTTTGACGATGACGACGAACTGGACGACCTCGACGCCTATGACGACGAAGACGACGCCGATGAAGAGGCGGACGAAGAGGAAGAGGACGAGGACAAGGACGCAAGCTCCCTGTTCGACGACGAAGACGAAGACAAATAAGTAGATCGGGAGGGTAAATATGTACGAATTAAACGATTTTGACTCTATACAGATCGGAGTAGCATCTCCCGAAAAGATCAGGGAATGGTCGTACGGCGAAGTCACCAAGCCCGAGACCATCAACTACCGCACCCAAAAGCCCGAACGCGACGGCCTGTTCTGCGAAAAGATCTTCGGGCCGACCAAAGACTGGGAATGCCACTGCGGCAAATACAAGCGCATCCGCTATAAGGGCATCATCTGCGAAAAGTGCGGCGTCGAAGTCACGCGCGCCAAGGTGCGCCGCGAGCGCATGGGCCACATCGAACTCGCCGCGCCCGTATCGCACATCTGGTATTTCCGCGGCGTGCCTTCCCGCATCGGCCTGCTTCTGGACATGGGCCCCAAGCAGCTCGAACAGGTCATCTATTTTGCCGCATACGTCGTGCTCGATCCGGGCAAGATCTCCACGCTCACCTATAAGCAGGTCATCAACGATAAAGAACTGCGCGAGATCGAAGAGCAGTACGGCGACGAGAGCGTAACGGGGCTGAAAGTCGGCATGGGCGCGGAGGCGATCCGCGAGCTTTTGCAGGCGATCGACCTCGAAAAAGAGAGCAAGGAAACGCGCGACATCATCGAAAACAACCCGAGCGGAGCCAAGCGCCTGCGCGCGGTCAAGCGCATCGAGATCATCGAGGCGTTCCGCCGCAGCGGCAACCGCCCCGAATGGATGATCCTCACCGTTCTGCCCGTCATTCCGCCCGAACTGCGCCCGATGGTGCAGCTGGACGGCGGCAGATTCGCCACGAGCGACCTGAACGACCTGTACCGCCGCGTCATCAACCGCAACAACCGCCTGAAGAGGCTGATGGAGCTGGGCGCGCCGGACATGATCGTCAAGAACGAAAAGCGCATGCTGCAGGAAGCGGTGGACGCGCTCATCGACAACGGCCGCCGCGGCAAAGCCATCTCCGGCCCCTCCAACCGCGAGCTCAAATCGCTGTCCGGGCTTCTGCGCGGCAAGCAGGGCCGCTTCCGTCAGAACCTGCTCGGCAAGCGCGTCGACTATTCCGGTCGTTCGGTTATCGTCGTAGGGCCTGAACTCAAACTGTACCAGTGCGGTCTGCCGAAGGAAATGGCGATCGAGCTGTTCAAGCCGTTCATCATGAAAAAGCTGGTCGAAAGCGGCCAGTGCCACAACATCAAGAGCGCAAAGCGCGCCGTCGAAAAGGCGAAGTCCAACGTCTGGGACGTTCTGGAAGGGGTCATCAAGGAGCACCCCGTGCTTCTGAACCGCGCGCCGACGCTGCACCGCCTGTCCATTCAGGCGTTCGAGCCGGTGCTCATCGAGGGGCGCGCCATCAAGATCCATCCGCTCGTCTGCGGCGCGTTCAACGCCGACTTCGACGGCGACCAGATGGCCGTGCACGTGCCCCTCTCCATCGAGGCGCAGGCGGAAGCGCGCTTCCTGATGCTCTCTTCCAACAACATCTTGAAGCTGTCCGACGGCAAGCCGGTCATGACCCCCACGCAGGACATGATCCTCGGCGCCTACTACCTGACCATCGTCAAGCGTTACGACGGCCGCTGGTACGATAAAGACCACAACGAAGTGCCCGAAGGCACCGAGGGCGCGGAGCAGTACCGTGCGGGGCTGTACATCTCCGAAGACGAGGCGATCATGGCCTATCAGACCAAGTGCATCACCTTGCAGGACGAGATCTGGGTACGCCGCACCGTCACCATCTCCGATGCCGCCAGTCCCTACGACGGCGAAACGGTCACCGGCCGCGTCAAGACCACCGTGGGGCGCATCATCTACAACGAGGCGATCCCGCAGGATCTCGGTTTTGTGGAGAGGAAGAACAAAGAAGACTATCTCCAGTACGAGATCTCCGGGTACAAGACCGGCCCCGACGGCAGGGAAAAGAGCGTCCCCGTCGATAAAAAGATGATCTCCAAGATCGTCGACCGCTGCTTCAAGACGGGCAGCGAGCGCAAGAACTGGGAGTATAAAGATCCCGAAAGCCCCATCGCCAAGCTCAACGCCAAGGGCGGCGCGGGCAAGGCGGCGGAAGTGCTCGACAACATCAAGGCGCTTGGCTTCAAGTATTCGACCATCGGCGCGCTGACCACCTCCGTATTCGACATGCACATCCCCGAAGCCAAAAAGACGCTCATCTCCGAAGCGGAGCACCGCGTGGAAAACATCGAAAAGAAGTACGCCCGCGGCCTGTTGAAGGATGAAGAGCGCTACAACGCCGTCGTCTCCGTCTGGAAAGACACCACCGACGCCGTGACGGCAGAGCTGCGCAAAGACGCGGACGACTTCAACCCCATCTGGATGATGGCGAACTCGGGCGCGCGCGGCTCCATCGACCAGATCAAGCAGCTCGCGGGCATGCGCGGCCTCATGGTCAACCCGCAGGGCAAAATGATCGAAATTCCCGTTAAATCCTGTTTCCGCGAGGGGCTCACCGTTTTGGAATACTTCATTTCCTCGCACGGCGGCCGCAAAGGTTTGGCGGATACGGCGCTGAAAACGGCAGACTCAGGTTACCTTACCCGCCGCCTTGTCGACGTTTCGCAGGATGTTATCGTGCGCGAAGACGATTGCTGCGCGGGCAAAAAGCCGCGCGGAATGAAGATCTCCGCCATCGTCGGCCCGAACGGCGAGATCGAAAGCCTGCATGACCGCCTGGTCGGCCGCTTCGTCTCCGAAGACGTGGTGAACCCCGCCACCGGCGAGGTGCTCGTGCCCGTCAACGAGATGATCACCGAGGAAAAGGCGGACGAGATCGTCGCCGCGGGCATCAAAGAGGTGTCCATCCGCAGCGTATTCACCTGCACGTCGCGCCACGGCGTCTGCGCCAAGTGCTACGGCAAAAACATGGCCACCGGCAAGCCCATTCAGGTGGGCGAGGCGGTCGGCACCATCGCGGCGCAGTCCATCGGCGAGCCGGGCACGCAGCTGACGATGCGTACCTTCCATACGGGCGGTATCGCGGCGACGGGCGACATCACGCAGGGTCTTCCGCGCGTCGAGGAGCTGTTCGAGGCGCGCAAGCCGAAGGGCGTCGCAACCCTTTCCGAAGTGGGCGGCACCGTCTTTATCCCGTCCGAACAGGATAATCAGAAGCATATTTCCATCCGCGACGAGGCCGGCTTCGAGAAGAAGGAGTATGTTCTGCCCTTCAATGCGGAGCTTCTGGTCAAGCACGGCGACAAGATCGAGCCGGGCACCCAGCTCAACATCGGTTCCGTCAACCCGCAGGACATCCTGCGTATCCTCGGCGTCAAGGGCGTACAGGACTACATCCTCCACGAAGTGCAGTCGGTGTACCGTTCGCAGGGCGTTGACATCAACGATAAGCACGTCGAGATCATCGTCCGCCAGATGATGCGCAAAGTCCGCATCGAAAACTGCGGCGACACCGATATGCTCCCCGGCGAGCTGGTCGATATGTTCACCTTTGAAGAGGAAAACGAAAAGACCATCGAAAACGGCGGCCGTCCCGCCACGGCAAAGCGCGTGCTGCTCGGCATCACCAAGGCGGCGCTGTCTACCGATTCCTTCCTCTCCGCCGCATCCTTCCAGGAAACGGCGCGCGTGCTGACGGAAGCGGCCATCAAGAACAAGGTGGACCCGCTCATCGGCCTCAAAGAGAACGTCATCATCGGCAAGCTGATCCCCGCAGGCACGGGCGTGCGCGAGTACAAGAACATGAGCCCGCAGCTGATGACAGGCCACCGCGAAAGCGACAGCCTCGTCGAAGAGACGCAGCGTGAATTCGGCATCGAGCCGGAAGCGGAAGAGTCGTAATTTGCGGCAGGGCCGCCCTCTCGGCGGCGCCTTCGCCCGAATATCGATAAACCGAAGCGGCAAATATTCGCCGTCTGCAAAACCAACAGCCCCTGCATCCGCAGGGGCTGTTTTTCCACGGCTACGCGCCTTCCACATAAAAAACCGCAGCCCCCGCCTCCGCGAGGGCTGTATTTCTGTTCGCCATACGCTTTTTCATACAAAAAAGACGGCATCTGCCGTCTTTTTTGCCGTCTTATTACTTTGTGGCGATTAGTTCGCCTTGGCGGGGACGTTGACTTCGGCGACGGGCGCGTCGTTGTCGCCCACCAGGTTGCGGTAGAAGGCGGCGCGCGCCGTCTGATGGTAGGGCACGATCCAGAACGAGAGGATGCCCAAAGTCAAAATGCACAGCAGCCACCAGCCGATGAAGCTGAAGTCGAGGCAGAACAGCCTCCACTTGTGCCCGCGCATCAGGGCGATGGAGCGCTTGCGTGCCTCGTTGGCGCCCAAACGCGGGTCGTCCGCCAAAATGTAGTAGCTCATCGAATAGGCATAGCTCATGATGATGCCGGGGAAGACCAGCAACAGCGACCATAAAAAGGTGAAGATGTAGATGAGCAGCGACAGCGCCAGCGCCGAGCCGTAATTTTTGAAGCCGTCGAACATCTGCACGAACTGCACCTGCTGCCCGCGGGCGACGTTCAGCGCCATGATCGAAAACCCTAAAAACAGCGCCCCCGAAAGCAGCAGCGTCGCCAGCCCGCCGATAAAAAAGATGGTCAGTGCCCCGCAGGCGCCCAGCAGCAGCCCTTCCACCAGGGTGGCCAGCGCCATCGTGCCCCAGTTGCCGTGCAGGCGTTCCCACGCCGCATGGCGGAAATCTCTTGCCAACATAAAATATTCTCTCCTATCTTGAATTTGCAGGAAGATCTTGCCTATTTATCCTATCACAGATACGCGCAAAATGTCAAGCCGCCGAACATGATACTTCCCCGCCCGCATGTTGTTCGTCATCTGTCGAACAATCGGGGGCGCGGACAAATTTTGGCGGCAACTCTTGACAACGCGCCATAAAAGGGATATAATAGAATTGAAAAAATAGATAAATTAACCGCTGTGCATTTTCAGAGAGGCATGCCTCTCTGTGGTTTTGGCCCCAAAACCACAGAAGCATCCTTCCTCAGCCATCTGCCGCGCCGTTGATTTATCAAAAAAGTGAGGAGGATAGGTATATGCAAACGGCAAAAACAAAGGGCATATTGTTGCTTTTGCTTCTGTTCACGGCGTCGCTGCTGCTCGCGCTCGGCCTCGCCCTGCCCCGGCATACGGCCTCTGCGCAAAGCGGCGTTGCCACCGTAAACGGGCAGACGTATGATTCTTTTTCTGCTGCGCTTGCGGCTGCGGAAGAGGGCGATACGGTGTATGTACTGAAAGATCGTATTGATTGGATGCCGAGTGCTCAAGAGATCGACGCTAATATAACCATCGATTTAGGAAGTCATGCGAGCAAGGCGGCTAGTGGCTTTTCTATCTATGTGAAGATTGCCGCAGGCAAAACGGTCACCATCCAAAACGGCACTTTTGACGGGAAAGGGATCAAGGCAATCGCCGGGGGAGAAGGCGCCGCTGTCGTTATTCAAAATGTCAAAATCGATGCAAAAGATGTGATAGCGCCCGCCTTGCAAATTGGTTCTGCCGATTCTTTGCCGATCGAAGCGACAGTGAAGGATGTAGAAGTCAGTGTTCATATAACTGCTACAGGTCCAGCTTACCAAAATAAAACCGCCGTTGATGTCATCAATGCGGACGCCTTGTTAGAAGGATTTACGTTAAATGCAGGCGGAGAGAACGCTGAAGGAAAGGTCGTCGTCAACGGCATGAAGGCTACAAATTCCGATATGGTGGTCAAAAATTCTACGATCACTTCTGAGACGGGGCTGGGCTTTGGCTTTTTTGGCGGCATGACGGAAGAAGCAGCCAAAACGGATACGGCAAATTATAACACGCTCACGCTGGAAAACAGCTCGGTCAGCGGCTATACGTTCGCCCTTGCCGGCAACGGCACAAAGCACGGCACGGCTGTCACTATCCAAAACAGCACCCTGACCGGAAAGATCGGTGCGGGTATCTATCATCCGCAGGTCGGCACGTTGACGGTCGGCGGTGCCGATACAAAGATATCCGGTACCAGCGGCATCGAGCTCCGTGCGGGCACGCTGACGGTATCGGGCGGTGAAATTTCTGCAACCGCTGCGTTTGAAACCCTTCCCAACGAAGCGGGCACAGACCATGCCGATGGTTCTACCATAGACGGTGCGGCGATCGCCGTTTCGCAGCACGGGTATGATCCGGATATCGCCGTCAATATCACGGGCGGCACGTTAAAGGGCGTCAAGGCGCTGTATGAAGAAGACCTGCAAAATGAAGATGTTTCCAATATTTCCGTTACCGTCTCCGGCGGCACGTTTAAAGGCGACGTCGAAAGCGAAAACGTGACCGGCTTTATCTCCGGAGGCACGTTTAGCGGCGAAGTGAATACGGATTATGTGGCTAGTGGTTCGGTCATTTATTCGGAAGAGGGCAGCAATGTCATCTGCACGGAAGAAGCAGCCATTACCGCAGGCGCCGTTGCCAAGGTAGGGGATACCGCTTATAAAACCATGCAGGATGCGTTTACTGCTGCGGAAGAGGGCGATACGGTGTATGTACTGAAAGATCGTATCGATTGGATGCCGAGTGCTCAAGAGATCGACGCTAATATAACCATTGATTTAGGCGATCATGCGAGCAAGGCGGCTAGCGGTTTTTCTATCTATCTGAAGATTGCCGCCGGTAAGACGGTCACTATTCAAAATGGCACTTTTGACGGGAAAGGGATCAAGGCGATCGCCGGGGGCGAAGGAGCCGCTGTCGTCATTCAAAACGTCAAAATCGATGCAAAAGATGTGATAGCGCCCGCCTTGCAAATCGGTTCTGCGGATTCTTCGCCGATCGAAGCGACAGTGACGGATGTAGAAGTCAGCGTTCATATAACTGCTACAGCTTCAGGTTACCACAATAAAACCGCCGTCGAGATCGTCAATGCAGACGCCTTGTTAGAAGAGTTTACGTTAAATGCAGGCGGAGAGAACGCTGAAGGAAAGGTCGTCGTCAACGGCATGAAGGCTACAAATTCCGATATGGTGGTCAAAAATTCTACGATCACTTCTGAGACGGGGCTGGGCTTTGGCTTTTTTGGCGGCATGACGGAAGAAGCAGCCAAAACGGATACGGCAAATTATAACACGCTCACGCTGGAAAACAGCTCGGTCAGCGGCTATACGTTCGCCCTTGCCGGCAACGGCACAAAGCACGGCACGGCTGTCACTATCCAAAACAGCACCCTGACCGGAACGATCGGCGCCGGTATCTATCACCCGCAGGTCGGCACGTTGACGGTCGGCGGAGCCGATACAAAGATATCCGGTACCAGCGGCATCGAGCTCCGTGCGGGCACGCTGGAGGTATCGGGCGGTGAAATTTCAGCAACCGCCAAAACGTTTGAAACCCTTCCCAACGAAGCGGGCTCTACCATAGACGGTGCGGCGATCGCCGTTTCGCAGCACGGGTATGATCCGGATATCGCCGTCAATATCACGGGCGGCACGTTAAAGGGCGTCAAGGCGCTGTATGAAGAAGACCTGCAAAATGAAGATGTTTCCAATATTTCCGTTACCGTCTCCGGCGGCACGTTTAAAGGCGACGTCGAAAGCGAAAACGTGACCGGCTTTATCTCCGGAGGCACGTTTAGCGGCGAAGTGAATACGGATTATGTGGCTAGTGGTTCGGTCATTTATTCGGAAGAGGGCAGCAACATCGTCGGTTCTGAAGAAGATGCCGTCGCTGCAGGCGCTGTCGCCGTAGTAGACAATACCGCGTATACAACTTTGGAAGCTGCAATTGAATCGGCAACAGAAGCTGACACGATTCAGTTGCTGCAAGATGTAACGATCGGTACTATTATAGCGGAAAATTCATTCACGCTTGATTTAAACACTTATGAAATCAGCGGCGGTTTATTGTATATCAGTGGAAGTACTGCTGCCGATACCGGTATAGTTGTAAGTATTTCAAATGGCAGTATCAATGCAGCGGATTACGGCATACTTATCAATAACAATGCGGAACTCAACCTTAGTGATGTTGTGATAGATAGTGCGCTTTACGGCATATTTGTTCCTGTTGAAGTAAATTATGTGGCAGCTGTCCAACCTGCCGCTGTAAATATTCAAGGCGGTTCGGTGAACGGTGATGATTCTGCTATGGTTATTTGCGGTGTCGGTGACGGCGTTGCGACGCCTACAAAACTTATCGCAAACGGTACGAAATTTACCGGTGGGATATACGGCATTAGCGGTAACGGTTCGGCGCATAACACATATATCGAGTTGAATGATTGCTCTGTAACTGCAGGAAGCGAGGAGGGCGGCATCGGTATTTATCATCCGCAAAAGGGTGAAATCGTTATTAACGGCAGTGAGATAACCGGCATCGATTCCGGCATCGAGATTCGTGCGGGTGAGCTGAATATTTCCGGAGATACCGTGATAACGGCGACAGCAACAGAGTTCAGCGCTCGGCCAAACACCAACGGTACCACGATGTCGGGCGTTGCGGTCGCGGTTTCGCAGCATACCACCAATTTGCCCATCGCCGTCAATATCACGGGCGGCACGTTAAAGGGCGTCAAGGCGCTGTATGAAGAAGACCTGCAAGACGAAGAAAGTTCCAATATTTCCGTTACCGTCTCCGGCGGCACCTTTGAAGGCGACGTCGGAAGCGAAAACGTGACCGGCTTTATCTCCGGCGGCTCCTTCCAAACGCTGCCGAATGAAACGCTTTTAGGCAGCGGATACGCCGGCGTGCAGTATAACGGTCTTTACGTCGTTGTCAAAGAGACGACGGATGTGGGCGCGTTGACCGTGGCAAAATTGGCGGCGCAGGCGGATATCCGCAGCTACAGCGCCTCCCTCGGCTTCCCGTGGACGGATCTCTCCGCATTGAGCGGAAATGAGAAGGTCGACGCCATTCTCTCTGCCTATAACGCGGTCGACGCCGCCGAAAGTGAGGGCGCGGTCGCCGTGGCAAGGCTGGAAGCCCTGGATGCGATCGATGCCTACCATACATATCTGAAAGACCTCAAAGAAGCGGCCATCAAAGATATTGGCAACTACGCGAAGGACGGGCAGGATGCGGAAGGGCAACCCGTAGCGGCCGTGGCGGTGCCGACGTACGTTATTTCCGCCATCAACGGCGCCGTTTCCAAAGCGGAGATCGAGTCGTATGTGACGGCGGCAAAGGCGGAGATCGACGAGATCCGCGCGCAGCGCACAGAACTTGCCGGGAATTTTGCAGCGCTCAACACCAAGGCTGAAACTTTGGCGGCCAATTTGAAAGCCGCACTCGATGGCCTTGCCGCCACGGTCGGAACGAATGCAAAAACGCTTGCCGAGTTAAAGGAGCAGCTCACCACCGTTGAGACGAACATCAAAACGGAGATCATCGCGGATATCGAAAAACTCCTCGGCACTGCCGCAGACGAGGCAGGCAACCAGACGCTGTTCGGCAGGCTCGCCGCGTTGGAAACTGCGCTCCAAACTGTTCAAACAAACATCACAGAAACTGTCACCAAAGCCGTGGAAGGCGTTTCCGGTCAAGTCGACAGCATCAGCAAAACGCTGGAAAACGTCGCCGACAGCGACGATATCGCCGAGCTGACCAGCTCTTTGGCGGAGATCAAGGGCGTTGTAGACGGCTTAGAGGACAGCATCGGCACCCTCGGCGAGGGCGAAACGATCGTTTCCATTCTTACCGCGCTCCAAAAGGCACAGGCAGATTTGGTATCGTCCGTGGCGGAATACCACAAGGCGGTAAAGGCCGCGCTGACGGGCGAAGGCGGCATACAGGCACAGCTGAACGAATTGGCGGCTGCCGTCAATGCCTTGCCCGACAATACGGAAGCCATCGCCGAACTGAATGAGCTGGTGACGGCCGTGCAGACGGACGTTGCCAAGGCGTTGGAAAGCCTCGGGGCGCTGGATACGAGTGTGGGCGGGGTCGAAACAGATCTCGCGGCGCTTGCAGAGGCGGTCGATAAGATCGCGGAAGTGCAGAACGGCATGCAGACGGCGCTTACCACCTTGGCGCAGACCGTGGAGGACGAATTTGACGCCCTCGACAAACAGGCAACAGACCTTTCTGCTGCGGTCGAAAAGATCGCCGACGCAGTCGATGCATTGCCGACAGCTTCGGTAGACCTCTCCGGCATTGAAAAGCTCATCGGCGGCTTGCAGGCGGATATCGGCGCCGCCAATGCCGCATTGGAAGGGCTGGACGGCAAAGTGAGCGGCCTCGCCTCGCTGGTCGGCTCGCTCGACGGCGCGCAGTATTCCATGAACAAGGCGCTGGAAGCGTTTGAAGACGCCGTCACCGAACAGCTCACCGCCATTCAAACGTCGCTGACGGCGCTGGCTGCCGATGCCGACGACAACGGCGCGGCGATCGCCGTATTGCAGCAGAAGGCGGACGAGATCGCAGCCGACCTGCAGTCGGGCAATGCCGATTTAACGGACGTTGCCGAAAACGTCGTATCCCTGCAGAGCGCGCTGGAAGCGCTGTCGGCGGATGTGTCTGAACAGAGCGGCATGACGGGCCCCATCATCGGCCTGTACGTCATCGTCTCCGTGCTCGTCGTGCTGATGGCCGCCGTGCTCGTCATCCTGCTCAAGAAAAAGAACTGAACGCATTGACCTGCCCGCGTTTTGCGCGGCAGGGTGAAAGGCAAAACAGCCCGCCGAGGTTTCCTCGGCGGGCTTTCTGCTGCAATGATATTGTCGCGCACGTGTATAATGGGGAACGTCAGCCCTGCGGGCGGCAGGGGAGCGGGGCGCGGCCAAGCACAACAAAAAAAGAGGAACGCGCGGGGCGCGGCCCGTCACAAGTAAAAAAGAGGAACGCGCGGGGCGTTCCTCTCTTTAGGAGGTGAGGCGGGCGGAGAGCCCGCCGCGTTAGGGGCTTATTCCTTGTTAGCCAGCTGCTTGTAGCCTTCGTAGCGGGCCTTGCTCTCTTCTTCGTTCTCTTTGAAGAGCTTCTCCGCAACTTCGGGCTGCGTCTTCTTGAGGGAAGAATAGCGGGTCTCGCCGAGGATGAACTGCTGGTAGTCGCCGGTCGGCTCTTTGCTGTCCAGCGTGAAGGGGTTCTTGCCCTCTTCTTTGAGGGTCGGGTTGTAGCGGTACAGCTGCCAGTAGCCGCAGTCTACCGCGCGCTTCTCTTCGTCCTGGCTCTTGCTCATGTTGATGCCGTGGTTGATGCAGGGAGCGTAGGCGATGATCAGCGAAGGCCCGTGGTATTTTTCCGCCTCGATGATCGCATTGAGGAACTGCTGCTTGTTGCTGCCCATGGAGACCTGTGCAACGTACACATAGCCGTAGCTCATCGCCATCATGCCGAGGTCCTTCTTCTTCACGCGCTTACCGGAAGATGCGAACTTCGCCACCGAGCCCGTCGGGGTGGACTTGGAAGCCTGGCCGCCCGTGTTGGAGTACACCTCGGTGTCGAGCACCAGCACGTTGACGTCTTCGCCGGAGGCGAGCACGTGGTCGAGGCCGCCGTAGCCGATATCATAAGCCCAGCCGTCGCCGCCGAAGATCCAAACGGACTTCTTGACGAGGCAGTCTTTGGCTTTGAGCACTTCTTCGCACAGGGCGTCGCAGTCGCAGCCGCAGTGGGTGCAGCTCTCGCACGCCTTGACGAGCTTTTCTGCCGCGGCCTTGCTGCCCTCGGCGTCGTTCATGTTGGCGAGCCATTCTTCGCACGCCTCTTTGCCTTCGGCGTATTCCGCCCACTTTTCAGAAAGCTGTTTGACTTCGTCTGCCAGTTTATTGCGCCTTGCGCTGTATGCGAGGTTGATGCCGTAGCCGAATTCCGCATTGTCTTCGAACAAGCTGTTCGCCCAGGCGGGGCCGTGGCCCTCTTTGTTCACGGTGTAAGGGCATGTAGGGGAGGAGCCGCCGTAGATGGAAGAGCAGCCCGTGGCGTTGGCGATGACCATGCGGTCGCCGAACATCTGGGTGACTACCTTCACATACGGGGTCTCGCCGCAGCCTGCGCACGCGCCCGAGAACTCGAACAGCGGCTGGTTGAACTGGCTGCCCTTGACGGTCGTCCTCTTGATGGAAGAGGTGTCCGCCTGCTTCACTTCCTGCGCGAACTCCCAGTTCTTCGCGTCTGCGTCTACGACCTCTTCCAGAGGCACCATGACCAGCGCCTTGTTCTTGGCGGGGCAGACGTTTGCGCACACGCCGCAGCCCATGCAATCCAGCGGGGATACCTGCATGCGGAACTGCGTGCCTTTGAGGCCCGTCGTAGGCCTGGTGACAAAGGTCTCCGGCTTCTCGGTGGCGTCGTCGATGACCGCCGGGCGGATGCACGCGTGCGGGCAGACGAAGGAGCACTGGTTGCACTGGATGCAGTTTTCGGGGATCCACTTGGGCACCTTGACGGCGACGCCGCGCTTTTCAAACTTGGTGGTACCCACGGGCACATGGCCGTCTGCATTGAAGGCGGAGGTAGGCAGCTTGTCGCCTTCCAGCACCAAAATCGGATGCACGACGTTCTTGAAGTATTCGTCGTCGGCGACCTTCACCATCGGCGCGCCTTCGGTGGCGGTGGCCCAGCTTTCGGGGTAGTCGATCTCCTGCAGGCCGCTCTTGGCAGAGTCGATGGCGGCATAGTTCATGTTGACGACCGCGTCGCCCTTGCGCGAGAACTTCTTGTAGACTGCCTTCTTCATGTAGTCGGAAGCCTGGTCGTAGGGCATGATCGAGTCGTTGATGTAGAAGAACGCCGACTGCATGATGGTGCTGGTCTTGCCGTTGAGGCCGATGTCCATGGCGATCTTGATGGCGTCGATGTTATAGAATTTGAGGTGCTTTTTGGCGATCTGCTGTTTGACCTTCGCGGGCAGGTTCTTTTCCAGCTCTTCCATCGTCGTCCACTGCGAGTTCAACAGGAACTTGCCGCCTTCCTTGATGTCGGAAAGCATGTCGTAGCGGGTGATGTACGAAGGGTTGTGGCAGGCGATGAAGTCGGCGCTGTCGATCAGGTACGAGCTCTGGATGGGCGTCTTGCCGAAGCGGAGGTGCGAAACGGTGATGCCGCCCGACTTTTTCGAGTCGTAGAAGAAGTAAGCCTGCGCGTACATGTCGGTGTGGTCGCCGATGATCTTGATGGAATCTTTGTTGGCGCCCACGGTGCCGTCCGAGCCGAGGCCGTAGAACTTGCAGGAGATGGCGCCTTCGGGTGCGGCGTCGTATTTTTCCGAGAAGTCGAGCGAGGTGTTCGTCAGGTCGTCGTAGATACCCACGGTGAAGTGGTTCTTGGGCTCGTCCTTTTCCAGGTTCTTGTACACCGCATAGCACATGGAGGGGTTGAACTCCTTGGAGCCGAGGCCGTACCTGCCGCCGACGACTTTGATGCCCTGCACGCCTTTTTCAAACAGAGCCGAGCACACGTCGAGGTAGAGGGGTTCGCCCAAAGAGCCGGGCTCCTTGGTCCTGTCGAGCACGGCGATCTTCTTGCAGGTCGAAGGGATGGCGGCGATGAACTTGTCCGCGACGAAGGGGCGGTACAGGCGCACCTTGATGAGGCCGACCTTGTGGCCTTCTTTATTCATGCGGTTGATGGTCTCTTCCATCGCGTCGGCGCCGCTGCCCATGATGACGGCGACGTTCTCCGCGTCGGGAGCGCCGCAGTAGTCGAACAGGTGATAATTGCGGCCGGTGAGGGCGCTCACTTTCTCCATCATCTCTTCCACGATGGCGGGGGTGGCGTTGTAGTACTTGTTCGCCGTCTCGCGGTTCTGGAAGTAGGTGTCGCCGTTCTGCGCGGTGCCCTTCTGGATGGGGTGTTCGGGGTTGAGGGCGCGGGACTTGAAGTCTTCGATGTCCTTCATGTCCACCAGCTGCTTCATCTCGTCGTAGTCGATCACGTCGATCTTGGAAACTTCGTGCGAGGTGCGGAAGCCGTCAAAGAAGTGCAGGAAAGGCACCTTCGCCTTCAGCGTGGACAGATGCGCCACGAGCGCCAGGTCCATGACTTCCTGTACCGAGCCGGAAGCGAGCATGGCAAAGCCGGTCTGGCGGCATGCCATCACGTCCTGATGGTCGCCGAAGATGTTGAGCGAATGCGCGGCGATGGCGCGTGCGCTGACGTGGAAAACGGTCGGCAGCAATTCGCCCGAGATCTTGTACATGTTGGGGATCATCAGCAGCAGGCCCTGGCTGGCGGTGTAGGTCGTGGTCAGCGCGCCCGCGGAAAGCGAGCCGTGCACGGCGCCGGCGGCGCCGCCCTCGCTCTGCATCTCTGCAAGGCGGAGCTTCTGCCCGAACATGTTCACTCTGCCCGCGGTCGCCCATTCGTCCGCGACTTCCGCCATGGGCGAAGACGGGGTGATGGGGTAGATGGCCGCGACTTCAGAGAAGGCGTAGGCGACGTGGCTGGCGGCGGTATTGCCGTCGATCGTCATCTTCTTCATAGAAAAACAAAACCTCCGAATTCTAATTTTTCCTTTCAGGTGTAGCGAGCGCGCGGAAAAGGCGCGGCCCTTTCCGTCCGCTCTATCTTATTATACTGGTTTTTCTCGCAATAGTCAATAGGTATGGGTGAAAAATGTCAAATATTTATTATAAGAAGATGAAAACCATCCCCGCCCGCCCCAAAACTGTTGTTAAATCTTGCTCGATTTGCTATAATATTGGGTGCTATGGAAGCTGTTCGTTTTGAAAACGTGAAATATTCATACGACGGCGGCGAAAGCTATGCCGTCAACGGGGTCAGCCTCTCGGTGCGGGAGGGGGAATTCCTCGCCGTGCTGGGCAGGAACGGCAGCGGCAAGTCTACGTTGGCAAAGCTCGTCAATGCCCTCCTCGTGCCCGCCGAGGGCAGGGTGTTCGTCGAGGGGATGGACACGACGGACGAAAAACTCACCTTCGAGATCCGCAAGCGCGCCGGCATGGTGTTCCAGAACCCCGATAACCAGACGGTCGCCTCGGTGGTGGAAGACGACGTCGCCTTCGGTCCGGAAAACATCGGCGTCCCGCGGGACGAGATCGGCCGCCGCATCGACTTTGCCTTGAACGCCGTGGGCATGCAGGCCTTCCGCGACGCCGCGCCCTCCCGCCTTTCGGGCGGGCAGAAGCAGCGCATCGCCATCGCCGGCGTGCTCGCCGTCCGGCCCGACATCATGATCTTGGACGAATCGACCGCCATGCTCGATCCCAAGGGCAGGCGCGAGGTGATGGAAGTGGTCAAAAAGCTCAACAAGGAGCAGGGGATGACGGTCATCCTCATCACCCACTTCATGGACGAGGCGCTGCAGGCGGAGCGGGCGGTGGTCATGCACCGCGGCGAGGTGGTCATGAACGGCACCCCCGAAGAGATCTTTGCCCGCAGCGAAGAGCTGGAAACGTTCGGCCTGACGCTGCCGCGGGCGGCGCTGGTGTGCAAGCGCCTGCGCGCGGGCGGCATGCCCGTGGCGGAAGCGTTCACGGCGGAAGAATTGGCGGAGGCAATATGCGCATCGTTGCAAAGGGATTGACCTACACCTATAACCCCAAGTCCCCCTTCGCCTCGCAGGCGCTCAAGGGGGTAGACCTCACCATCGAAGAGGGCGAATTTTTCGGCATCATCGGCCACACGGGCAGCGGCAAGTCTACCTTCGTGCAGCACCTCAACGCCCTCATCCGCGTCACGGGCGGCTCGCTGCAGGTAGGGGAATACGACCTCGCCGCCAAAAAGTGCAGGCTCACGGAGCTTCGCTCCAAGGTGGGCATGGTGTTCCAGTACCCCGAATACCAGCTGTTTGCCGAAACGGTGGAAAAAGACGTCGCCTTCGGCCTGAAAAATTTCCGCAAAGACCTCGACGAAGCGGACCGCTCCGCCGCCGTGCGCGCGGCGCTGGAAACGGTGGGGCTGGACTACGAAGAGGTGTGCGATAAATCGCCCTTCGAACTCTCCGGCGGACAGAAGCGGCGCGTCGCCATCGCAGGCGTCATCGTCACTAGGCCGGAAGTGCTCATCTTAGACGAGCCCGCGGCGGGCCTCGACCCCCTCGGCAAGGCAGAGCTGATGCAGCTGCTGCATTCCATCCACGGCGACTGGTGCAAGACGGTCATCATCGTCTCGCACGACATGGACGAGATCGCCGAAAACTGCACCCGCGCCGCCGTGTTTTCGGAAGGGAAGGTCGTGCTGGAGGGCACCCCCGCTGAGATATTCCGCCGCGCACATCAGCTCATCCTGCTGGGGCTGGACATCCCCGTCACGGCAAAGTGCGCCCTGATGCTCAAAGAGCGCGGCATCTGTCTGGATACAGACTTCACCTGCGGCGACTTTGCCGACAAGGTGCTCGCCCTGTGGCGGGCGAAGGAGGGCGGCAATGCTCAATGACGTCACCTTCGGGCAGTATTACCCCACCCGCTCCTTCGTCCACAACATGGACCCGCGGGCAAAACTTATCCTCGTCATCGCCTATATCGTCGCCATCTTTCTGGCAGACAACTTCTTCGGCCTGGCGGCGGTCATCCTCTTTCTGCTGATCACCGTTGCCTTCGCGCGCGTGCCCCTGGGCAGGGTGCTGCGCTCGGTGAAGATGATCCTCTTCCTCGTCATCTTCACGGCGGTGCTCAACCTCCTTTTCTACGGGGGAGAGAGCGCCTACGAGCCGCTCGTGCAGTGGTGGATCATTACCATCACCTACGAATCTATCGTCAATATGCTCTTTCTGGCGCTGCGGCTGACGCTGCTCATCCTCGGCACCTCGGTGCTCACCCTCACCACCACCCCCGTCGCCCTGACGGACGGGCTGGAGAGCCTGTTAAAGCCGCTCAAATATATCAAATTTCCCGTACACGAGCTGGCGCTCATCATGAGCATCGCCCTGCGCTTTATCCCCACCCTGATGGACGAGACCAACCGCATTGTCGCCGCGCAGAAGGCGCGCGGGGCTGATTTCGATACGGGCGGCATCGTCAAGCGCGCCAAGGCGATGGTGCCCGTGCTCATCCCGCTGCTCGTCTCCGCCTTCCGCCGCGCCGAAGAGCTGGGCGACGCCATGGACGCCCGCTGCTACAGCGGCGCCAAGGGCCGCACCAAATACAAAAAGCTGCGCTTTACCTGGCGCGACCTCGTGGGCGTGCTCGCTGTCGCCGCGCTCATCACCGGCGTCGTGCTCTTGAACGTGTATCTCGGCGGCAAGTTCGAGATACTCTCGTGGATCATCCCCCAATGAACATCGCATTGCTCGTTTCATATGACGGAACGGAATTGAACGGCTGGCAGGTACAGGCGAACGCCCGCACCGTGCAGGGTACGCTGGAAGGCGCCATCGAGCGCGCCTTCGGCGCCTTTTCGCGGGTGACGGGCAGCGGCAGGACGGACGCGGGCGTGCACGCGGCGGGGCAGGTATGCAACTTCGCCCTCGCGGACGCGATCAAAATTTCGCCGGAGCGCGTCGCCGACGCCCTGAACGCCTTTCTGCCCCCCGACGTGCGGGTATTGGAAAGCGCCGCCGTGCCGGAGTCGTTCGACGCCTGCCGTTCGGCAAAAAAGAAGACCTACCGCTACACCCTCTACTTTTCGCGGCGGGAGCATCCGCTGTTGGAGCGGCGCGCCGTGCGCTTCGGGTACGCGGCCGACCTCGCCGCCATGCGCGCCTGCGCGGCGCTTGTGGAAGGGGAACACGACTTTGCCGCCTTCTCTTCGACCGGCTCTTCCGTCAAGACCACGGTGCGCACCGTCTATTCCGCCTCCCTCTCCCCGTGGGAAGAGTTCGGCGTCCGCGGCGTCCACCTCGACGTGTGCGGCAGCGGCTTTTTGTACAATATGGTGCGCATCATCGCCGGCGCCGTCGCCGGGGCGGGCGCGGGCATGCTGCCCCTCTCCGCCGTCCAAGAGGCGCTGCGCACGGGCGAGCGCGAGCTGCTCGGCAAGACCATGCCCGCCAAGGGCCTGACGCTGTTGTCGGTGGAATACGCCTTCCCCCTGTTCGGCAGCCAAGGCGCAATTTAAGCAGGAGTATTTTTATGGAATTTATCGAACTGGCAGGGTTTATTTTACAGTTCAGCTACCCCTACGCAAAGACGGTGTACGGCTTCTCGATCGACGCCTACATCGCCCTCATCGTCGCCGGCGGCGTCTTTTTGGCGCTGCACGCCTGCAAGGCGGCGGCTCTGTTTATCATGGCCAAAAAGCAGGGGAAGAAAAAGCTGCTCTGGTGCGCCTTTCTTCCCTTCGCCAATACCTTTTTGATCGGCGAACTGGGCGGCGAGGTCAAATTCGGCAATCTGCGCCTCAAACACGTCGGCGTCGTCGCCATGCTCGCAGAGCTCGTCTTCGTAGCCTGCCGCGGCTTCGTGCTCGGCTATTACGCCTACGCCTTCCACAACGGGCTCACCTATTTTGAGGTGGAAAACAACATGATCGGCTGGGGCTTCAACGAGGGGGTGCTGACGGACGGCATGTACACCGCCCTCAACGCCTGCGAGATCGCCGGCTACATCCTCAGCTTCGTGGTGATCATCGCCTTTATCTTCGTCAACATCGGCATCTTTCGCAAATACGCGCCCGATTCCTATATCTGGATGGTGGTGCTGTGCGCGCTGCTGCCGCCCGTCGAGGGCATCCTGCTCCTCGTCTTTGCCCGCCGCACGCCCGTCGATTACGAAAAGTATATGCGCGAGCGCATCGAGGCGATCCGCCGCCGGCAGGCGCAGTACGGCACGTACGGCCCCTATGGCCCCTACGGACAAAATCCTTACGGGCAGAACCAAAACCCGTACGGCCAGCCGCAGCAGGGGAGCGCGCAGGGGAATGAAGCCCCGCCCGATCCCTTCGGCGAATTTTCCGATCAAAAGGGGCAGGGAAGCCAAAACGGCAACAGCCAAAACCAAAACGGCAGCAGCGGCGGTCAAAACGGCAGCGACGCCGACGATTTCTTTTCCTGACCGTCATAAGGCGGTGTAAAAAGGACCGCAAAAAATTTGAAATGCATCGGATACGGCGCGGGCGGGAAGGCAAAAGCCTTCCCGCCCGCTTTCTGTGGCCCTTTATAGATTGTTGTCATTGCTGGTTTTCGCATTTTTGCGCAGTTTACGCCACTTGACGAGACGGCAGATGCAATAAATGTCCGTCGCCGCCGCCGCGAGGAATATTGTCCCCACAATAGTGAGGTAGCCTACAGCCCGCCCGAGCGTCCAAAACGAGGTGACCATGTCGCCGCAGATCATCATTGCGGTGACATAGATCGCATCCGCCGTCAGACAGCCGAACAGAAGAGCCGCCGCCGAGCAGACGATGACCAGCGCTATCAGCATGTTCGTATTGTAGCGCAGTTTCATATATGTCCCTCCCCGCAAAATTTTTGCTCTTATCACATCTATAGTATAACATGCGATCGGTAAAATGTCAATAGCGATTTTAATTTTTGAATGCTGTCTCCGCGTCTCCTGCCCGCGCTGTCTGTATTGACAAACCCCGCCCGGATATGATATAATCATGCAAAGAGGTATCGTAACTATGCTGAACGACAACATCGCCGCCATCTCCACCCCGCCCGGCAAGGGGGGCGTGGCGATCGTGCGCCTGAGCGGCGGCAGCCCGCTTTCCGTGGCGGAAAAAATGTTTTTCCCCGCCGGCAAGGCCGCCGTCAAAGACTTTGAACCCTACCGCATGGTGCCGGGCCGCATCGACGGCGGCAGCTTTTCCGATTTCGGCCTCTGCGTCTACTTCAAGGCCCCGCACAGCTTCACGGGCGAAGACGTGGTGGAACTGCACTGCCACGGCGGCACGGGCATCGCGCGGGGTATCCTCCGCCGCGCCCTCTCGCTGGGCTGCCGCCTGGCGGAGCGGGGCGAGTTCACCAAGCGCGCCTTCCTCAACGGCAAGCTCTCCCTCGCCTCGGCGGAAGGGCTCATCGACATGATCAACGGCGAAAGCGAAGCCGAGGTGCGCGCGGGTTTTTCCCTCTATGCCGAAAAGCTGACCCGCGCCGTGCGCGGCATGCAAGAAAAGCTCACCGAGATCCTCGCCGGCATCGACGCCGACATCGACTTCCCCGAAGAGGACATCGAGCACACCGACCTCGCCGACGTCGGTACCCGCATCGGGGGTATCGGGGAAGAGATCGCCTCCATGCTCGCCACCTACCGCACGGGCAAAAAGATCAAAGAGGGGGTCACCGTCGTCCTCGCGGGCAGGCCGAACACGGGCAAAAGCTCGGTGCTCAACGCTCTGCTGGGGGCGGACAAGGCCATCGTCTCCTCCGTCGCCGGCACCACGCGAGACGCCGTGGAGGGCACGCTGGAGATCGAAGGGGTGCGCTTTCAGCTCATCGACACGGCGGGCATCCGCGCCTCGGCAGACGAGGTGGAAAGCGTGGGCATCGAGCGCGCCAGGGGCTATATCGAACGGGCGGATCTCATCCTCTTCATCACCGACGGCGCCGCCCCCTGGGGCGAGGAAGACGAAGAGGTGTGGCAGTCGGTGCAGGGCAGGCGCTGCCTCATCGTCTGCAACAAAAACGACCTCGCCGCAAGCGAAGAGGCGGGCGGCCCCGCCCCCGACCTGCGCGTATCCGCGCGCACGGGCGAAAACATCGCCGCTCTCCGGCAAAAGATCTTCGATCTATGTCTGGCAGAGTACCGTGCAGACGGCGAATTTTTGATAGAAGAGCGCCATTTTGCGGCCCTCACCCGCGCAGGCGAAGAGCTGCGCACGGCGGAGCGGCTGGCGGGGCAGGTGCCGCTCGACCTGCTCGGCGTGCATCTGAAGGCGGCGTGGGAAGCGCTGGGCGAGATCAGCGGCGAAACTGCCAACGAGCGCATCATCGGCGAAATATTTTCAAAATTCTGCGTGGGGAAATAAGATCGCAGGGATAGAAGAGCCGCCGTCATGCGGCGCGCCCGCAAAGCGGAAAGAAAAATAAGGCCGCCCGTCCGGAACCGGTGAACGGAGCCGTCCGCAGGGTATACTGTGCCGCCCGCAGGGCTGAGCGGCCCCCGCGTATGTTTTTCTGCACAAAAGAACGCAAGGAGGAGCTACCATGGTCAATCTCGAACTGTACAGAGTCTTTTATACGGTCGCCAAGTGCGGGAGCCTCACGAGGGCGGCGGACGAGCTGTTCATCAGCCAGCCCGCCGTGTCGCAGGCCATCAAGCAGCTGGAAGGGCAGCTGGGCGCCACGCTGTTCAATCGCACCCACCGCGGCATGGAGCTTTCCGACCGCGGCGGCAAGCAGATCTTCGGCATCGTCGAAAAGGCGCTCGCCGAGCTGGACGAGGCGGAAAACAAGCTCAAAGAGATCAACACCACCGCCACGGGCACCATCCGCATCAGCGCTTCGGATACCATCTTTTCCTATGTCCTCATCGATAAGATCGCCCGCTATCACGAGATGTACCCGCAGGTGCGGCTCAGCCTCATCAACTGCATCACCACCGACACGCTGGAGCTTTTGAAGAACGGCAAGTGCGACATCGCCTTTCTGAACCTGCCCGTGGACGACAAAGACTTCACCCTTTCCTCCACCGTCATGCCCCTGCAGGACACCTTCGTCGCCAACCAAAGCTACAAGACGCTGTCCGAAAGCGTGCAGCCCCTCCGCTCCATGCACGACTACCCGCTGCTGATGCTGGACGCCAACACCGTCACCCGCAAGGCGATCATCAACTTCTCCCATTCTATCGGCGTGCACCTGCATCCGGAAGTGGAGTGCGGCAGTTTAGAGCTGATGGTGCGCCTGGCGCAGAGCGGCGTGGGCATCGCCTGCGTCCCGCGCGAGTATGTGCGGCGCGAGCTGGAAGAGGGGTCTCTCATCGAGATCAAGACGGACCCGCAGCTGCCCGCCCGCGGCGTGGGCATCGCCTTCCCCAAAAACGTCGCTCCCTCCTTCGCCGTGCGCGAATTCTTCAAATTATTCAATGAAGAAGGGGAACCTTCCCCCGCATCCAAATAAAAACAGGCTTTTGCACAGTACTATGCCTGGCATACTTCGCCGTTCCGCCCCTCGCGGAGCGGCTTCTTTGTGTTTGTCTGTAAAACTCGCGCGTCTGCGCCCGTCCGCAAAAATTTTTTTGGCGGTGCGGGCGTATTTTTTATATTATAAGAGGGCGGCTGCAGGCAGAACGCGTTCCCTTCGCCTTTGAAAAAAATTTTTGTTGACAAACGCCGGATTTGTGGTATAATGTGAGAAAACGGGCGGAAAAGCGCGCCTTTTCGGGCCTTAACGGGCTTGGGGAAGGGGCGCGCCCTGCGCCCGCAGGGGGTCATGCCTATGTTTCACGCCGCCTTGGTGGAAGACAACGCCGAAGAGCGCGCCCGCCTTGCAGATTTTCTGCGCCGCTGCGAAGGGGAGTTCGCGGTGGAAGAATTTCCATCCGCCGTCGATTTCCTCACCAACTATGTGCCCAAATACGATCTGGTGTTCATGGATATCGATATGCCGTATTTAGACGGCATGTCTGCCGCGCACAAGCTGCGCCAGCTGGACGAGCAGGTGTGCCTCATCTTCGTCACCAATCTGGCGCAGTTCGCCCTCAAGGGCTACGAGGTCTCCGCCTTCGATTTCATCGTCAAGCCGGTCAGCTTTTCCAACTTCTCCGTCAAGATGCGCCGCGTCGTCAACCACCTCTCGGCGCGCACGGCAAAGACGGTGCTCATCCGCGGCGAGGGGAACCTGCAGCGGGTGGCGGTAGAGGACATCGCCTTCGTCGAGATCACCGGCCACAAGCTCGTCTACCACACGGCGAGCAAGGCCATCCCTTCCTACGGCACTTTAAAGAGTGCGGAAGAGCTGCTCGCCGACCCGCTGTTCGTGCGCTGCAACAAGTGTTACCTGGTCAATCTTCGCGCCGTCAGCGCCATCGAGGGCAACTATGCCGTCGTCGGCAAAGACAAGCTGCTCATCAGCTACCCGCGGCGCGCCGCCTTTGAAAGGGCGCTCGCCGACTGTTTGTGCGAGTGAACCCTCATGATCAGTTATTTCGCCTTTTACAAAGTCATCTTCATGGTGCAGCTGCTCATCGCCGAAGCGCTGTTCACCTTCCGCCTCCGCCGCCGCAGCCTCTTCTGGCTGCGCTGGTGCCTGTCGGCTGCCCTCTGCCTGGCCTGCGCCGCCCTGTTCCCGTGGGAGCCGCAGGGCCCCGTCAGCCTCTCGCTCATCTTCCTGCTGCTGTTCGCCCTCACCCTCGCCTGCGGCTTTTTCTGCTTCAAGGTGTCGGCGCTCAGCCTGCTCTTCTGCATGGCCATCGCCTACGCGGTGCAGCACTTCGGCTACTGCGTCAGCAACTGCATGCTGCTGCTTTCGGGGCTCAACGCCAACGTCTACGGCATTTACACCGAAGAGGTGCTCTCCCAGCATTTTCTGCCCGTCAACGAGGCGTTCGGCTTCATCTTCTCCTTCGTGATCTACTACCTTTCCTACTACCTGTTCTACCTCTTTTTCGCCAGGCGCATCCGCAAAAAAGAAGACCTGCGCCTGCGGAGTTTGTCCCTGTTCGTCGTCAGCGGCTTTGCCATCCTCCTCTCCGTAGTCGTCAACGCCGCCGTCGTCTACGGCACCACCGACGGCGACCTCATTGTCCTGTTCAACGCCTACAACGCCGCCTGCTGCCTGTTCATCGTCTACGCGCTGTTCAGTATTTTGCGCAGGAACAGGATGGAGGCGGAGCTGAATTTCATGCACGAAACGCTGCGCCGCGCCCGCGAACAGTACGAGGCGAGCAAGCGCTCGATGGAGCTGGTGAACATCAAGTGCCACGACTTAAAGCAGCAGATCCGCACCATCGGCCGCGCCAACTTCATCAACGAGACGGCCATCGCCGAAATGTCCGACGCCATCTCCCTCTACGACGCCGCCGTCGATACCGGCTACGGCCCGCTCAACATCATCCTCAGCGAAAAGAGCCTCGCCTGCCGCAGCGAGGGCATCTCGCTCGACTGCATGGCAGACGGCACCCTGCTTCGGTTCATGAACGAGGCGGAGGTCTACAGCCTGTTCGGCAACGCCATCGACAACGCCGCTTCCGCCGTGCGCCGTCTGCAAGACGAGCAAAAGCGCACCGTCGGCGTGCAGGTAGGGCAGGTGAAGGGCTTCATCACCGTGCATGTGTACAACTATTTTGAAGGGCAATTAGAAGTTTCCGCCGACGGCCTTCCCCGCACCACCAAAAAGGACGCCGAAAACCACGGCTACGGCTTGAAGAGCATCCGCTACATCGTGGAAAAGTACGGCGGGCGGGTGTCCGTCAAGGCGCAGAACAACGTCTTCAACCTCAACATCATCTTTCCGCTGCCGCGGGAAGGGGAAAACTGAGCCCGCCTCCGTTTTTCTTTCCGCCCTGCCGCAGCACGCACACAAGAACCGCCATTGCTGCCCCGCCGCACCGCGCGCACACAAGAACCGCCATTGCTGCCCCGCCGCAGCACGCGCAAAAATCGCCTTTCCGCTCCTTCGGGGGCGGTTTTTTTGAAGTTTACGTTGCAGATTTCGAGTTTATGCTGAACCCCTTGTAATTTGCGCCGCTTCGGGTTATACTTTGGGCACCGAATGCGCAAAGGCGCAGGGGCAAGGCGGCCGGGCGCGGCCGCGGTGCCTTCTGCCGGGCGCAAATATAGATCAAAGGAGTGTAGGCAATGAAAATGAGCAACGAAAAGTTCCGCGTCATCGTCCTGCCGATCGTCGCCATCATCGTGGTGTTGGTGATCGTGCTGACGATGGCCGCGAACACCTATTCGGCGGCGCTCGACCTCGCCTTCGGCCGCGGGCAGCGGCATGTGGTGGATGCGGGGAACGTCTCCGAAGAGGCTGCCGAGTACTACGAGGCGCTCTTCCCCAACCCCGACGCGGGCACGCTTGAAAACGCGGATCCGCCCACGGAGATCGAAGAGAAGTCGCGCAACTGGGCGGCAGAAACGGCGCTGAAAGTGACGGAAGAGGGCGTGACCCTCCTCAAAAACGACGGTCTGCTCCCGCTGGCCCGCAACAGCGAGGTGACGCCTTTCGGCGTCCGCTATATCTCCCCCTGCTGGGGCGGCGCGGGCTCTGCGAACATGAGCATGAACTTCGACTACGTCGTCACCCCCGAAGAGGCGCTGGACGCAAACTTTGCCGTCAATGCCGAAGTCGAGGCGAAGATGAAGGCGGCGACCCCCCTCACCCTCAATTCGAGCGAAGAGGGCTTCAACGCATCTTCCAGCGCCCAGCCTTCGGGCACGAGCAGCACGCACACCATCTTCGAGTACGACCCCTCCGTCTATGACGGCACCGAGGCCTCCTGCAAGGGTACCGTCGGCATCGTCTTCATCGGCAGGCTGGGCCTCGAGGGCGACGACCAGTGGTCCAAGCCCTACGACAACGGCGAGGCGGACTACGCCATGCAGCTGACGCAGACCGAGCGCGAGATGCTGGCATTCGCCAAGGCCAACTGCGATTCCGTCGTCGTCATCTGCAACTTCTCCAACATCGTCGAGATCGCCGAGCTGGAAAACGACGACGACATCAACGCCATCCTCTGGGTGGGCAACCCGGGCGCCAAGGGCTTCCAGGCCATGACCGAAGTGCTGGTCGGCGACGTCAACCCCTCCGGCCGCCTGGTCAATACCTGGATCGCCGATCAGACCAAAGATCCCACCTGGCCCAACGTCTCCAACGGCACCTTCTCCAACACCGAGTCGGGCACCTATTACGAGTACGAAGAGGGCATCTACGTCGATTACCGCTATTACGAAACGGCGGCGGCCGAAGCGGCGGCGGGCAACTACGCCGGCTTCGACTACGACGAACAGGTCGTCTACCCCTTCGGCTACGGCCTGCATTATGAAAACGACAAGGTCAGCCAGGAACTGGACGAAGTGCGCTTCGCCGGCCGCAACCTGATCGTCAGCGGCAGGATCGTCAATAATTCCTCCCGCATGGTCAAAGAGGTCGTGCAGCTGTATCTGGAAGCGCCGTACTATCCGAACGGCAGCAAGATCGAAAAATCTGCCAAGAGCCTCATCGGCTTCGACAAGATCGCCGTCGAGGCGGGCGAGAGCGAAGAGTTCTCCCTCACCATCCCCGCGGAAGACTTTGCCAACTATGACGACGCGGGCTACTACATCCCTTCCGGCGGCTATGTGCTGGAAGAGGGCGAATACGTCGTCCATCTGGGCAAAAACGCCCATGAAGACTGGACGAGCGGCACCTTCACGGTAGACGAAACGCTCGCCTACACCGAAGGCTCCACCCGTCACGACGCCACCGCCATCGGCAAGCGCCCCTCCGACGGCATCGAAGCGGTCAACCAGTTTGACGAGGTCAACCGCTATATCTCCGAAGGGAATATGACCGTCATGTCGCGCAGCGATTTCGCCGGCACCTTCCCCAAGGCCCCCGAAATGGATAAAACCGCTCCCTCGTACATCGTGGAGGCGAACGCCCCGTACGACAGCCTCAATGACCCCATCTCCGGCGCCGCCAACCCGAACGCGCTGCTGTATGAAGCTGAAAAGCCCGTATCCGGCGCCGACAACGGCCTGACCCTCTCCAGCCTGCGCGGCCTCGACTACGACGATCCCATGTGGGACGACCTGCTCGACCAGCTCGACTTCACCGACGAAGACGCGATCAGCGCCGTCATCACCTACGGCCTGTACATGACCCAGCCGCTGGAATGCATCGGCCTGGTGCAGACGGGCGACAACGACGGCCCGCTCGGCCTCACCGCTACCTGGTCGGGTACCGTCGGCCACGTGGTGGCGTGCGCATGGCCTTGCGCTCCCATCCAGTCGGCGACCTTCAACGTCGATCTCATCTATGAAATGGGCCTGGCCATCGGGCAGGAAGGCCTCACCAACAGCATCGAGGGCTGGTACGGCCCCGCGCTGAACATCCACCGCTCCGCATTCGGCGGCAGAAACTTCGAGTACAACAGCGCCGACCCGCTGCTCTCGGGCAAGATCGCCACAGCCATCGTCTCCGGCGCCCGCCAGAACGGCCTGTTCGCGCACCTCAAGCACTTCGCCCTCAACGAAATGGATCACGCCCGCGGCAGCTCGCATGTGTACGCCACCGAGCAGTCCATGCGCGAACTGTACTTCCGCCCCTTCGAGATCTGCACCAAAGAGGCAGAGTTCACCGAAAAGGTGTACGACGGCGAAACGGGCGGCCAGAAAGAAGTCACCCTCAAGGCGACCGGCGCCTACATGACTTCGATGATGTTCGTCGGCCCGAAGTTCAGCGGCAACAGCTATGAACTTCTGACCACCGTCCTGCGCGACGAATGGGGCTTCCGCGGCTTTGTCATCACCGACTTCACCAGCGGCTCCAATAAGAGCCAGCAGTGCGGCTACCGCGTCGGCAACGACCTGTGGATGGGCATGCGCACCACGGCGCTCACAGACCTTGACACCGCCACCGCGCAGTGGGCGGCGCGCAGGGCGATCAAGAACATCGCCTACACCGTCGTCAACAGCGCCGCCTACAACGGCATCGCCCCCGGTTCGTACGCTTACTACGATATGTCGCCCTGGATGGTAGGCCTCATCGTCTTCGACGTCGTCGCCTGCATCGTCGCTGCGGCGGGCATCGTCTGGGTGGTCGTGCGCACGGCGGATGAAAAGAAGCATCCCGAAAAATATCAAAAGGGAGGGAACGGCAATGAGTAATACCGACCGCAAGAGCGTATCCTATATCGTCAATGCCGTCGCGGCGCTGCTCGGCATCATCGGCGTCATCTGTTACTTCCTCTCCGGCGACGACAAGTCTGAAATGACGGATACCTTCGTCACCGCGCTGGTGTACGTCCCGTACATCGTCGCCGTCCTCTGCAGCCTCGTGGGCCTGTTCTACGCCAACGGCCTTGTCAAGATCGCCGCATTCGCGCTGTACTTTTTCAGCCTGGCGGCGTGGGGCATGACGCAGGCGGGCTACATCGTCAACGTGTTCATGGGGCTGGACGGCAACACCTTCAGTTTTGCCTACATCCTCACCTTCCTCTGCACCATCGCGGCCGCGGTGCTCTCCGTCGTCGCTGCGGCGGTCAAGAAAAAGGCGTAAAGCACGGCGAAAAAGAAGGAGCGCGGCCGCGTGCCGCCGAAAAAGGAAAACTCCCGCAGAGGGCGGAGCTTCGGCTCCGCCCTCGTTGATAGTTCTCACAATTTCTTTCGTGCTGACGAAAGAAATTGTCGAGAGAAAGGGGGAAACCTGCCGTGCGTTGCCGCGCAAAATTGCGCGGCATACTGGCGGCGGTTTCTCCCCTCTTTTTTTGCCGTTTGGGGGCTCACGTTTTATAAACGGCAAAAAAATTCACCTCCATCCGTATGCTTATAAGGGAAAAGAGGCAAAAGCGCGTGGTTTTGCCTCTTTTTGAGGATTTGTTTGGAATAAAAATGCCGCGGCTTCACCTTTCCTGCAAGAGCGCTGCCGCGCAAATTGGGTGCGCGGGCGCAAAAGCGCGGTTTTGCTTGCGCAAGTATTGTTTTAAAACATCCTCAATTTTACATTCTACATTTTACATTCTACATTTTATATTTCCGCGCGCGGGCGCAAAAGCGCGGTTTTGCTTGCGCGAGAATTTGATTGAATTTTACGTTGTCATCCTGAGTAAGCGCGGGCGAAGCCCGTGCGCATCGAAGGATCTCTGAAAACGAAAACTATCCCTGTCATCCCGAGCGTTAGTCGAGGGATCTTGTCTTGAACGCAAAAGCCGTTCCGAACACGACAAAAAGAAACGGTAAACTTGGAATGTAGAATGATACTTTTTCATGGATAAATCTCCTCCGCGCCGCGCAGACTAACAAAAGGCGGGCGGCGGCCCGCGGGGAGGTGTGCCGTGCAGCAGGGACATACGGTATTTTTCAAAAACGCGCCGCGGCTGATAGCCACGGGCAGCATCGCCGGGCCGAAGGAGTGCGCGGGCGTCATCGGCAAATTCGTCGATAAGGCGCTTTCGGACGACACCTTCGGCGAGCAGACCTTCGAGCGGGCGGAGCGCAAGATGCTGCTGTACGCCTTAGAGGCGAGCATCGCCAAGGCGGGGCTGCAAAGAGAGCAGGTGGACGCCGTGCTGTCGGGCGATCTTCTCAATCAGATCATCTCGGCGGGCTTTGCCGCCCGCGAGACGGGCATTCCCTTCCTCGGCGTGTACAGCGCCTGTTCCACCCTCAGCGAGGCGCTGCTCCTCGGCGGGGTGCTGGTAGACGGCGGATACGCGAGGCGCGTCGCCTGCGCCACGGGCAGCCATTTTTCCTCCGCCGAACGGCAGTACCGCTACCCGCTGGAGTTGGGCAACACCCGCCCGCCGCAGTCGCAGTGGACGGTGACGGGCGCGGGCAGCGTGCTGCTGGCGGCGGAAGGGGAAGGTCCCGCCCTCACCTGCGGCACGGTGGGGAAGGTGGTGGACTACGGCGTCTCCGACGTCAACAACATGGGCGCGGCGATGGCGCCCGCCGCGGCGGATACCATCCTGCGCCACCTCGCCGATACGGGCAGAGGGCCGGACGATTACGACCTCATTTTGACGGGCGATCTGGGCGCTTTGGGCAGCAGGCTTTTGAAGGAACTGGTGCGCGAGCGGGGCGCCGACATCTCCGCCAACCACGTCGACTGCGGCGAGATCGTCTACCGCGTGGTGGAAGACGAATTTCAGGGCGGCAGCGGCGCGGGATGCAGCGCCGCGGTGTTCTGCTCGTATATTTACGAGCACCTGCTGCGGGGAGACATCCGCCGCGTGCTGTTGGCGGCGACGGGCGCGCTGCTCTCCACCGTGTCGTCCGGGCAGGGGGAAACCATCCCCTGCATCGCCCATGCCGTCGCCATAGAGGCGGAAATCGGCGGTTTGCACAGTACTATGCCACACATACATCGCGCTTCAAAGGGGGAATAGATGGCCGCATATCTGGATATTTTGCTGCAATTTGCCAAGGCGTTCGCCGTAGGCGGCGCCATCTGCACGGCGGCGCAGGTGCTCATCAACTGCACCAAGCTCACCTCGGGCAAGATCCTCGTCCTGTTCATGCTGGCGGGCGTCGCCCTCGAAGGGCTGGGGCTGTACGGCTATGCGGTCGAGTTCGCGGGCGCGGGCGCCACGGTGCCCATCTGCGGCTTCGGCTATTTGCTGGCGCGCGGGGCGATGCGCGGGGCGGAGCGGGGCATCTTCGGGGCGCTGACGGGGGCGCTGTCGGCGGCGAGCGGCGGCGTCACGGCGGCGGTGCTGTTCGCCTTTTTGGCGGCGCTCGTCTTCCGCCCCAAAAGCAAGCGCAGCTGATTTTTTGTAAAACAGGACAAAATTCGGCGCGGTTTTTTGGGCAAAGAACCTGTACAAGCGCCACCGTTTGTGGTATAATGGCTGAAAGACAACAAAACGGGCGCAAAATACGCGCCTCGGGAGGTCATTGTATGAAGATCGCGGTCACATACGAGGGCGGGAACGTCTTTCAGCATTTCGGCCATTCGCAGTATTTTAACCAAGTCAAAGCAAACGGAACCCGATCGGAAGCGGGTATCTCACCACATCTGCGTCGTTAAAGCCCTTGCCAATACGTCGGTGTATTGGCTGCGGTCTTTGCCTTGCATC
>ERZ1643247.254-NODE-254-length-69500-cov-129.893729_pt1 | contig 69500 bp, 66 predicted proteins | sample MGYA00579264_ERZ1643247 | MGnify/ENA primary metagenome ERZ1643247 (study PRJEB29033, sample SAMEA4952262) | chicken gut metagenome | biome: Broiler Chicken; feature: Gastrointestinal Tract; material: Caecum | place: Ireland | collected 2018 | study: Broiler... | reverse complement strand
CCGTGGTGGCCGTCAACGAACAGTTGAAACCGCTCTGAGCTGTACATAAAGAAAAGGCGAAGCCCGCAGGCCTCGCCTTTTTGTTTTGTCTGGTTTTTTAGAAGTCGATCTCCTCCAGGCGCAGCAGGGCCAGGATATAGATCTTGACCGACTGGAGCAGCGCATCCACCGGGGCGGACTCGTTGGCGCCGTGCATGGGGCCGCCGAAGGAGGGCAGCACCAGGTCGTGGCTCTCCGGGCCAAAGCTGACCGCATAGGGGAAGTGCCGGGCATAGGTGCCGCCGCCCATGGTGAAGGGCTTTTCGTCCTTGCCGGTCACTTCGTTGTAGGTGTCGATGCAGGCGCGGATGGCCGGGGTGTCAGCCTCGATATAGAACGGGTCGGCCGCGTCCACGTCCTCCAGGGACGCGCCGTCCCCGATTGCCTGACGGATGGCCGCCGCAATGGTGCCGCCGTTGGTGGAGGTGGGGTAACGGCTGTCCATGGTCTGGACCATCCGGCCGTCCTGCATATACATCCGGCCGCCGATGATGGTCAGGGGGCCGAAGGGCCCGTCGGACGTGGCGATGCCCAGGCCCTCGCCGGCGGTGGAGCTGTGCAGCTTGCGCAGCGCTTCCAGATACCGCCGCTCGGTCTCGCTGCACAGGCCGCTGTCCAGCAGGTAGTTCACCACCAGGCCGATGGCGTTGACGGTGCCCTCGGGGCTGGCGGCGTGGCCGGCCTTGCCCCAGCCGCGGACGCGGACACAGCCGTTTTCCGGCTCCAGGGTGATGTTGGGGGCATTCTTCAGGCCGGCCATTTCGGCCTTAACCAGGGCGCTGGCCCGGTCGGGGACGGCGTTGTTGGCCACGCCGCCCTCAAACTCCAGGATCTTGCCGTCGGTGCAGGCCGGGCTGACCAGCTTGCCGTGGAAGTGGCCCTTCTCGCCGTTGCAGACCGGGAACTCGGCGTCCGGGGTAAAGCAGAACGCCGGGGCCTTGTTGTGGGCCAGGTAGTATTCCACGTCCTTCATGCCGGTCTCCTCGTTGGTACCGGCCAGGGCACGGATGGGGTAGCGCAGCTGGACCCCCATCTCCTTGAGGAACTTGAGGGTGTACAAAGTAGCCACCATCGGGCCCTTGTCGTCCATGACGCCGCGGCCCAGGATCCAGCCGTCCTGCCGGCGCATCTCGAAGGGGCTGGCCGACCAGCCCTCCCCTGCGGGCACCACGTCCACATGGCAGATGGTCGCCAGATACTTGTCCGGGTCTGCGCCGGGCAGCTCGGCATAGCCGATGTAGCCCTCGCAGTTATGGGTGGCAAGGCCCATCCGGCCGGCCAGTTCCAGCGCCTTGTCCAGCGCGGCGCGGGGGCCCTGCCCGAAGGGCGCGCCCTCGGCGGGCTGTGCCTCCACGCTGTTGATGGCCACCAGCTCTGCAATGTCCTGCAGCATCTGCTCCTTGTTGGCCTCTATGAAGGCGTCTATCTTCTGATTCAGTTCCTGATCCATGGGATTTCATTTCCTTTCTGTATAAATAATCGTTTATTCAACTGGAAACGCAAACTGTTTTGGCGTCTTTTCCTCCGCCGCAGCGCCTTTAGACGGCAAACAGCGTGCTGAGCGCGCCCAGCAGGCCGGCGCTGGCCAGCCCGATGATGACGCCCGCCAGCAGCACCCCGCCCATGCAGGCCACCAGCACGTCCTTGAACTTCATGTCCAAAATCGAGCCGGCCAGGGTGCCGGTCCAAGCGCCGGTGCCCGGCAGCGGGATGCCCACGAAGATCAAAAGGGCAGCCACCAGGCCGCGGCCGGCTTTCGCCTCCAGGGCGCGGCCGGCCTTCTCCCCTTTGACCACAAAGAACTTGCAGATGCCCCCGATCAGCGGCTTGTGGTAGCCCCAGATCAGGAACTTGCGGGCAAACAGGTAGATCACCGGCACCGGCACCATGTTGCCCACCACGGCCACGATGTAGGTGGGCAGGACGTCCAGCCCCAGCCCCAGCCCGATGGGGATGGCCCCTCGCAGCTCGATGACCGGGACCATGGAGACGAAAAAGACAAAGAGATATTGCTCCAGCATAAGGCCTCCTTTAAGCAGCAGCAGGTTTCAGCTTCTTCCACTCGATGGCGAAGAAAAGGATGGTGCAGGTGGACGCCGAGATGATGTCGCTGACAGGCTCGGCCACATACAGGCCCAGCAGCTGGCTGAGACCCAGCGCGCCGAACACCTGCGGGATGACGAGGGACAAGGGCAGCAGCAGGATCACCTTGCGCAGCAGGGCGATGAACATGCTGATCTTGGCTTCGCCCAGGCCCAGGAAGGTCTGCTGGCAGGCCAGCTGTGCGCCCATGAAAAAGTAGCCCAGCATATAAACGCGCAGGGGCCCGGTGCCCAGGGCGATCAGGGCGGCGTCGCTGGAGAACAGCCCCAGGAACAGCTGCGGCACGATCTCCACCGCACCCACCACCACGGTGGTGACGCCCATCGAGACGGCCAGCATGATCTTGAAGGCCTGGCGCACCCGCTCCAGCTTGCGGGCGCCAAAGTTGAAGCCCACCACCGGCTGGGCCCCCTGGCAGAAGCCCTGCACCGGCAGGTTGGCGATCTGGGCCACCGAGAACAGAATGCTCATGATGGCCACGGCGTCGTCCCCGCCGTAGGCGGCCGCGCCGGTGTTGAACGCCAGCTGGATGACGCACTCGGTGGCGGTCATCAGGAAGGGCGACACGCCCAGGGACAGCACCAGCGCCAGGGTCTTGGCGCTGGGGAACAGGTTCTGTTTGCGGATGCGCAGGATGTTCCGCTTGCCGGTAAAGAAGATCAGCACCCAGACCGCGCTGAGGGCCTGGCTGAGGATGGTGGCGATGGCGGCGCCCTCCACCCCCATGTTGAACCCATAGATGAAGATGGGGTCCAGGATGATATTGCTGACCGCGCCGATGCAGGTGGTGGCCATGCTGGTCATGGCAAAGCCCTGGTTGGTGATGAAGGGGGTCATGCCCAGGGTGAACTGGACGAAGATGGTGCCCAGCAGATAGATGCGCAGGTAGGCCATGGCGTAGGGCAGGGTGTTCTCGCTGGCGCCGAAGGCCCGCAGCACCGGCTCGCCAAAGATGGTAAAGACCACGCTCAGCGCCACCGACAGGGCGATCAGCAGGGTGATGCAGTTGCCCAGGATCTTTTCGGCGGTCTTGTAGTCGCCGCGGCCCATGGCCACCGAGGCCCGGGGCGCGCCGCCCATGCCGATCAGGTTGGAAAAGGCGGTGATGAGCACGATGATGGGGTAAGTGACGCCCAGGCCGGCCAGCGCCAGGCTGCCCGTCTCGGGGATGTGGCCCACGTAAATGCGGTCCACGATGTTGTACAGCATGTTCACCAGCTGGGCCAGCGCAGTCGGCAGGGCCAGCTTGAAGATGAGCGGCGTCAGCGGCGCCGTGCCCAGCCGCTGGTCGGCCGAGGAGGCCGATGCCTCATGTTTGTTTGCTTCCATGGCAGTACTCCTTCTTTGTTCTTCTATGTTATGCGTCCAGATCAATGTCCAATTCTACCGGGCAGTGGTCGGAGCCCAAAACCTCGTTGTGGATCTCGGCAGCGCGGACCTTGTCCGCCACCCGCTTCGACACCAGGAAATAGTCGATCCGCCAGCCGGCGTTCCGTGCCCGCGCCCGGAAGCGGTAGCTCCACCAGCTGTATTTTACCTCGTCGGGGTGCAGCAGCCGGAAGCTGTCCGCAAAGCCCGCTTCCAGCAGGGCGGTCATCTTGGCCCGCTCCTCGTCGGTAAAGCCGGCGCTGCGGCGGTTCGTGTCCGGGTTCTTGATGTCGATCTCCTGATGGGCCACGTTCAGATCCCCGCAGAGGATCACCGGCTTTTTCGCGTCCAGCCCCAGCAGATAGGCGCGGAACATATCTTCCCACTCCATCCGGTAGTCTAGGCGCTTGAGCTCCTCCTGGCTGTTGGGGGTGTAGCAGTTGACCAGGTAAAAGCCGGGGTATTCCAGCGTGATGACCCGGCCCTCGCGGTCGTGCGCCTCCTGCCCCACCCCCATGGTCACGGCCAGGGGCTTTGCCCTGCAGTAGCAGGCGGTGCCGGAATAGCCCTTTTTCTCGGCCGAGTAGAAGTATTCCTCATACCCTTCGGGGTGGAAATCGGCCTGGCCCGGCTGCATCTTGGTCTCCTGCAGGCAGAACACGTCGGCATCCAGGGCGGCAAAGCTCTCCGCAAAGCCATGGGTCAGGCAGGCCCGCAGGCCGTTCACATTCCAGCTGACCAGTTTCATACAGTTTTTCCTTCCTGTCGTTATTCGATGTATTTGGTTTTCCACGCGCCGCTGTAAAAGCGCCCTACAAAGCAGATGGTGCGGCAGACCCAGTCCACCACCATGGCGATCCACACGCCCACGGCGCCGTAGCCCATCTGGACGCCCAGCAGGTAGCTGAAGCCGATCCGCCACACCGCCATGCTCAGGATGGAGACGGTCATGGTGAACTTGACGTCGTTGGCGGCCCGCAGGGCGTTGGGCAGCACGAAGGCCACCGGCCACAGCACAAGGCCGCACCCGCAGTGGATGCGCACCAGGAGCACCGCCAGGTCCATGGTCTCCCCGGACAGGGCGTAGATGCCCACCAGCGGCCCCACGAACAGCAGGATGGCCCCGTTGAAAATGCCCATGGTGATGTAGGCCCACTTGGTCAGCCGCCGGGTGTAGGCGGCGGCCTGTTCATTGTCCCGCGCGCCGACACAGCGGCCCACCACCGTGATCATGGCCAGGCCGATGGCCTGCCCCGGAATGCAGCCCATGCCGTCCAGGTTGTTGGCCACGGCGTTGGCCGCGATCTGCACCGTGCCGAACAGGGAGATCATGCTCACCACAAGGATGCGCCCCGCCTGGAACAGGCTGTTTTCAAAGGCGGACGGGATGCCGATGCCCAGAATGCGCTTTGCCAGCGCGCCGTCCACCCGCAGCGTCAGCCGGGCGCGGACGGTGTTGGTCTTCCAGCCGCAGGCGGCCAGGATCAGGATGGCCGCCACCGCGCGGCTGACCACCGTGGGCCAGGCCACGCCCTCGACGTACATCCCCAGCCCAAAGATACAGACCGCGTTGCCGACGATGTTGATGACGTTCATCAGCACGCTCACCTGCATCGAGATCTTCGAGTTGCCCATGCTGCGGAAGATGGCCGCTCCGGCGTTGTACAAAGCCAGGAAGGGGTAACTCAGGGCCGTCACTTTCAGGTAGCGCACGCCGGCGTCCAGCACGTCGGCCTCGATGCTGCCGTAAAACAGCCGCAGCATGGGCCGCGCCAGCACCCAGCAGAACACGCCCAGGCCAAGGCCCAGCAGCGCGCTCAGCAGGATCAGCTGCCCGGCGCTGTCGTCGGTCTCCTTTTTGCGCAGCGCGCCCAGATACTGGCTGACCACCACCGCGCCGCCGGTGGCCAGGGCGGCCAGCAGGTTGATGACCAGGTTGTTGATCATATCCACCAGGCTGACGCCCGAAATGGCGGCCTCGCCGCAGCGGGACACCATCATGGTGTCCGCCATGCCGACGGTGGTCGCCAAAAGCTGCTCCACCAGCAGCGGCCCGATCAGGCGCACCAGCTCACTGGTGGTAAAAATCGGCCCGCCGGGCCGCTTCAAAATCGTGGGGCTGCCTGCCCCCGCTGTATGTTCCATGTCTCTCTCACACCCGCCGCCCGCACCGCCGGGCCGGCCGTTTTCAGTTTACAAGCGTACCTTATTATGATAACATACCCCCGCCGGATTGTAAAGCCGCCGCCGGAAGCCTCCCAACTGCCCTGCAAGTTCGGCATTTGTTGCAGGAAACTGCGCTTACATTTGTGCGCTTTCACGAAAATGCGTTTTTATCTGTTTTGAAAGCGTTTTCAGCACAAAAAACTCTTGCATTCCTTTGTGAAAAGTGGTATGTTGTATCCCAGCAGAGTGCCTTGGATACAAGGATAGCGTATGCCCTCCGCACAGCCGGGAATGCGCCCGGCGCGCTCTGCACCCAAAGTTGCTATTTTCTTCATTTACCTTCTTATCATTTACCCTGCCTGCCCGCAAGGGCAAAAAAGCGGCGGCCCCACCTGCACGGGCCGCCGCTTTTTGTTGTGCGTTTTCTGTTTCAGTGCTGGCGCTGCCAGTCCGCCACAGCCTCCCGCACTTCGCCGGAGAAGTAGAGGGTGCCCAGCGCGGCCGCGGGGCCGCGGCCCGCCAGCGCGCAAACGCGGGCGACGGCCGCCGGGATGCTGCCGGCCGGTTCCGCCCGGCCCCCCAGCGCCTCGATTTGGGCGGCCAGTTCCGCCGCCGGGATGGCCCGGGGGCTGGGGGCCGTCACGGTCACGAAGCCTTTTGCCAGGGGCAGCAGCAGGCGGAGCATCTCGTCCGCGTCCTTGTCGGCCATGATGCTGACCAGGAACACGAACTTCTCCCCCGGGAACCGGGCCCGCAGGCTCTCCACCGTGGCGCGCATCCCGTGGGCGTTGTGGCTGCCGTCCAGCAGGAAGGGCGGGTCCCGGCGCAGCAACTCAAACCGGCCGGGCCAGCGCACCTGGGCCAGCCCCTGCCGGATGGCGCTGTCGGGGATCTGCCAGCCCCGCGCCCGCAGGGCCCGCAGCGCCTCGATGGCGACGGCTGCGTTCCGGGGCTGGTAGCTGGCCAGCAGGGGCAGGGTCAGCCCCTGCAGCCCGTCGTAGTCAAAGGTCTGGCCTTCCAGGCTGGCACCGCGGAGGGTCAGCCTGCCAAAATCCGCCACCGTGAGGGGCGCGCCCTGGGCCGCGGCCGTCTCCGCGATGACCCTGCCTGCCTCGGGCACGTTCTCATAGCTGACAACGGGGCTGCCCGGCTTGATGATCCCCGCCTTGGCCGCCGCGATGTCGGCCAGGGTGGGACCCAGTTCTTTCACGTGGTCCATCCCCAGCGCGGTGATGACCGCGCACTCGGGCGGGTCGATCACGTTGGTGGAGTCCAGCGCGCCCCCCAGCCCCACTTCCAGCACCACGATGTCGCAGCGGGTCTGGACAAAGTAGAGCATCCCCAGCGCGGTGATGAGCTCGAACTCGGTGGGCGCGTCGGCCATGGCCGACGCGGCAGGCTGCACCTGCTCCACCAGGCGGACCAGGTCCGCGTCCGGGATGGGGACGCCGTCCACCTGGATGCGCTCATTGAAGCGGTTGATGTAGGGGGACGTGAACAGCCCCACCCGGTACCCGGCGCAGCGCAGGCAGCTGTCCAGCATGGCGGCGGTGCTGCCCTTGCCGTTGGTGCCCGCCACATGGACAAAGCGCAGCTGTTTGTGGGGGTCGCCCAAGGCGGCCAGCAGGGTGCGGATGCGGTCCAGCCCCGGCTTGTGCCCCTGCCAGTGGACCGCATGGATATAGGCGAGCGCTTCTTGATAGTCCATCAGGAACGCCTCCCGGTGCGGCCGCCCCGGGCGGCCTCCATCAAAGCGTGGTTGGCCAGCAGCACCCGCACCAGGACGAACTCCGCCCCAGCCAGCACCAGCGCATTGGGGATGCGGGCGGCCAGCACCGCCCAGGCATAGCCGTAGAACAGCCGCAGCGCCAGGGAATTCAGTATCATCGATCCGACGATGTGCCCCAGCAGGATGCCCCCGGCCAGCCGCAGGCCGTCGGTGCGGGCGGGCAGATGCCGCCAGCCCCACCCGGCGAAAAAGCCCACCGCCCCGGCGCCCAGGGTGATGAGGGGGTTGATGGCGTAGCCGGCCAGGACGCCGCCGATGGCGTCGGCCACGGCACCCACCACAAAGCCGGCCCCCGGCCCGAACAGGACGGCCGCCAGCACCACCGGCAGGCTGCCCAGGTTGAACCGCAGAAAGCCGGTGGAGATGCTCAGCACCCGGCTGAACACGATGCTCATGGCCACCAGCAGGGCGCAGAAGGTGAGGGTGCGAAGGGAACGGTTGGCGTGATTTGGATTCATGGCAGTTCCTCCTTTTCTGAATCCAGATGCGGGAGGGACAAGAAAACGGCCCTCCCCCATGCGACAAAACCGCACAAAGGAGGGCCGTGAAAACCGGCAGTATCCACACACAGGCCGCGGGACACACCACGGCCCGCGCCCAGGTCCATGCAGCAGCGGGATGCAGGCTGTGCACCGCGGGAAAACTTCGCCTTCGTCCGCAGCACAACTCCCCGTTGATGCGGCACTTAACGCGCACAGCCTTACTCTGTTGATCTTTTTGGTGCAGGGGCTGTTTCCCCTGCCGCCCGCCCTGCCGGGGCGGACGTCTGGCGGGTCTTCGCGGGCCCGTCACACCTGTATTATACTCCCTTCAAAGGCACGGCGCAAGACACTCGGGTGACATTTTTCCTAAAATACCGCCGCCGTTTTTGTGCAAAACGCGCTTTTACACCTGGTGCCCGGCGATCCAGGCCGCCACCGGCTGGGCGATGGCCTTAACGCTGCCCTCCTCAAAGGGGGTCTTGAGGCCGGCGGTGGCGCACAGCTCGGTGTAGCTGGCCGTGCCGCCCTTGCGGCACAGTTTCAGGTACCGCTGCCAGGCGTCGGTGTGGTCGGCCTCGCCCAGCAGGAAGAACTGCAGCGCCGCCATGGTGGACAGGCAGTAGTCGATATAATAGAAGGGCAACTCATAGATGTGCAGCTGGCGCTGCCAGCCCGCGCCCCGGCCATAGAAGGGCAGGCCGTCAAAGTCGATCCAGGGGCGGTATTTCTTTTCCAGACGGAGCCAGACGTCGTTGCGCTGGTCGGGCGTCAGGGTGGGGTGCTGGTACATGATGTGCTGGAACTCGTCCACTTCGCACCCGTAAGACAGGAAAATCAGGCTCTCCTCCGCGTGGGTCAGGGCGTACTTGGGGGTATCGGCCCCGAACAGCAGTTTGTGCCAGGGGGCGGTCAAGAACTCCATGGCCATCGAGTGGATCTCGGCGCTCTCCATGCTGGGGCACTTGAGGTCCTCGGGGATGGCGTCGTCCCGGGCGGCCAGATAGCCCTCGAAGGCGTGGCCGGCCTCGTGGGTCAGCACGTCCACATCGCCGGCGGTGTCGTTCCAGTTGGCAAAGATGAAGGGGGCCTTGTAGTCGGGCAGGATGGTCATATAGCCGCCGTTGGCCTTGCCGGGCCGGCTCAGGACGTCGAACAGCTCGTTGTCCTGCATAAAGTCGATGAACTCGGCCGTCTCATCGCTCAGCTCATGGTACATGGTGCGGGCGGCGTCCATCCGCACCTGGTAGCCCTTGACCGGCACGGGGTTGCCGTCCGGGAACGCCACGTTCAGGTCCGCGAAGGTGGGGTGCTCGATGCCGGCGCGTTTGGCGCGGCGGGCCACGATCTCGGCCAGCAGGGGCACCACGTCCCGGGCCACCTGATCCCGAAAGACGCGAATCTCCTCGGGGCCGTAGCCGATCCGGTTCATCCGCGCATAGGACAGCTCGCTGTAGTCGTGGTAGCCCAGAATGGCCGCCTGCCGGTTCAGGTTCTGGACGGTGCGTTCATACAGCTCGTCGAACTCGGCGCGGTGGGCGTCAAAGTAGCCGGCTTCGGCCTCAAAGGCGGCCCGGCGGACGGCGGGGTCCAGGCTCTGCTTATAGGGTCCCAGCTGGGGGATGGTCAGCTGCTTGCCGTCCAGCTCCACCAGCGCGCCGCCGTACAGCCGCTGGTACAGGCTGGAAATGGTGTTGGCCTCCTGCTGCAGGGCGGTGACGCGGCTGTCCACCGCGAGGACGGCGTTGCGCATCCCCGGCACGCAGGTGGTGCCGAAGGCTTCGGTCAGGGCGTCCACATGGGGGTTGGCCAGGATGGCCCGGTAGATCTCCACCTGGGCGCTGGACACGGCAGGGCTGTTCTGGTCGAAAAAGTCCTGCTCGGCCTGCCAATAGGGGTCGCGGGTATCGCAGGTGTAGTGGATGTTGGCGAGGTTGGCGGCGGTGCTGAAGGCGCCCATGGCGGCGCTCTGGTCGTAGTAGACCTTGGCCAGGGCCTCGCCGGTGGGGGCGGCAGCCGCGTCGGCGGCGAACTGCCTGCACCGCGCCAGAATGGCGTCGATGTCGGGGCGTGCGTAGGGCATTTCACTGAACTTCATAGCGGGGATTCTCCTTCCTGTTCCTATCCTGAAAGTAGGATGCCACATGATACCTATAGCATACCACGGAAGTGTGAAAAAAGGAAGCGTCTGCCGCCCCCCTTGCCTGAAAAAACGAAAGCCCCCGCCTGCACCGTGTCGCGCGGTGATGGGCGGGGGCTTGTCTGATGCTTGATCGAAAAGAAGTGCAGAAGGAGTTTTGTGTCGTTGAGGATCCTGGAAAAGCGCCGCGCCTTACTGGACGTTGGTCAGCTCAGCCAGCTTGTGGAAGATCTCGGTGTTGTCGAAGGCGCCGGTGAACTTGTCGCTGCCCGCGCCGATGGCGTAGATGTTGACGGGGGCGCCGGTGTGGGACCAGGTGGTGTGGTCCATGCCGGACTTGTGGTTCAGCACATGGCACAGCTCGACCGAGAAGGGCTGATAGGTGCCGTACAGCTCGTAATCGCGCTGGGTCATGTCGCCCTGGCCGGCGGCACCGACGGTCATGCTGCGCTCGTAAGCAGTGCGCAGGCCCTCGAGCTCGTAGTCGGTGAGGATCAGGTTCTCGTACTCGGGGTTGGCGGCGTCGGCATCATTCGCGGTGATGAGGCCGAACGCCTTCTTGGCCTCGGCCATGGCAGCCTCGAAGGAAGCGCCCTGGGCGCGCAGGGTGTCGATGATGCTGTCGAACTTGATAAAGGACATGGTCTGCTTGGTCAGGTTGGTCAGATAGGTGTCGTAGTTGGTGGTGGTGAAGCCGATGGTCATGCCGCCGGTCTCGTGGTCGGCGGTGACCAGGATCAGGGTGTCGTTGGGGTGCTGGTTGTAGAAGTCGACGGCCACCTGGACGGCGTTGCTCATCTCCAGCACATCGTGGATGGAGGCGGCGGTGTCGTTGGCGTGGCAGGCCCAGTCGATCTTGCCCGACTCGGCCATCATGAAGAAGCCGTTGGGGTTATCCAGTACTTCGATGCCCTTGCGGACGTAGTCGGACAGCTGCCACTCGCCGGCGGCGGCGTCGATGGAGTAGTTCATGGCGGCGGCGTCGGCGCGCTGCTCGGCGATGACCAGGGCCTTGTCGCCGGCCTTCAGGGCAGCGGCGCCGGCCTGGGTGGTGACCAGCTTGTAGCCCTTGGCGATGGCCATGTCGTAGTTGGACACAGCGCCGCCGCGGGGGTTCTGGAAGTCGCCGCCGGCAAAGTACTCAAAGCCGCTGTTGGCCAGCTCCTCGCCGATCTCGTAGTAGTTCTTGCGGCTGGCCTGATGGGCGTAGAAGGCGGCGGGGGTGGCGTGGTCGATGTTGACGGTGGTCAGGACGCCGACCTTGTAGCCCTTCTGCTTGTGCAGCTTTTCCGCGATGGTCTCGAAGGGGACGTCGCGGGTCCAGGGGGTCATGTTGATGACGCCGGACTCGGTCTTTTCACCGGAAGCGATGGAGGTGGCGGTGGAAGCAGAGTCGGGGCAGAAAGAAGTGGAGTCGTAGGTGGTGACGCTGCCGGTGAAGGGGAACTTCATGAAGCTCAGCTCAGCGGGGATCACAGCGCCGTTGTTTTCCACCGTGCCCTTATAGAAGGAAGCGGACTGGATCTGGGGCAGGCCCATGCCGTCGCCGATGAACAGGAAGATGTACTTGGGGGTCTTGCCGCCGAACAGGCCGTCCAGCAGGCCGTTTTCTTCAGCGGCGGCAGCCTTGGGTTCGGCAGCCGAAGCGGCGGCGGCGTTTGCAGCGACCAGGCCGGCCACCGAGGCGGCAGCGCCGGCCTTCAGGAAGCTGCGGCGGGAAAACTTAAAGTTTTTCATAACCAAAATTCCTTTCTCTCTTCAACGTATGCCCAATGGGGTGCGCGGCCTTGCGGCAGCGCCTCAGCCCGCCTTGCGGGCCGTTCATGCTTGCTCGTTTGGGACGGTTTTATTGTACTCGTCCGCCCGCCGGGGTGAAACCATATCCGCGCAAAGCTTTGGTAAAAAATAGGGGCCTGTTTTGGCGCGAAATGTAAAAAGAATGCGTTCTTTGTAAAATCCAGCCCAGGCCGCCTGCATCCAGCCCAAAAAAATCCCCTTCAAATCGTAAATTCTAAGCAAAGCGACAAAAAGCAGGAAAATAGTTCAAATTATTGAACAAAGCATTGAAAAGTTCACAATCCCGTGGTATTCTGTATGATATCGAACAGCATGGGCAGCTGTGCCAAACCGCCGCCCGGCCGTCCGGTCCAAAGCGTTTCGCTTTCCCTTTTGTGAGAATCCATATATAGGAATGTAAATGGTAAAGCAATGAAAGAAATCATGAAGTATGTGAACCTCGGCCTGGACATCGGCTCCACCACCGTCAAGGCCGTCCTGACCGACCGCCAGACCGGCCGCATCCTGTTCCGCCGCTACCAGCGGCACCACGCCGAGCAGCGCCGCACCCTGTGCCAGCTGCTGGGCGAGATCCGGGACAAGTTTGCCGGCCTGCCCATGCGGGTGGCGGTCTGCGGGTCGGGCGGCCGTCCCCTGGCCGACCAGATGAACGCCTGCTATGTGCAGGAAGTGGTGGCCAACGGCGCAGCCGTGCGCGCCCTTTACCCTGCCGCCCGCACCGCCGTCGAGCTGGGCGGCCAGGACGCCAAGGTCATCTTTTTCCGCGAGGAGAAGGACGGCGCCCTGACCACCTCCGATATGCGGATGAACGGCAGCTGCGCCGGCGGCACCGGCGCTTTCATCGACGAGATTGCCGCCCTGCTGCGGGTCCCGTCTGAGAAGTTCGAGTCCCTGGCCCGGATGGGCAAACAGGTGTACAGCATTTCGGGCCGGTGCGGCGTCTTTGCCAAGACCGACATCCAGACCCTGCTCAACCAGGGGGCCAGCCGGGCGGACATCGCCCTGTCGGCCTTCCACGCCATCGCCAAGCAGACCATCGGCGGCCTGGCCCAGGGCCTGGAGATGACCCCGCCGGTCATCTTTGAGGGCGGGCCCCTGACCTATAACCCCACCCTGATCCAGGTGTTCGCCGAGCGGCTGGGCCTGCGGGAGGACCAGATCATCCGCCCCGACAACGCCGACACCATTGTGGCGCTGGGCGCGGCCCTGGCCATGGACGAGCTGTATCCCCTGCCCACCGGCCGCGCCGCCCCTATGACCCCCGAACAGGCTTTGGAGCGGCTTTCGGCCGCGCCCCCTGCCGCCGGGCAGCACCACGCAGAGCGCTATTTCCACTCCGACGCCGAGCGGGACGCCTGGCGGGCCAGCCACACCCTGCCCGGCCTGGAAGCGCCCGCCCTCAAACCCGGCGACGCGCTGCGGGTCTACATCGGGGTGGACGCCGGCAGCACCACCAGCAAGCTGGTCCTGCTGGACGAAAACGAAAAAGTGGTGGACCGCTTTTACGCCAGCAACCGCGGCGACCCCATCGAGGTGATCCGTCACGGCCTGCAGGAGCTGTACAAAAAGTATACCGCCATGGGCGTAAAACTGGACGTACTCGGTTTTGGCACCACCGGCTACGGCGAAGTGATGCTGAGCAAGGCGTTCGGCGGCGATTACCACACCGTTGAGACGGTGGCCCACGCCTCGGCCGCCTGCCACTACCTGCCCGACGTCACCTTCCTGCTGGACATCGGCGGCCAGGACATGAAAGCCATCTGGATCAAGGACGGCGTCGTCACCAATATGCTGCTGAACGAGGCCTGCTCCTCGGGCTGCGGCTCCTTTTTGGAGGAGTTCGCCGCCTCGCTGGGCATCCCGGTGGACTGCATCGCCGACGCGGCCTTCCGTGCCGGCAACCCCGCCGAGCTGGGCAGCCGCTGCACCGTCTTTATGAACAGCAGCATCATCACCGAGCAGAAGAACGGCCGCACCCCCGACGACATCATGGCCGGGCTGTGCCGCTCCATCATCAAGAACGTGTTCACCAAGGTGGTGCGCATCCCCAACACCGACGTGCTGGGCAGCCGGATCGTGGTGCAGGGCGGCACCTTTAAGAATGACGCGGTGCTGCGCGCCCTGGAACAGTACCTGGGCCGGACCGTCACCCGCGCGCCCTACCCCGGCGAGATGGGCGCCATCGGCGCGGCCCTGCTGACCAAGCGGCAGGCCGAAGCCAACGGCAGCCCCGCCAGCCACTTCATCGGTTTTGAGGCGCTGGACACCTTTACCTACACCCAGACCCAGAACGAGCCCTGCCCCTTCTGCCAGAACCACTGCAGCCGGACGGTGATCCGCTTCCCCACCGGGGAGAGTTTTGTCACCGGCAACCGCTGCGAGCGGGGCGAGATTTTGGGCGACCCCAAAGACAAAGCCGTCCAGGCCAGGGTCCGCCAGACCAACCAGTCCATCCAGAGCATCCCCAACCTGTTTGCCCTGCGGGAAAAACTGCTCTTTGCCGACTACGACGCCCCCGCCCTGGCCCCCGACCGCGGCGTGACCATCGGCATCCCCCGGGTGCTCTCCTTCTGGGAGACCATGCCCTTCTGGAACGCCTTCTGGCGCAGCCTGGGCTTCAAGGTCCAGCTGTCGGGCAAGAGCACCCGCCCCCTGTACGAGGAAGGCCTGTCCGCCGTCACGTCGGACACCGTCTGCTTCCCGGCCAAGCTGGTCCACGGCCATCTGCGGGACCTGGCCAAACGGAAGGTGGACCGCATCTTCATGCCCTCCATCACCACCGTCCAGCCCGACGGCACCGCCTCCACCAGCGAGTCGATGTGCGCGGTGGTCAAGGGCTACCCCATCGTCATCCGCAACTCGGACAACCCCGAGCGCCGCTGGGGCATCCCCTTTGACGCGCCGCTGTTCCACTGGCACCACCACGCCGACCGGGACCGCCAGCTGGCCGAGTATATGTCCGCCACGTTCGGCATCGACCCAGCCCTGACCAGGCAGGCCATCGCCGCCGGCGACGCCGCCCAGGCCAGCTTTTCCGATCAGCTGAAAGCCGCCGGCCAGGCCGTGCTGGACCGCTGCCACGCCGAGAACAGCTACGCGGTGGTGCTGGCCAGCCGCCCCTATCAGAACGACGAGCTGGTCAACCACGCGCTGCCTGAACTGTTCGTCAGCCTGGGCATCCCGGTGCTGACCAACGACTCCCTGCCCGACGTGAACAAGGTGGACCTCTCCCGCAGCCGGCTGGACATCGTCAACAACTACCACGCCCGGATGCTGGCTTCCGCCGTGCTGGCCGCCCAGGATGACTGTTTGGAGTACGTCCAGATCGTCAGCTTTGGCTGCGGCCACGACGCCTACCTCTCGGACGAGATCACCCGCATGATGCACGAGATCTCGGGCAAGAGCCCCCTCATCCTCAAACTGGACGAGAGCGACGCCCAGGGTTCCCTCCGCATCCGGGTGCGCTCCTTTGTGGAGACGGCCGCCATCCGCCGGGCCCGGGGCATCCGCGCCGAGGTCAAGCCCCTGCCCGATCCCTACCCCGTCAAGTTCACCAAGGCCGACGTCAAAGAGCGGGTGGTCCTGGTGCCCAACACCTCCCACGCTTTCTGCCGGGTGATGTCGGCGGCCTTTGCGGCCCAGCACATCCGGGCCGTGCCCATGGAGCTGGGCCGGGACGAGGCCATCCGCCTGGGCAAGCAGTACGTCCACAACGACATCTGCTTCCCGGCGCAGATCGTCATCGGCGAGGCCCTGGCCGCCCTGCACAGCGGCAAGTATGACACCCGCCACACCGCCGTGGCCATGGCCAAGTACATCGGCGACTGCCGCCTGACCCACTACGGCGCCCTGCTGCGCAAGGCCCTGGACGACGCCGGCTTTGCGGACGTCCCCATCCTGACCAACGACGACAAGGACAGCCACGATATGCACCCCGGCTTCAAGATGAACCTTGCGTCCTCTTTGAACCTGGCCTTCTCCCTGCCCATGATCGACGTCATGGAGGAGCTGCTGCGCAAGATCCGCCCCTACGAGAAGCAGCCGGGCGCCGCCGAGGCCGCCTTTGAGGCCGGCATGGACGCCATCGTGGACGGGATGACCCGCCGCGGCATCCCCGGCCTGAAAAAGGGCTTTGAACAGGCCATCGACCGGATGAAGGCGGTGGAATACGACCGCAGCGCACCCCGGCCCACCGTCCTGATCGTGGGCGAGTACCTGCTCAACTTCCACCCCGGCGCCAACCACGACATCGAGAAGTATCTGGAGGCCAACGGCTTTGAGATCATCGAGGCCCGGATGACCGACGTCATCCGCAAGACCTACTTCTATATGGACGCCCAGATCAAGGAATACCACATCTCCAAGCCCCTGGGCGAAAAGCTGTGGTACCGCACCGCCGACGAGGCGTTCAACGCGGCCCACGCCCTGACCGACTCTATCGCCAAGCGGCACCCGCTCTACCACAAGGCCGCGCGGATGCAGGACATCGTCCGGGCCAGCGACCCCATCATCCACCACACCTTTGACGCCGGCGAGGGCGTGCTGATCCCCGCCGAGATCCTGCACCACGCCAAAGAGGGCTGCCGCAACTTCATCATCCTGCAGCCCTTCGGCTGCCTGCCCAACCATGTGGTCGGCCGCGGCGTGGCCAAGCGGCTCAAGGAGATGTACCCCGACGCCCAGATCCTGCCGCTGGACTACGACCCCGACGTCAGCTTTGCCAACCTGGAAAACCGCCTGCAAATGCTCATCATGACCGAAAAGGCCAAGCAGCAGGCCGCCGCATCCCACCACGACGGCGCCGGCCGCAGCGAACCCCCTGCGCCGCCCGCCGCCGCCCACAAGCCTGTGGACTGCCGTCCCGCCGCGCGCCGCCGCGGCAGCCGGACCGCCGCCGTGGTGCCCGCTCAGTCCTGACGCCGTCAGACATACTAAAACCAGCGCAAGCAGCCGTCTCCTAAAAGGAGACGGCTGCTTTTTGTATACAAGCCGTATATGCGCCGGCGCAGGTCCTGCAACTTTTGTACATATGATGCAGGTCAATGCAGTTTTGTAGTAAATGTGTCAAAGCGTTTCTTAAGAGCTCCTTTTTCTGTAGAATATATCCAAAATCATTCACGGAATGTTGTCAACCTTGACTATTGCGCACGGTTTCACAACAAAGGTATAATAGGTAACAGAGAGGGCCTGTCCCTTGAGCGTGTGGAGGGCCGGCCCGTTATCGAGTCTGTATTCAGTGAAGGAGAATGCTATTATGAAAATGATTTCCCGCCGCGACTTTATGAAGGCTTCTGCCGTTGTCGGCGCGACTGCTGCCCTGACTGCCTGCGGCGGCGGCGATTCCAGCTCGACTGCATCGTCCGCATCTTCTGCTGCGCCCGCTTCTTCCGCTCCGGCTGCGTCCGAGAGCACTGGCGGTAGCGCTACCATCGGTATCTGCATCTATCAGTTCGCCGACAACTTCATGACCCTGTACCGCGCCGACCTGGAGGAGTACCTCGGCGAGCTGGGCTACAGCGTCACCATCATGGACGGCAAGAACGACCAGTCCACCCAGACCGAGCAGATCAACACCTTCCTGCAGCAGGGTGTGGACGTGCTCATCATCAACCCCGTCCAGACCACTTCGGCCCAGACCATCGTGGACACCGTCTCGCCCTCCGGCATCCCCATCGTCTTCATCAACCGTGAGCCCGACAAGTCCGTTCTGGACAGCTATCCCGACAAGTGCTGCTACGTCGGCGCCGACGCCCGCCAGTCCGGCACCTACCAGGGCGAGCTGATCCTGGAGACCGAGACCCAGGGCGACATCAACGGCGACGGCACCATCACTTACATCATGTGCAAGGGCGACCCCGAGAACATCGACGCCCAGTACCGCACCGAGTACTCCATCAAGGCCCTCGAGGATGCCGGCAAGACCGTCAACTGCCTGTATGAGTACCTGGACAACTGGGACCAGACCCTGGCACAGCAGGACGTGGCCAACGCCCTGGCACAGTACGGCGATCAGATCGAGGTCGTCTTCTGCAACAACGACGCCATGGCTCTGGGCGCTCTGCAGTCCATCCAGCAGGCTGGCCGCACCGTCGGCACCGACATCTACCTGGTCGGCGTTGACGCTCTGGCCGACGCTGTGCAGGCTGTCATCGACGGCAACATGACCGGCACCGTCCTGAACGACGACGTGGGCCAGGCCACCAAGGCCACCGAGGCCACCCAGCTGTACGTTGAGGGCCAGCCCGTCGAGCAGTACTACTGGGTCGATTACGTCAAGGTCACCAAGGAGAACGCCGCGGATTACCTTTGATGATACGGTTGCCTGAATGGTATTTCCTTTGATCCCGAACGAATGAGAGGTGCGTGCGTGGGAGCGGGCTGTAGCTTCTCGCGCACGCGCTTTCTATTGTGTGTTGTTAAGTTTTAGATAAAGGAGGCTCTACGGAATGGCAGAGTACCGTCTGGTCATGCGAGACGTCGTCAAGGTCTTTCCCGGCGTCAAAGCTCTGGATCATGCCCGGCTTGAGCTCCGCCCCGGCTCGGTCATGGCCCTGATGGGCGAGAACGGCGCCGGCAAGTCCACTTTGATGAAATGTATGTTCGGCATTTACAAGATGGACGAAGGCGAGATCGAGTACGAAGGACAAAAGGTCACCATCCCCACCCCGCTGGACGCTCTGAAACGCGGCATCGCCATGGTGCACCAGGAGCTCCAGCCCATCCCGGCCCGGACCGTCGCCGAAAACATCTGGCTGGGCCGCTACCCCACCAAGCGCTTTGGTCCCATCGTTGTGGTGGACCACGCCAAAATGTACAAAGATACCGAGGAGCTGCTCAAGCGCCTCAAACTGGAGATCAATCCCCACGCCAAGCTCGGCTCCCTGAGCATCGCGCAGATGCAGATGGTGGAGATCGCCAAGGCCGTCTCGGCCAACTGCAAGGTGCTGATTTTGGACGAGCCCACCTCGTCTTTGACCTCCCACGAGGTCGATTCCCTGTTCCGCATCATGCGGGAGCTGAAAAGCCAGGGCGTGGCCCTGGTCTACATCAGCCACAAGATGGACGAGATCAAGGTGATCGCGGACGAAGTCACCATCATGCGCGACGGCCAGTACATCGGCAAATGGAACGTCGCCGACATGACCAAGGAGGAGATCATCGCCAAGATGGTCGGCCGCGAGCTGTCCAACCAGTACCCGCCGCTGGAAAACCATCCCTCCAAGGATGTCATGCTCAAAGTCGAGGACTTTACTTCCATCCATCCCCGCTCCTTCCGCCACTGCAGCTTTGAGCTGTACAAGGGCGAGATCCTGGGCGTGGCCGGCCTGGTGGGCGCCCAGCGCACCGAGCTGATGGAGGGCATCTTCGGCCTGCGGGCCCACACCGCCGGCAAGGTCTGGATCAAAGGCGAGGAAGTGCACATCAGGCAGCCCCGCGACGCCATCGCCAAGAGCCTCGCCCTGCTGACCGAGGACCGCCGCGCCACCGGCATCATGGGCGTGCTCAGCGTCGCCGACAACATCTCCATCGCCTCCCTCGACGCGCTGCGCAAGGGCCCCATCTTCCTGGACAACAAGAAGATCCTGGACCTGGTCCAGACCAACAAAGAGAAAATGGCCATCAAAGTGCCCAGCCCCAAAACCCAGATCAAGAGCCTTTCGGGCGGTAACCAGCAGAAAGTGCTGATCGCCCGGTGGCTGGCCAACAACCCCGACATCCTGATCCTGGACGAGCCCACCCGCGGCATCGACGTCGGCGCCAAGTATGAGATCTACTGCATCATCGCCGAGCTGGCCAAACAGGGCAAGAGCATCATCATGATCTCCTCCGAGATGAGCGAGATCATCGGTATGTCCAACCGGGTCATGGTCATGTGCGACGGCCGCATCACCGGCTTCATCGACGGCAAGGACGCCACCCAGGAGAACATCATGGCGCTCGCCACCCAGTTTGAGACCGCACCCGAAAAGGCCGCGGCCAATCAGTGAATAAGGAGGCAGTCTAATCGTGGAAGCTACCAAGAAATCCACCGGCCAGATCATCAAGAGCTGGCTCGGCAATAACGCCATCATCGTGCTGATGGTCCTCGTATCCATCATCGTCGGCATCATCCACCCCAACTTCTTTGGTCCGACCAACATCATCAACCTGCTCAAGAACGTGTCCATCCGCTACATCATCGCGCTGGGCATCTCGGGCTGTCTGATCACCACCGGCAACGACCTGTCGGCCGGCCGTCTGGCTGGCTTTGCCGCCTGCCTGGCCTGCATCTTTGCCCAGAACGCAGACGCGCCCAACAAGTTCTATCCCGGCCTGCCCACCCTGCCCACCCCGGTGGTCTTTATCCTGGTCATGGCCATCTGCGCCGTGGTCGGCCTGTGCAACGGCCTGGTCGTCTCCTACCTGCGGGTGCAGCCCTTCATCGCCACCCTGGGCATGCAGCAGGTGGTGTACGGTATCTGCCTGGTCTACACCGGCGGTACCCCCATCGGCTCTCTGAACTCGGGCTTCACCTCCATCGCCATCGACAGCTTCCTCCGCATCCCCATCCTGATCTGGATCGCCGTCATCGTGGCTGTTTTCTTCTGGTTCCTGTACAACAAGACCCGCCACGGCAAGTATATGTACGCCATCGGCGGCAACGAGTCCGCTGCTGAGGTCGCCGGCGTCAACGTCGCGGCCACCAAGATCCGCATTTACGCCCTGGCCTCCTGCATGTTCGGCCTGGCCGGCTGCCTGCTGGCTGCCAAGTCCGGCGGCGCATCGGTCAACACCGCCCAGAGCTACGAGCTGGACGCCATCGCGGCGGCCACCATCGGCGGCGTTTCCACCACCGGCGGCGTGGGCACCGTCCCCGGCATCCTGGTCGGCGTGCTGGTCTTTGAGCTGATGAAGGTGGCGCTGCAGTTCATGAACGTCAACTCCTCTTACACCTACATCGTTCAGGGCCTGGTCATCATCCTGGCTGTCGCCATCGACATCCGCAAGTACCTGGCCAAGAAGTAAACCTTTTCCGCACTGTCCGACAGAGGGCCGCCTTTGGGCGGCCCTCTTGCATTTCCTCTCTGTACCGTTTATACTGGACCCAAAGGAGGGAGTTCCCATGACTGAACACGACGCCCAGCCCGCCGCCCAGACGACAGAGGAGCGGGAGGCCCAGCTGGCCGCGCGGGAAGCCGCCCTGGCGGCCCGCGAAGCCGAACTTGCCGCCCGCGAGGCCGAGGCCGCCCAGGGCTCCGCCCCGCACAAAGGCGGCCTGCTGAACAACGGCGACCCCCACTTCAAAAACGAGAAGGAAAAGATCTACGACCACTTCCCCCTCAGCGTCCACCAGATGGACATCCTGATCGGGGTGCTGGTGGCGCTGATCGCCCTGTTCGTCTTTCTGGGGGTCAACCACATCAGCTTTTTCGGGCTGTTTTGAATGGAAAAGAAATTGGCGGGACCGCGCCCCGAAGGGTACGGCCCCGCCGCTTTTTTGCTTTTTTTGTTGGTTTTTCAGGCTCAGACCAGGCCCTGAATCAGGATCACCAGGATCAGGATGGGCAGCACGAACTGCAGATACCGCTTGAACCACTTGGACTTGGGCAGCTTGATGCCCTCGCCGGTGTTGGCCTCGGCAAAGTACTTGTCGTAGCCCCAGCCCCACTTGCTGACGCAGAACAGCAGGAAGATCAGCGAGCCGACCGGCAGCAGCAGGTTGCTGACCAGGAAGTCCTCGGTGTCCAGAACGTTCTTGCCGCCCAGGAAGGTCAGGCCGCTCCAGACGTTGTAGCCCAGCACACAGGGCACGCTGGCCACCAGAACGATGATCATGTTGATGAGGCAGGACTTCTTGCGGTCCCAGCCGAAGCAGTCGCAGCAGATGACCAGGATGTTCTCAAACACCGCGATGACGGTGGTAAAGCTGGCAAAGGTCATGAACACGAAGAACAGGCTGCCCCACAGCCGCCCGCCGGGCATATTGACAAACACCTCGGTCAGGGTGATGAAGATCAGCGAGGGGCCCTGGTCCGGCTCGATGCCGTAGGCAAAGCAGGCCGGGAAAATAATCATGCCGCTCATCAGGGCGACGAAGGTGTCCAGCGCGCAGATGCGGATGGCCTCGCCGGGCAGGGTGTTGTCCCGCTTCATGTAGCTGCCGAAGATCTCCATCGCGGCAATGCCCAGGCTCAGGGTGAAGAAGGACTGGTTCATGGCGGCCATGGCCACATTGCCGATGCCCACCTCAGCGGCCCGCTCCACGCTGGGCAGCAGGTAGAAGGAGACGCCCGAGCCTGCGCCGGGCAGCAGCACGCTGTTGACAGCCAGGATGACGATCAAAATCAGCAGGGCGATCATCATATACTTGCTGATCCGCTCCAGGCCGTTCTGCAGGCCGAAGCTGACCACCGCAAAGCCGGCAATGACGATCACCACCATCCAGATGCCCATTTCCACGGGGTTGGCCAGCATGGCGTTGAAAGCGTCCACCGCGTGGCCGGACTCCATGCCCACAAACTGGCCGGTGGCAAATTTGGCGAAGTAATCCAGCATCCAGCCGGCCACGGTGGTGTAGTACATCATCAGCAGGTAGCAGCCCGCCATGCAGAACCACCCGTGGATATGCCACTTGGAACCGGCGGGCTCCAGCGCCTGGTAGCCCTGCACCGCGCTCTTGCGGCTGGCGCGGCCGACGGCCAGCTCCATGGTCAGCACCGGCACGCCCATGATGACCAGGAACATCAGGTAAAACAGAACGAACAATCCGCCGCCGTTCTGCCCCACCAGGAACGGGAACCGCCACACGTTCCCGATGCCGATCGCACAGCCCGCGCTGACCAGGATAAAGCCCAGCCGCGAGCCAAAGGTTTCACGTTTCATGATTTTCCTCCTAAACAACAAGATAGCGCCGCAAAGCGACCCCTCTATTGTATCCGCCTGAAGGACAGGATGCAAGAGGAAACCCGCCTTTTTGCCCTGCCGCGGCAAAAAATCGTTTGATTCGATCATATCCATCGAAAAAAGTAAAGGCCCCGCCACCCGGCAGGGCCTTTTGCGATGTTAATTTCAGGTTCGTACCAACACCACCGCGTAGACGGCGCGGCCGTCCTGGCCGTCCTCCACGCTGAGGTAGACCTGACACGCCGTGTCCGCTGTTTGCGCCGCGCTCATCTGCTGCAGCACCTCCGACATGGTCACAGCGTCCAGCCCGCTCTCGCTGGCCGCTGTCCGCAGCAGCACCACGCAGCAGGCCGTCTCCTCCTTTGCAGCCAGCAGGCTGGGCAGGTCGCTGTAAACGGCGGCGTCGATGCCTGCCCGGCGCAGAGCATCGCGCAGCGTCCGCGCAAAAGCAGCCTCGCGGCCTTCAACCGCCGTCCGCCGGTTGAGGGCCTGGTTCAGTGCGTCCTGCACGCGCTGGTCGGCGCCGGCCTGCAGGCCGCTGTCCGCCAGGGCATCCTGATAGATGCGCTTCAGCGTCTCGGTCCCGGCCTGGCCCAGGATGGCAGAGGTGCCCACCCCTGCGGGGTCCTCCACGTCGGACGTGTCGTACATTGCGCCGCATCCGGCCAGACAGCCGGCGGCAAACAGGGCCGACAGGATCAGGGCGGTACATTTTTGGTGTTTCAACAGAAAAGCCTCCTTTCAAGCGCTTACTTTATATGGATTCTAGTTTAACATAGAGTTTATATAAATTCAACTTTTTGTTACAGTCCTCTCTAACCTAGCGTTACATATTTCTTTATACAATGGTTAAAAACTGTTATAAAGAGGCTTTTTTTATGTACGAGTTTGACCTTGGGTTAAAAATAAAATCCTACCGGCTTTCCATCAACTTAACACAGGCGCAGTTCGGCGAGCGGATCGGCGTGTCGGGCGCGGCGGTCTCTTTCTACGAGACCGGCACCCGGACGCCCTCCCACCGCGTCCTGGTGCGGATCGCCAATGTCATGGGCGTTTCCATCGACTCTTTGCTGGGCAAAGCGGCTTTCGATCCCGTCAGCCTGCCAGCGGCCAACACCGTCACGCTGGACATCACCAACCTCACCGCTGAACAGCGGCGCATCATCCAGCGCACCGCAGAGATCTTTGAAGCCAGCAACCGGCTCCAACAGGACAGCGGCCCGCCTGCCCCCGAAGAAGCGGAAGCGCAGGCGCAGGAATAGCGCCTGGCCGTCCCGGGCATCCTGAACAAAAAAGGAGGCCCGCAGATGGACAAAAAGGACAAGAAAAAGACCAAACACGCCCCGGAGGCAGCCGCAGAGCAGCCCGCCGGCGGCAGCGAGGAGACCGAGCGCCGCGCCTTTGCGCAGGACCAGCTGGAGGCCATGGGCACCGTCAGCCTGACCAAGGGCGCCCACGCCATCCATTGCCTGACCGTCATCGGCCAGATCGAGGGGCACGTGGAGGCCCCCCAGGGCCAAAAGACCACCAAGTATGAGCACGTCATCCCCCAGCTGGTGGCCGTCCAGGAGGACCCCGCCATCGAGGGGCTGCTGGTCCTGCTGAACACGGTGGGGGGCGATGTGGAGGCCGGGCTGGCCCTGGCCGAGCTGATCGCCAGCATCTCCAAGCCCAGCGCCACGCTGGTGCTGGGGGGCGGGCACTCCATCGGCATCCCTCTGGCGGTCAGCGCACGGCACAGCTTCATCGTGCCCACCGCCACCATGACCGTCCACCCGGTGCGTCATTCGGGGATGATCCTGGGGGTGCCCCAGACCATGCGCTGGTTCGAGCAGATGCAGGAGCGGATCACCGGCTTTGTGGAGCGGCACAGCCAGATGCCGGCGGGCCGCTTCAACGAGTTGATGCTCCACACCGGCGAGCTGGTCATGGATATGGGCACCGTGCTGGACGGGCGCCGCGCCGTGGAAGAAGGGCTGATCGACCAGCTGGGCGGCCTGTCCGAGGCCATGCGCTGGCTCTACCACGAGATCGAGATCCAGAAATAGGAACCGCTGTTTGAGGGCCTCTGTCTGCGACAGGGGCTTTTTGCGTTGTATCTTTGCACTGTGTCTGGGACGCATGGGGCAGTTTGTGAAAGAAAGCGCAAAAAACATTGTCAAGGGTTTGACATTCATCCCGTTTGATGTATACTTATATTACATCATTTGAGAAGAAAGCGTCTCTTTCCGGCCAAGATATCTAAAATTTACAGCGCCACATACAGAGGAGGTCTTGTCATGAATCCATCCGCCAAGGCTTCGGTGCCGGTCATCCGGCGCCTGCCCAAATATTACCGCTACCTGCGCGCCCTCAAGGATGCCGGTGTGAACAGCATCTCCTCCCGGGAGCTTGCCGCGCAGATGGGCACCACCGCCTCCCAGGTCCGCCAGGATTTCAACTGCATCGGCAACGTCAACGGCCGGCAGGGCATCGGCTATTCGGTGGACAAACTGCTGTCCATCCTGGAAGGGCTGCTCTTTGGCGGGGGCGACCACCTGCCCGCCATCCTGCTGGGCTGCGGCCGGCTGGGCACCGCCGTCAGCAGCTTTATCGCCAACAACAACAATGGCTTTACATTGATCGCCGCGTTTGACGTCAACCCCGCCCTGATGGGCCAGACCATCAGCGGCATCCCCATCCGTCCCCTGGACAGCCTGGAGGACTTCTGCAGCCAGCGCCACCCCCAGATGGCGGTGCTGTGCCTCCCCCGCAGCGGGGCCGAGCAGATCAGCGGCCGGCTGGTGGAGCTGGGCATCCGGGGGTTCTGGAACTTTTCCCACTACGATCTGTCGGTGTCCTACCCCGACGCCGTGGTGGAAAACGTCCACCTCGGCGACAGCCTCATGAGTCTGGGCTACCGTCTGCGCAATGATTGAACCAACGAAAGGCATGCTATGGCAAAACTTTATTTCCGATACGGCGCGATGAACAGCGGCAAGAGCACCGCCCTGATGCAGGTTGCGCACAACTACGAAGAACAGGGGATGCGGGTGCTGATCCTGAAACCGCAGGTGGACTCCAAAGGCGGCGGCGAACTGGTCAGCCGGCTGGGGGTGCGGCGGAAAGCCGACCTCCTGATCCGCCCCAGCGACGATGTGTTCCTGGCGGTGGAGGCCGACCGCGCCGCCCACCAGACCCCGCTGGCCTGCGTTTTGTGCGACGAGAGCCAGTTCTTCACCCCCGCTCAGGCCGAGCAGCTGTTCATGGTCACGGTGGACCTGGGCATCCCGGTGATCTGCTACGGGCTGCGCAGCGACTTTTCCCTCCGGGGGTTCCCCGGGTCCACCCGCCTGATGGAGCTGGCCCACACCATTGAGGAAATGAAGACCATCTGCTCCTGCGGGCGCAAAGCCATCTGCAACGCCCGCAAGGTGGGGGGCCGGTTCGTTTTCGAGGGCGAACAGGTGGCCATCGACATGGAGAACGACGTCCAGTACGTCAGCATGTGCCCCCAGTGTTACTTCCGGGAGCGGCGGGCCTTTTATGCCGCCCGCGGCGAAAAATAACTTTCCATCGCCGGGGCCGCTCTGCACAGCGCGTCCCATCCCGTGCAAATGTTGCCCACACAGGCCCTGTGCGCCGCGGCTGTCCGCCGCGGCGTTTTCGCGCTGGTTTTAAGCGGCGGACGGCCGGCGCGCTTTTCGGGCAGTCCATAGAAAGGGCCGGGCAAAATCGTTAATATATCAGCAATTTAAAAACGAATCCCGTCACTTTTCCCTAAAATCTGTGCAAATCGCTGTTGTGTACAAGTTGCACAACTTTTTGTTTCAAGTTTGGATATTTCGGCAAAGGCTCCGAAAGGCCTGGTTTCAGTACAGCAAGATATGCGCGTTTTTGCCTTTCAAACCACAATTTGCGTCTTTCTTTTCGCGCAGTTTTTTGTTATCATAGTTGTATACAAAGGGGGTCTGCGATAGCCCCCTGAGAGTTTTGTGTTTTATAATTAGGAGGAGAAAAAAATGAGCAACGCAATTTCCCGTCGTGACTTCCTGAAGGTCACCGGTGCTGTAGGCGCAGCCGGCCTGTTGGCTGCCTGCGGCGGCGGCAGCAGCTCTTCTACTGCAGCTGCCAATTCTGCTCCCGCTTCTGTTGCCGCTCCCACGGGCGACGCCGTCGAGCTGAGCATCAGCTGGTGGGGCGGCGAGTCCCGCCACGAGGCCTACCAGAAAGCCATCGCCGCTTTCAGCGAGGCCAACTCCAACGTCACCGTCAACCCCACCTTCGCCGCATGGTCCGGCTGGGAGGACACCATGTCCACCAAGTTCGCCGGCGGCGTGGCCGAGGATGTCTGCCAGGTCAACTGGAACTGGCTGTACAACTACTCCGGCAACGGCCAGACCTTCATCGACCTGAACAGCGTGTCCGATTACATCGACCTGTCCCAGTGGGATGAGACCGTCCTGAACACCTGCGTGGTCGCCGATATGCTGCAGGCCATCCCCGTTTCGATGACCGGCCGTATCTTCTACTGGAACATGACCACCTTCAACAAGGCCGGCATCACCGAAGTGCCCAAGACCCTGGACGACCTGATGGCCGCCGGCGCCGCTTTCCAGAGCCAGCTGGGCGATGACTACTATCCCCTGCACCTGGGCGGCTACGACCGCATGATCATGATGGTCTTCTATCTGGAGTCCATCTACGGCAAGGACTGGGCTGACCCCGCCACCTCCACTCTGAACTACACCGCCGACGAGATCGCCGAGGGCCTGGACTTCATCAAGAGCCTGGTGGACAACCACGTCGTCATGCCTCTGCCCACCTACTACGGCAACAACGGTTCTACCGCCGCTCACCAGTCCAACGAGTGGATCACCGGCAAGATCGCCGGCATCCTGGAGTGGGATTCTTCCGCTTCCAAGTATCAGGACGCTCTGGACGACGAGAACAAGGCTGGCTTCACCGTCGGCGAGGAGATCAAGTTCGGCGATTACAACGGCGGCTTCACCAAGGTTTCCATGGGCCTGGCCATCACCCAGACCTGCCAGCATCCCGCCGAGGCTGCCATGCTGGTCAACTACCTGCTGAACGACGAGGAAGGCGCTGCCATCATGGGTTCCGAGTGCGGCATCCCCGCTTCCAAGGCTGGCCTGGCCGCCGCTGAGGCTGCCGGCGCTGTGGACGAGCTGGTCAACGAGGCCAACAGCAAGGTCATGGCCTTCTGCGCCTTCCAGCTGGACCCCCTGTTCGAGCACAACAACCTGAAGGCTGACGGCACTGGCATTTACCAGGAAGTCTTTGATACCATTGATTACGACGGCGTGTCCGGCGCCGAGGTCGTTGACGTTCTGCTGGACGGCATGGAGAGCGTCGGCTACACCATCAACGCATAATTCGTTTTTGTAAGGCTCCTTTTGCAAAAAGGCAGCCGTGCGGACAATGCGCCAGCGGGAGGGGCGCCTGCATCCTTACAAGATTCGGGTGCCCCTCCTTTTCCGGCGCAGCTTTGGGCTTTTTGCCCGATAGTTTTGCGCTTTCGCCAGGTGTTTTGCGGCACGATGCTGCTATTTTGAAGAAAAAACACACCTAAAAAGGAGGAATCCCCTGATGAAAGCAAACAATGCGCCTGCGGTCGGGCGCACGCCGTTTCAGAAGTGGTGCGACAAGTACCAGGGCCTTTTCTACCTGATTCCCTGGATCATCGGCTTTGTCGTGTTCAAAGCAGTTCCGTTCGGCCAGTCGCTGTACTACAGCTTCACCGACATGAACTTCTTCAACGGCATCAGTGAATACGGCCTGATGAACTACATCGATGCCTTTACCAGCGACCGTATCACCAAGTCGCTGATCACCACCTTCCAGTATTCGTTCATCACCGTGCCCCTGAAGCTGGTCTTTGCTCTGTTCATTGCGTACATCCTGAACTTCAACATCAAGTTCGTCAATGTGTTCCGCACCGTCTACTACATCCCGTCCATCCTGGGCGGCTCGGTGGCCATCGCCGTGCTGTGGCGCGCGGTCTTCCGTGACGATGGCCTGATCAACACCCTGATCAAGATGCTGACCTTCGGCGCTTTCGACGGCCCGTCCTGGCTGTCTGACCCCGATTACGCCCTGTGGGTCATCTGCCTGCTGCGTGTGTGGCAGTTCGGTTCCGCCATGGTGCTGTTCCTGGCTGCTCTGAAGGGCGTGCCCGCCGACCTGTACGAGGCCGCCACCATCGACGGCGCAGGCAAGTGGCGTCAGTTCTTCTCCATCACCGTTCCCATGATCACCCCCATCATCTTCTACAACCTGGTCACCCAGATCTGCCAGGCGTTCCAGGAATTCAACGGCCCCTACATCATCACCAACGGCGGCCCGCGCAATGCTACCACCCTGATCGCCCTGCTGGTTTACCAGTACGCCTTCAAGCAGAACGAAATGGGCATGGCCTCCGCTCTGGCCTGGATCATGTTCATCATCGTCTGCGTGCTGACGGTCATCGCGTTCACCAGCCAGAAGAAGTGGGTCTACTACTCGGATGAAAGGTAAGGTGAACTAGTATGGGAATGAAAGCTGCGCACCGCATCGCTACCTTTTTTAAGTACTTCGTCCTGATCCTGGTTGGCCTGATCATGATCTATCCCCTGCTGTGGATGGTCAGCGCCACCTTCAAGGACAACAGCGAGATCTTTGCAGGCATCAGCCTGTGGATCAAAAACCCCACCCTGGAGGGTTACCGCAACGCCCTGAACGACTTCGGCGGCTCCATCAACATCATCCAGGCCATGATCAACACCTACAGCTACGTGATCCCCAAGGTGATTCTGACGGTGGTCTCGGCCTGCATCGCCGCCTACGGCTTCGGCCGCTTTGACTTTCCCGGCAAGAAGATCATGTTCAGCGTCATGCTGTCCACCCTGTTCCTGCCCCAGGTCGTTCTGAACGTTCCTCAGTTCCTGCTGTACAACAGCTTCGGCTGGATCAACAGCCCCTTCTACCTGGCCATCTGGGTCCACTGCGCATTCGCTACCGAGACGTACTTCGTCTACCAGCTGATCCAGTTCCTGCGCAATGTCCCCCGTGACCTGGACGAGGCTGCTTCCATCGACGGCTGCAACTCGTTCCAGACCCTGTACAAAGTCATTGTCCCCATGCTGCTGCCCGCGCTGGTTTCCTGCGCGCTGTTCCAGTTCATGTGGAGCTGCAACGACTTCATGGGCCCGCTGCTTTACGTCTCCACCCCCGCCAAGTACCCCATGTCCCTCTTCGTCAAGCTGTCGATGGACGGTGATACCGGCTTCGCGTGGAACCGTATCCTGGCCCTGTCCCTGATCTCCATCCTGCCGCAGCTGATCGTCTTCTTCTGTGCACAGGACCAGTTCGTCGAGGGCATCTCGGCCGGCGCAGTCAAGGGCTGATCCCTTCCCTGTCCGGCGGCGCCCCGGCGTCCCGCTGAAAAAGATCCCCTGTGCTTTATCGGCACAGGGGATTTTTTGCGAGGTTTATTCCTTGCCGCTGCGGCAGGCTTTGCGGTACTGCATGGGGCTGACCCCCACCTGCTCGTGGAACACCCGGCGGAAGTGGGCCGTGGTGGAAAAGCCCGTCTCCTCGGCCACGTCGTTGATGCCGAGGTCGGTGCTTTCCAGCAGGCGGCGCGCCGCCTCGATCCGCCGCACGTTGATAAAGTCCACGATGGACTGCCCCGTCACCCGCCGGAACAGCCGGCTGAGGTAGTAGGGCGACAGATAGAACTGCGCCGCCACGCTGCTGAGGGTCAGCTTCTGGTTGTAGTTGGCGGTCAGGTAGGCGCAGATCTTTTCGATGGTCTCGTTGCGGGGCTGGGACGCGCTGCCGCCCTCGGCGGCGGCCTCCTTGCCCACATAGTGCATCAGCAACGACAGGTACAGCCTGCCGGGGCAGTCCGGCTCCTGCCAGGCCCCGGCTGCCAGTTCCAGCAGGGTGTGCACCCGGTTGGACCACACCGGGTCCCCCAGCAGGACCAGCGGGCCCTTGCTGCCGTCCAGCAGGCGGGCTTTTTGCACCTCGGTCATCATTTCCAGAGGGAAGCGGCAGCCCAGCAGTTCGGCGGGCCAGCCCCCCGCGGGCTCGAAATCGCAGTCCCGCCGGCCCAGCAGCAGCACGCTGCCGGGGCCTGCGCCCACGCCGCCCTCCGGGCCCTGGTTCCAGAACAGCATCCCGCTGCCGCTCAGCACCATGAACAGGCACCCTTCCCCGCTGCCGGCGCTCAGCAGGCGGGCCGGGCCTGTCAGCTGCAGCGCCTCCACCTTCAGTTTGCCGTCCTGGCCGCTCTTTTTGCTCCCCGCGTCGTTCTTCACGACGTTCCCCCCTTTTTCCGTTTTTCTCATCATAACACATTCACACCACGCGAAACAATAGCGAGAGGATGATTTTCTATGAAATTGACCTTGATCCGCGCCATGACCCGCAGCGCCGTCTTTGAGCTGGAGAACGGCCTGTGCTTCCGCCCGGCCGAGCCCTTTGCCGTCTTTCTGGACGGCCAGGAAGTCTACGCCGCCTGCAACACCAACGTCTTTTCGGTCTATTCGCTGCTGCCGGGCCGCACCTATACCCTGACCGTCCGGGCCGGCGGCGAGGAGCTGACCCTGGACTTTGTCACCCGGACCGAGACCTTCTTTGTGGATGCGTCCCGCTACGGGCTGGTGGGGGACGGCGTCACCGACAACACCGCAAAGCTCCAGGCGGCCCTGTCCACCTGCCCGCCGGGCGGCACCGTCTACCTGCCCGCCGGCCTCTACCGCTCGGCCAGCCTGTTTTTGAAGAGCCACACCACCCTCTACCTGGAAAAGGGCGCGGTGATCCTGGGCGACAACGACCGCACCCACTACCCCATCCTGCCCGGCGTCCTGCCCAGTGAGAACGAGGTGGACGAATACTACCTCACCGGCTGGGAGGGCAACCCCCTGGACAGCCTGGCCAGCCTCATCAACGTCACCCAGGCCGAGGACGTGACCATCACCGGCGAGGGCGAGATCGACGCCGACGCCCAGCACGGCGACTGGTGGCAGGACGTCAAGAAAAAGAAGATCGCCTGGCGGCCCCGCACCGTCTCCATCACCGACAGCCGCTATGTGGTGCTGCACGGCGTGACGGTCAAGAACAGCTATTCCTGGACCATCCACCCCATGTTCTCCACCGGGCTGGACCTGCTGGACTTCAAGATCCGCAACCCCTACGACGCCCCCAACACCGACGGCATCGACCCCGAGAGCTGTGTCAACACCCGGATCATCGGCGCGGACATCCATGTGGGCGACGACTGCATCGCCATGAAGGCCAGCAAGGTCTTTTTGGGCATGAAGCTGAAAAAGAGCTGTAAAAACACCGTCATCCGCAACTGCCTGCTGGACAAGGGCCACGGCGGCATCGTCATCGGCAGCGAGATGTCGGGCGGCGTCAAGGACATGGTGGTCACCCAGTGCCTGATGGATCACACCGACCGGGGCCTGCGGGTCAAGACCCGCCGCGGCCGGGGCAAGACCGCCGTCATCGACGGGCTGGTGTTCCACAACGTGGAGATGAACGGCGTGAAAGCCCCCTTCGTCATCAATATGTTCTATTTCTGCGACCCCGACGGCCACAGCGACTATGTCCAGTGCCGCCAGGCCATGCCGGTGGACGACTACACCCCCCGGCTGGGCAGCCTGACCATGGAGGACATCCGGGCCACCGGCGCCCAGTTCGCCGGCTGCTACTTCGACGGCCTGCCCGAAATGCCCATCGGCGAAGTGGTCATGAAGAACGTGCACATCACCTTTGACCCCGAGGCCCAGGCCGGCCAGGCCGCCATGGCCGACGGCCGCCCCCTGGTCAAAAAGCTGGCCATCTACGCCGAGAACGTCAAGAAGATCGAGCTGCACAACGTCCAGATCGAGGGATACGAGGGCGAGCGGCTCCAGTTTGCCAATGTCGGCAGCTTTGAGGAGGATTAAACACCATGACACACCAGGAAATTCTGACCATGCTGGGCGAGTATGTGGATTACCTGATCGCCCATTCCAGCGCCGAGGCCCCCATGTGGAACATCGAGAAGGTGCGCAGCGGCCAGCCCAACAAGTGGAACTACATCGACGGCTGCATGATCACCGCCTGCCTGAGCTTGTACCACACCACCGGCGACAAAAAGTACCTCGACTTTTCCAAAGACTTCATCGACTGGTTCGTCCAGCCCGACGGCAGCATCAAGACCTATGACCCCGAGGAATACAACCTCGACAACGTCAACCAGGGCAAGAACCTGTTCATCCTCTACGACATCTTCGGGGACGAGAAGTACCGCAAGGCCATCGACGTCATCGACAGCCAGCTGAAAGGCCAGCCCCGCACCAAGGAGGGCAACTTCTGGCACAAGAAGATCTACCCCTGGCAGGTCTGGCTGGACGGCGCCTACATGGCCCAGCCCTTCTATATGGAGTACGAGACCCGCTTCAACAAGATGAGCGGCTGCATCGACAGCTACCGCCAGTTCATGAACATCCAAAAGCATATGCGGGACGAAAAGACCGGCCTTTACTACCACGGCTACGACGAGAGCCGCCAGATGTACTGGGCCGACCCCGTCACCGGCTGCAGCCCCAACTTCTGGCTGCGGGCCATGGGCTGGTTCATGGTGGCCATGGTAGACGTGCTGGAACGGATGGACGAGCAGCTGTACAACGAGTACCGCGGCATCCAGGCCATGCTCAAGCAGACCATCGAGGACATCCACAAGTACCAGGACGAGGAGACCGGTATGTTCTGGCAGGTGATCGACCACGGCGGCGAGGAGGGCAACTACCTCGAGACCAGCGGCACCGCCCTATTTGCCTACGCGGTGCTCAAGGGCGTGCGTCTGGGCCTGCTGCCCAAGCGGATGCGTGCCTGGGCCGAGAAAGCCTTCTACGGCGTCTGCGACAAGTACCTGTCCAAGAACCCGGACGGCAGCCTGCAGCTGGACGGCATCTGCCTGGTGGCGGGCCTGGGCGGCCCCCAGCACCGGGACGGCAGCCTGGCCTACTACTACAGCGAGCCGGTGGTCTGCAACGACGCCAAGGGCGTCGGGCCCCTGGTGCTGGCCTACACTGAAATGATCGCAAAGTAACCTTCGCACAAAAAGCCCCTGCTGTTCGTGAATGGACAGCAGGGGCTTGTCATTTGCAGGCAGATATGCTATTGTATAGTTGGATACTGTCGATTTGGCGGCAGCGGTGCGTTCCCCTCTCTTTCTACTTCGTGTTGTTTGCAGGGGGCGCTTCTTTGCCCCCTGTCTCTTATTTTGGTAAGAAAGGGGGGCTTGTCATGGTCACACTTTCCGAGCTTATCCAGGTTGGAATCCTGGTCGTCGGCGTGATTGAATTGGTCCTCCATCTCATTGAGCTGGACAGGCACCATCGGCAATAAAAAAGAAGTAACCGCTTTATGCTCCCCAGCTGACGGTTACTTCTTGTAACTAGAGGGGGAACCACCGTTCAAATCGGCAGTACCCTTCTTCTATGTTTATTATATCCTATATCCTGCGGATTGTCAATCAAAAGCCCCTGCCTCTTTCCTGAGATCATGGAAAAGACAGGGGCTTTTGCTCTATCTCGATTTTTGTTTTGCAGGTTTGGGCAGGCGCGTTTCAGTACATACGGAACTGGATGACCGGCTCGACGGCCACCACCGCGGCGGCGGGGGCCTCCGGCGCTTCGGGGCTTTCCGGGGCGCTGGGCGCTTCCGGGGCGGCGCTTTCTTCCGCATCGGTCCCGTCCAGCCCGCTGTAGGCCGAGCCGCTGTGGCTCGAATCTTCATCCAGCCAAACGTAGGTCTGTTCTGTCATTTGTTCAGTAGTCCAGTTCATCTGGACCTGATTTCGCAGGCTGATGCTCATTCGGACTGTTTCTTTTGCGTCCTCCCACTCGAACTCAATTTGTTCGGGCATCGGCCCCCATTCGGCCGCCACTTGTTTCACAGCGTCGCGCAGCACGGCACAGTCATTCGCAAAGTCGGCTGTCCGGTCATAAGGCCCATATAGTTCAATCGACAGCGACAAGAATACGCCGGGCTGGTTCAGCTCCGCAAGGGTCTCCGGTTGCACGCCATATCCTGTATCCATATATGTGTGCACTGTAAACAGTCGGATACCCGTATCTTCCAGCGCATCAAAAAGAGCTTGTTCATATTCATCTTTGAGCGTTTCGGTCTGGATGCGTCGTTCCGGGTCGACCTGCTCCCAGAACAGGGGCAGCAAGGTCAGGCAGAAGGCTCCGCCCATCAGCACCAGGCAGCCGAACACGGCCAGGAAATCGTCTTTCCAGCGGCCGGGGTGGGAGGCGCACCACAGCACTTCCACGCCCAGGGCCACTAGCGCCAGGGGCGCGCCCACCTTGGCCACCAGCAGCCAGTCAAAGCCGGGCACAAAGTAGTACAGCAGGAAGCACGCGCCCACCGCCATCAGGCACAGGCCCAGGGTGATGCTGCCCACCCGGCGGACCGGCTGCTTTTCCTCTTTGGGCGGCCGGCCGGCGGGGGTTTTAGGGGGCGTCTGCGGGTTGGGCTGAGGGTTCGGGACAGAGGCGGCCCCGGCGGTTTTTTCATTGTGCATCTCCGTCATGGTTTTCGTCCTCCTTTTCGCTGTAGCCGCTGAACGCGTCCAGCTGGCCGGGCAGCTGCTCAAAGGGCTCGAAGGGGTCGCCGGCGGGGTCCTGCTTTTTCTGCTGGGGACCGCGCACCAGCCACGCGCCCAGGGCGATCAGGGCCAGGCAGATCAGAACGGTGGGCACCTCGTCCATGATGTTGTAGATCACCCGGATGATCCAGTTGTTTTCACTGTTCCAGTACAGCTCGCGCAGAAAGCCCATGATGAGCTCGTCGTAGAGGGTGTACAGGCCCACCGCCACCAGCACCCAGCCGAACAGTTTGTGGCGGGTCTTGAGCAGGCGTTCCAGGCTGACGTCGTGCCCCAGGTGGAACAGATAGTCGTCCTCGGGGGCGGCGCCGGCCAAAAGCTGGCTGCGCAGGTTGAAGGTGTCGAAAAAGCTGTACATCCACACGACGCAGCAGACTGCAAAGGCGAAGCCCACCAGCGGGTAAAACAGCGAGCCCAGCGCAATGGCCGCCGCGCAGATCATCACCAGGGACAGCCCCCGCTTCATATACCCCTGGTACATTTCCCCTGCGCCCGGGATAAAGGCAAAGCAGAATGTAAGGATACCGTTCTTTTTCATGGTAGCACTCTCCCATCAGTTGGTCGTACCGGCGTTGCCGGTCTTTGCGGCAAAGCCGCTCAAAAAGCCGCCGACGGCCTGCTGGACCCTTTCGGCCATCCCGGTCTTGTCGCCGGGACGGGGCGGCGTTACATAATTCGATTCGGGCACCGTGTCCGAGGCCGGCGGCGCGATCTGTTCCGGCACATACGCTTCCAGCGCGGAAGCGTTCCGGTCCAGAATCAGCTCCAGGCTGCCGCTGCGCCAGATGGTCAGCGCCAGCACGGCCGCCACCGCCGCCACCGCCGCGCGGCCATAGAAATTGGCCATCAGGTGCACCCAGAGGGCGCGGCCCAGGGGGCGGCTGAGGTCCCGGGGCAGCGTTTCCAGCTTGTCGCCGGTGAGCAGGGCCGTGTAGCGGTCCAGACATTTGGTGCAGTAGCTCAGGTGTTCGGCTGCTTCCAGCCGGCCCAGTTCATCCAGCTGCCCGTCGATCAGGGCCTGCAGCCCTTCATTGGTCAGGCAGCCATCCTCTCTAAACAGTTCCATCCCCAGTCCTCCTTTCCTGTTCGCGTTCCTGTTCGATCTCGGCCCGCAGCATCTTTTTGGCCCGCCACAGCTGGGCGTTCAGGGTCTTTTCGGGGCGGCGGCAGAGGCGCGCGGCCTCCGCCGGGGTGTACCCTTCCAGCAGGCAGAGCCGGCAGGGGGTCTTGTAGGGCTCCCGCAGGCTTAAAATCTTCTGCCGCAGGGCCTCCTGCCCCAGGTCGGCCAGGGCCCGGGCCTCGGGCCCCTGGTCGGGCGGCGCGCCGGCCAGGGCCAGCACCTCGTCGCCGGGGGTGCTCATCTTGCGGGCCCACCCGCTGCGCAGGTGGTCTTTTGCCTTGTTGGCTGCAATGCGGGCCAGCCACTGCTTTTCGCAGCCGACCGGGCACCGGTCCGCCGCCCGCCAGGCCGCCAGGAAGGCTTCCTGCGCCAGGTCCTGGGCGGTGTCGGCGTCCTGCACCAGCTGGTAGCAGACCGTATAGACAAGCCCCTGGTACTCCCGCACCATGGATGTAAACTCCTGTGTCGTCATACCACTCCGCCTGCACCCCCTTTCCTTTCCCTGTTGTGAACGGCCCGTTCTGTCTATTAATACGAAGCAGGGGCCGGGTTTTCCGCAAGATTTTGAAAAATTTTTTTGCGCCGAAAAAACGCCCTGAGAATGTACCTCAGAGCGTTGTTTTATGTATTTTTATTCCTGATAGGGCAGGGCGGGGCCCATCTGCGCGGTGGAGAGTACCTTGACCCCCTCCCGCTCGCAGACGGCGCGGATGGCCTCGGTCAGGCCGGCGCGGCCCAGCTTGTCCTGAATGCAGAGGATCAGCTGGCCGTGGAGGCTGGCCACCTCGTACCCCACCGAAGCGCCGTCGGGCGGCACCCAGACCTCAAAGTCCCGGATGTAGTCCAGCAGGGCGGCCGGGTAGCGGCGGTCGGGGTCCAGCGGGTCGCCCAGATAGCTGATCCAGAAGTCCGCCGGGAAGTTGCCCATGGCCTCCCCCATGCTGAACACACGCCGCTTGATCTTGAGGGGGGCTTTCAGGGCGTCCACCCGGACCACCCAGTTCATCATCTTGGCCATCTGGCCCAGCTGGGTGGAAGGCACCAGGCTGGCCTTCAAATCGGCGTCGATGGCCGGGACGATGTCCGCCAGGCGGACCTTTGGCCCGGCGTCCACCCCGTAGCGGAAGGAGGCGACGCAGTTGTAAAAGGCGTCGGGCACCTTGAGGGTACGGCGGGTGTCGGTGGAATAGCAGTACTCCACCCGCTCGCGGCCCACCAGCGGCTGCATGGCCAGGCTGAGCAGCCCCAGCAGGGCGCTGACCGGCTTGACCCCGCAGGCCAGGGCCGCGTCCACCAGGCTCTGTTTGTCCAGACGGACCATCGAGCGGCAGAGCTGCCCGGCCTCGGGCTGGACCGGCTCGATCTCAGGCAGGCGCTCCTGCCCGGCGGTGGGGTCCAGGGCCACCAGCGCGTCCATGTCGTAAGCCGGAGCCGACGGCAGAGGCGGGCAGTCGAAGCCGGCGCCGTAGCGGCGGTTGCAGTATTCCATCAGGATGCGGGTCAAAAAGCGGGAGACCCCGTGCCCGTCCGCCAAAAAGTGGAACCAGTCGAAATAGACGGTGTCCCCCTCGCAGGAGACATTGAACAGATACCCCCCTGTCTCCTCGGGCATGGCCTTGAGCTGGCTGCCCAGGCTGACGGTGAAGGGCTGGTCGTTCTCCACGAGGTATACATCCCGTTTTTCCCGCACCAGTTTCATCTTAAAGTAATCGGCGGCGTCCAGAGCGGCGTCCACCGCCTGCTGCAGCAGGGCGGGGTCCACCGGGTCTTTCAGGGCATACTGGTACCGGCAGTAGATATTTTTCTCCCGGTAAAAGTACATGGCACCCTGCGGGAGAAATTCGCTGTAGCGGGTCAGTGTCTCGGTCATAGATCAGCCCACCCGCGCGCTCAGGTAGTCGGCCAGGTCGCTGATGGTGACAAAGCTGCGCAGCTCCTTTTCGGGGATGCGGATGCCAAAGGTCTCCTCCAGGTCGGCCACGATGGTCAAAATCTCCATCGAGGAGAGGTCCAGATCGTCCATCAGGACGCTGTCTTCCGTCACTTCGTCGGGGCTGATCTCCGCGACATCCTCCAGGATGCCCACGATCTGTGCAATGATCTCGGTACGGCTCATAGTAAATGCTTCCTTTCGGTAATATTCGATGTTTTCTATACAAGGCGGCCCTTATAGTATCCCAAGGGGCCGCGCCCATATGCGTTATTTGCGCAGCAGCTTGCCCGCAGCGTTGCGGGGCAGCGGCCCTTCCGACAGGTGGACCGCCGCGATCCGCTTGTACAGGGGCAGGGTGCGGTTCAGCCGGGTGATGTGGTCCCGGACCGCCTCCTCGTCCGCCGGCTCGCAGCAAATGCACGCGCCGATCTTGTCCCGCCGGTCCCGCAGGATGTCCCGGTGCAGCATCTCGGCGATGGCCGGCACCACCGCCATGGACTCGCTGGGCATATCGGCCAGGTCGCGGTAAAAGCTGCGGGCGTCGGCCAGGTTGGTGGCGGTGCCGTACAGCGGCCAGTGGAGCAGGTTGGCGTAAGCCGCGATGTGGAACAGCGGCAGGGTGGAAAAGTGGTTCAGCTGGAACTTCTCGTCCGGGATGCCCATCGCCCTGGCCCGCTCCACCATGGGCGGCCAGCTGCAGATGCTGTCCCGCCCGGTGACCATGATGGACCACTGGTTCAGCATCACGCCCTTGCTGCGGCCGGTGGTGCCCGAGGTGAACATGATCATGGAAAGGGCCCTGGGGTCGGCGGCCTCGTGCAGCTGTGCCGGCGCGCAGCCCTCATAGCCGTCGATGGGCAGCAGTTTGCCGCCGTAAGCGGCCAGCAGCTGGTCCCGCCAGGGGTAGTCTCCGCCGTCCCAGAGGATGGCGTCGGGTTCCACCAGGCCCAGCTCATAGGAAAGCTCCTCCCAGCTCTTGCTGGGGTTGAGGGGGATCTGGACCGTCTCGGCGGCCAGCAAAGCCAGGATGGCCACAGCGTAAGGGTAGCTGTTGCGGCCCAGCAGGCAGACCCGGCGGCCGGCCGCGCCGTGCAGCGCAGCTTCCAGCCAGCCGGCGCAGCGGCGGATGTCCTTTGCATACGCCCCAAAGGTGACAGTGACGATCCTGCCGTCCCCGCCGCGGTAGCGCAGGCCCGGTTTGTCCGCATAGACCTGCTCCATATTTTCGGTGATGAGCTGGTAGACGGTGTCCACCATGTGCGGCTCGTAACCCATAGCGATTCCTCCCCAGAGACGCGCCGGCTGCTCAGCGCAGCAGCTTGCCCGCAGCGTTGCGGGGCAGCGGCCCTTCCGACAGGTGGACCGCCGCGATCCGCTTGTACAGGGGCAGGGTGCGGTTCAGCTCGGTGACATACGCCTGCACCGCCGCCTGCTTTTCCTCCGCGCTGCCGCCCTCGCCGCACCAGACCAGCGCGCCGATCTTGTCGTTCTCCTCCCGGACCAGGCTCTCGGTGACTTCCGGGCACTGGTTCAGCTTGGCTTCCAGCTCCTCGGGGCTGACGTTCTCGCCGCTGCCCAGGATGATGACGTTCTTTTTGCGGCCGGTGAGGAAGATGTACCCCCGTTCGTCGATGCGGGCCAGGTCGCCGGTGTGGAGCCAGCCCTCGGCGTCCAGCACCTCGGCGGTCCCCTCGGGGTCCTTGTAATAGCCCATCATCACCGAGTCGCCCCGGATGCACAGCTCGCCGTTGTCCAATTTATATTCCCGCTTGGGGTCCCGCAGGCCTACCGAGTGGATATCGGCCAGGTCCTGGGAGTTGTTCCAGGCGCCGTCGCCCACCGTTTCGGTCAGGCCGTACATCTGGCAGATGAAAAAGCCCGCCTTGATCAGATCGGACATGGTCTCGGCGTCCATCGAGGCCGCGCCGCAGGTCAGCGCTTTCAGGCTGCCCAGGCGGTCCCGCCGGCCGCGCACCACATCCCGGTGGATGGTCTGCAGCAGCACCGGCACCACCGCCATGACCTCGCTGTCCATAGCGGCCAGGTCGCGGTAGAAATATTTCAGGTCGTTGCACAGGTTGATGGTGTTGCCCATGATGGCCCAGGAGATGGAGCTGGTCAGGGCCGCCACATGGAACATGGGCAGCACCGAGAAGGAGCGGAACTTGCTGGTGTCCCAGCCGGTCTGCTTCTTGATGTCCTCAAAGGGCAGGCAGTAGAAGTCCATGGGGGCGAACAGATTGCGGTGGCTGATCATGACCCCCTTGCTGCGGCCGGTGGTGCCCGACGTGAACAGGATCACCGACAGCGCGTCCCGGTCGGCGCACTCGGCGCAGGCATCGCTCCACTGGGAGGTCTTGTACCCGTCCACCGGCAGCAGCTTGTCCCCGTAGGCGGCGGTCAGGGCCGGCTCGCGTGCGGCGAACTCGCCGTCGTGCAGGATGTAGACCGGCTCCACCAGGTCCAGCTCATACTGGATCTCGTCCCAGTTCTTCTGCAGGTTGAGGGGCACCAGCACCGCGCCGGTCAAAAGGACCGAGAACATATTGATCAGAAAATCGTAGCTGTTGCGGGCCAGCAGGCAGACCTTCTTGCCCCGGATGTCCGGGTCGCGGTGGAGCAGCAGCCCCGCGGCGCGGCGGATGTCCTGGGCGTACTGCCCGTACCGGATGCTGACCACGCCCTGCCGGGCCTCGTCATAATACTGGATGGCGGTCTTGTCGGCGTAGTTTGCCTCCATGTTGTTGACCAGCTGATAGACTGTAGAGATCATCGTTCATCCTCCCATCTTGCGGCGCATGATACGCCCCGGTTTTATCGTATTCATTATATAGGAACACAAATGCCTTTGCAACCAAAAACAGCGCCGCCGGACCGCGGCGCAGCAACCTGTATTACAGGTGTTATCAACAGGATACCACGCACCCGCCCGGCTGTCAATGCCCGGGGCGGGATTTTTGCGGCGCACACTCCCCCCTGTTTTTGCATACGATGCACCAGCACAGCAAAACAGGGCCCCATCCGCCCGGAACGGCGCCCGTTTTGATGCAAATGTTCCCAAATGCTTGGACAGGACGGGATTTATGCTAAACTAAATTCCGTCAGGTCCGCCGGCCGGCGCAAAATGCCGATTCAAATTGACAGCCGGGTGAAAAAGCATTATACTAGATTTGAACAAATCTTTGTGCAAACCAAAGGCACGATGTGTATAACCTGCCAATCCTTCCTTTTTCGCCGGGCCTGCTGGAAGGAATTTTTGATTTCTGCGAGGAGGACCCTTCGATGAAAGGAACCAAAGCGCGCACGGTCAACACTCTTGGGATGTTCGACCTGTTCAAGGGCATAGGCATGGCCACCGTCATCTTTGTGCATACGGCCGAATCCTATTCCATCGATCTGGGCGGCGGTCTGTCCGTCACAAGTTTTCTTCTGTTCATCTACCGGGAGGCGCTGATGTCCGCCTTCTACATAGCCAGCGGGTACGGTTTCCGCAAGCGGTCGGTGGGCAAATGCGTCCAGCAGCAGCTGCGGGGCATCCTGCCGCCCTTCCTGTACACGGCGCTGGCTACGGCGGGGCTGCATCTGTTTTTGCACCACCACTTCTTCGGCTCGTGGGAGGTGGCCGTCGCCGAAAGCGAGAAGGTCCTGGCGGGCTTTCTGCTGGGGCTGCCCCACACCTCCGATTATTTCGGGATGAACATCTTCTCCTGCGGGCCCATGTGGTACCTGCTGACCATGGCCGTAGGCTGGATCATCCTGGACATCCTGTTCAACGCCTTTCCCGAGCGGTACATACCCTGCGCGGTGGCCGTCACGGCCATCCTGGGCTGGGGCACCTGCCTTGTGTGGGAGCTGCCCTTCTGCCTGTCCCAGGGCATGACGGTGGTGCCCTACCTCTATCTGGGCCACATCATGAAAAAGCGCCGCTGGCTGGAGCAGCCCCGGCTGCCTTGGCTGTTCCCGGCGGCGGCGGTCTGCATGGCGGTGTCGGCGATGGGGTCCATCCTGTCCGGCGCCACCGACAACATGTCCATGGGCGAGTGGACCCTGGGCCCCGTGGGCATCTTCGTCAACGGCGTCATCGGCCTGTGGATCATCACCCTCTTTGTCCGGCTGGGCAGCCGCTGTGAAAACGCCCTGACCCACTTCCTGGACGGGGTGGGCCGCCGGTCCCTCAATATCTTCTGCCTGCATACAGTGGAACTGATTGCGGTGCCCTGGTATCTGTTTGCGGCCCAGTTTGCGGCAAACCCCATTGTGGGGCTGCTGGCCCAGTATCTGCTGCGGTGCACGCTCATCGCGGCCGGGTGCCTGCTGCTGGAACTGCGCAAGCGGGTCGCCTCGCCCCGCACCCGGAAAGCCCGGCTGGCGCGCCGGCAGGAGCGGGTGCAGCGGTACGTCGCCCGCCACTGAAAACACATCCATCTTCTTCTGCGGCAGGGTCCGCCCCGCCGCAGAAATTTTTGTTCCTCTGCGGCTTCCAGAATCTTCCAAAAGACCCGGTTCTCAATTTCTGACGGCAAAACGGATTCCCGGGCCCCGCGCCCGGGCAGACTAAGGATATGAGGTGAAGAATCATGCCCCCTGCAACCCAACAGACTCCCGCCCAGCGGATCGCCGAGCTGGAACAGCAGCTCGCCCTTTCCGACCAGGGCGTGTCCAAACTGGCCCAGCGCTGTCTTGCGCTGGAACAGCAGCTCGCTGCTCTGGAAAAGCACGAGACCTACGACAACATGACCCTGTTCCGCCTGACCCTTTACCTGGACTGCGGCCTGGGCTTTTCCGAGCAGGACACCCTGGCCGCGCCGGTGTCGGCCTACTCGGCCAACACCCACAGCGTCTCGGCCGTCTTTGAGCTGCCCCGGGAGGTCAAGGCTATCCGCATCGACCCCGGCGAGCTGCCCTGCTATGTGGCCGGGCTGGCCCTGTCGGACGAGCGGCTGGAAGCCGTCCCCAACGCCGCCCTTCCTCTGGATGGGGACAAGACCCTGTTTTTGAACTTCGACCCCCAGTTCTATGTAGCCTGCCCCGACCGTCTGCCGGCCGGGACCAAGCTGGCGGTCTCCTACACCTACTATCCCCTTCAGACGGGGACGGACGACACCGTCTTTTACGCCATGCGCCGGGGCATCGAGCTGGCCCAGGCGCGGGCCGCCGCCGCGTCGGCTGCCGCCGATGAACAGCGGGCCCTGGCCCAGAACTACGGCGAACAGCTGGCCGGGCAGGAGCGCCGCGCCCTCCATCTGGAGGAGCAGCTGGAAGCCGCCATCACCGAAAAGGAGCACTTCCGCATCAGCTACGAGGCGGTGCTGTCCAGCGCCTGCTGGAAGCTGACCGCCCCCATCCGCGCGCTGTTTGGGCGGAACAAGTAAGCCGAGGTAAGTCATGTATTCCACGTACAGTCAATTCCAGCAGTTCCAGCTGTCCACCCAGCCCTACCAGGACACCCAGCGCACCTGGCTGGCGGTCTATGCGCCGGGACGCTGCGTCAGCCTGGCCGCCAGCCTGGAGCTGCAGCTCCACCGCAAATTCCAGCTGGTCCGCACCCTCGACGCCCTGCCCGCCGGGGTCGATGGGGTGGTGGTGGCCGCCGAGGATGCCGAGTGCCTCAGCACCACCCTCTCCTATTTTGCGGCCGCCCTGCAGAGCGGGGCCGACTGCGCCTTCTGCGACGCCGTGTTCGGCTTTGAGGGCGATACGGTGGTCTACCGGGCCGCCGGCCGCCCCGAGGGCTGCAAGTGCGCCGTCCTCTCCCGGCCCTTGTTAGAGCGCTGCCGCGCCCAGGCTGCGGACCCCGGCAGCCCCTCCGCCCTGCTGGAACTGGCCTTCCAGCTGGCCGGCCAGCCGGTGCACATCCCCCAGGCGCTGCTGCGCTACCGCCGCCAGCCCGGCGCGGAGGACCTGTTCTCCCAAAACGGCAAGCGCGCCCTCCTGCTCAGCCATGTGCTGGACATGACCGGCGCGCCCATCGTGCTGGTCAGCGCGGTGCCGGTGCTGCGCCAAATGGGCTACGAAGTGGCCGTGATGGGCCCGGGGGACGGCGGTTCCCTGCCCCTCTTTGTGGAGGCCGGCGCCACCGCCATCACCCACCCCGACTGCGTCAGCTCCTCCCTTCTGTGGGGGCTGGCCACCGCCGCCGACCTGGTGGTCGCCAACACCATCGTGGAAGTAAAAGCCATCCGCGCCCTGAACGGCGGGCCGGTGCCGGTGCTGTGGTGGCTCCACGACGCCTTTGTGGGGTACGGGTACCTGTCCCACCTGATCCCCAAAGAGCTGGAGCGCAACATCCGCGTCTGCGCGGTGGGCAGCCACGCCACCGCCGCCATGCACGCCCACCGCCCCGGCTTTGCCATCGGGCAGCTGATCTACGGCCTGCCCGACTACGCGCAGGACCGTTTTGCCCCCTACGACATCAGCTACGCCGGCGGGCGGCCCCTCTTTGTCAGCGTGGGGGCTTTTGAGTCCCGCAAGGGCCAGGACATCCTGGTGGACGCCATCCGGCTTTTGCCCGACGAGATGCGCAACCAGGCCGCCTTCCTCTTTGTGGGCAAGGGGGCGGACAAGCGCCTGCTGGCCCAGGTGCAGGAGCTGGCCGCCGAATACCCTCAAAACGTCTTTTACGTCAGCCGGCTGAGCCGGGACGAGATCAAGTCCCTGATGCAGCAGTGCGCCTGCACGGTGTGCAGCTCCCGGGACGACCCCATGCCCACCTTTGTCACCGAGGGGCTGATCTTCGGCAAGCCGGGCATCGTCTCGGAACACACCGGCACCGCCGGCCTCATCACCGAAGGGGTGGACGGCTTTGTCTACCACGGGGACAGCCCCGCCGCCCTGGCCGAGGCCATGACCAAGCTGATCGCCCATCCGGGGCTCGCGGCCCGGATGGCTCCGGCCTGCCGCGCCCTGTACGAGCGGTACTACTCCAAGCAGGCTTTCGCCGACACCCTGCAGGCCCAGGTGGAAGCCCTTTTGCAGCAGAACCAGCCGGACGCAGCGGAGTAACGCCGCAGGGCCTGAACGTGCATTCTAAAACGCATCGCGCAACAAAAAGGCGGGCGCCCGGGTGGTCAAGCCGGGCTGCCCGCTTTTTGTTCTGCCGTTCGGGCGCGCGGCGGCGCAAACCAAAACCGCCCGCGGCCCTCTCAGAAGGTGAGATAAAAGAGAGAATGGAATGGAGGAGTTCTCGTATCGCAAAAGCCCCCTGCCCCTTGCTGCAGGAAAGGCTTTTGTTGTGGTACGTCAGGTTAGATTATACTAACCTTGGCGCACCCATATCATACCATAGCCGTGGGTCTGTGTCAAGCCTTCTTTTGGAAAAATTTTGCGCCTCGCCTTTCCGCACAATCGGCGCGGCGCAGCTTGGGCGCATTTGTGCATTGTAACAACCTTTTTTGTTTGTGACCGGATTACAGGTTTTGCCTCTTGATTTTTCCTATTTTCATGGTATGATATATAAGGCCGGGACGGGTGGAGCACAAACCACCTGCTCCCGCCAGACAGCGCACGCGCTGTCCGAAGGGGCTGTCCGGTGGTCAGTGCCCTTTCTCTTATTCAAGATAGTTAGTTTAATCTAACTTTCAGCTCCGCCCGATTTGATCTCGATACAAGGAGGTAACCAATGAAGGAGTATACCCAGTGGGAAGGCTTTGAGGGCCGCATCTGGAAGGAAGAAGTGAACGTCCGCGACTTCATCCAGAAAAACTACACCCCCTATGAAGGGGACGAGAGCTTCCTGGCCGGCCCCACCGAAGCGACCGACAAGCTCTGGGGCGCTTTACAGAAGCTGCAGAGGGAAGAGCGCGCCAAAGGCGGCGTGCTGGATATGGAGACCAGCGTGGTCAGCGGCCTGACCTCTTACGGCCCCGGCTACATCGACGAAAATCTCAAGGATCTTGAACAGATCGTCGGCCTGCAGACCGACAAGCCCCTCAAGCGGGCCTTTATGCCCTACGGCGGCATCAAGATGGCCGAGCAGGCCTGCACCACCTACGGCTACCAGCCCAGCGCCGAGCTGCACAAGATCTTTACCGAATATACCCGCACCCACAACCAGGCCGTCTTTGACGCCTATACCCCCGAGATGAAGCGGGCCCGCCACAGCCACATCATCACCGGCCTGCCCGACACCTACGGCCGCGGCCGCATCGTGGGCGACTACCGCCGCGTGGCCCTGTACGGCATCGACTACCTGATCGAGGCCAAGCAGAACGACCTGGCCAACTGCGGCGACGGCACCATGACCGACGACGTCATCCGCCTGCGGGAGGAGATCGCCCGCCAGATCAACGCCCTCAAGGGGATGAAGGAGATGGCCGCCATCTACGGCTACGACATCTCCCAGCCGGCCAGCAACGCCAAGGAGGCCGTCCAGTGGCTGTACTTCGGCTATCTGGCCGCCATCAAGACCCAGAACGGCGCCGCCATGAGCGTGGGCCGCATCTCCACCTTCCTGGATATCTACATCCAGCGCGACCTGGACAACGGCACCCTGACCGAGACCCAGGCCCAGGAGCTGATCGACCACCTGGTCATGAAGTTCCGCATGGTCAAGTTTGCCCGCATCCCCAGCTACAACCAGCTGTTCTCGGGCGACCCCGTCTGGGCCACCCTGGAAGTGGCCGGCATCGGCATGGACGGCCGCAGCATGGTCACCAAGACCTGCTACCGCTTCCTCCACACCCTGGAGAACATGGGCCCCGCCCCCGAACCCAACCTGACCGTCCTGTACTCCCCCGCCCTGCCCGAGGCCTTCAAGAAGTACGCCGCCAAAGTCTCGATCGACACCAGCTCGGTGCAGTACGAGAACGACGACGTCATGAAGCCGGTCTGGGGCGACGACTACTCCATCTGCTGCTGCGTGTCCGCCACCCAGACCGGCAAGGAGATGCAGTTCTTCGGCGCCCGCGCCAACCTGGCCAAGTGCCTGCTGTACGCCATCAACGGCGGCGTGGACGAGAAGAACCACGAGCAGGTGGGCCCGAACTACGCCCCCATCACCAGCGAGTACCTGACCTACGACGAGGTGCTGCCCAAGTACGTCCAGATGCTGGACTGGCTGGCCGGCCTCTACGTCAACGTGCTGAACCTGATCCAGTATATGCACGACAAGTACTACTATGAGGAAGCCGAAATGGCCCTCATCGACACCGACGTCCGCCGCACCTTCGCCACCGGCATCGCCGGCTTCTCCCACGTGATCGACTCCCTCAGCGCCATCAAGTACGCCAAGGTCAAGGCCATCCGGGACGAGAGCGGCCTGGCTGTGGACTTTGCCATCGAGGGCGACTTCCCCAAGTACGGCAACGACGACGACCGCGCCGACGACATCGGCGTGTGGCTGCTGCGCACCTTCCTCGAAATGATCAAGAAGCGCCACACCTACCGCAACTCGGAGGCCACCACCTCCATCCTGACCATCACCTCCAACGTGGTGTATGGCAAGTACACCGGCGCGCTGCCCGACGGGCGCAAGGCTTACACTCCCTTCGCCCCCGGCGCGAACCCCAGCTACGGCGCAGAGCAGAACGGTCTGCTCGCCTCCCTCAACTCGGTGGCCAAGCTGCCCTATCACTGGGCGCTGGACGGCATCTCCAACACCCAGACCATCAACCCTGACGCGCTGGGCCACAGCGAGGGCGAGCGGGTCGAGAACCTGGTCCAGGTCATGGACGGCTACTTCGGCCAGGGCGCGCACCATCTGAACGTGAACGTCTTTGGCAAGGAAAAGCTGATCGACGCCATGGAGCACCCCGAGAAGGAGGAGTACGCCAACTTCACCATCCGTGTGTCCGGCTACGCGGTCAAGTTCATCGACCTGACCCGCGAGCAGCAGCTGGACGTCATCAGCCGCACCTGCCATGGCCGCCTGTGATCCCCGCCCGGAGGGGCTGGTCCACTCGCTGGAGAGCTTCGGCTCGGTCGATGGGCCCGGTGTCCGGTTCGTCGTGTTCCTGCAGGGGTGCAACCTGCGCTGCCGCTACTGCCACAACCCCGAGACCTGGGCCTGCGGCTGCGGCCAGCGCTGGACGGCGGACAAGCTGTTCGCCCACGTCTGGCGCTACCACAACTACTGGGGCAAAAAGGGCGGCATCACGGTCAGCGGCGGCGAGCCGCTGCTCCAGCTGCCCTTCCTGACCGAGTTTTTCCGGCTGGCCCATCAGAAAAAGGTGCACACGGCCCTTGACACGGCCGGCGAACCCTTCTGCCCGGACGACCCGGATTACCTGGCCGCCTTCGACCAGCTGATGCAGTACACCAGCCTGGTGATCCTGGACCTGAAAGAGATCGACCCCGAAAAGCACCGCCGACTGACCGGCAAATCGAACGAGAACATCCTCGCCATGGCCCGCCATGTGGCGGAATTGGGCGTTCCCCTTTGGATCCGGCACGTCCTGGTGCCCGGCCTGACCGACGACGAGGACGGCCTGCGCCGGACCGGCGCGTTCATCGCCAGCCTGCCCACCGTCCAGCGGGTGGAGGTGCTGCCCTACCACACCCTGGGCCTGTTCAAGTGGCAGAAGCTGGGCATCCCCTACACCCTGGCGGACGCCGTCCCCCCCACCGACGAACAAGTCCGCCGCGCCGAGGAACTGCTGATGACCGGCCGCTACCCCGGATAATTTTCAACGCAAAAGCCCAGAGTCTGTGTAAAACAGGCTCTGGGCTTTTTTGACGTCTGCGGCTTGTTTTTTCTGGCCGCCTATGGTATTTTATAGGTGGGTGTTGTCGATAAACGGCAAGCGGTGTGTCTTCCCCTGGCTCATACTGGGGCGGAAGGCACTTCTTTGGGCCCTCCGTTCTGCGGAAGGGGGGCTGGCTTATGGTAACATACTCTGACTCCATTCAGTTGGGTCTGCTGATCGTCGCCATCATTGGCCTCGTCCTCAAGATCATTGAGATGGACCGGAACCACAGGCAATAAAAAGAAGTAACCGCCTAAGCTTCCCAGGCACGCGGTTACTTCTTTGACCGAGCCAGGGGAGACTACCGTTTGTCCGGCAGCACCCTTTCTATTGATAGTATAACGCATATTCGCCAATTTGTCAACCGCAATCCGCCCGGTTTTATCTGCCAAGGAGGCCACGCCATGCCCAGCTCCAACGAAAAAGTGTACGCCATGCCCTTTGCCAAAGTCTACCCGCTGTTGGTGAACAAGGCCGTCAAAAAGGGCCGCACCGCCGCTGAGGTGGACCAGGTCACGAGCTGGCTGACCGGGTACACCCCGGAGCAGATCGCCGCGGCCGCCGCCTCGGGCCTCGCCTATGGGGACTTTTTCCGTCAGGCCCCGGCCCTGAACCCTGCCCGCGAGCTGGTCACGGGCGTGGTCTGCGGGGTGCGTGTGGAAAACATCGAGGAACCTCTGATGCGGGACATCCGCCGCCTGGACAAGCTGGTGGACGAGCTGGCCAAAGGCAAACCCATGGAGAAGATCCTCCGCAAGCCGTAAAGGAGGCGCAAGACGATGGACTTCGATACCCTGCACTTTTTCGAGCTGCAAAAACACCCCGACGCCGTGCCCCTCTACGAGGCGCTGGAAACGCGCATCCTCGCCGAGATCCCGGATGTGCGCATCAAGGTGCAGAAAAGCCAGATCACCTTTTACAACAAGCACCTGTTCGCCTGTGTGTCCTATGCCCGGGTGCGGAAAAAAGCCCAGCTGCCGCCCTGCTACATAGTGGTGACGGTGGGCCTGGCCCGCAGGGTGGAAAGCCCCCGCATCGCCGTAGCGACCGAGCCCTACCCCGGCCGCTGGACCCACCACATCGTGGTGTCGGGCCTTGAGGAGATCGACGATGAACTGATGGGCTGGGTGAAAGAAGCCGCAGCTTTTGCGGCCGCCAAATAACGCCAAACAAAAAAGACGTGCTTGCGCAGCACGCCTTTTTGTTTTTGCTTTTTAGCCGAACAGCTTTTTCTTGTTGTGCATATGCACCGACAGGACCAGGCCGACACAGATATACAGCATCAGGACCGAGCTGCCGCCCGCCGAATAGAACGGCAGCGTCACGCCGATGACCGGCAGGAGCCGCAGGTTCATCCCTACGTTGACGGCGATCTGGGCCAGCAGCGCGCCGCCCACGCCCGCGCAGATGAAGCTGCCCAGCAGGTCCTCGCTGCGGGCGCCCACCGCAAAGGTGCGGACGACCAGGGCGAGCAGCACCCCCAGCACCACCATGCAGCCCACAAAGCCCAAGGCGTTGCCCACCCAGCTGAAAATAAAGTCGTTGTGGGCGTTGGGGACGCTGTAGTATTCCCCGCTGAACATCCCGTTGCCGAAGATGCCGCCCGCGCCCAGAGCCACCTCGCCCCGGTCCTGCTGGTAGACGATGTTTTTCCACACGTCCTCGCTGGGGGCCCAGCCGGTGGCGTTCTCGGGGTCGATGACCGCGAGGATGCGGTACCACTGGTAGCTCTTGCCGATGCTGTCGCTCAGGAACATGAAGGCCGCCGACACCGCCGCGACGCCGGCCGACAAAGCCCCCACGATATACTTCCAGCTCAGTCCGGCGGTGAACATCATGCAGCACCCGATGATACCATAAATGATGGCTGTACCGTCGTCGCCCTGGATGTGGATGAGCAGGATGGGCGCAAAGAGATGCGCCAGCAGCTTGAGCAGCTCCTTGGGCTCGTTGATGCGGCTGCGGACGTTGTTCAGGTGCATGGCAAAGGTCAGGATAAAGCTGATCTTGGCCAGCTCGGTGGGCTGGAAGGTGAAGCCTCCCAGCCGGTACCAGGAATAGTTGTCGGTGTCGCCGGCGTTGTAGCCGATGGTCAGCGGCCCCAGCGACAGGTTATGGATGAACAGCGTGGGCAGCACCAGCCCCCAGGTGAAGGCCACATGGAAGGGCCACACCTTGACCAGGCTGCGGTAATCAATGGTGGACAGCGCCAGCGCGATCAGCACCCCCATCCCCGAGGCCGCCGCCTGGACCAGCGCCCGGCGGTAGTCGCCGATGCCGGTGATCTGGCCGGTGATCTCGTCCACAGCAAAGCCGCCCCCCTGTTCCGCCGCCCAGGAGGCCAGCATCAGCACGGCCATGGCGCTGCTGAACAGGCACAGCAGCAGATAGACCTTGTCGGTCCGTTTCGCATATACTCGAACCGTTTCGAGCACAAAAGCACCACCTTTCTCCCAAAATCCCTCTTTACGTGATTTTAGTCATTATACCTCACTTTATCCCCCGGTGCAAGCGGATGGATATGGCCAATCTGTGACAGGTTTGCAAAAAGAAGGTAAAACGAAACGCCGATTCTTGACAAAGCCGCCGCCGGCCTCTACAATGGGGACAGGCGAGCCGGATATGCGGCCGCCCGTGAGGAGGATAGAACCATGGATCGGAACCGTTTACAGCTTTTCCGGCGCACCGTCTGCGCCGTTTGTGCTTTTGCTCTTGGATTGACTCTGGCCGGCCCCGCCGCCTTTGCCGCCAACGAGGCCACCCCTGCCGAAACCAAACTGACCCAGGCCCAGGCCGCCGAGATGGCCCAGGCCGACGCCGCGCTGGACCAGCTTCTGGACAGCGGCAGCTACGCCGCCATGACGGTGGACGAGCGGCAGGCCGCCGCCCAGGCCCGGCTGGACCAGCTGGCCGGGGAGGGGCTGATTCAGCCCGGCTCGATCCGGTACGACGAGGAGAACGGGATGCTCTCCTTTGCTTATGACTGCGGCGTGCTGGGCGGCGTGCTGCTCACCGACTGGGAGGACGAGCCCTTTGTGGACCTGCCTCTTGAGATGCCCGAAGGGCTGCCCGGCCCTCTGGACGCCGAGAACGACGTCCGCCCCCTGGGTAACGCCATCGTCTACTACGCCTTTGACGATACCGTCAACTCCACCCGCTACCCCAACTACCTCACCATGCAGGAGGCCTGGAACGGCTGGGGCCTTTCCACCACCCTGGACACCGACGTCACGGTGGCCGACCTGCGCCATATGGACGACTACGACCTGTGCATCATCAGCACCCACGGCGCTTACTACACCTACACCACCGGCTGGCTGTTCAAGCAGGTGCGCACCTCGCCGGTGCTGCTGCTGCGGGAGGAATCCTCCTTCTGGGACGACCTGCGCTACGGCTTTGACCTGCTGACCCACCGGGTCATCAAGGTGAACGGCAACTACTGCATCACGCCGGACTTCTTCTCGGCGGCCTACCGGGGCGGCCAGCTGAACGGCACCATGGTCTTTTCCGAGACCTGCGAGTTCTTCGGCGGCAACAACATTTTGGACCTGTCCATGTCCAACGCCCTGCTGGACGCCGGAGCCCGGGCCGTGGTGGGCTTTGTGAACAACGTCTATGCCGTCTACTCCCGCAGTATGCTGTGGGGCACCGTCAACCAGCTCATCATGGGCAAGAACATCCTGCAGGCCGTGGACGCCGCAGCCGCCACCTACGGCCCCGACGACATCTACTGGTACCTGTCCCAGGGCGGCACCCAGCCCCACCGCTACGCGGCCTTCGCCCTGGTCCACGGGGACGACACCGCCGTGCTGTATGATTTGAACGAGAGCGCTGCGGCGGCGTAACGATTGCAAAACTTATACAGTTAAAAAGAAATTATAGATTCGATGTCAGCTGAATTGGTGTTTTTTTGCTTTTTTATTTTAATTTTTTGCCTCATATTTGCTGCTACAATTTACGCACTCTACGATTTTTTGTAGCTTCAAAATCTCGTTACAAAAAGACTGATTACTATGATCAAACGCACAAAAGCTTTTGGAGTATGCAGTTTGATAAAGGTTCTCAGGGTGAATATCTGATTTGGGATTCCTTGCAGCAGTTACCTGGATATAAAAAATTCCTGTTTAATTGCTACCTTCCTAAAAGAAACGGTGAATCCACTGAAGTCGATTTGATTCTTCTACATGAATCCGGGATTTATGTCTTTGAATCCAAAAACTACAGCGGATGGATTTTTGGAACCGAAACCCAACAGTATTGGACACAGTCCTTGCCGGGACGTTATGGTCAAGCGCATAAGGTAAAATTCTTTAACCCCATTCTGCAAAATCAGGCGCACCTGAAATGGTTGGGCGAATATCTTGGCATTGACTCTCATTTTTTCTATTCTTGCATTGTTTTTGGCGATGAATGCACTCTCAAAGATATTACTTTGACAAGCGGCCGGCACTATGTCACGAACCGAAGCAATCTCTTCGCCGCAATCAGCTCCCATATCCAATTATCCATCACCAAATTGTCACCAGAACAAATTGACTCCCTATACGCAAAGCTGTTTCCACTCACGCAAGTCGACGCAGAGCAAAGAGCTCAACATATTAAAGAGGTCAAAGAAATTCAACACAAGCAGGAAGTGGCTGCCCAAGCACCTGTAGCAAGTGCGCAGGGCTCACAAGATGGAATTTGTCCCCTTTGCGGAGGCCGCCTTGTTTTACGGACTGCTACAAGAGGTGCAAATGCCGGAAATAAGTTTTGGGGATGTTCCAATTTTCCAAAATGCAGATACATCAAAAACATTTCATCAAGTCACGAAGAAAACCAACCCCCAGTCCAGTAGTAATCAGCTGATTGCACTTTTCCCTATTTTATACTATACTTAATGCGGCAGGGATGTTCCTCTGCCGCATTTTGCGTTGTTTTTGAGGTATCAACCATGGCTGAATTCATCACCCGCTCCCCCGAGGAGACCGCCGCGCTGGGCCGCCGCCTGGCCGCCGCACTGCCGGGCGGGGCGCTCATCGCCTTCACCGGCGGGCTGGGGGCCGGCAAGACCGCCTTCTGCCGGGGGCTGGCCGAGGGCCTGGGCTGCACCGACCCGGTCAGCAGCCCCACCTTTGCCATCGTCAACTATTACCGCGGGCCCCGGCCCATGGCCCATTTTGACCTGTACCGCATCCACACCGAAAATGACCTGGCCGCCGCCGGCTTCTACGACTATCTGGACCAGGGGGCGGTGGTGGCCGCCGAGTGGAGCGAAAACTTTGCCGGCCTGCTGGCCCAGGAAGATCCCATCCGGGTGGATATCCAGATCATGGACCCCTCCACCCGCAGGATCACCATCGAGGGGGTGTCGCTGTGAATATCTTAGCCGTGGACACCGCGGGCAAGACCGCCGGCGTGGCCCTCCTGCAGGACGGCCGCCTGCTGTACGAAGTCTATCTGGACGGCGGGCTGACCCACAGCGAGACCCTGCTGCCCCTGATCGACACCTGCCTCAAGCTGTGCGGGCTGACCTGCGCCGGCATCGACCTGTTCGGCGTCAACGCCGGGCCCGGCAGCTTTACCGGACTGCGGATCGGGCTGGCCGCGGTCAAGGGGCTGGCCTTCCCCCGCCACACCCCCTGCGCGCCGGTCTCCACTTTGGAGGCCCTGGCCGCCGGCCATGTGGGCCAGGGCACCGTCCTGTGTGCGCTGGACGCCCGGCGCGGGCAGGTCTACTGCGCCGCCTTTGATCTCGAGACCCATGCCCGCCTGCTGGAGGACGACGCCCGCGCCGCCGCCAGCCTTGCAGATTTTGTAAAAAGCTGCAAAAAGCCCCTGTTTTTTGTTGGTGACGGGGCTTATCTGTGTTATAATATCTATAGTGAGGCAGAAGGCGTCCTGCCGGTGCCCCCTGCCCTGCGGGGCGGGCGGGCCGCCGGGGTCGCCCTGGCCGCCCAGCGGATGGCCGAGGCGGGGCAGACCGTGCCCCCCGAAGCTCTGCTGCCCGACTACCACCGGCTGAGCCAGGCCGAGCGGGAGCGTGCCGCCCGCCTGGCCGCCGGCCAAAATGAACAAAAGTGAGTGAGGTATCCCCAATGGAAAAGCCCATCGCGCTGGCCGCCGACCACGGCGGCTTTGAACTGAAGGAAGCCGTCCGCGCCCACCTGGACGAGGCCGGCATCCCCTACATCGACTTTGGCACCCACAGCACCGACAGCGTGGACTATCCCGACATGGCTGTGCCCGCCTGCGACGCCGTCGTCTCGGGCCAGTGCGGCAAGGCCCTGCTGTTCTGCGGCACCGGCGTGGGCATCAGCATGGCCGCCAACAAGATCAAGGGCATCCGCGCCTGCTGCTGCTCGGACAGCTTCAGCTGTGAGTACACCCGCCGCCACAACGACGCCAACGCCCTGTGCATGGGCGGCCGCGTGGTGGGCCCCGGTCTTGCCTGCCAGCTGGTGGACCTGTTTCTGGCCACGCCCTTTGAGGGCGGCCGCCACGAGCGCCGCATCGAAAAGCTGATGGCGCTGGAAAACCGCTGAGACGTTGTATTTCAAAACCTTCAAAGGAGCGTGTAGTTATGAACCCGATGATCGTTGAGCATCCCCTGCTGCAGCACAAGATCAGCCTGCTGCGCAACAAGCAGACCGGCACCAAGGAATTCCGCGACCTGGTCAGCGAGATCGCCACCCTGCTGTGCTACGAAGCCACCCGCGACCTGCCCCTGGAAGAAGTGCAGATCGAGACCCCCATCTGCATGGCCAAGACCAAGGTGCTGGCCGGCCGCAAGCTGGCCCTGGTGCCCATCCTGCGGGCCGGCATGGGCATGCTGGACGGTATGCTGAGCCTGATCCCCGCCGCCAAGGTGGGCTTCATCGGCCTGTACCGCAACGAGGAGACCCTGCAGCCTGTCGAGTACTTCTGCAAGCTGCCTTCCGACATCAACGAGCGCGACGTGCTGGTGCTCGACCCCATGCTGGCCACCGGCGGCAGCGCTGTGGACGCCATCACCATGATCAAAAAGCGCGGCGCCAAGCACATCAAATTCATCGGCCTGATCGGCGCGCCCGAAGGCGTCGAGGCCCTGCGCACCGCCCACCCCGACGTCCAGATCTACCTGGGCGCCCTGGACGAATGCCTGGACCAGAAGGGCTACATCGTCCCCGGCCTGGGCGACGCCGGCGACCGCATTTACGGTACAAAGTAATCCCCGCCCTTGCCTGAAAAAATAAAGCTGCCCCTTCATCCGCCTTTTGGGACCGGATGAAGGGGCAGTTTTTGCTTTTTGTGGAAAGGGCGGTGCGCCGTCAGCGGCCGCGGCCGCCGCCGCCGCCATGGCTGGAGCCGCCGCCCATGCCGCCGAATCCACCGCCGCCAAAGCCGCCGCCACCGAAGCTGCCGCCGCCGAACCCGCCAAAACCACCGCCGCCGTAGGGCGGACGGGGTCCCCTGGGGGGACGCGGGGGCGGGGGCGGCGGTGGACCGCGGCGCGGGGGCCGGGGCCCTCTGGGCGGGCGCGGACCGCGGGGCCCGAAGTGGCTGCCCAGACACCAGCCAAAGCAGAAGGGGAACGTATTGCCCAAAAAGTTGCCGAACACCAAAATCAGCATCACCACGGCCAGCGCCCCTACCAGGACGAACACGCCCAGGTTCATGACGCTGCCATAGGGCGGGTCTGCGGGGGCGGGCTGGCCGCTGGCCAAGTCCACGCCGTAAATGTCCGCGATGGCGCCGGCCACCGCATCGGCGCAGGTGCGCACCGCGGCGTCATAGTTGCGGGCGGCGAAATCGTCCTCCATCGTCTGGGACAGGGTGCTGGCCTGCCGGTCGATGGTGGTGTTGCGGAAGCCGTCGCCGTAAGTCAAATAGTAGTCGCCGTCGGCATAGAGGGGGGACTCCATCACCAGCAGGAGCAAAACGCCGTTGTTGTGCTCCTTGCTGCCGATGCCCCAGGCGTTGAACGCCTCCAGGGCGTATTCCTCGGTGGAGGCGCTGCCGGTGTACTGGACCGTCAGCACCCCGATCTGTGCGCCGGAACAGCTGGCTTCCAGCTGGCCGTTCAGCTGTTCGAGGTAGGCGGTGGTGTCCTCCGAGAGGACGTCTGCGTCATCCACCACGCACTCGCTCTGGGGCAGGTCGGGCAGGGTGACGGCGGCCCAGGCCGGGACGGCCAGCCCCACCGCCGCCACAACGGCCACGGCGCAGGCCGACAGCCGCTTCAAGATCGTTTTCATCCAAACACCTCGACTTCCTTGATCCCAAACAGCCCTTTCAGCACGCTGGCCCAGGGGCCTCCGGTATCCTTCTGATAGTCCAGAACCGCTTCATTGTAGTGCAGGCTGCCCAGCACCGTGCCGGCGCTGTTGAACCGGCCGTACTGCTGGCCCACCGTGCCCATATCCAGCGGGTCGTCGGCCAGCTCCTGCATCTGGCCGTACAGCAGGTTGATGGCGGAGTCCAGCGCCTCGTCGGCCCGGTACATCTCAGCCATTCCCGCGCCGCCGGCGGCCACCGCTTCCTGACAGGCGGCAAAGCCGTCCAGAGCCACCTGGGCCGCCGTCACTGCGGGCGCATCGGCCCCCAGGCCCGGGGTGTTGACAGCGGTGGTGATGATATTGGCGGCGGTATTGGCCCGCTCATTCAGCTCATCGCTGAGGGTGTAGCCGTTGTCCGCCGGGACGCCCGCCGTATACCAGCCGGCCGCCTCGTGGTAACGGGCCTGGAGCTTTGCCCCGCCGATGCCCGCCACCCCCGCGGCCAAAAGGACCACCGCCAGCAGAAACGCTGCGGCCCGGGTGCGCAGCGCGCCCGGCAGCGCCTTTTCCAGGGCGGCCAGTTTCTGCTGCAAAGGGGTCAGGGCGCGGGCCTCGCCGGCGGGTTCGGGCGCCCGGTAGCTGGAGCTGTCAAAGCCGCCCTGCCGGTCGTTCCGTTCAAATTCTGCCTGTGCCATATCAGCCGCGGATCTCCATCATCTTTTGTTTCAGTTCGTCCTCGATGCGGGTCAGCTCCTGCTCGGCGGCCTGGCGCTTGGCCCGGCCCTCGGACTGGATCTTGTTCAGTTCGTCCAGCGTCTCGATCAGGCTCTTGTTGGTCTGCTGCAGCGTCTCGATGTCCACCACGCCCCGCTGGGTCTCCCGGGCGGTCTCGATGGTGCCCATCTTGAGGGCCTCGGCGTTCTTTTTCAGCAGGTCGTTGGTCATGTTGGTGACGGCCCGCTCGGCCTCCATGGCCTGCTGGCTGTGGGCCAGGCCCAGCGCCAGCACCATCTGGTTTTTCCACAGCGGGATGGTGTTGACGATGGTGGACTGGATCTTTTCCGCCATCATGCTGTTGTTGTTCTGCAAAAGGCGGATCTGAGGGCCCATCTGCAGGCTGATGTTCCGGGTCAGTTCCAGGTCGTACAGCTTTTTCTCGAACCGCTCAGCCTGGTCGGCCAGGTCCCGGGCCGCCTGGGCGTCCTCGGGCAGGCCGCTGCGCTTGGCCTTGTCCATGGCCTGCTGCAGCTCCCCGGCGCGGACTTCGGCCAGCCTTTTCTTGCCGGCCAGGATATACATGGACAGCTCCTTGAAGTAGGCCATGTTCAGCTGGTACATTTTGTCCAGCATGGCGATATCTTTCAGCAGCTGCACCTGATGGTTTTCCAGCATGGCCTGGATGTTCTCCACGTTGGTCTCGGCCTTGTTGTACTTGGATTTCAGGTTATCCAGCTGGTTCTGCTTTTTCTTGAAGAAGCCGAAGATCCCCTTTTCCTCCTCGGCGGCGTCGAAGCTCTTGAGCTCGCCGATCAGGCTGGTGATCATCTCCCCCACTTCGCCCAGGTCCTTGGTAGAGACCTTGGACAGCGCCGCCTCCGAGAAATCGCCGATCTTTTTCTGGCTGGCCGCGCCGTACTGCAGCACCTGCTGGCTGTTGGTGATGTCGATCTTTTCGGCAAAGTCGTCCACCATCTTCTGTTCCTCGGGGGAGAGGCGGACTTCCTCCGGGGCGGGCTGGACGGGCTTTTCCTCCCCGGCGGGCTTTTCGTCAGCCAGCTCGGCCGAAGGGTCCAGCGTCAGGCTGGGGGCTGCGGGCATCTCGAAGTCAAAGTTCAGGTTGTTGTCTGCCATAACAAGATTCGTCCTTTCTCAAAATAAATACCATCGTACCTTGTGGGACGCCGCTGCGCGCCCCCCAGCGGGGGGCTGCCGCCGCAGGCGGCTGGGGGGGACTCCTCTAAACGGTGCGGGACTGCCAAGCTCGCGGGCAGGGCGGCAGTCTGCCGGCCCATCTCCCCGGCGGGGAGATGCCGCGCAGCGGCAGAGGGGGTTCCGCTTGGGGTGGGCGGGCGGGTTTACAATCCCTGGTTTTTCATCAGCGTTTCCAGGACCGCCAGGTCGGCGGAAAGGTCCATGCTCTCGGCGGCGTAGAGGGCGTCCAGCTGGTGCTCGAAGGCGGCGGCGATCATCCCCACGTTCTTTTCCACCTCGCTGCGGACCGCAGCGGCGTTTTCTCCCCGCACCCCCTGCCGGGCCATGACCGCATACTGTTCCAGCACGTGGACCGCGTCGGGCAAGTAATAGTTGGCAAAGCGGCGGATCTGCTTGGCCTTGGCAGGAGCCTGCTCCACCACCTCGATGATGGAGCGCCCCGCCTTTTCCATCCGGTCCATGGCGGCGGAAAGCTGCGGGTCGGGCAGCGCGTCGTTCAGGGCGTGGAGGGTGTCCAGCTGCTTCTGGATGCCGGTGAGCATCTCGTCCACATCCCCGCTGCCGGTGTGGAAGGGCACCTCCCGCTCGATGACCTGGGGCGGGCAGACCCTGCGGGCCGCGATAAAGGCCGCCGCAGCCCCCGCCAGCACAACCAACAGGGCCCACAGCTTATACACCGGCAGCGCCGCGCACAGCACGAGCCCCGCGGCCCCCGCCGCGTAAAAGGGCAGGACGCTGGGCTTTTCGGTGCGGATGATCTTGCTCATGTTCGCATCTCCTTTGGAACAAAGTCTGTTGCTTCTACTATAAAGCCTTTTAACAAAAACGCAAGGGTTTGGGCAAAGATTTTACAGCTTGGAAATCATTTTGCCTCATTTTTTGCAAGATAGGGCGCCAGCGCCGCGCCCCATGCCTCCCGCAGGCGGGCCATGGTCCAGGCCGCGTTGGCGGGGCTGGTGCTGGGCAGGCGCACTGCCGCGATGCCGCTGACCGGCTGCATATACTTGACGTAGAGTTTATACGCCGCCGCGCCGTTGCAGAACACCGCCTCGATGGGGGCCCGCGCCAGCAGAAAGCCGATGTCCTCGGGGACGGCGTCCCGGATGGAGGCGTCGGAGGCCCCCTCGATGGTGCAGCTGGCCAGCACGTCCCAGAGGGCCAGGCCGTGCTGCAGGATCAGCTGCCTCTTGGCCGCAATGTCCTCCCGGGCGGGCGCCGGCGCGCCGGTCAGGCCGGCCAGCAACGGCCAGAAACGGTTTTGCGGGTGGCCGTAATAAAAGCCCATATCCCAGCTTTTGGGGCTGGGCCAGCTGCCCAGGATCAGGGCGCGGCTGCGGGGCCCATAGACAGGCGCAAAGCTCATCCTTTCAGCATCCCTCCCCAGGCGGAACCAAAGTCCCGCCCCGAGGGTTCGGCCCGGGGGCCGCCGAACCACAGTTCTTCGATCAGGGCGGCCAGTCCATCCTCCCGCACGTCCCCGATGATCCGGCCGGCGGCGGCTTTGGCGTCGGGGCTGCCGTTGGCCATGCAGCACCCGAGGCCCGCCGCTTTCAGCATCCCCACGTCGTTGGCCGAGTCGCCGGCGGCCACCGTCTCGGACAGGTCCAGGCCCATGGCCCTGCACAGGCCGGCCAGACCCGCTCCTTTGTCGATGCCCTGCCGGACCACGTCGTAGCAGCACCAGCCGGCCTCAGTCCGGCCGCCCACCCGCATGAAATGGAGTTCCAGGTGGCCGAACTTGGCCTGGAAGGCCGGCACCGCCTCCTCGGGGCAGACCATAAAGGCCGCGTGGGGCATATCAATCAGATGGCGGTCCTGGTCCTCGCCGTCCAGGCAGGCAAGGCCGGGGCTGCCCATCTGTTCGTACCGTCTGCGGAGGGCGTCGTAGCCGCAGTAGGCGTAGTAGCCGTCCTTAAAGTTGAACTGCAGCAGATAGTCGTAATCCTCGCAGAAGTCCACCAGGGCGTACATCTCCTCGGGGGTCAGGGGGCACTCGTAGACCGGCGTGCCGGCGCGGTCCACCACATAGGCACCGTTGCAGGTGATGGCGTAATCAAAGCGGATGGCGCCCAGCTGGCCGGGGTTTTTGACGGCCGGCCAGGCCCGCCCGGTGCTCAAAACGAATTTGCCCCCCGCGGCCTGCATCCTGCGGACGGCATCCTCCACCGCCGGGCGGGGCCGCTTTTCCCCAAAGGGGACCAGGGTGTTGTCGTAATCGCTGGCAAGTAATTTGTACTGCATGGTTTCCTCACTTTTGGCTGACGCCGCTCAAATCCCGTATCACTTCGCCCGCCAGCACCAGCCCCGCCGCCGAGGGCACAAAGGCCACCGAGCCGGGGGCGCGCTTTTTGGGTGTGCCGGGCCGGGCCGGTGCGCCGGCAGGCGCGGTTTCTTCCGTTGTTTCCTCTGCGATGGGGGCCAGGGGCGGCTCTTTGGAGTAGACCACCTTCAGATGATCAACGCCCCGTTTGCGGCACTCGGCCCGCATCACCCGCGCCAGCGGGCAGACCGACGTCTCGTAGAGGTCGGCCACCTCAAAGCGGCTGGGGTCCAGCTTGTTGCCCGCCCCCATGGAGCAGATGATGGGCACCCCCGCCGCCTTCGCCTGCATGACCAGGGACAGCTTGCCGGTAACGGTGTCGATGGCGTCCACCACATAGCTGTACTGGGTAAAATCGAACTGGTCCGCCGTCTCGGGGGTGTAAAAAGTCTTATAGGTGCGCACCACGATCTCCGGGTCGATGTCCCGGACGCGGGCCGCGGCGGCGTCCACCTTGTACATCCCCAGCGTGGAGCGTGTCGCGATGATCTGCCGGTTCAGGTTGGACAGGCAGACCTTGTCGTCGTCGATGAGGTCCAGCGCCCCCACCCCGCTGCGGGCCAGGGCTTCCACCACATAGCCCCCTACCCCGCCAACGCCGAATACCGCCACACGGGCTTTGCGCAGCCGGTCCAGCCCGTCCTGCCCCAGCAGCAGCCGGGTGCGGGCATACTGTTCTCTTGTCTCGTCGTTCATAGCTTCTCCTGTTCGCACGTGGTTTGTCGTGTTTGCAGCCAGCCCAGCAGGGCGGCGCGGTCGTTGGGCAGTTTTTCTTCCACCACCTGTTCCAGGGCGGCCGACAAAAGGCGCCCCATCGCCGGGCCGGGCCGCACCCCCAGGGCCAGCAGGTCCCGGCCGTTCACCGCCAGCTGGGAAACGCGGCAGCAGGCGTGTTCTGCCTGCAGCTGGTTTGCCGCGGCGGCCACGGCGGCAAAGCCCTCGTCCCCGGTCTGGGCCCTGCGCAGCGCCAGCAGGCGGCGGACCGTGTCCGGGCCCAATCGGGCCAGCAGCCGCCGGGCCTGGAGCCGGGTCGGGTCCCCGGTCAGGGCCAGCGTGCTCCCGGCGGCCAGGGCGCAGACCTCGGCGGCCTCGGCGCGGGAACAGCGCAGCCGGGCCGCAGCCGATGCAGCCCCCGCCGGGCCGGCAGGGGCCAGCAGGGCCGCCAGCCGCACCAGCGGGTCGGGCGGCAGGGCGTCCACGGCCCGGATGCAGGCGGGATAGGCTCCCCCGTCCAGCTCGGGCAGGATCTGCCGCAAGATCTCGGGCGGCATCCAGCGGCCGGGCCGGCGGGCGGACAGCAGCTTGTACAGCTCCTGCCAGATCCGCTCGGCCGAAACACACCCCAGCCGCTCCCGCTCCTGCAGGGCGGCCGCCGCGGTGGCAGGGTCGAGGGCCAGTTCTTCCTTCGCGCCAAAGCGGTACAGCCGCAGGATGCGCAGCCCGTCCTCCTCAAAGCGGCAGGCCGGCTCGCCCACCGCGCGCACCACCCGGCGGACCAGCAGGTCCTCCCGGCCCCCAAAGGGGTCGATGAGGCCCTCGGCCTCGTTGTAGGCCATGGCGTTGATGGTAAAATCCCGCCGGGCCAGATCGGCCTCCACATCGGCCACGAACTCTACCCGGTCGGGGTGGCGTCCGTCGGCATAGCCGCCCTCCACCCGGAAGGTGGTCACTTCATAAAAGCCCCCGCCCTGCCGGACGGTGACGGTGCCGTGCTGCAGCCCGGTGGGGATGCAGTGCTTTTCCCCAAAGACGGCCATCGTCTGCTCGGGCCTTGCGCTGGTGCAGATGTCCCAGTCGTGAGGGGTGCGGCCGGCCAGGCTGTCCCGGACGCAGCCGCCCACCAGATAGGCTTTGTATCCCGCCCGGTGCAGTTCGTTCAGCACCTGCGCTGCGCCGGGGTCTATGTTGATCTTCTCGTTCATGTCTCTGTAAACCGCAGGGTGACGGCCTTGCCGTCAAAGCCGCACTCGGCCGCCGGGAACACCGCCTGCGCCAGAGGCAGGGCGGCTTCCGGGTCCTCGATGCGGGGGGAATAGTGGGCCAGCCAGAGCCGCCGCACCCCGGCGCGGGCGGCCAGGGCCGCCGTCTGCCGGAAGGTGCTGTGGCCGTACCGGGCGGCCTCGGGGGCCAGCTCCTCGGTGTCATAGGTGGCGTCGCAGATCAGCAGGTCTGCGCCGCGGGCGGCTTCTTCCAGGGCCGGGCAGGGGGCGGTGTCCCCCGAAAAGACCACCTTGATCCCCCGCCGGGCCGGCCCGCAGACGTCGCCGGGGGCCACGGTGCGGCCATTGACCGTCAGGCTCTCCCCCTGCTGCAGTTTTTTCCAGTCCCGAACCGGCACGCCCAGCGCGCGGGCCTTGTCCGGGTCGAACCGGCCGGCCCGGGGCAGCTGGAAGCAGTAGCCCTGGCTGGGCACCCGGTGCTTGGTGGGGACGGCAGTCAGGGTGGCCCCTCCCTCGAACCAGAGGCCCTCGGCGGGCATATCCACCGGGATGACCTGGTAGGGCAGCGGCCCGGCCAGCAGCCGCATGACCGCCCAGAAGTTTTCCAGCCCTTTGGGCCCGGCCAGCAGCAAAGGCCGGGTGCGCCCCTGGCAGGCGATGGTCTGCAGCAGGCCCGGCAGGCCAAAAACGTGGTCGCCGTGGTAGTGGGTCAGGCAGACAGCTTCCAGTCGGGACAGGCCCACCCCCGCCCGCATGGCGGCGGCCTGGGTGCCCTCACCGCAGTCGAACAGGAGGCTGTGCCCCTCCCAGGACAGCAGGGCCGTGGTCAGGGCCCGGTCGGGCAGGGGCATGGTGGCGGCAGTGCCCAGCAGGGTGACGGTGACCATCCGCTCAGCCCTCGGCTGGCTGCCAGCCCTTGCAGACGTCCACCCAGGCGGTGTAGCCGGAATACTGTTCCAGCTCGGGGATGGTCAGCTCGATGGCCGAATTGCTGCTGCCCGCCGCCGGGAACACCGTCTCGAACCGCTTGAGGGACTCATCCAGGTACACCTTGACCCCCGGGTTGACCGCAAAGGGGCAGACCCCGCCCACCGCGTGGCCCACCAGCCCGGTGGCTTCCTCCGCCGTCAGCATCTTGGCCTTTGTGGCAAACTGCTGCTTGTATTTGTGGTTGTCCACTTTGGCGTCGCCGGCAGCCACGATCAGCACCGGCCCGCCGTCCACCATGAAGGACAGGGTCTTGGCGATGCGGGCTTCCTCACAGCCCACCGCCTGGGCGGCCAGGGCCACCGTGGCGCTGGAAACGTCAAACTCCCGGATGCGGTCCTCGATGCCGCAGGTCTTGAAATATGCTCTGACTTTTTCGATGGACATAATCGTTACCCCTCTCTGAAATTGGGCGCCAAACGCGTGTCTCTTATACTATAGCACACCACAGCCCAAAACGCCAGATTTCGCCCCCTGTGGGAAGCTTGACTTTTCTTTGATTTCTGCTACAATAGGCCCTGTACTAAAAAACAAGAATGTCTCACCGGAGGGCCGCGTATCGCAATACGCCAAGGGGCTTTCGCTCCCGGATCGGCCGGATAAGGTGACGAGTGCGCTCGGTTGTTGTGTTTGCAATGGCCGGGCGCTTTTTGTCGGGCCTGCGGCCTCTTGTGAGGCGAGCCAGGGGCGCGCGGGCGCGTCCGAATGGCAGAAAGGAGACGATCGTACACAGTATGGATTCTACCGCGCTTTTTTCCAAGACACCGCCGCTGAAGCTGTTCTTCACGGCGGCTCTGCCGGGGGCTGTCAGTATGCTGGCCTCCTCCCTTTACCAGCTGATCGACGGCATTCTGGTGGGCAACTTTCTGGACGGCACGTCCTTTGCCGCCCTCAACCTCGCCATGCCCTTTGTCATCATCAACTTTGCCCTGTCGGACCTGGTGGGCGTGGGCTCGTCGGTGCCCATCTCGGTGGCCCTGGGCCGCGGGGACCGCAAAGAGGCCAACAACGTATTCACCTGCGCCTGCATCCTGATCCTTGCCGCGGGCGTGGTGATGGGCGCGGCCATGTTCACGGCGGCCCCCTTCCTGATCGGGATGATGGGCGCCGAGGGTGAGTTCGCCTCCCTGGCGGTGGAGTACCTGCGCACCTACGCCATGTTCTCCCCTTTCACCACCATCCTTTACGCCGTGGACAACTACCTGCGCATCTCGGGCTACATCCGCGGCAGCATGTGCATCAACATCCTGATGTCGGTGCTGTGCGTGACCTTCGAGTTCGTGTTTCTGGGCGTGCTGGACCTGGGACTGTGGGCGGCGGCTTTCGGCGCGTCGCTGGGTATGTTCATCTGCGTGGTGCTGGCCTTCATCCCCTTTGTGCGGGGCAAGGCGCTGCTGCACTTCGTCCGGCCCAAATTTGAGCTGCGCACCCTGCGGCAGATCGTGGCCTGCGGCAGCCCCACCTTCCTGAACAACATTGCCGGCCGCGTCACCTCTATTTTGATGAATCTGTTCCTGGTCCGGCTGGGCGGCGAGCTGGCGGTGTCGGTCTACGGCGTCCTCATGTACGTGGACGGCTTCATCCAGCCGCTGCTGTACGGCATGTGCGACTCGCTGCAGCCCGCCGTGGGCTACAACTGGGGCGCCCAGAAATACAGCCGGGTGCGGGCCATTGAAAAATGCTGCTTTGCCGCGGCGGCGGTCATCAGCCTGGCCTCGGTGGCAGTCATCGCCCTGCTGCCCGCCCCCATCACCCGGCTGTTCATCGCCGGGGCCGAGGGCGGCGCGCTGGCCATGGGCGTCACCGCGCTGCGCTTCTTCAGCCTGACCTACCTGACCCGCTGGCTGTCCTTCGCCACCCAGAGCTATATGCTGGCGGTGGAAAAGGCCCTGCCGGCCTCCATCCTCTCGGTGTCCACGGCGCTGGTGTTCCCGGTAATCCTGCTGGCGGCGCTGGGCTCTCTGGGGCTGAACGGGCTGTGGATCAACTTCCCTGCCACGTCGGCCCTGGCGGCGGTGCTGGCCCTCGTCATCCTGCGCCGGACCCGGGCCGACCTGCACCGCCCCGACGCCCCGTAAGCCCAAAGGAGGCATGACTATGAACCGCATCATCACCATCAGCCGCGAGTTTGGCAGCGGCGGGCGGGAGGTTGGCAAACGGCTGGCCGACGCGCTGCACTGCGCCTACTACGACAGCGAGATCGAGGCCAGCATCGCCCAGAACATGGACCTGGACGAGGGCTTTATCGCCCGTTCCATCGGGAACGGCGCCCTCACCAATATTCCCCTCCACTTTGGCCGGACCATCGCCAGCTCCTATCTGTACAAACAGCAGGTGGACATTCTGGTGGAAAAGCGCCGGGTCCTGCGCCAGATCGCCGCGGCCTCCGACTGCGTCATCGTGGGCCGGGCGGCGGACGTCATTCTCGAGGACCTTGCCCCCTTCAAGCTGTTCGTCTACGCCAGCATGGACCACAAGCTGGCCCGCTGCCGGCGCTACGAGGAGACCGGCCACCTGAACAGCCCCAAAGCCCTGGAAAAGGAGATCCGGCAGGTGGACGCCCGCCGGGCCAAGTACCACGGGATGTTTTCCCCCGTCAAGTGGGGCGACCGGGCCAACTACCACCTGTGCATCAATACCACCGGGCTGGAGATCAAACAGCTGATCTCCCACCTGGCAGGATATGCCGAGGCCTGGTTTGCCATGAACGGCCGATAAACCAAACCGGCGGAACGGGCCAAAGGGCTTGCCAGTTCCGCCTGTTTGTTGTATAATAACTGACACAGCGTCAGACTATCGCAGTCTGGCATCCATTTCGTGTCTGTATGGAGGAGAAAAGTATGTCCAAGAACCTGAAAAACATGACCCTCGCCGCCTTGTTCCTGGCGCTGGGCCTGGTGCTACCCTTTTTCACCGGGCAGATCCCCCAGATCGGCAGCATGCTGCTGCCCATGCACATCCCCGTGTTCCTCTGCGGGCTGATCTGCGGCTGGCAGTACGGCGCGGCGGTGGGCTTCATCGTGCCCCTGATGCGCTCGGTTTTGTTCGGGATGCCGCCCCTGTTCCCCACCGCCACCTCGATGGCCTTTGAGCTGCTGACCTACGGCCTGGTGGTGGGCCTGCTGTACAGCCGGTCCCGCTGGCAGTGCGTCCGCGCTTTGTACCGCTGTCTGCTGCTGGCCATGGTGGCCGGCCGCGTGGTGTGGGGCGTGGTGCAGGCGGTGCTGCTGGGGCTGACCGGCAGCGCCATGACCCTGCAGATCTTCCTGGCAGGGGCGCTGCTCAACGCCATCCCCGGCATCATCGTGCAGCTCATCCTCATCCCCGTGGTGATGCTGGCCCTGAACCGCACCGGCCTGGTGCCCTTCAAGCGGGCCGAGAGCCGCCGCATCTGACAAAAAACGGAGCCTTTCCTTTTGCAGGAAGGCTCCGTTTTTATGCCTGTTCCACCAGGGCCCGCAGCCGGCTGAGGAACAGCTCGGCCGCGGGCGAAAAGACCTGGTACTTTTTCCAGATGATATCCAGGCCCGATTCCAGCCGGGGCCACAGCGGCCGGAAGCACAGCGCGCTCTCCGGCGAGGTGTCGGCCAGGCCGTCCAGAGTGATGGCGTAGCCCACCCCTGCCTCCACCAGGATGGCGGCGTTAAAGACCAGATTATAATTGACCGCGATGTCCAGCTTGCCGAAATCTTCCCCGAACCAGTCCACAAAGGCGTTCTCGCCGGGGTGCGGGGTGATGACCTGCCGGGAGCACAGCAGGGGCAGGTCCAGCAGGTCGGCCTTTTCGATGCGCTCTTTGGCGGCCAGCGGGCTGTCCCGGCGCATCAGCACGCCCCACACGTCCCGGGCGGGCAGGGACAAAGCGTCGTACTTGGAAATATCCGCCGGCTCGATGACGATGCCGAAATCCAGCAGGCCCTTGTCCAGCCGGTCGGTGACGTCCTGGGCGTTGCCGCTGTACAGGTGGTAGCGGATGGCCGGGCTCTCGGCCCGCAGCTGCCGGATCACCTTGGCGATGGGGCACAGGCCGCGGGTCTCGCCGCTGCCGATGTAGACGTCCCCGCTGACGGTGTCCTCCAGGGCGGTGAACTCAGCCTCGGTCTTGTCCACCATGGCCACGATCTCCTCCGCCCGCTTGCGCAGCAGCACCCCTTCGGGGGTCAGGTCCACCCGGTGGCTCTTGCGGACCAGCAGCGGCCGGCCCAGCTCCTCCTCCAGATCCTGCATCTGGCGGGAGAGGGTGGGCTGGGTCAGGTGCAGAAAATTGGCTGCCCGGGTGATGCTGCCCTCCCGGGCCACGGCCAGGAAATAGCGCAGCGTCCGTATCTCCATTGCGTTGTCCTCCTCCATTGGTTTGACACGTTGTCACTATTATACACCTTTTTGCCATGCCTTGGAAGCATTTGATGGAATAAAAACGAAGTATTTGCTATTTTCCTGCCCGGCCGCTACAATAAAAGCACGCAAGGAGGCATGGAGCATGAGCATGAAGTGGGAGGAACGTGTGTTCCGCATCCGCAGGGTCCTGACCGACGCGGGCTGCTCGGAGGAGCAGATCGCCGCGTTCCTGGAATGGGAGCAGGCCAAAGACCGCTGCCGCCAATATAAATTCCTGGCGCGGCACCGGGCCTGCCTGCTGGAACAGCTGCACCAGGACGCCGCCCGGCTGGACTGCCTGGACCACCTGGTCTTTATCATGCGCCAGGCCGAAAAACAGTACACAGACGAAACGGAGGGCATCTGCATATGGAAGAACAACTGCATCTGACCGAAGAATGGGACAAGACCTTCCCCCGGAACGACCGGATGGACGTCATCCCCTTTGACAAGATGGAAGCCTTCTTCCGCCAGTACCTGCAGTAACAAAAAGGGACAGCCCCCGCGGGACCGGGCGTCCTGCCGGACAAACAGGCCTGCGACGTAGTTTCCCTC
>ERZ1643247.252-NODE-252-length-69560-cov-5.563902_pt1 | contig 69560 bp, 63 predicted proteins | sample MGYA00579264_ERZ1643247 | MGnify/ENA primary metagenome ERZ1643247 (study PRJEB29033, sample SAMEA4952262) | chicken gut metagenome | biome: Broiler Chicken; feature: Gastrointestinal Tract; material: Caecum | place: Ireland | collected 2018 | study: Broiler... | reverse complement strand
ACTTATGAAATAGCTTCTATTACAGGTATTGAAGGCTTGCAACCTGTAAATACTCAAACATTTAGAGTTACAGACCCAGAAAACATTATAACAATAACCTTCATTGCAATTACAGACTACAGCATTGTATTAAATGCAAATGGTGCTGAAAGCTGGAACGCAGCTTCCGGTACACTAGAAGGTTGGGTTCTTAGCAACAATAATCAAACTGCTACACATCTTCTTTCAACAGGGGAAACTATAAATCTTATTACGCCTTCCAAAACAGGTTACAACTTTATAGGCTGGGCAACGTCTTACGGCGCTACAGTTCCAGATTATGAAGGTAATACCTACACACCGGAAAGTGCAGAAAATAGATTATTCCAGTTATATGCAGTTTGGGAAGTAATTCCTTACGATGTTACAATTTACTACCAAAGCGAAAACACAAGCGAAGAATTTGCTTTAAGTGGTATAGATTTCACAGTTTTAATCAACGGCACTGACGACACAATTACTGGCGATACAATTACTGGTTCTTACGACTATGGTACAACTTTTGAATTTGCTTTAAATGGTTTAAATATACCAGAAGGCTTTAAGTTCAAAGATATAGTTATAAGAAACGTTGGTGAAGATACTTCTGAAACTACAACCAATCTTCCTTACGTATTCACAGTTCCAAACTATGAAGTTGAAATAATAATAAGAATAGAAAGACAAGTATTTGACGTTAACCTTAACCCAAATGCTGGAACAGATGCAGTTGAAGGCTTACCAGAGCAATTTACAGCAAAATATGGTATACCTGTAACTCTTCCAACTCCAACAAGAAGCGGTTATAAGTTTGACGGTTGGACACTTGCTCAAACCAGCACAGCATATGTAACAACACATACACAAGGTTTAACGGAAGTAACTTACTACGCTCAATGGACAAGAACAGAATTTGAATTAACTGTAAACTTATTCATTAACGGAGTACAGTCTACTGAGGATTGGACATTAGGTTACGATAGCACTCTTTACACTCCAACCTTCCAAGACGGCGTTTATACTTTCCAAATTCTATACAATACCTATTTAACTTTCACCATAGATAGCATGGCTTATAGGTTAGATAGTGTAGATGTAAACGGGGATATAAGAAATTCTAACTTAGTAGATTTCACAATGCCGGCAGAAAGTTCTGAAATAAATATCTACTTAGTAAATAAAAACTATACCTTTACGTTAGATGCTTCTAACTATATAAATAGAAGCGTTGAAGTTACCTTCCCGGGTGCAGATGCAAGTTGGAACGTAGATAACTCTAAAGCTACAAAAGATATAGTATCTTACGATGTAGTTAACTTATTAAAGCCAGCATCTGTTGGTTATGAATTCCAAGGTTGGTACACAGAGCGTAATGGCGAAGGTACACCAATAAGCGAAACAACATTTACTCAAAACGTTCCAGAAGATGTAACATACTATGCACGTTGGGGACTAGCTTCTGTAACACTTACTTATACAACTTACTTAGAAAACGCAAACGATGATGAATTCGTTCAAATGGTTAGCGGAGATGAAAACTTTGATAAAGTGTTTGCAGTTGCTCCAGTGTTCTCACACAATGGCGATATTCCGTTTGGAACGCTAGTTACAGTTAACTTTACGTTAAATGAAGGCTTTACAATGCTTTCTAACAACGTAACAGGTGGAAATACTGGTACACTTATTAGTAATGGAAATTCTTATTCTTACACCTTCTACATGCCAGCTACTACAACGGAAATAAGGTTCAATGTTACTAGACAGCTTTACACTTTAACCTTTAACGATGGTCTTGGCACATCTGTTGGTACGGTAACTAACTTACCAAGCCCAGTAAGCCTAAAATTTGAACAAAGCTACACGCTTCCAGTAAACGTTAGCAGGTCAGGCTTTACGTTCAGTGGTTGGTTTACAGAATTAAATGGTCAAGGAACGCAATACGACAACACAAATAACCTTTACTTCCAAGCAAATGCAGATGAAACCTTGTTTGCATATTGGACTATTAATGATAGCGGTTTAATTGTAAGAAAATATCTTGATGGCGAACTCACAACGGGCGCAGGCACATTTACAATTGCGGGCGAAACCGCAGAGCCAAACGAAGCTTATGAATATGAATTCAACTTTGAAGTTGGTAGATATTTAAGCTTGTCCATAGACCCAGGAGTTTACAACTTACAAGACGTTCAAGCAACAGGCACTTCTTTAAGCGGAACGGGCAACACAAGACGTTTCACCATGACGGAAGAAGGTATAGTAATCAGCATTTACTTTACAAGCAGAGATTACACTTTAACCTTAGTAGGCGATAACTATTTAGATTCTAACGCAGTAGTTTCCTTTGCTTCAAGCACTGGTTGGGCTGTTGATGGCAGCACGGCTACGTATAGTATACGATCAAATGCTTCCGTAACTTTAATTTCTCCAGAATCTACAGGTTATAACTTCTTAGGTTGGTATTCACTTCCAGAAGGTCAGGGCGAACTTGTTTATGAAGCTGCGGAAGAGTATACTCAAAATACTGTAAACAATGTAACGCTATATGCTAGATGGGAACTTACAAGTAGCACTTTAACAACAAATGTATATACAGAAAACGCTGATGATGCTAACTTCACATTAAGTAATTCTGGAATTAGCAGCATAACGTTAGAAAAGTTTGAAGACGGCGAATGGGTAAGCGCAGATTCGGATGCAGAAATTAGCTACAACACGTCTTTAAGATATGTAATAGTTACAAACAACGGCTTTAACGTACAAAACGCAAGTTTTGTTGATATGGTGGGAGAGTTAAGTTCAAATGGAAATACTTATACTTTTGAATTTACAATGCCAGGCGTTGATACAACTGTTACCATAAATGTATATAGAAACGAGTACACTTTAAGCTTTGAAAATGCAAATTCTAGCGTAGTTACAACGTCTGCAATGCCAGATGAAATAGAATTAAAATTCGGCGCAAGCATAAATCTTCCTGCCGCAGTAACGGCAACAGGATATACGTTTGCTAACTGGAACACAAACCCAGATGGCTCAGGTACAGTTTACCCAGCAGCTTCAAGTTACACGCAAGGCGCGGGAGATGAAATTCTATATTCAATTTGGAATATAAATTCTCATACAATTACAATTAACGTATCAGGTGCACCAATTAGCAAAGTTGGCTTCACTCTTACAGATGAAGACGGCACGGAAATACTAAAGAGTGATGGCATAGAAGTTACATATACATCAGAAGAAATAGAATATAACACGAACTTAATTTTAACAATAGAAGCTGGTATATATAACATTGGTTCAGTTAGTGGCACGTCTGGAGAAGGCGCTGTAAGAACGTTTACAATGCTCGACGAAGATATGGAAATCAATATCATATTCGGCGAAGCACCTTACGTTTTAACCTTAGATCCAAACACTACACTAATCACAGATTACACTGTGGAGTGGACGGAATCTGAAATTGAAGATTGGACAGAAGCAGAACTTAGCGCTATCACAGCTACAATCTATTCTAATCAAACAATTTCTTCACTTCCAACACCAACCATTAAGGGCTTACAGTTCATGGGTTGGTACACAGGGCCTAACGGCACGGGCAACGCTATAACATCTTACACTCAAACAACGGGTGAAAATGTTACGCTATATGCTCATTACACCTTAGCTGGCTTTGATTACACCTTTATAATTCAAACGGAAGACGCAGTAGACGACGTATTCAATGCTAACTTAGATGGCATAAACGGCAGCGTAACCTTACAAACTTACGATGCTTCATCTAACACTTGGATAAACAATGCTAGCTTCACATACGGAAGTCCAATTAACTTACAATACTTAACGAATGCAAGATTTGTATTCACATTAAATAGCGGCTTTGAATTTACTGAAGAAAACATTGTTACTAACTTTAACGGTGTATTATCTAATAGCGGTAACACTTATTACTACACATTTGTAATGACGAACGAGCCGGTTACTACAACAATCAGCATTTTAAGAACAAGGTTTACCTTAGAATTCAATAAGAATACTCAGGATAACGTTGAAAATCTACCAGAAATTGTTTCACTCAAAATGGGGGCAAGCTATGAAATTCCAGATGCTTCCAATATGGTAAGAAAGGGCTACGCATTTACTGGAAATTGGAACGTTTATAGTTCAGACGGCACGATATCTGCAACTTATAACGCTGGAAACACATTTGTTCAATCCACAGCAGGAATAACAATTCTTTACGCAGAATGGTCGCCAAAAACGTACACAATTGAATTTGACCTTGGCGCTGGCACAACTTCTAGTGAAACAACTATACAAGTTGGCTACGATTCTTCAATTGTAATGCCAGACACGGAAAACGCAGGTTTCATACTCGGCGGTTGGACAATTAAAATTAAAGATACAGATATTACTTATTCCGTTTCTACTGGCGACACTTTAAGAACTCTTGAAACTAGAAATTCTGCCGACTTAGTAGGAACAGGAACAACACAAACCTTTGTTATAACTGCAATTTGGAGCGCTGGAAGCAACATCATTACAGTAGGTTCAAGGCTTGACGAAACGCTCTACGAGCAAAACAATTTAACAATCTCATCAAGGCCAACAGCTCCAACAATATCCTTATTTGTAAACGGAGTTCCAAGCACTTCCTATGAAGCTCAAACAGGTCAAACAGTAAGGCTTGAAGCTACAAATGTTCCAACAGGTTACCAAGTTAAAGAATGGATTATAAGTGGCACAGCTACTCAAACAAACCCAGACGGAAACTTGAACTCAGTTGAAATTACAGGCTTTACTTCAAACTTTAATGTAACACTTGTTTACGAACCTAAAGAACTTACGGTAACGCTTGCAGATTCTGCAAATGGAACTTTAAGTTTTGCAACAGAAAATAGTGGCGTTTACAATATTTTAAATAACACTGCTACAACACTTACAGGTGTTAACGTAAACGTAGTAGCTACGCCAAGCACTGGTTATACGTTCAGCACGGCTACGTCTAGTCCGGTTGTAACGATATCTCCAACAATGCAGGGCGATGCAGCTAATTTACTTGTTGTAGGCATACGTGAAGATACAGAGATTTCAGCAGTATTCATAGAAAGAGATAACATAGTAATAGTAGAAGGAGAAAACATCTCGTCTATTAGATATCAAATTTCTGATACTGAATCCTTCGGCGATAGCTTTATAACTTACAACGTAAATGGCATTTCAATTAAAACTGGGCAATATTTAAGGCTTGTTGTAACAACGTCTCAGGGTTATAGCGTAACAGCAGTTGTTAGCACAAACGGCTCTGTTCAAATTGAATATCCATATCAAGAAAACGCTGACCAAGCATTAATCACTAACATAACGTCAGATTTAACTATTACCGTTGAAACAACTATAAATGAATATACGTTAACAACGGGCGTAGTAAATAACGGCACGGAAGGTACTGTAACTGTGGAAACAACGCCTAACCCAAGCGGAAAGTTTAACTACAACACTTCTGTAACAGTATCTGCTGCAAGCCAGCAAGTTGACGGCTTAGACAAGTATAACTTCGTTGGTTGGTATACAGATTTAGAAGGAAATAACTTATATTCAACTAACAACCCATTAAGCTTTAATATTACAGAAGATATAGCTTTATATGCAGCATTTGAAATTAAAACATTCACTGTTTCATATCAAGTTGGTGCAAATTTTGAAGCTTACGGTTCAATAACAGGGGAAACGCAGCAAACAATCAACTTTGGCGAAAATGCAGCTGAAGTTACGGCAGTTCCGGGAACTGGCTACACATTCTCAAGATGGGTAATCACTCGCGGAGAAAACGTAAGCTACGTTACAACTCCAAACCTTACAATTGAAAACGTTACAGAAAACGTTACTTGCGTTGCAGAATTTAACACAATTAACGTAACTATCAACGTTCAAGTTTCAATTGAAGGCGAAATTATTACAGAAGGCATAGATAAGGTTGCTATTCAATACTTATCAGGCGCTGAGGGAGATAATATTTCCACAGCAGAACTTCTTGAAATGACGCTTAACGGTCAATCTAACACTCCAATTCAAATTAGGGCAATAGCTAAATCCGGTTACACCTTTGGAATTAGCCAACCTTATACAGTTTCTGGAAATGTTGAAGTTCAAGTAAACGGCGACGTAGTAACGCTTATTGCAAGAGAAGAAGAAACAAATGTTGTAATCAACTTTGCAAGGCGCTCAAATGTAATTACTTCTAACTTAATGATTTCAGGTGTAGCAGGTGGAGGACTTATACGTTATCAAACGAATTCTATCTGGCAACACACTGGCCCAAGTTATGAAGTATCAATGCCAACAGAAACAACGCTTTCTTATAAGATATTCATCACGCCGGGATATCAACTAGAAGAAGAATTTAGAAATACTTATGTTGATGCTCAAACTTATGTAGGAAACGGTTACACCTTAACCATTACCACAGCCACAGAATATACCGGTCTTGATGACCAATACTTTACAGAAGCTTACGACGTAACAATCTCCGGCTATAAAACGGATATTCAAGTTACAATTCCAGTAGAACGTTTAAGAACTCTTGTTACTTTCCATAATGGTAACCGTGAAGATGATTCAGAAACGTTTACAGCTTATATCCTTTATGGTACAACGGAAATTGTAGGAGCTACAAGAGACCAGCTTGTTCCAACAAGTGAAACACATACCTTTGTTGGTTGGGCAAATAGTTCTAACGCAGTAATTATTAATTCTAGCGGACAACTAAGCTCTACATGGCTCTTTACAAACACTACTTACGATTTATACGCTCAGTGGCAAGAAAAACTAATTCAAATAAACGTTGAAGTAAAGCCAACGGCAGCGCTTCAAAGCGAAACAAACTTCTACACAACGTTATTTGCAAACTCTGCAGCATATGGTTTAAGACCAGAAGCTTACGAAACAGAGAACGGAACAATTTACTATACAAGACCACTTTCAAGGTTATACTTAACACTTCCTGTTTATAAGTCGGGCTATATATTTGAAGGCTTCTATATAATGAATCCTACATCTGGCGAGTACGAAAAAGTATCAGCTGAAGGCTCTGGAACTTCTGAAGACTATGCAACAAGCACAAACTGTATGATAAACATTCAAAGTTTCGATTACTATACGTATTCAGACATATTGAAGAACGGCTCCTTAAATATTAAGCTTGTATTCAACGTTACAACTCAAATAAGCGCAAGAAACCAATACGGCGACAATAATAGAGTTGCAGATATTGGCGGAAGCGTTCGCTACGTAGATGCAACAGGCGTTGAAAGCACACCTGGAATACTAGATTTAGTAACAAGCGCAGACGCGACAATTAAAATGATAGCTACTGCGGACGAAGGCTACACCTTTGTTCGTTGGGTAGACGAAACTGGCATGCAAGTATCTACAAATCCTGAATTCCAGACCACAGCGTCTCAATCTAAACACTACACAGCAATATTTGTAGGAAATAGAATACAGTTTACTTCTGACTACGAAAACGTAACAGTGGAAGGTGGAAATAGCGAGCTTTCAAACGACGTTCTATATTATCACTACGGCGATATCGTTAGATTTAGATATAACGGTTATGTAGTAGGTTACGACCACGTTGGTTGGGCATTAACAAGTGGCGGCGAAGCTATAACAACGCTTACAGGTGTTAACCCAAGCTACACACTAGAAACAAGCTACACAACCATAAATATTAATCCAACGTTTGAAATGAGCACTGTTAATGTAACCGTAATAATGAGCGGCGGTGGAGAAGGTAACGGAACAATTACATTCACAGGTGGCTTTGAAGTAGATTATAGTAAAGAAGGCGACACATATACCTTTACAATGCCTTATGAAACGAACCTTGAATTTACCATAGTTCCTAACATAAGATACGCCTTTGATAATGCAACAATTGCTTATGGCGACCAAGAGCCAGTAGCAGTTCAAGTTACAGGCAATAATTTTAGAATTGAATATTCAAGTTACGGCAATGCTAGAAATATTGTAGTGAATATCAATTACAGAGAAATCTATTGGCGTGAATACGTTCTTGAAAGCGGACACATTATAGATAACGGAGACGGAACATATTCAGTTAACCCAAGCGGTGGAGACTTCTTCGGCAACGGAACAGATGACTATCCTTACGAATTAAATAACATATTAGACATTGCAAAACTAGCATTCATAATAAACAACAACATAAGGCAATCTGATAGACAAAAAGCAGAATACTCAACAGCAGTGTACGAGTTAAGTCAGGATATCAACTTTGCCGACAGATTCTGGACACCAATTGGAACAAGAGATAATCCATTCAGAGGAACATTCTATTTAAGAGGGGAAAGGTTAAATTTATTCGTAGATGATAACGACGAGTTATTCCCAGCAAATACATGTTTCGATACTGAAGCAGAATACTACACACTATATGGTAAGTTATTCGGATTCTTAGATGGCGCTAACATTATTGTTGAAGAACCGTCACTCTTAGTTCTCTGGATTGTACTTGGAGTTGTGTTATTACTAATCTTAATAATAGTTTTAGTAATTATAATTTCCAATAATAGAAGAAAGAAATTAATGCAAGAAAGGCAGCAATTATTAAGATAAAATAAAAAGCTTCTAAAATTTAATTTTAGAAGCTTTTTTATATTTAAAAAACGCTATTAAATTATTTAAATTTGGAAATAATTATTTTAATAAAATAATTAGAAAATAAAATTAAAAAATGATATTAAAATTAATTTGTATTAAAATTAAAAAATAATTATAAATCTCTTAGATATCTTAAATTAATCTAAAAAAAACTGCGACGTTAAAATTTTATTTCATAAAATTTTAATAAATTCTAGCGAATTTACGCGCGGCTTTTCAGCGCGTCGCCAGAATTTGAATAACTATCAGTCTCTCTCAAATATGCTGGTTCGGCTTCTGAGTTTAAACCTGCGCAGGCTTAAAATTAAGTTAACATAAAATCTATTAAATAAATTCTAGCGAATTTACACGCATTTTCGTGTTGTTATAATTTAAATTACAGTTATCTTTTAAATTATATTTAGTTGCTGCACTTAATTTAATTTCCAATAATTTAAATAAAATAAAAAAGCATATTTTTAAAATATGCTTTTTATTTTTTAATTGAAGATTATCTAACTTTCATCTTCTTTCTAAGTAGTATCATTACAACTACAACTGCTACAACTACAACGCAGCCAACAACAATAAGTATTATTGCTAGTGTGGAAAGCGGCTCTGTTTTAATAACCTTATAGCTATATAGAAGTCTTCCGCTATCTGTTAAAATTTGAATGAAGTAAGTTCCTGCTCTATCTATTGTAATTTCTTCAACGGTAGGGCTTGAGTTTTCTGCATTAATTGTAGCTATATTGTTTCCTACCACTAACATACAATCGCCTGCGTTACTGTAAAGGTTGTATGGGTTATATGTAACAGTAATTGGGTCTGTTGTGCTAGTTCCTTCTGCAACGGAAACCTGAATAGGAATTTCTGCATCGTTTATCCAGAAACCGAAGCTGAAACTTTGATTTTCAATTTCACCATTTGTTCTTATTGTAATCTCGTATCTGCCTGCGCCTGTTCTTTCATCGTAAAGTGAAATTAAAACGTTTTTGTAAACCACATATTCGTTGTCTAAACCTTCATTGTAAACTACGTATTTAGACGACCTTGTTAAATCTAATTCTACGCCGTCTTTTGTTACAGAAGTTATTTCGTAGTTTTCATATTCTGAATATTCAAATGCCCAGCGCGTTTCATTGGCGTTAATAATTGTGAACGTGCTGCCTTCAACTCTTACGTCTCTGCCGTTAATTCTTGCCGTGAAGTAAACGTAATAGAAACCAGTTTCTGTGAAGGTGTAAACGCCATCTTTTCTGCTTATTTCATATTCGGCACCATTTCTCTCAGCGTGAATTTGTGGCTGATAACCTGTGTCGTAATAGTCTACCGTGTTTTCTGGAATTGCTACTACAACATTTCCGTTATATATTGCGTTGTCGATAGGGGATTCTCCGTTTACTGTAAACACAACGTTCTTTATAAAGGTTAGGCTATAGCTTTGGCTTTGATATCCAAAGGTTGGGTGAGTAAAGGTGTGAACGTTTCCAGCTAGGTCTTTAAAGGTAATTGTGTATTCTCCGCTAATTGTTAAGTCTAGTGAATACATTCCGCCGCTTTGTGTGATATTTGAAGTGTTGTAAGTGTTTTCAGCATTGGAGCCATATTTAACTTCAATTTCTATCTTATTTTCTGGAATTAAATAGTAACTGTTCCATCTAATAGTTAGTGTATCTAAGTCTAGTTCTGTTGCTTGTTCGTCCGAAGTAGAGATAATGCTTAGTGATATACCTGTGAACGGTGTTTCTATACCAGTGCTATTAAAGTAGGTGAAGTTGTTTACAATAGAAGATGTGCTTGGCACCGTTGTTACTGCAATAGTCTTATTAAATAGGTTGATATTTGGGTTTGTGCTTCCATAGTTGGATATTCTATAAAATCTTGTTGTAGTACCGTTTCTAGTTTCTTCTAGCCCTGTAAGTTCGGTTACCGTTATATCTTGTACATCATTTGTGTAAAATTCATAAGAAGAGTTTAAAATGTAGTGTGTGGTGTAACTGGTAATTCCGTCTTGTCTTACGTAAGGGCTACCTGTCTCTATTGCAGGAGTGTAATTTCCTGTGGCTTGATTATAGTATACCAATTGATAGAAATCTCTTTGAGAATCGGAAATTGTAAAGGTTTTTGTTTCAATTAAATGTCTTCCGTTTATTACGCCGTAAATTCTTATTGTATACGTTCCTACTTCTTCCACAACTGTGCCAGCGGTTAACGCTGTTTCTTCGCCGTTACCAAATTGAATTGTTAACTCGTAAGGGAAGAAGAATACTGTCTCTACAGATGGGCTTAAATAGTTAAATATATCTGAATATTCAATTCTTAATTGCCCTGAGAAGATTGCGTAGGAGTCGAAAAGTGAATTTTGGTTGGTATCGTTTCTATCGTAAAGGTTAACGTTTGGCTTTAAAGTGTTTATAATAATATGATAAACTTGTTCAGAGCCATCGTTAACGTTTATAAGCCTTATTGTGAACTTATAAACTCCGCCAGTGAAAGGAAGTGTTGAAAGTATATCTGTTGGCGTTTTTAAGCTAATAATTCCAATTGTTGCATCATTAGATGGGCTTGTACATGAATAGTAGATGTTGTTTGTGCTTGGTGTTGGATTTACTACATCTCTTTCGCTTAGCGCTGTTTGGAAGGTAAACCTAGAAGCACTAACTGTTAAATAATCTACTGCAATTCTAGCGTTGTAATCCACTTCGTTATAGTAGAAGCTCATTGCGTTTATTCCGTAGTACCAAGTGTTGTAATCTTCGTCTACTATCTCTGCAATTTCTCCAACTACTGCATCTGTTATAACCGTAGTGCCGTAGGTGTGGGCTATGGAATATGTTTTTCCAAAGTTATCTACAAAGGTGTACCTGTAAGCTACGTTTAATGGGTTTCTTACCATGAATGTCCAGGAAGTTGAACCTGCTGTAACGTCTATGTATTCATTTGAGTTATATGTTCCAGTGCCAGTGTAAATTTGAACGAACTCTATTGTTGCGCTTACCCATTCACTTATTATAATAGAGTCTAACGTCAAGTAGTTTGGTGCTGTTATTGTAATGCCTTCGCCGTTAGATGCAAGAGTTACGTTTAAGTCCTGCCCAGAACAATAAATGTTGAACGTGTATACTGCGTTTAATGCAGAATCTTGAATTCTTAGTTGTCTATAAGCTGATGAAAGCGATACGTCCATATTTAAAATTTCTGATAAGGTGACGGTTGTTGGGTAGGTAGTGCTAGAACCAGACCAAGATGTTATATTATAGAACGTATTTTTATCTAAGTACGGAGAAGCAAGATAGGTGCTATTTCCAACAGAGAATACAAAGTAGCCTTGTGTTCCAATGTTGAAGTCGTAAAGGCCAAACTGGCTGACGTTAAAATTGTTTCTAGCGTATATGTTTTGTGTTGGCTGTGAAGAAAGCATATCTAAATTGTAGCCAGTGAAGGAAATGTTTCCGTCACCGTTTGGGTTTGCTCCTGTTGCTTCTAACATAGAAACTGTTCTAGTGTTAACGTTATTTGGGTCTAGTAAATAGATTGTGTAAATAGAAATGTTTCCAGCTAAGTCGAATTCTATAATTTCATAATAGGTGTTTGTGTTAAAGTTTTCAAAATTCGTTGTAGACGTTAAAAGTGTGTGGCTAGCAATTGCGTTTTGAGCATTTATAACAGAAGTTTCTTGCCAATACTCACTTGAATTGTATTTTGTTCCGTCTGCAAAAGCTCTGTAATAGTAATAATAACCTTCGCCGTAGTTGTTTGTTATGCTTGGAGTTACAAAATTTCTAAATTCTGCTGGCGTTAACATAAACGAGAAGTATGCAAGTGCGCCGGTATTTGCTGAAATATTGTACTTATAATTTGTGCTAGTTCCAATGTTACTTACGCTAAGACCTGTTAAACTTGATGTTTCTTCAAGGTCTACATAGCGTCTAGCATATTCGGCAAATTGATTTCCACTAAGTTCTGTTTTGTCTGCAAGCGCTTGAAGTTTTTGAATTGGTGCTTGTCTATCTATGTAAAGCTCGCGGGTTATGGAGTAGTATCCGTTATTATAGTCAGTTCCTTCATACGCCATATAAACAAACACGCTAGATCCTGATGCTATTGTAGAAACGTCAAGGTCGAAAAAGTAGGAGTTTAACATTAAATTGTTAACTGAACTCATTGGCACATAGTGTAGGGTAGTTGGGTCGTTTGAAGTGTACCAATAAATTTTATCTAAAAGTCCATCTTCGTTTGCATCTGTAAATCTGTCTATTTTAGCAATATATTCGCTTGTTGAATCCGTCCAAGTTACTCTTACAGTTTCGCCGTTAAAGTAAGTAACAGCAGTAGGGTCGTTTGAAGGATATGTGTTTAAAGCTTTGTTAGAAACCGTTGTAAATTCAAATTCCGGTGCTCTGTTTAAAATTTCAACAATGAATGATATGCTAGTTTGAACGTTAGGGTAGGCAGGGCTTGTAGCGTTTTGAGTAATTGTAATTCTATAATAACCTGCGTTTGTTATAAGCCCGGAAGTAAAGTAATTAGTTTCATTATTTACAGTTAAATTTTCAAATACAGTGTAACTAGAAAAATCTTCTGTTAAGGAATAATCTATTCTAACTGAAAGGTTGAAGCTCGTGTTTGAAACGCTAGAAGCAAAGGTTGTGGTTGAAGTTCCTGTAAAGTTTGTTCTAGCTAAGTTCTGTACTGGTCTACCATTTACGTCTAGTGCGCCCGAATCGTTATTTATTAACACAAAAGTTCCATCGTCGTTTCTAGGAGAAAAGTCTCCATAATAGTAGTAGGCGCGGCTTTCTGGGTCTTGCCAACTATAATAGTAGTAAGAAAGGTCGTTATAAGGTTCAACTGCGTTAGCTATTCCATTCTGAACGTTGAGCCCATTTACAAATTTAAAGTTTGGCACGAATATTTGAACTGGCAGTTTGTTTGTTTCAAGTATTGCAATATTGTTGTTTGAATAAGTTCTATAAATCTCATTAAAGGTAGTTCTTTCATTGCCTTGAAGCATGCTTACATATATGTGTTGGCCTATTAAGCTCTGATAGCTTTCATCTACAAGCGTTTGCGGAGAAGAAACTATGTTTTGTCTATCTACAATAAATATGTTCTTTCTAATATAGTAGTCGAACCTATCGTTTGTGTCCGTGCTTTGAAGATAACTTTCAGTTTCGTCTGTGTAAGTTCTTTCTATTACGTATTTGCCTTCAAGTGTTTGATATGCTTGATTAATATAAGATACGTTTATTATGTAGTAATAGAAACCTTCGTATTGTACGGATTCAAACGCCGTAGCCAAGTTTATTCCGTCCGACCTATCATAAATAACAATAGGTTCTAGGTGTGTTTCAGAAAGTTTGTAAGTTGAATAGTTATTTTCGTCTACTTGTTCAAAAGGGTAGTAGTAAAGGGTTACATTTTCTACGTTTATGTTGTCGTTAGGGCTCGGTTTAAAAATGTATACAAATTGGTTTACATTCTCATTAGATGCGTTTCTAATGCCCGATGCGGTGTAGTATTTTATTCTCGTATCTATGTAATTTCTATTAACGCTATAAACGTTGTTGGATTCTACAACTTCGTAGCTATCCGTAGTTCCAACTTCGCTAAGCGGACTTGTGTTCAAATTATACAAAGCTTCAACGTCTTCTGGCATTATAAGCACGTCCGCTCCCGATGCATCTGAAGAAACTTTAATATTCAAGCTTGCAGAGCTATTATTTACAAAGTGTTCTTGGGTAAGTGAGTTATAATATTGGTTAGATTCGTCTATAATGAAGAACGTGTAATTAGATTCGTTTGCAGCGTTGTTTTGAATAAACTGAATATTATATGAATACCTATTATTTAAAGCTGAATATGTGTTATTTATTAGTAGATATGCCGTAGAGCTAATTTCTGGGCTAATATATAAGTTTCCATCTGTGAAGTATGCGAAATCGTTAGAGCCATCGGCAAGTTTTTTTTGAATTATGGTTTTTAACCATGGGTCGATTTGATTGCCATTTAAAGATGTGCTTGTAAGGCCTGTGCTTATAAGTTTGTATTGTCCCCAGTCTATTTTGGCATCTGCTGAAATTACGTTATATGGGTTAGCTGCTTCATAAACGCCGTCTATTTCTTGTAAGATTATTGGGCTAGTATTGTCTATAATTAATGCAGCGTAAGCTTCGTTTCCAGCGGCATCTGTTATGTGGAATAGGTATAATCCTTGTCTTGAAAGTATGCTAGAATCCGTTACAACGTCTCTTTCCGACGTGTTGTTATAAATGGTTTCAATTAATGTTGTGTTTAAAGTATAATTTAATGCATAACCATTTCTAAGTGCGTTGTTATTATCAAAGAAAGTTTGTGTTACAGTGTTGCTGAAACCAGAACTACTTGGATTATCTGTAAGGGTTGAAGTAGTGAAAGGTATATATTTATAATACGCCGTGCTAGAAGCTCCGCTAGGCTTTTCTGTCCATTCAAAAGTTGCGCTAGTGTTTGTAAAGAAGTTTATGACTGCGCCTTTCGTGTAGGTGGACGCTTGTCCTCTTGTTGCCACTTTAAAGCCCATTCCAGAAATTGGTGTGCTATCAATTGTAAAGTAGCTAACTCTGTTTTTTGCCGAGTCTAAGTTATAATTTGCGCCGTAATATAATACAACCCTATAATTTTTATTTTCAGTAAGTGTGTATGTGCCGTCTTCGGCTGCCTCTAAAGCTGTGTAGGTAGAAGCTGTGTAATCTTTAGATTGTACTACAAGTCTTACAGGGGAGTTGAATATACTCTGTTCTTCCACGCTAACTTTAACTTCGTTTTTTGTGTATGCGCTAGAACCAAGATTAACAGAACCAGTTTCTGTAATTTCCTGTGTAATAGCCCTTGGAATTTCCGTAGTTATTTCAAAATAGAAGTATTGTGTAAAGCCGCTATTAGAATTTATAACACCGGAACTAATGTTGTTTGCATACGAGTAATTAACTTCAAGTAAATAGATTCCGTTTTCTGTTATTGTATCATTTGACCAAGCAGCGCCGGAGTTCCATGTGTTGTCATCTTGATTATAAGTATAAAGCGTTCCGTTTGAAATGTTTCCGTTAAACCTAAATGAAATTGGCCCTTGGTTTGTAGATTGTGGTTTTGTAACAGTTGGGTCTAAGGTAATAACTCCATCAGAGATAATATTATTTGTAGTGCCTACGTTTTTATACGTTACATCAGCTAAAAGTGCGGTGCCGTCTAAAACTTCAATTTCGTTATTTGAGTTAATCTTTTTAAACTCTACAGGTCCGCCAACGTTTACGTCGTTATAGAATATTTGATAACCGTAAACATCTAATTTATTTTGCTTTATATTGTTTAAAGTAGGGTTGTTTAAAACATCAAGTTCAGTAGGGGAAGAAACTGTTTGTCCGTCCATTAAATATATAAAGTGGTATGTAAGCACATATTCGCCAAGGTCGTTAAAGGTAATTACAACAGTTTTTTCGCCTGTAAGCTTTGTTAAAACAATGTCGTCGCCTTGTACTACAACGTTTGTACCGTTAAAATACACATGAGCTGTTTGTATTTGTCCTTGGAAAGTTTTTTGAATTTCTACTGAAAATTTGCTTCCGTCAAAGGTAAGGGTAGGAAGGTTTAAAGTTGTGTTAATATTAGAGTTTTGGTTTTGATAGTTAAAGAAATAGTTTCTTTGATATGTTCTTGAAGAACTTGCTAAGTTTTCCGTTCTAACGTTGCTAGCAGTAATTCTAGCTTCTCCTGATGTAGTTAAGTAATCTGTTTCATTAAAAATGTAGAAGGTAACAGAAAAACTATTTGTAGAGGAAGTTATATAGTCTGTGCCTGAATATTCGTAATAATCGTTAAAGGTAAAAGTGTACTTACCTGTGGTAAAATTGCCAGCACTAAGTTTTAAAGAGAAATTTTCAAAAACCTTATGGGGGTTTGTTCCTTGTGTAGGTTCTGTTCCGTTGTAGTTAAAAGCAAAGTAGTGAACGTTATAAATTAAGTCGCTACTATCTTTAAAGCTTTCAAGGTCAATTTGTTCGTTATCCCTTGTAACCGTAATTTGAGATAAAGATAAATCTAATGGGAAAAACTGGGAAGGGTCTGGGCTTTCTGTTCCGGGAGCAACGGCAAAATCAATCCCTTCATAATCTGTAAAATCCGTAACACTACTTAAATTTAAGCTTTTACCATTGCCAAGCCTTATTTCAAAAGTTTCGCCTTCTTTAAGTAAAACGGTATCTCCGCTATTATAGGTGGCTACGTCTGCACCCGTATCGTCGTTTGTTACGGCGGCGGTAAAGTAAGAAGGAACTGTGCCATCTTCTGCCTTTGCAAAATTTAAATTATTATTTGTTTGAAAAATTGCCATGCCGCAAACAAAAGTGCAAAGCGAAATTATTATTCCAAAAAATAGGTTTTTAATTTTTGTAGAATTCATAAAATTTCCCCCATATATTAAACTGCTATCATTTTATCAAATTTCGTCAAATTTCGCAAATAAATTTAATATATAATTTATATATTTATATATATAATCTAATATAGTGTGGATAAAATGGGCTAAAAAAATTCATTTTTAACATAAAATAAATACAAAAAAGCACTTCTAATTTTTTTAAAAGTGCTTTTAATTATTTTTTTATTTAATTTAAAAATCAAAATCGTCAAAAGAAATGCTTGAGCTAGATTTTTTATATACTTTTTTATTTCTTTCTATTATATCGTAGAATATTTCTGATTCATTAAGTGAATGGCTAGGAGCATATTCTTCTGCTGCAATTTTCTTATCGAATTCTGGAACTTTAAAGTATTGTGTAAATTGAACTTTAATAGGGTTCACTTGGAAAATTTTAACAATAGCTGTGCCGTAGGGAAGCTGGCCAAGTTCGTAAGGGTAGATAAGTGGACGCGTTACCACTTGGCTGCTCGTTGTAGAAGAACCCATGTCGTCCTTTTTCTCAGATTTTGAAACAGAAGTGTTCTTTGTTTCAATGGATACGTCGCCGCACATCTTAGAGAATTCTTCCTTAGTTTTCTGGTCTTCCGTTCCAAGGAATATTTGAATGTTACAGTTACCACGAATAGTTTCTGCAACTTCTTTGCCGTACTTGTTATCTAATTGGCTATAACTTTGAACAACAAGTTCAAAGAAAATTTTTCTAGAACGGGCAACTGTAATAATGCTGTCCATTTTTTCAATTTTAGGTAAGTTTGCGAACTCGTCGAGTAGGAAATATACGGTTTTTGGAAGTTGAAGGCTAGGGCGCTCACTTGCTATCTCAATTAGCTTTTTATAAAGCTGAGAAATACACATTGTTGCAATACAGTGCCTAGATTCCTTTTCGTCTGGAACTTTAATAAATAGTGCGGTAGGTTGATCTACGAAGTCGTCGAAAAGCATATCGGAGAAGCTTGTTGCATAACAAATTCCGCCGTCTTGGAAAATGGATATTCTAGAGAGTAGCACACCCATATAGCTTCGCGTTGTGTTTGGCGCGTTGTTTATAACGGTGGAAACAAGGCTTTGAACTTTGGAAAGCTTGTCTCTTCCGCCGCAATATTCTCTAATAGTGCCAAATGGGTTGTCTGGGTCTGGGTCGCGGTAGGTGGCAATTTTAGCTAAGTTATAGAAGTTAAACTTTTCCTTTGTCATTCCAAGTTCTGGGTTTAAACTATCTTCAAGCATGGCAAGCATTAAGCCGTATAAAAAGTCTTGCGCGCCACGCTCCCACGATGGGTCGTTTTTGTTTTCAATAGGCACAATGTTTACAGCAATTTCTCTAAGTTCGTTTTCTGCTTGGTCTATAAGTTCTTGTTTTTTAGCGCCAAGGTCGCTAAGAAGTTGCTCTTTGTTAGGGTAGGCTATGCCGTTATATTCGTACCATTCGTGGTTATACTGCTTTGCTATAACTTTTAATTTTAAATCTGCTGGGTTAGAACCCTTATGAGCAATAACTTCGTTCTCTAAATTCATAGCCTTATGATATTTTTCATAAGCGTTGCTCATTGGGTTCCAACGGGTAGAAGCGTAGGGGTTTCTAAGGTCTAGTGTAAGCAGTCTATATCCGTTTGCTTTTAGTTGAATGCTATGGTTATTATAAAGCTCGCCCTTAGGGTCTGTTACAACAAGACAAGGCTTTTCGCCTGTTCTAGAAAGAATTCTAATAGCCGGGTCTATAATCATAGTGGTTTTACCACTACCAGTAGTACCTATAACTAATGTGTGAATAGGGTTATACATATTAATTTGTAATTTTCCGCCCTTAACTTCGTTTCTAATAACAATTCCAGATTTTTTTACGTTTGGAAGTGTGTTATAAGTGTTGTACATGAATTTCGGGTCCGTTAAAAGTTCTTTTTCTGTAACCCAACGAGCGTCGAAATATTGTTTTAATTTTTCTCCGCTTGCCGTTGTTCCAACGCCTGTTGCTGAAGAAGATTTGACGTTTTTATTTGAAAGTAAAATTAACATTGCTGCAAGCACCCCAGCACCAATACCAACAATTCCAAAAGTTCCAGTAAAAGCACTGGCAATATTTTCCGTTCCTTCTAGTGCTATACTAAGAATAACGCCTGCCACATAGCATAAAACTAAAACTACTAGTGCACCAATAAACTTTTTTTTCATTTTTCCACCCTTTGTATGTTAATATAATTATTATATATCATAATTCAAAAATAATATCAAAACAAATTTTAAAAAAAAATAAAGTTTCCGCAAATAATTTTTAAAAAATTACAAAAAATAGTATCGCATAAAATATTTTTAAAAAATTTTTAAAAAAATGTCGAAAAATGTTTTGAATTAATTTTATTTTATGCTAGTATAGCATTGTAATTAATTTTGCATTGGTAAAAATGCGGGGTTTTTGCAAAATAAATCTTTATGGAGGTAATGAGGTATGACTCTATTAATGACAAAGATTATGGCAGGAATTTCAGGACTGGGAATAAATTGGGATAAAGTTTTAGGACCAGAAGGTTCAGATATGCGTGACAAATTTGGTTGGGTAATTCAAGTTGTTGATTCTAGTTATTTAGTACTTGTTCCAATTCTTGTAGTTGTTGGTGCTGCCGGTATGATCTACGCCATTATTTTAGGTGTAAACATGGCAAGAGCAGACTCTACTGAAAAACGTGAAGAGGCTAAAAAGCGATTAATCAATGTTATAGTAGGTGTTGCTATCATGGTTGCTTTAATTCTACTTTGCGTATTATTCATTGAAGCAATTTTACCAAACATATTGCCAGAAAGTTTAGAAGACGTTTAATATTAACGACTATCAATTAAAACCTTTAAGAATTTTTCTTAAAGGTTTTTTTGTAATTTTTTTAAAAAATACTATACAATTATGTTTTTTTTTGTTAAAATAAAACAAAATAAGGGTAAAGGAGCACGTAATGTTTAATTTAATTAGTTCATTAGGAATAGGGGCAGGGCAATCTATTTGGAATATTATTATTAACATTTTTTCATTTATCCCTAAACTCATGTATCTTATTACAACAAGTTTCTTTAGTATACTAGACGTGCTTCAACTCCTTTTCCGTAAACTTGCTGGACTAGATTCATATTATATCCAAACAGGTGGAATAGAAAGTGCAGGAGACATAATCTCAGGCGGGCAAACAGTACAACAAACTGGCGATATTGTAGAAGAATTTATATTAGGCATTTTTACAAATAAATATCCAATTTTATATAATGTATTTTGGAGTTTTATTATTTTAGGTATTATAATGCTATTTCTTACAACAATAATAGCATTAATTAGAAATGAATATACTCCAGAAAAAGACGGTTCAAATTCAAAATCTAAAGTTATAGGTAGAAGTATAAAGGCCTTACTATCTTTTGCAATTGTTCCTGTTGTAGTATTCTTTGGGGTGTACTTATGTAACATATTGTTGCGGGCGCTAGATGCTATCACTAGCGGTAGTAGCACAGACGCTCTTGGTATGCCTACTACCAATTTAGCACAATACTCGCGGTCGGACGAGGGTGGAGGCGATAGTTATATAGCATACTCATTATTTGGCATTAAAATAGCCACTAATACCACGCCGTTTAGCGGTGTTGCCTTTAAGGCGTCGGCATATAGGGCAAATAGAGCAAGGCTTTCCGACGAGTTTGTTCAACTTTTAAATAATGACCAAGGTAGTGATAACTATATTACAAACTGGAGTGGAACTTTCATTGGGCCAGATGCAGAAACTGTTGCAACTTATATAGACAATGCTTTTGCTAATAACGTACAATTTAGTAACCCACAAAAATTAAGCTATAATACTACCTATCAAAAAACCAACAACGTTACAGCAGTTGATATTATTTCTGGTTCAGATATTTTATTAGCTTCAACGGTAGCGTTTAGAACGCTAGATAGATACAGAGTTGGTGTTGTTTGGTATTATTACGACTTATGGCAATTCGATTTTCTAGTTGCATGGGCAATAGTTATATCAATGCTTACCGTATTTATAAACATTATCTTCGGTTTAATGAAAAGGTTCTTTGAAGTAATTGGTTTATTCTTAGTATCTCCACCAGTGGTGGCGCTAATGCCGTTAGATGATGGCGCAGCATTTGGTAAATGGAAAGGTCGGTTTATTTCAAAGATGCTGGGAGCTTACGGTGCCGTCGTCGGCATGAATATAATGTTTATAATACTACCATATATTTATAAAATTAAATTCTTTAATATAGGTATAGTAGATGCAATAATTCAATCGCTATTTATAATTGTAGGTTTAGTATCAGTTAAGAGCTTTATAGCGCTTATGAGTGAAATAGCTGGTGGCGACGATGTTCAAAAAGCCGGTGGAGAAATAGCTAAAGAAGTAGGCGCTACAGTTCAAAAAGCTGGTGCGGCGGCTGTAAAAGTTGCAGGCTTAGCTACAGGTTTTGGTATGGCTACATCAGCGGTCGGCTGGGCTGGAAGTGCGTTGGCTACAAACGTTGGATATGACAACAGACAGGAAAGCAGGCAGGCAAGAATTGATAGCCTCAATAGAGATATTGCGGAAGGAAATGGAGACGCCGATGCTTTAAGAAATGAACGTAATGAAATTCAAAATGATATGCAAGCTGCTACCAATCGTCATAACGAGAGGTTGGAACGAAGAGAAGACAGAAGACATAATAGAGAACAAAGACGTTTCAATAGAAGATTCTATAATCAGGAAGATGTAAGGAATTGGGCAGCTGCTAATGATTATCAATTGTCGCCTGGCTTACAACCATCCGATGAAGCAACTGATACAGGTAGTGTTACAGGTGGTGCTACAAGTAGTGGCACAGGCACAGGTGCTAGTGCTGGTGGTGGTATAGGCGGAGCTGGAGGAAGTGCTCCAGCAACTGGAGGTGCTACACCAAGTGGTGCTCCTGTAGTAGGTGCAGCTAGAGCAAGAGGAGGCTTTAGAAGATTTGCATCAAGAGCAGGAAGAAATCTTGCAAGAAGTGGGCTTAACCTTCTTAAAGGCATGGGTGGCTTGTTCATGGACGTTTGGAAAGGTACGGACTTCTACAAAGGTTGGGACGAAGCTGGCGGCGGCGATGGCATAATGATTTACGCTCGTGGCGGTGGCGCTGGCGACGTTAAGGCTTATAAAGCTGCAAAAGATCACTACAAGGCAAGAGCTGCCGCAGCTGCAGTTGAAGGCGCTGGTGAATTCTTACGCGATCCAAATGGTAACTTAATTCCAGAAAGAAATGCCGATGGCACTGTAAGAAGAGAGTTGGTTCCTCAATATGATGCAAGTGGTAATATTACAGGCTATACTCCAACTGGCCCAATTATCTATCAAAGAGGAAATAGAAACCCTAATGCAACAAGTTGGAATATAAGGTAGGCTTAAATTATGGCTAAATTTTCAAATATTATTAAAGGAATAACAGGAGTGCTTAGTAACCTTTTTAAAGGTACAGATTTTTCAAAAGGCTTTGATGATGCGGGCGGAATTGATGGTATAACCATCTATGCCCGCGGCGGAAGCTCTTCCGACGTAAAGGCGTATAAAAGTGCAAAGGAAAGATATAACGCTTTAAAAGCTCAAGAATACGTTGACGGCAAGGGCGAAATAATTCGCGACCCTAACGGAAATCCCGTTCCAGAAAGAAATGCGGACGGAAGTGTAAGAAGAGACTTAAATGGGCAAATAGTTTATAAGCGTGGCCCAAGAAAGCCTAGCCCATACGATTTTCCAATAAGATAAGGAGATAACATGTTCAATAAAAACACAACACTTGGCGAAGTAATAAAAGAAAACGAAAAATACGGAGATATACTCATGGGTTTTGGAATGCACTGTTTTGGTTGTCCAGTTAGCCAAATGGAGACCTTAGAAGAAGCCGCCGAAGTTCATGGCATAGACGTAGATTTTCTTTTAGACAAGCTAAATAACGCAAAATTTTAAATAATTTAACAAAAAAACAATAAAAAAACTCAAAATTTTACTTAATTTTGAGTTTTTTATATTTTGTTGAATTTATAAATAATTCTTTTCTTGTTTTCGTTATCCTAAATTTTCGGAGTTTCAAAAACACTTTGATTTTTGGGGACCCCGAACGCTCAGTATGACGAGGGCAAGGGCTTAGGGAGAGATTTTTGGGTAAGTTCGAAGTTTGGCTTGCGAAGCGTCTTCGACGACTCTTCGTAGTTTTGCTTCGTTGCAACGCGAAAAGGAGTCTGCAACCTTTTCGCGTCACTTAAGAGCGGCGAGCGTTATTTTAACGCGACAATCCGCGAAGAATCTCCTTACCACCCGAACTAGCGAGACTCTATTTAATTCTTCGGTAGCCCTTACTTTCGTCACATTGAGCGTTCGGGGTCCCAAAAAATACTTTGATTTTTGGGTAAAGTAAAAGCCGCGGAGCGTTATGCACAGTTACGATAGTAACTCGCCTAGCGGAGCGTGCTTTGACGCGTCGAATGGGTCTCAGCCAAGGCTAGCGGACGGAGTGAAAAAATGACAATTTAGAGCACTCTGAAAAAATTTCAGCTACTGTATAAGTTTTAAAAATTTTATCTAAAAATGTCGATTAGGTATTTTAGTTAATAAGGCATAATAATTTAGAGTATGAGCAAAATTTCAGAAATCATCTCAAAACAAGTTGTTAGCCTTTATGAAGCTAAAATTGTTGGTACTGTTGTAAATGTTACCTTTGACGAAAAACTTTCTAAGTTAAAAAGCTTTATAGTTATCGATGAAGATAGCGAGGAAGAATACGAGCTTTCCTTTAAAGACGTTTATGCTGAAAAGGACAGCTTTGTTATAAAAAATCAAACTAAGCTTAAAGGCGTGTACTTTGAAGCGTTTTCTAATAATCCTATAAATAAAATTTGTCTTTCTGTTGAAGGAGAAGTTTTAGGTAAAGTTACGGAAATAGAAGTAAGCGGCGAAGACGTTACGGCCATCATTTTAAATGATGAAAGTAGGGTGGCGCCGGCAGAGGTGCTCGCATGCGAAAGTGTGCTTATAATAAATCGTGGCGAAAACAAGGTAAAAAGGGCGGGCTTTGCTCCGCGTGCTAAAAAAGTGAGCCCTGATAATATTGTGGTTAAAATTCAGGAAGAAGAGAGCGCTTTTGAAGAAAAGATTGCTCCAAAGCCCGTTCAACTAGTTCCACCAAGGTTTGTAGCTAAAACGCTACTTGGGCAAATTTCTTTAAAGACTATAAAGGGCTTAAACAATGAAATTATAGTTAAAAAGGGCGAGCAGATTACAAACAAGGTTTTAGAAAGAGCAAAACTTCACAATGTTTTAAACCAACTAATCAGCCAGTAGAAAAACGTCGGGATACTGCGTTTGCCGTCAAACAGTGCTAGACAGTTACGTACGTCTATGTACGCGCCTGTCTGCGTCAAAAGCTGCGCTTTAATGAATTTTGCAAAGCAAAATGTTATATTAACGCTTGCTTTTTCCTTTCCCCAAAAATTAGAAATTTTTGGGGACTTAGCTAGCTTGTCTCGCCCGTTTTTGTACTGTCGGATTTTTAGCTAAATATATTTATATATAATAATATAATATATCTTCCTATTTATCTTTAATAGGAAGGTATTTTTTCTATAATTTTAGTCGAAAATTAAAAAGCGCGGAAAATTTAAAATTTTTAGTAAAAAGTGTTGACATATGAAATTGCCTTTGATATAATGCTAACATCACGTCAAATGGGTTGAAGCATAAGGTTACTTTGTTTAGCCGATAAACAAAGAGAATTTATGCGGACTATGTAAAGGCTTAGACCTTTGCGGGCAAATCGCTTTATGCGAAATTTTTTTTGGAAAAGGGCGTGACACACACGGCTGTGTGTACTAGAACACCTCGCATAACAAAAGGGTTTGCTAAAAAATTTTGCTAGGAGGATAAAAAATAATGGCAGAAAAAATCAGAATCAAATTAAAAGCTTACGACCACGCACTTTTAGATGAGGCTTGCAAGAGAATTATCGACACAGCATCAAAAGGCGGCGCAAGGGTGGCAGGGCCTATTCCTCTACCAACAGATAGAGAAGTAGTAACCATCATTCGCTCACCACACAAGCACAAAGATAGCCGTGAGCAATTTGAGTCTAGAACGCACAAGCGTATGATAGACATTTTCAGCCCAAATTCCAAGGCAGTTGATGCTTTAATGAAGCTTGAACTTCCTGCTGGGGTTGACATCAAAATTAAATTATAATAATCAAAAATCTATATGGAGGACAAAATGAAAAAGGCAATAATAGGCAAGAAATTGGGCATGACACAAGTTTTCACACCTGCGGGCGTAGTTATTCCTGTAACAGTTGTAGAAGCAGGCCCATGTGCCGTTGTTGGAGTTAAAACGGAAAGCAAAGAAGGCTACAATAGCGTTGTTCTTGCTTTTGGCGAGACCAAGGAAAACAGAGTTAACAAAGCAGAGCTTGGTCAATTTAAAAAAGCTGGGGTATCCCCAAGAAAAACAGTTAAAGAATTTAAACTTGATGGCGACTTCCAGGTGGGCAGTGAAATCAAGTGTGATATCTTTGAAGAATCAGATAAAGTAGACGTTTCTGGTATCACAAGAGGTAGAGGTTTCACAGGCGTTATCCAAAGATGGAACAACCATCGTTTAAAGATGACTCATGGTACAGGACCGGTTCACCGTGAAGTTGGTTCTATGAGCGCAAATTCAACACCATCTAGGGTTTTCAAAAACAAGAAAATGCCAGGACAATATGGTAACGAAAAAGTTACAATTCAAAACCTTGAAGTTGTAAAAGTAGACCCAGAAAGAAACATTCTTTTAATTAAGGGTTGCGTTCCAGGTCCTAGAGGTTCAATAGTTCTTGTAAAAGAAGCCGTTAAGGGTAAAAGGAGTTAAGTATGCCAAGCGTAAAATTATTTAATATGAATGCCGAAGAAGTTGGCAGCTTAAAGCTTAACGACGACATCTTTGGCGTGGAATATAACGAACCAGTTATACACGAAGTAATCGTAGCTATGCAAGCTAACGAAAGACAAGGCACAAAGAGCGCCTTAACTAGAAGCGAAGTTAGAGGACATGCTAAAAAGCCTTACAAACAAAAACACACGGGCAATGCTCGTCAAGGTTCTACAAAAGGACCTCATCAAATAGGTGGTGGAGTTGCTTTTGCTCCAAAACCAAGAGATTTCTCTAAAAAGGTAAATAAGCAAGTTAAAAGGCTTGCACTTGTTTCCGCTTTAAGCGAGAAATTAAGACAAAAAGAAATAACCTTCTTAGACGAGTTCAAACTTCAAGAAGCAAAAACTAAGGAAGTTGAAAAATTCTTAAACGCTTTCAAATTTGATAGAACTGTACTAGTTGTTTTACCTGAAAAGAGCGAAGAAGTTTTAAGAGCTTCTAGAAACATTAAAAACGTTACAGTTGCAACCGCAGATAACGTAAACGTATACGAAATAGTTACAAATGCACGCGTTGTTATGCCAAAAGCTACTGTAAAAGCAATCGAGGAGGCTAGAATATAATGAACGCATACGAAATTATAAAAAAGCCACTTATGTCTGAAAAAAGCTACGCTGGAATTCAAAACAAGGTTTACACCTTTGTTGTTGATAAAAGAGCTGGCAAAGTAGAAATTAAGAAGGCAGTTGAAGAAATCTTTAAGGTTCAAGTGGAAAAGGTTAACACACTTATCGTTAAAGGCAAAACTGTTTTAAGAAACACAAAAAGTGGTGTTACAGTAGGAAATACTGGAGATTATAAAAAAGCTATCGTAACTCTTACAAAAGACAGCAAACCTATTGCTTTCTTTGAGAGTTTGAGCTAAGGAGGAGTTATGGCAATTAAAACTAATAAACCTACGTCTGCTGGTCGCAGATTTGCCACACACGCTAGCTTTGAAGAGCTTTCAAAAGTAGCTCCTGAAAAAAGTTTGCTTGTAAGCAAAAATAGAACTGGCGGAAGAAACGCTCAGGGTAAAATAACAGTTCGTCACATTGGTGGCGGTGGCAGACAAAAATATAGAATCATCGATTTTAAACGTAATAAAGACGGTGTTCCTGCCAAAGTTACTTCTATTGAGTATGACCCAAATAGAACAGCATACATTGCACTCTTAACATACGCAGACGGCGAAAAGAGATACATCTTAGCACCTCTTGGCCTTACAGTTGGCGACGTTGTTATGAGCGGCGAAAACGCAGAAATAAAAGTCGGAAACAACCTTCCACTTGCAAATATTCCAGTAGGTTCTGTTGTTCACAACATAGAACTTAGCCCTAAAAAGGGTGGTCAAGTGGTAAGAAGTGCTGGTGCAGCAGCTCAGCTTATGGCAAAAGAAGGTAAATACGTTATGCTTCGTATGCCAAGCGGAGAAATGAGAAACGTGCTTGCTACTTGCAGAGCTACTATTGGAACTGTGGGTAACTTAGACCACGAGCTTGTATCTCTTGGTAAGGCTGGAAGAAAGCGTCATATGGGCGTTAAGCCAACCGTTAGAGGTGTTGTTATGAATCCTAACGATCACCCACACGGTGGTGGTGAAGGTAAGAGCCCAGTTGGTATGGCAAGCCCTGTTACACCTTGGGGTAAACCTGCACTTGGATACAAGACAAGATCCAGGAAGAAAGCATCAAATAAGTTAATTGTAAAGAGGATTAATTAATATGAGTAGATCATCAAAGAAACAACCATACGTATTTTCAAGACTATTAAAAACAGTTCAGAAAATGAATGAAACAAACACTAAAAAACCGATTAAAACTTGGTCAAGAGCATCAGTTATCTACCCAGAATTTGTCGGCTTTACATTCGCTGTATACAACGGCAAAAAACATATCCCTGTATACTGCACAGCAGAAATGGTAGGGCACAAACTTGGCGAATTTGCTCCAACAAGAACTTTTAAAGCTCATGCTGGTCAAAAAGCTAAGGTTACCCCAGGAAAGAAAGGATAAGGAGGAAACTTTAAGTGGCTACAAGAATGAGAGAAAAGTCTGAAAAAAGACTACAAAATAAAGATCAAAGACCTTTTGCCAAAGTTAAATACGTTAGAATGAGTCCTTCAAAAGTTAGAATCGTTCTAGATACAGTTAGAGGCAAAAAGGTAGAAGAAGCAGTGGCAATACTTGCTAACAGCCCACAATCTGCCGCTGAAGTTTGCCTTAAACTTCTAAAATCTGCTATAGCTAACGCAGAAAACAACAAGGGGCTTAATAGAGGCGATTTAATTGTTGACGAAGCCTTTGCAACCCCAGGACCAACACTTAAAAGAATTAATATCCGTGCAAGAGGCAGAGCAGATAGGCTTTTAAAGAGAACTTGCCATATTACAATGATTTTAGGTGAGGCAAAGTAGGAGGATAGTATGGGACAAAAAGTAAATCCAATTGGACTTAGACTTGGCGTAAATAAATCTTGGGATTCAACTTGGTACGCTAGCAAAAAAGATTTTGCCAAATTTGTTAAAGAAGATAACGAAATTAGAAAGTTCATTAAGAAAAAATATGCAAACTGTGCTATTTCAAAAATTGAAATTGAAAGAACAGCTACAAAACTTATTATAAACATCTACACAGGCAGACCTGGTATGCTTATTGGCACAAAGGGCGCTGGTGCAGACCAACTTAGAAAGGAACTTGCAAAGTTCACAAGCGCTGGAACAAACCTTATTGTTAACATTAAGGAAGTTAAAAAGCCAGATTTAGACGCAGTTTTAGTAGCAGAAAGCATTGTTGCTCAGCTTGAAAAACGTGTTGCTTTTAGAAGATGCTTAAAACAAGCTATTCAAAGAGTTATGAAGGCAGGAGCTAAGGGTTGTAAAGTTCAAGTGAGCGGTGTTGTAGACGGAGCTAACAGTATTGCTAGAACAGAGCACTATATGGAAGGAAGCCTTCCACTTCACACTCTTAGAGCAGACGTAGACTACGGCGTAGCATCAGCTTACACAAACTATGGCAAACTTGGCGTTAAGTGCTGGATATACAAAGGCGAAATCCTATCAAAGGAGGAAAAGTCAGATGTTAATGCCTAAGAGAGTTAAAAGACGTCGTGTTCATCGTGGCAGAATGACTGGTGTTGCTACCAGAGGTAACACACTTGCTTATGGTGACTATGGTCTTGTTGCAACAGAACCATGCTGGATTAAATCTAACCAAATAGAAGCCGCTCGTATTGCTATGACACGTTACATTAAAAGAGGCGGTCAGGTTTGGATTAAGATATTCCCAGATAAGCCTGTTACAAAAAAGCCTGCTGAAACCAGAATGGGTTCAGGTAAAGGTTCACCAGAGTTCTGGGTTGCAGTAGTTAAGCCAGGCAGAATTCTATTTGAAATGAACGGCGTTTCAGAAGAAGTAGCAAGGGAAGCTTTAAGGCTTGCTTCACACAAACTTCCTTGCAAAACAAAGTTTATTAAAAGGGAGGAGGAAACGGCATGAAAAAGAACGACATTAGAAGTATGACCAACGAAGAGTTAAACAAAAAACTTTCAGACCTTACTTCCGAACTTTTCAATTTAAGATTTTCTCATGCTACAGGAAATCTTCCAAACAATATGCAACTTCACAATGTGAAAAAGGATATTGCTAGAATTAAAACTATTCTCAGAGAAAGAGAATTAAAAGCACAGGCGGAGGAGTAAGATGGAAAATTTAGAAAGAAATTCAAGATTATCTAAACAAGGAACAGTTGTTAGCGCTGGAAAGATGGACAAAACAATAGTTGTTGCAATTGTTTCAAATTCTAAGCATCCGCTTTATAAAAAAGTCGTAAAGAAAACCAAAAAATTCAAGGTGCACGACGAAAATAACGAAGCTGGTATCGGTGATACCGTAGAAATTATGGAAACACGCCCAATCAGCAAGGATAAATACTATCGTTTAGTGCGCATTGTAGAGAGAGCTAAGTAGGAGGAAAAGAATATGGTTCAACCACAAACAAATTTAAAAGTTGCCGATAACACAGGCGCTAAAAAAATTATGTGTATCCGTGTTCTTGGCGGTTCTTTCAGAAGAAGCGGTAACATCGGCGATGTTATTATTGCATCTGTAAAAAGCGCTATTCCAGGCGGAATGGTAAAGAAGGGCGACGTTGTTAAGGCTGTTATAGTAAGAACATCTAAGGGCTTACGCAGACCAGACGGCACACATATCCGTTTTGATGACAACGCAGCAGTTATCATAGATAACCAAAAGCAACCAAAAGGCACTCGTATTTTTGGACCTGTTGCAAGAGAGCTTCGTGATAGAGATTACATGAAAATCATCTCTCTAGCACCAGAAGTGATATAAGGAGAAGACAATGGCAAAATCATTTATTAAGAAAGGTGACACTGTTTTAGTTATCACAGGCAAAGATGCCGGCAAAACTGGTAAAGTTATGGAAGTTATGCCAAAAGATGGTAGGGCAGTTGTAGAAAATATAAACGTTGTAACAAAACACCAAAAGCCAAAGTCGGCTCAGGATAAGGGCGGCATAATAAAGAAGGCTGCACCTATGGAAGCTTCAAACTTAATGGTAGTTTGCCCAACTTGTGGAAAAGCTACAAGAGTTTCTAGAAAAACTGTTGAAGGCGCTAACGTTCGTGTTTGCAAAAAGTGCGGAGCAAGCCTAGATAAGAAATATGTAAAAACAGTTAAGAAAGAAGCTAAAAAGGAAGCTAAACAAGAAACTGTAAAAGAAACTTCTAAAAAGGAAGTTAAAGATAAAAACGTAACTAAGAAGCCAGCAACACAAAGCAAAGTTTCAGCGCAATCTAAAACAAGAGACAACGTTAAAACTACTGTTAGAAAAACCGTTGCAGGTGGAAAATAAGGAGGAATAAATGGAAAACAAAGCAAGATTAGCCGTTATGTATAAAGAAGAAGTTGTTCCTGCCCTTATGAAACAGTTTGGTTACAAAAACATAAACGAAGTTCCAAAGTTAAACAAAATTACGCTTAACATGGGGCTTGGCGATGTTAAGGACAACTCAAAAAGTTTTAACATAGCACTAGAAGAACTCGAAGTTATAGCTGGTCAGAAGCCAGTTGCAACAAGAGCAAAAAAGGCTATTTCTAACTTTAAAGTTAGAGAAGGCATGAAGGTTGGTGCATCCGTTACACTTCGCGGTAACAAGATGTACGAATTCTTAGACAGATTAATCTCTATAGCTCTTCCAAGAGTTAGAGATTTTAGAGGAATTTCTCCAAAATCTTTTGATGGCAGAGGAAACTACTCTATGGGTATCAAAGAACAACTTATTTTCCCAGAAATATCTTACGATAAGATAGATAAAATAAGGGGTTTTGATATCAACATTATAACAACTGCAAAAACCGACGCAGAAGCACTAGAACTTCTAAGGGCACTAGGAATGCCTTTTAGGAATTAGGAGATAGTATGGCAAAGAAAGCATTAAAAGAAAAACAACAAAGAAAACAAAAGTTTGAAACAAGAGAATATACAAGATGTTCTATTTGTGGCAGACCGCATTCCGTTTTGAAAAAATATGGCATTTGTAGGCTTTGCTTCCGTGATCTTGCAAACAAAGGCGAGATTCCAGGAGTAAAGAAGTCAAGCTGGTAAGAAGGAGGAAAATATGATAGTTACAGACCCAATAGCAGATATGCTTACACGCATTAGAAATGCAATCACAGCTAAGCACGACACTGTTTTAGTTCCTGCATCTAAGGAAAAGCTAACAATTGCCGATATCCTTATGAAAGAAGGCTACATTGTTAGTGCTGAGGTTGAAGATTCAGATTCTGCACAGAAATTTATTAAAATAGTTTTGAAATATGCTCCTAACGGCGAAAGCGTTATTAAGGGCTTAAAGAGAATTTCAAAACCAGGTCTTAGAGTATATGCTGGCGTAGATAATCTTCCAAAAGTTATTAGCGGACTTGGAATTGCCATAGTTAGCACAAACAAGGGTATACTCACAGACAAACAAGCAAGAAGTCAAGGAGTGGGCGGAGAAGTGCTCGCTTACGTTTGGTAGGAGGTCAGATATGTCTAGAATAGGAAGAAAAGAAATAATCTTACCTGCGGGCGTACAAGTAACAGAAGCTAACGGCGAAGTTACAGTTACAGGCCCTAAGGGAACTTTAAAACAAAAAGTTCAAAGAGTTATAAAAGTTAACGTCGAAGGACAATCTGTTAAACTTACCCGTCAAAACGAAGAAAATGAAACAAAGGCTTTACATGGCTTATACAGAGCGCTTATAGCTAATATGGTTAAAGGTGTTAGCGAAGGCTATTCTAAGAGCTTAGAAATTAAAGGCGTTGGTTATAAAGCAAGTAAACAGGGAAATAAACTTGTGTTAAACTTAGGTCTTTCACACCCTGTTGAAGTTGTAGAAGAAAATGGCATTAAACTTGAATGCCCATCAGCTACAGAAATTAAAGTTAGCGGAATTGATAAGCAAGCAGTTGGTCAATTCGCTGCAAAAATTCGCGATTTAAGACCTGTTGAACCATACCACAACTACGGAATTCACTATGTAGGTGAAAGACTAGTTCACAAAGTTGGTAAAACCGCAGGTAAAGGTAAAAAATAAGAGGTAAGGAGCAAATAAGATGATAGGAATTAAGGATAAAAACAAAGAAAGAGTTGTTCGTCATGCTCGTGTTAGAAAAAACCTTTCTGGCACAACTGAATGCCCAAGACTCTGCGTTTATAGAAGCTTAAATGGCATCTACGCTCAAATTATAGACGATTCAAAAGGTGCCACACTTGCTAGTTGTTCCACCCTCGAAAAAGATCTTGAAAAAGAGCTAAAAGGCAAATCAAAAACAGAACAAGCAAAAGTCGTTGGAGCAAAGATAGCTAAACTTGCACTAGATAAAGGCATCAAAACTGTTGTATTTGATAGGGGTGGATACCTTTACACAGGAAGAGTTCAAGTACTTGCTGATGCAGCTAGAGAAGCTGGCTTAGAATTTTAGGAGGGAACCGTGGAAGAAGTTAAGAAGCAAGATAAAAAAGAGCGTGCTAAGCGTGAAGAACGTGTAAAACGCGAAGATGACGGCATTGAAAAGAACCTTGTTGCTGTTAGAAGAGTAACAAAGGTTGTTAAAGGCGGAAGAACAATGCGTTTTAGCGCCCTTGTTGTTGTAGGAGATAAGAAGGGCAACGTTGGTCTTGGAATAGGTAAGGCAGGCGAAGTTCCTGCGGCTATCGACAAGGCAACAGCTTTTGCTAAAAAGCACATGGTTCATGTAGCCATTGTAGATGGAACAATCCCTCATGAAATTATAGGAAAGTACGGCACATCTAAGGTTCACCTTTTCCCAGCTAAACCTGGTACTGGTGTTATTGCAGGTGGAAGCGCTCGTTCAGTACTTGAACTTGCAGGTGTTAAAGATGTCGTTACAAAAATTCATGGCTCAACAAATAAAATCAACTGCGTAAAGGCAACTTTAAGAGGTCTTGCAGAAATTAGAACTAAGGAACAAATCGCAGCAATGCGTGGAATTCCTGTAGAGGAAATATAGGAGGCGAGCTATGGCAAAGAATTTAAAAGTAACTTATGTTAGAAGTGCTATTGGTTATAATAAAAATCAAGCTAAAATATTAGAAGCACTTGGACTTAGAAAATTAAATCAAACTAAAATTTTACCAGATAACGCTAGCATTAGGGGCAGCCTTGCTCACGTTAGCCATCTAGTAAAGGTTGAAGAAGAGTAGGAGGTCGGAAATGGATATTCAAACACTTAAACCAGCGGAAGGCTCACGCCAAAAGTCCGTTAGAGTTGGTAGAGGAATAGGTTCTGGCATTGGAAAAACCAGTGGTAAAGGCCACAAGGGTCAAAACGCACGTAGTGGCGGTGGTGTAAGACCTGGTTTTGAAGGCGGACAGCTCCCACTCGTTAGAAAACTTCCAATAAGAGGTTTTAACAATAAAAACTTCAAGAAGCAATATTCAACGGTTAACGTTGGCGATCTTGACAGTTTTGAACCAAACACAGTTATAACTCTTGAACTTCTATATGAAAACAGAGTTGTAGGAAAAATGCTTCCTTATGGGCTTAAAGTACTTGCAGGTGGGGAAATAACAAAACCACTTACAGTTCAATGTAAAAAATACACTGCCGCAGCAAAGGAGAAAATCGAGAAAGCTGGTGGAAAAATTGAGGTGATTTAATGTTTAAGACCATTGCAAACGCATTTAAAGTTAAAGAGGTTAGAAATAAAATTTTACTTACTCTTTTACTACTATTTATATTTAGAGTTGGATGTTGGATTCCACTTCCAGGAATTGATATCAGCGTGTTCTCACAAACAGCATCTGAAAATCAATTTTTAGGGCTACTTAGCTCTATAAGTGGTGGAGCTCTTGCCAATGGTTCAATTCTAGCACTAGGCGTTTCACCTTACATTAGCGCTTCAATTATTATTCAACTTTTAACAGTTGCAATTCCAGCTCTTGAAAGGCTTTCAAAGGAAGGCGGCGACGAAGGTAGAAAGAAGATTAATCTTTACACACGTATTGCAGCTTTAATCCTTTCAGCAGCTCAAGCTATTGGTATAGTTGTAGCATTTAGCGGAAACTTAAACGCAAGCACAGCACTTTGGGCAGGCGCACCAACATGGCTTATGGGAACTATAATCGTTTTAATTCTCATGGCTGGTGGTATGTTCACAGTATGGCTTGGCGAGAGAATTACAGACCTTGGCATTGGTAATGGTATGAGCTTACTTATTTTCGTAGGTATCTTGTCCAGTGCAGGTTCAGCACTTCTCACAGCGTTCACAGAAGTAGCAAACGACATTAACTACTTATGGAACATTTTAATATTTATAGCAGCATTACTACTTGTATTTGCTTTGATAGTATTTGTAGACTTAGCAGAAAGAAGAGTCCCAGTTCAATACGCAAAGCAAATTAAGGGAAGAAAGATGTATGGCGGACAAAGCACATATATCCCAATTAGAGTAAACGGCTCAGGGGTTATGCCAATTATCTTTGCGTCAGCACTTCTTACATTCCCACAACTATTAATTAGCATATTCTGGCCAGATGCACTTGAATGGTACACAACTTGGCTCGGCGCTGGCTCATGGATATATATCGTTTTAACAGCTCTATTAATTCTATTCTTTGCTTACTTCTATTCAAAGATTACATTTAATCCAGACGATGTAAGCAGACGTATCCAACAAAACGGCGGATTTATTCCGGGAATTAGAGCAGGTAAACAAACAAGTGAATATCTAGGGAGAATATCCAATAGAATTACACTTTTCGGTGCTATATTCCTGGCATTCATTGCCTTAGTTCCAAGCCTTGTATTTAAAGGTATTGGCGGAACAGGAAGCATAGACACCTTACTTGTAAACGCATTCAGCACAACTGGACTTATGATTGTTGTTTCAGTAGCACTTGAACTTGATAAACAATTAGATGCACAGATGTTAATGCGTAACTATAAAGGATTTTTAAAATAATTGGTTTCGGGGCTTTACTAAAAGCCCCTTGCCAAAAAATTTAAGGAGGTTTTCAATGAATTTAATTATGTTAGGTGCTCCGGGAAGCGGAAAAGGAACAATGGCAAAACTTATTGCTAAGGATTTTGAACTTCCACACATCTCAACAGGGGATATTTTCAGAGAAAACATAAAAAATCAAACAGAAATTGGTAAGCAAGCAAAGGCCATAATGGATAAAGGCGAGCTTGTTCCAGATGAAATTACAATTAAAATTGTAGAAAACAGATTAAAGGAAGACGATTGTAAAGAAGGTTTTATTCTAGATGGTTTTCCTAGAAATCTAATTCAAGCAAGAGCGCTTGAAAAATTCGCTAAAATCGATAGGGTAATTTTACTTGATGTTCCTAACGAAGAAATTGAAAGAAGAATAGCAGGCAGAAGAGCTTGCAGAGATTGTGGCGAAATTTATAACACAGAAACTTATGATAAAACTACTTGCGCAAAATGCGGTGGAGAGTTATATCAAAGAGACGACGATAAACTAGAAACAGTTCGCAACAGACTAGAAGTTTATGAAAAACAAACTGCACCACTCATAGATTTCTATCAAGATAAAATATTCAGGGCAGAAGGAAAGGACACTCCACAGGAAACATACGAACCTGTAAAAATAGAACTTTCCTTGGTGAGATAATGATAGTAAGAACTCCTGATGAGTTAAGGCTAATGAAAAAGGCTGGCGAAATAACAAAAAACTCATTAAATTTAGCAAAATCGTTAATTAAACCAGGAATTTCTACATTAGAACTTGACAAAAAAATTAAAGAGTATATAATAAGTTGTGGTGCAACTCCATCTTTTTTGAATTATGAAGGCTATCCTAATAGTATTTGTGCATCTGTAAACGAAACCGTTGTGCACGGAATACCATCTGAAAGTATCATATTAAAAGAAGGGGACATTGTTAGCATAGACGTTGGCGCAATTTATCAAGGCTATAATGGAGACGCCGCACGAACTTTTCCAGTAGGAAAAATTTCCGAAGAAAAAGCAAGGCTTATTAAAGTTACAGAAGAATGCTTTTTTGAGGGAATAAAACACTTAAAAGTAGGTGGCAAACTTGGCGAGCTTTCTAATGCTATACAAGAACACGCTGAAAAGAACGGCTATTCCGTCGTTCGTGAGCTTGTAGGGCATGGCATAGGCACAAAGATGCACGAGTGGCCAAATGTTCCAAACTACGGAAGAAAGTCCGACGGTCCAACCATGGTGGAAGGCATTTGCCTTGCAATAGAGCCAATGATAAACATGGGCAAAAAGGGCGTTTATCTACTAAATGATGGCTGGGGTGTTGTAACACGAGACGGAAAGCCATCAGCACACTACGAAAACACTGTTATATTAACTTTAACAGGAGTTGAAATTTTAACTTTATAAGGAGTTTGTATGTCTAAAGACGATGTGATTGAGTTTGAAGGAGTTGTAGAAGAAGTTCTTCCAAACACCACATTTTTGGTAAAATTAAGTAACGGTCATACTATAACTGCGTACATTTCAGGAAGGCTTAGAATGAACTATATAAAAATTCTTGAAGGTGACAAGGTTAAAATAGAAATGAGCCCTTACGATTTAACCAAGGGTAGAATTACATGGCGTGCAAAAAACTAGAAGTAAAAAGGAGAAATTATGAAAGTAAGAGCATCAGTAAAACCAATGTGTGACAAATGTAAGGTCATTAAAAGAGAAGGCAAAGTAATGGTTATTTGCTCTAAGGACCCAAGTCACAAACAAACACAAGGTTAGAAAGAACTCGCGTCAAATGCGGCTGATTTTTTTGACGCGTTTAAATATATTAAATTAAATTTCGGAGGAAAATAAAAACATGGCAAGAATAGCAGGCGTAGACTTACCTAGGGAAAAAAGAATTGAGGTAGGGCTTACCTATGTTTATGGCATCGGCCTAAAAACATCACAAAAGATATTAAAAGAGACCAACATCAACCCAGACACACGCGTAAAAGATCTCGATGAAAACGATGTTGCTAAACTTCGTAACTACATTGAACATAACTACGCTGTGGAAGGTGATTTAAGAAAAGAAGTTTCAATGAACATAAAACGCCTAACTGAAATAGGCGCTTATCGTGGTGTTCGTCACAGAAGAGGTCTTCCAACTCGTGGACAAAACACCAGAACAAATGCTAGAACAAGAAAAGGCCCAAGAAAAGTCGTAGGCGGAAGTTCTAAGAAGGGTAAATAGGAGTTAAAGTATGGCACCAACAAAACAGGTTAAGAAGAAAAGAGTAAGTAAAAATATAGATAAAGGTCAAGTGCATATTCATGCATCTTTTAACAATACCCTTGTAACTTTCACAGATATGCAAGGAAACGCAATTTCATGGGCAAGTGCTGGTATGCTTGGTTTTAGAGGTTCTAAAAGAAGCACGCCTTATGCCGCACAACAATGCGTAGAAGCGGCTGCAAAGCAAGCAAAAGAACACGGAATTAAATCCGTAGAAGTATACGTAAAGGGGCCAGGCAACGGAAGAGAAGCTGCTATTAGAGCAATTGGCACAGCAGAACTAGACGTTACGCTTATTAAAGACGTATCGCCAATTCCACACAACGGTTGCAGACCACCAAAACCAAGAAGGGTATAATAAAAGGAGAAGAAAATGGCAAAGTTAATAGCACCAGATTGTCGTCAATGCCGTAGAGAAGGTTGCAAACTTTTCTTAAAAGGCGAAAGATGCACAACTAAAAAATGCGCTATGGAACGCCGTCCAGTAGTTCCTGGACAACATGGCGCTGCTAGAAAGAGAGTTACTCAGTACGGCACTCAGCTTCGTGAAAAGCAAAAAGTTAAAAAGGCTTACGGCGTTTTAGAGAAGAAGTTCCGCGAGTACTACGAAGAAGCAGAAAGAATGAAGGGCGTTACAGGCGAGAACATGTTATCACTTCTTGAAAGAAGACTAGATAACGTTGTATATAGAATGGGAATCGGCTCTAGCCGTTCAGAAAGCCGTCAGATTGTAAATCACGGACATATCACTGTAAACGGAAAGAGAGTTAATATTCCATCTTACCAAGTAAAAGTTGGCGATGTGATAGCAATCAAGGAAAACAAACGCGATCTTGAAATGTTCAAAGCTTTAAAGGGTATGAAGATTATAATGCCAAAGTGGCTTGAATTCAATTCTGAAAAGCTTGAAGGTAAAATATTAGCTCTTCCAAAGAGAGAAGATATAGACCTAAATATTCAAGAACACTTAATCATCGAGTTGTATTCGAGATAATAAAGGAGAATTTGTTTTATGATGGAAATTGAAAAGCCAAAAATTACTTGTGAAGAAACTGAAAATGGCGAGTTCGCAAGATTTGTGGTAGAACCATTAGAAAGAGGTTACGGAATAACCTTAGGAAACTGCATGAGAAGAACGCTTCTTGGCAGCCTTCCAGGCGCAGCTGCAATAGGAATTAAAATTGCAGGTGTTCAACATGAATTTTCAACAATACCAGGCGTTGCGGAAGACGTTGTAGATATAGTTTTAAACATTAAAAAGCTTGCTGTTAAAACTACGTCCTTAGATTCCGATTTCATGACAACAATCCGCATTAAAAAGAACGGCCCAGGCGAAGTTACAGCTCACGACTTCGAGCCAAACGACCAAGTTGAAATTTTAAACCCAGATCTTCACATCTGCACATTAGATTTCGATGCAGTTCTAGATATGGAAGTTTTAATTGCAAGAGGAAGAGGTTACGTTCCTAACGTTTTAAACAAGGAAAGAATAGAAAATCTTGAATACATTGCAATCGACAGCTTATATTCTCCTGTTAAAAAGGTTAACTATAACGTTGAAAGCACACGTGTTGGCCAGAGCATAGACTTTGATAAACTAACACTTGAAGTTGAAACAAACGGAACAACTTCTGCCAGAGATATAGTAGCCCTTGCAGGTAAGATTATAGAAGAACATATTCAACTCTTTGTTGACCTTTGCGAAGCTATGAACGGTATGAGCTTCATGGTTAGTTCAGATGAAGACACTCAAAGCAAAGTTCTTGAAATGCCTATTGAAGACATGGAACTTTCCGTACGTTCATATAACTGCTTAAAGAGAGCAAACATCAACACAGTAGAAGATTTAATTAAAAAATCTAAGTCTGATATGTTAAAAGTAAGAAATCTTGGATTAAAATCTATTGAAGAAGTTATCCAAAAACTTGAAAGTTACGGTCTGGCTTTAAGAGCTGACGAAGATTAAAAAGGAGAGAAAAATGGCAAACGATAAATTAGGATTGCCAACAAAGGAAAGAAACGCATTACTTAGAAATCAAGTTTCTAACCTTTTATGGTATGGCAAAATAGAAACCACCTTAGCAAAAGCAAAGTCTGTTAGAAGCAAGGCTGAAAAGATTTTAACTCTTGCAATCAACTCTTATGACGACACTGTTAAAGCAGTTAAGACCATAACAGATTCTAAGGGCGCTAAGGTTAAGCAAGAAGTTATAAACGATGGGCCAAAAAGACTTGCTGCAAGAAGAAAAATTATGTCTTATGTTTACGACCTTCAAGAACAAAGAAAGGAAAAGGAAAGTATTACAGCTTTTAAAGCTAGAACAGAAGGCATTAACCACCCACTTGTAGAAAAGATATTCAATGTATACGCTCCAAAATATGCTGAAAGAAATAAAGAGCAAAATTGTGGCGGTGGATACACAAGAATAATTAAGCTTGGTGCACGTCGTGGTGACGCTGCTGAAATGGCAATTGTAGAATTAATTTAATATGTTTAAACAGAAGAGGACGCTTTTTAGCGTCTTTTTTTATGCTGGCTTTTTTGTACGCTTCCCGCGCGGGCAAGGCGCTTGCAGCGCCTTAAAATGCCTTTTAGGCATTTTAGCTTGGGGCTTTGCCCCAAGCTAGCCCGCGCTGGGCTAGTTATTTTAGAAATGCCAGTAGTTTTTACTTTCAAGTAATAAAGTAATTTTAGAAGTACGAGGAAGCGTGGCAAAAAGCAAGCTGGCTTAGAACGCGTAAAGTAAAGTTTAGCCCTTAGTTTGTTCCCCAAATGCTACGCTTTTGTCATGCGATAAACGAAAAAAGTTAAAAAGTTTGTAAAAAACAAAAAAAGTTTGATTTTTTTTAAAAAGCATGTTAATAAATAACTCTTAAAGCGCCAAAAAATAAGAGTAAAAAATTTAATTAAATTAAAGTCCTAAAAGTAAATTTCTTTTCAGTAAATTTCTTAAAAATAAAAGCCGAAAAAAATCGGCTTTTATTTTTTTAATTATTTTATTTTTAATAAATAATTTATTTTATAATTTTTATTGAAAATAATTTAAAATTTAACCAATTTTTATTAAAAATTCTCCAGCGCCCAGTTTATTTATTTTCTTCCGGTCGAAGTATAAGGCTCTGCAATTTGATAATAAAAAATAGCCAAAATAGGCTATTAATTTAAATTAAATTATTTTTGTTAAAATTTTCCTAATAATTTTATTTTTTCTACTAATAAATTTTTTACTTCTTCTTTTGCTGCGCCTAAATATTTTCTTAAATCAAATACTTCTGGATTTTCCGTTAAATATTTTCTTACAGCAGCTGTAAAACAAATTCTAAGGTCTGTATCAGAATTTATTTTACAAATATTATGCTTATGACAAGCTTCGAAAAGTAAATTTTCGTCTACTCCTTTTGCCCCTTTAACATTACCTCCAAAATTATTTAATAAGTCTACATATTTTTGTGGAACACTTGACGCGCCATGCAACACTAGGGGAGTGTTTGGAATTAAAGTTTCTATTTCGCTTAAAATTTCCATATTTAATTTGCTTTCGCCAGCAAATTTATACGCTCCGTGGCTTGTTCCTATGGCTACGGCTAAGCTATCACAGTTTGTAAGCTCCACAAATTTTTTAGCTTCGTTTGGGTTTGTGTAAATATTTTTATCAGCATGAACTTCATCTTCTATGCCTGCAAGCGTTCCAAGCTCGGCTTCAACGAACACGCCTTTTTTGTGTGCATAATCTGTAATTTCTTTCGTCTGCCTTACGTTTTCTTCAAAAGGGTGGCTAGATGCGTCTATCATAACGCTATCAAAGCCTAAGTCTACCATTCGTTTTATAAGTGTTAAATCTTTTCCGTGGTCTAAATGAAGATACACTTTTGCATCTCTTTTAGCCGCTTTAAATATGGCAACGGTCTCTTCTTCGCCCATGTATTTTAATGCGCCTTCGCTTACGCTAGCTATCACTGGAAAGTTTGTTTCTTTGCTAGCGGCAATTATTGCTTTAAGCATTTCTAAATTTACAAAATTGAATGCGCCCAAGGCGTATTTTTCTTTTAGTGCGCGTGTTAGCTCTGTTTTCATAAATTCTCCTATAATTACTATACAATAAATTTTAATTTTTTGCAAATAATTCTGCGGACAAGCTCATATATTATAGCATGAAAAAATTAGTATGTTTAATGCTTGTTTGCGGCATTTTGTTTTTGGCGCCACTAGGCTGCGGTCAAACTTTAAGCGCGGCAATAGAAGATAATATGTCTGAAATTAGAAGAAATGTATTTGAAGGGCAGAACGATAGCTTAAAAGTTAGTTTTATGTCTGGCGAGCGCGAAGACCCGTACGAATATAATGGAATTTCAGAAAAAAATATAGATTTCGGCATATTTACAGTATATTTTAATGAATTTATTGGAAATTACAAAGTTCCGTTTGTTGCAACAATAAATGAAGAGAAGTTTGAAGGAATGCTTGAAAAAAATCCGTATAATGAAAGCTATATGGTGGACATAGAAAAAAGCGCCGCGGACGATGCTGAAATAATAATTTCAATAAATAATATGCCAGCAGTTGTGCTTGAAAATATTTCATCTACTTGGCAAGTGGACTATAATCAAGCGCTTGAACTTGGAAAAACGTATTTAAATGATGAGTTAAATGAAATTTATTCTTCTGGCAAATTTCAGGCGGAATGTTATTTAAAACCCATAACAGATGAAAAGTTCATTTCCGGGCAATATTTTTGGTCTTTTTACGTCGTTGATACAAAGTTTGTTAGGCACACAGTAATGTTCGACGTAAATTCTGGCGATTTACTTGTAAAAAATAAAACCAATTGACAAAATTTTAAAAAAATATTAAAATATAATTATGAAGTATAGCACGGAAAAAGTAAAAGAATATGCCTATTTAATAGGCGTTACGTTTAGAAATAACGTAAGTTATGAAGAAGATTTAAAAGAACTTACAAGGCTTGCTGAAACGGCAGGTCTTGAAGTCGTGGGGCCAAATGGGCAATACGTCAGGGAAATAACTCCAGCCACGCTTCTTGGTAGCGGCAAGCTTGAAGAGATAAGGGAAGAAGTTCAAAAATTAAATGCCAATGTTGTAGTTGTAGATTATGAACTTTCCGGCTCACAAGCAAGCAATATATCGGAAATTTTAGGCGTTAAAGTAATAGATAGAATGGCGCTAATTTTAGATATATTTGCACAGCGTGCCACGTCTAACGAAGGTATGCTTCAAGTAGAACTTGCTCAGCTTAAATACACGCTTCCAAGGCTAAACCAAATTCAAGGCACAAGCGGAAGATTCGGCTCGGCTGGCGTTGGCATGAGAGGTCCGGGCGAAACAAAACTTGAAATGGATAGGCGAGCAATCAGGCTAAAAATTCAAAAGCTTGAAAAGGAAATTGAAAGAATAAAATCTCAGCGAGATTTAAAAAGACAAAAACGCTCTACAAGTGGCAAGAAAAAGGTGGCAATTGTAGGTTACACGAACTCTGGCAAAAGCACGCTTTTAAATTCCATTTCAAAAGCCGGCATCTATGCCGACGACAAACTTTTTGCCACTCTTGAAACCACAAGCAGAAATGTTTGGCTAGGTGACGACAAACAAATAATTTTAACGGACACCGTAGGTTTTATAAACAAGCTTCCACACATGCTAGTAGATGCCTTTGCGTCAACCTTGGAAGAGGCCTTAGACGCCGACTTAATTTTGCACGTTGTGGATATTTCCAACCCAAATTTCAGAGAGCAAATTAAAGTGGTAAATGATACCTTAAAAGAAATAGGCGCAGAAAATATTCCAGAAATTATTGCCTATAATAAATGTGATAAAATTCATGAAGAAATAATTTTAAAAGAAAATGAGATATATATTTCTGCAAAAACTGGTAAAAATTTAGAAAATTTAAAGGAATTAATTAAAAAATATATATAACTATAAAAAACGCCATATTTTTAGGCGTTTTTATTTTAAATTATTAACATTTATTCCTTCTAATTTTAAAAGCTCTAATTTTTTATCTATGCCGCCAGCGTAACCGGTTATTTTATTATTTTTTCCAAGCACTCTGTGGCAGGGAATAATTATGCTTATAGGGTTGTGTCCAACAGCACTGCCAACAGCGCGTGCAGACATTTTTTCTTTATTCATTTTTTTAGAAAGTATTTGTGCAATTTCGCCGTAAGTTAGTGTTTTTCCGTAAGGGATAGTTTTTAAAACGCTCCAAACGAGTAATTTAAATTCACTTCCAATTAATTTAATTGATAGATTTTTAACGCTTGGATTTTTCCCTTCAAAATATTCATCTAGCCAATTTTTTACTTCTTTAATAGCTAAAATGTTATCATTTATTTCGTAATCTTCTAAATTTTCCGGCAAATGTTTTTGGCTATCAAAATACACGCCATAAACGCTAGCGTTATCTGCCACTATAATTATTTTTCCAAGGGGAGAGTTATAATAAGATTTAAATTTTGTGTTCATTAACAAAAGTCTATCAAAATTAAGCTTAATTTGCAAGTAAATAAAAAACTCGCGCAAAATTTTTCAATCTCGCGCGAATTTTATGTATTTTTTATTTTAGCATCTTTTGTTATCGCCGTTTCCACAACCGCAGCCACAGCAATTCATTAAAAGTATTAACCATATTAAGTTGCCACAGTCGAAGTTAGTGTTACAGCCACAGCAGGAAAGGAGTAATAATAATGTTATTATTGAGCAGCAGTCGCATCCGTTTCCGCCGAATCCGCCATTACCAAAACCACCGAAAAAGTTCATACTTACCTCCTCTTATAGTTTAAACCAAATTAATATGTATTTTTTTATCTTTTGTACATTTAAGCTTTATCTTTGGCTTACATTATCATACTATGTGGCTTTTCAAATTTTGTTACAAATTTCGCTAAAACTAGGCACTTTTTTCTCGCATACTTTTTTAAAAGCTATTTAAAATATAGTCAAAGCTTCAAGTTTTACCCCTTTTAAACAAAACTTTACGAGCTTTTTAAGAAAACATAAAGAAAAATGTAAAAATTTGTTTTGTTTTCGTTGACAAAACACGTCTGATGTTATAAACTAGGGGAGTTCAAATAATTTGTTTGAACGTTAAGGCTTACTTTTATTTGGGGTAGCAAAAGTTTAAAGCCTTAAAACTTCTAGATTATTATCAGTTTTGATTTTTGCTTGCTTAGGCTTAAACAAATATGATAAAATCAAATTTAAATAAAACTTAAAAAATTAGGAGCAAGAAATGAAAAGAATTAAAAAGACCGCATTAGTTTTAGCATTGCTATTATGCCTTGGTTTTGGTATGCCTTTAATTCCAGCAGGCTTTGCTTTTGCAGATAACGAAGGCTTTACTGAGGGCAACAGCATAGTAATTGAAGACTTTGCAACGGAAGGCGTTGTAGGCAAACCTTACACAATTAGCACAGGAACGTCTTCAGACGGCGCAGTTAGCGTTGCAGTTAAAAACCCATATGGCGTAGACGTTCAAGTAACTGCAAACACGTTCACACCAACTATTTCAGGTGCTTATAGCGTAGTTTACACAGTAAACGACTATTCAAAGACAATGTACGTAAACGTTACAGATTCTAGCGACGGCATAGAAATTGTTTACCCAGCTAACTCAGATAGAATTATCCCAACTGAAATTGGTAGACCAGCAGAAGGTGAAACAATTACTATAAAAGTTCCAAACGTAACAGTTAACGATGCAGACGGAAACGCTATAGAAAACCCTACTATAAGTGTAGACGTTAATGGCGTTGAACTTGTTAGAGGCGAAGACGGTAACTTCACATATAACGTTACAAACACAACTGCATATGGCGAACACACCTTTACTTTTAAATATATGGTAGACGGCAGTGTTGTTGCTTCACTTAAAAGAACAATGCAGGTTTCAAGCAGTTTTGATAACGATTACGAGTTCACATATTCTTACGATTCAACACCACCAACAAGTGCAGTTTTAGGCGTTGAAAGAACTCTTCCAAGCGTTACTGGTAAAGATAACGACAGCGGTGCAGAAGTATCAGTTTACTATACGGTAAAAGCTGAATATCAAAGCGGAACTTCTACCAAAGACGTTACAAACGATGTAATTTCTGTAAATGAAGACGGCGCTTACGTGTTCACAGCTAATAAAGAAGGAAACTATACTTTCACATACAGTGTTCAAGACTATAAAGGTCAAGCTGCAAGAGTTTCAAGCTCTAGTTTCCAAATTAGAAACGTTGAAGACAGCCAGGACCCAGAACCAGTAGTAGTAGAACCATACACAACAATAGACGATGAAACGTATGTGGAAGCAGAACACAAGCTTGCAAACAACGTTAACATTTCAGACTCTCCAATTTTAATATATCCAATTTACGCAACAGACAATGCAAATGGTTATACAGAAAACAACTTAGAACTATATAGAACAGTTAGAAATTCTTCAAACACAGACGTATTCGACGAAAGAGATATTGAAGAAGATATCACAGGAAAAATTTTAGTGTTCAATTCCGACATTGTTCTTTCAGATTATTCCGACGAACAAGAAGTTATTGAAGGCTACACAAAATCTCAGCTTTACATTGTAGACACAGAAATCACAGCAGACACTTACACAATCTTCTACAATGCAAAAGATAAGGCAGGAAATGAAAACTCCATTTCTTACACATTAAGAGCATTAACAGATTTCAGATACAACGACGAAGATAAACCAGAAATCACATTCACAGAAAATCTTCCATCAGCTGTATTCTTTGGCGAAAAAATTTCTTTTGCTACACCAACAGCACAAGACGTTAACACAGTATCTTCATCTTACGTAGATACAAGAATGAAGGTAGAAGTTAGCTACACACTTTATGCAGGAGACTTAGAACTTGAATCTAAGAAAGCTGACGAAGAAGATTCACTATTAGTTTGGAATGAAGATACTTCTAAATATGAAATCACAATTCCAAGCACATACGAAACAGCTACAAGACTTGTAATTACAGCCACAGCAGAAAACGATAGCAAAATACAAGGCTCAGCTACAAAAGAAGTTGTTATAACAAATTCTGGCGACACAATGGCAACTACAATAAACTCTGTAACAACATCTGGTTTAAACGATAGCTATATCCAAGGCGCTGAAATAGTTCTTCCTACTGTAGTTTACTATGAAGACATTCCAGAATACATGAGCCTTACAATTCAAATCACACACGAAAGTGGTTCAACATTCACAGCTTATGACGTTCAAAAAGAAGTAGCAGACGTTGCTTCACAAGACTATAAGAGTGTAACTTACTATGATGCTAAGTTTACAGCAACAAGAGCTGGAACTTATGAAATCTCTTACACAACTAAAGACGCAGGAAATAACGTAACAATTAAAGCATTTACACTTGTTGTTTCAGAAGACCCAAATTCAACTGAAATTAGAATGACAGGGCTTCCAACAGCAATCAACGAAGGTTCACTTGAACTTGGCGAAACAGCAGACCTTGCTATTCCAACACTCACAACATCACTTGAATATTCTTATGAAGTTCAAATAGTTAGTGGTCCAACAGGTGCAGATATCAATAACTATAGATTCACACCAAAAGCAGTTGGAACTTATAGTTTACAATATGTTGCAACAGTTGTTGGCAGAGACGAACCAATTAAGAGTAAAATTTATACAGTTGAAGTTGTAGATACTACAGCGCCAACTCTATCACAAGTTTACTATCCAAACTCAGCAGAATATGGTACAGATTTCTTTATCAAGCTTCCAGGTATGAATGATATAAGCGGAATCGACCTTGAAAATTCTCAAGTTACAATTTCATCTTCTAGATCTACTTCAACATTTAGATATTCAAAACTACTTGCTAATGGGGTAGAAAAACCAGATTCTTCTTACACAAATCTTGAAGCAGACGGCACAATTAAGTATTCACTTCCATATAACAACCTTCTCTATACAATAGAGTACACAGTTGCAGATATTTATGGAAATGAAGCTTCAGCTAGTTACGAAGTAAAAGTAGGCGATACAGAAAAACCTACACTTAGCGTTCCAGATGACATCTTAAAAGAAAGCTATAAGTTCTCTGAATTCAGCAATGGTAAACCATTAACAATCGATATTAGCGGAATTACAGCAGACGATAACCTTTCACTTACAGACGATGAATCTACAACTGTTGAAGATTATATTAGAAATAATATAGAAATTACTGTTACTAGAGGAAGTAAAGAAATTGAATCTACAACAGAAGGCAGATATATCTACAACATCAACGAAGTTGGAACTTATACAGTAACATTCTCTCTATCAGACCCAGCAGGCAACGTTAGAGAAGTTTCTAGAACCTTCACAGTTACAGAAGATTCTACAACACCTATGACACAAGAAGAAATTATAGGAACAGTTCTAATTGTAGTTTCAGTGTTAGTTCTTGCCGGTGTAGTAATTTACTTCATAGTTTCTAAAAAGAAATCTAACGTTAAAAAATAATTTAAACAAAAAACGAGGCTAAATTAGCTTCGTTTTTTTACATATAAAGCTTTCATTTGGCAATAATAAAAATATGTTAGATATAAGAAGCAAGGAAGTTTTAAAGTTAATTGCTAGTTACTCGAACGAAGGCTCTTATCAGGTTATTGAACTAGAAGAAATAATCTCTTCTTTGCCGCCAAAATATAAAATGGATAAAGAAATTATAATGCAAATTTTAAAACATCTCAGTTCTGCCGACTACATTTCCATAAAATATAAAGACGACAACGTTATATGCGTTTGTCCACTGCCATTTGGAAGACAGTATATAGAAGCGGAAGAAGAGCGAAAGAAAAATGCTAAAAAAATGAAGAACTACGCAAAAGGTGCTTTTATTTCTGCCATTATATCCGCATTAATTGGTGCTTTTTTGGGAACACTTATATATAATATCATTTTTTAAGGAATGGTAAGTGTTAGACAAAAAAGAAAAAACTGTAATGACATATTTAAGTGAGGTGTGCCTAGCTAAAAGGTCATACCTTATTTCTGCTGAACAGATTGCCGAACACGTATCAAAAAAATTCTTATTGTCCATAGCTGAAATAGACGACATATTAATTTCCTTAAATAAAGATAACTACTTAGATTTTGTAATTTCCGATAGTAAGCATGGCTATTACTATGTAATAACGCTAAAAAATAAAGGTTTAACCTTTAAAAAAGACGAAAAAAAGAAAAAGAAAGAGCTTTTAATGCTATTTCTTCGAACGCTTGGAATTACAATTTTAAGCTTTGTTTTAGGCATACTTTTAAGAATAATATTTAACGGATAAATTTAAAACAAATTTTCTAAAAACCTTGAAAAGAAGTAAAATAAATGGTATAATAAAATGTTATGGAAGAGAGAAAGTTTGAGTTAAAATCTAAATTCAAGCCGTCTGGCGACCAGCCCGAAGCAATCGACAAGCTTGCCGAAGGAATAGAAGACGGGCTACAATCTCAGGTATTATTAGGTGTTACTGGTAGCGGTAAAACTTTTACTATGGCAAATTTAATTGCTAAGGTAAACAGGCCAACGCTAGTTATAGCGCATAACAAAATTTTAGCGGCTCAGCTATGTAATGAGTTCCGTGAATTTTTCCCAAATAATAGGGTGGAATTTTTCGTAAGTTATTACGATTATTATCAGCCGGAAGCCTACATTGTAAGTTCAGATACTTACATTGAAAAGGATATGGCGGTAAACGAAGAGATAGATAAACTAAGAAACTCCGCCACATCTTCCTTATTGGAGCGTTCGGATACAATAGTTGTGGCGTCCGTTTCCTGTATATACGGCTTAGGTAACCCCGACGAATATTTAAAACTTCAAATTTCACTTCGCGAAGGTCAACAAATTTCTAGAAACGAAGTAATGAAGAAGCTTATTGCCATACAGTACACAAGAAACGAAATGGACTTCCACAGAACTACGTTTAGAGCAAAAGGCGACACGTTAGACGTCTTTCCAGCAAACAGCTCGGAAATTGCCATTAGAATAGAGTTTTTTGGCGACGAAATAGACGGAATATATGAATTCGATCCAATAACTGGAAATAAGATAAACAAGTTAAAACACATTGCTATTTATCCAGCCAGCCACTATGCCGTAGGTTCAGAAAGGCTAGAAAGAGCACTAAAACAGATAGAAGAAGACTGCAAAATAGAAGTAGAGAACTTTGAAAAGCAAGGCAAACTTATAGAAGCGCAAAGGTTAAAAGAGCGTACAAACTACGATATTGAAATGATGCGCGAAGTAGGCTATTGTAGCGGTATAGAGAACTATTCTAGATATTTTGACGGAAGAGAGATAGGCGAAGCGCCGTTTACACTTATGGATTATTTTCCAGACGGCTTTTTAACGCTTATAGACGAAAGCCACATGACTATTCCACAAATTCGTGCCATGTATAATGGTGATAGAGCTAGAAAAACAAGTTTAGTAGACTATGGTTTTCGTTTAAAGTCCGCTTTCGATAACAGACCGCTAAATTTTGGTGAATTTAATTCTAAGCTTGGTCAAGTGGTGTACATTTCTGCAACGCCAGCAAAATACGAGTTAGATAGAGCAGGACAAGTTGTGGAACAGCTTCTTCGTCCTACTGGTCTTTTAGACCCTAGCGTAGAAGTGATAAAAACGGAAGGTCAGATAGAGCGTTTGCTAGTTGAGATTGAAAAGGTTATAAAGAAAAATCACCGCGTGCTTGTTACAACGCTTACAAAAAAAATGGCGGAAAGTTTAACAAGTTATTTGGGCGAAAAGGGCGTAAAAACGCGCTACTTGCATAGTGAAATAGACACCATGGAAAGAATTACCATATTAAACGGGCTTAGAAATGGCGATTTCGACGTGCTTGTGGGCATCAACCTTCTTCGTGAAGGTCTAGACCTACCAGAAGTGGAACTTGTGGCTATATTAGACGCGGATAAGGAAGGCTTTTTGCGAAGCGAAGGTGCACTAATTCAAACTATTGGCCGTGCCGCTAGAAATGCAGAAGGTCACGTTATAATGTTTGCGGATACAATCACGGATTCAATGAGAAGAGCAATAGATGAAACGGCAAGAAGAAGAAAAATTCAGGACGAGTTCAATAAAGCTCACGGCATAGTGCCAAAAACAATTATAAAGGAAATTAAAAACACGCTTGAAATTTCAGAAAAGGTATACGATGACGGCATTAAGAAGAGCGATATTCCAAAAGAAATCGAGCGCTTAAAGGGCTTAATGAAAATTGCTTCTTCTAACTTAGATTTCGAAACGGCAATAGAGCTTAGAAACAGAATAGCAGAACTAAAAAGAAGGTAAAACATGGAAAATAAGATAAAGGTAGTAGGTGCAAAAGAAAACAATTTAAAGGACGTAAGTTTAGAAATTCCGCGCGATAAGCTTGTAGTTTTTTCAGGTGTAAGCGGCTCCGGAAAGTCTACGCTTGCGTTCAACACGATATTTGCAGAAGGGCAAAGGCGCTATATGGAGAGCCTTTCTTCCTATGCAAGAATGTTCTTAGGTCAGAGCCAAAAGCCAGACGTTGAAAGTATAGAAGGGCTTTCTCCGTCCATTTCAATAGACCAAAAGAGCACTAATCATAACCCGCGTTCTACCGTTGGAACGGTTACGGAAATTTACGATTATTTAAGGTTGCTCTTTGCGCGTGTTGGCGTTCCGTACTGTCCAAATTGTAACAAACCTATTGAAAGGCAAACAGTTGACCAAATAGTTGATAAAATTATGACGTACGGCGAAGGGGAAAAACTACTTGTAATGGCACCCATAGTTAGAAAGCAGAAGGGAACACAAGCAAAACTATTTGAAAGTTTAAAAAAGAGTGGTTACGCGCGTGTGGAAGTGGACGGCAACATCTACATGCTAGACGAAGAGATAGACTTAGATAAAAACATAAAACACACAGTAAACGTTGTGGTGGATAGGCTCGTTATAAAGGAAGATATTTTAAGTAGGCTTACGGAGAGCGTAGAAACTGCATTAAAACTTGCAGACGGTCTTGTTATAGCTGCACATGGCGAAGAAAGAGAGCTTTTTTCCACAAACTTTTCATGTCCAGACTGCGGCTATTCACTTGAAGAGATAACTCCAAGGCTATTTTCTTTCAACGCGCCGTTTGGAGCTTGTCCAAACTGTACCGGGCTTGGCTATACTGAGGATATCGAAGAAGCTAAAATATTAAAAAATGCGCATTTAAGTGTAAATCAAGGTGCGTTCAATCATACGGGCTGGAACGTGTTTACAGGCTCTATGGCAAAAATGTACTTTAACATGGTTTCAAAGAAGTTTGGCATAGATTTAAACGCTCCTGTTAAAGATTTACCAAGAAAACATATAGAAATCCTTTTATACGGCTCAGACGAATACCTAGACGAAGGGCACAGATACAAGTTTGAAGGCATATCAAAGAACTTAAAGAGAAGATACTACGAAAGCACTTCTGAATTTATCAAGTTTGAAATACGCAGATTTATGAGCGAACAGACCTGCAAGGTTTGCCATGGTTCTAGATTAAACACAGCGGCACTTTCAGTAAAAGTTGACAAAAAAACTATTGCAGATTTTTGCGATATGAGCGTTGAAAACTTATACGACTATCTAGAGAAATTAAAGTTTAGAAAGTACGAGCAAGAAATAGCGGAGAGCATTTTAAAAGAGATTAAAGCACGTTTAAAATTCCTAATAGACGTAGGCTTAAACTATTTAACGCTTTCTAGAAATGCACAAACTTTAAGCGGCGGCGAAAGCCAAAGAATTAGGCTCGCAACGCAGATTGGAAGCGGGCTTGTGGGCGTTCTATACATTCTAGACGAGCCAAGCATAGGGCTTCACCAAAGGGATAACGATAGGCTTTTAAACACTCTTTTTAAATTAAGAGATTTAGGAAACACCTTAATAGTTGTTGAACACGACGAAGACACCATTCGCGCCGCGGATTACATTGTAGACGTAGGGCCTTATGCCGGCGTTCATGGCGGCGAAATAGTGGCAGCCGGAAGCGTTCAAGACGTTATAAACTCAGAAAAATCCGTAACAGGCAGATTTTTAAGCGGTAAGGAAGTTATAGAAGTGCCGGGAAAAAGGCGCGAGCCTAAGGGCTTCTTGGAAGTTAAGGGTGCCAAAGAGCACAACCTTAAAAAAATAAACGTAAAAGTGCCGCTAGGTGTGTTTACGGCAGTAACTGGCGTATCTGGTAGCGGAAAGAGTAGCTTAGTTAACGGAGTAATCTATCCTTATCTTTCCAATGAGTTAAATAGAAGCAAATTAGAACTAGGCAAGTTCGACGAAATAAAAAATGCGGACGCCTTAGATAAAGTAATTTTAATAGACCAAGCGCCAATTGGCAGAACGCCAAGAAGCAATCCTGCCACATATACTGGGCTATTTACACCTATCCGTGACCTTTTTGCAGCCACACAGGACGCCAAAGAGCGCGGCTATTCATCTGGACGTTTTAGTTTCAACGTTAAAGGCGGAAGGTGTGAAGTGTGTGAAGGCGCAGGAATAAAGGAAATTGAAATGTATTTCCTTCCAGATATAGAAGTTCCTTGCGAAGTCTGCAAAGGTAAGCGCTATAATAGGGAAACTTTGGAAGTAAAATACAAGGGTAAAAACATAGCCGACGTGCTTGATATGACAGTAGAAGAAGCCATGAATTTCTTTGAAAATATACCTTCAATTTACAACAAAGTTAAGGCTTTATACGATGTTGGGCTAGGTTATATTAAGCTTGGACAGTCGGCAACAACGCTTAGCGGTGGTGAAGCGCAAAGGGTTAAGCTTGCCACGGAGCTAGCTAAACGCGGCACTGGTAAAACAATATATATTTTAGACGAACCAACCACTGGGCTACACATGTACGACGTTAAAAAGCTTATAAACATACTTCAAAGGTTAGTGGACGCCGGCAACACCGTGCTTGTAATAGAGCATAATTTAGATGTAATTAAGTCTGCGGACTACATTATAGACTTAGGACCAGAAGGTGGCGACAAAGGCGGCGAGATAGTAACGGTAGGCACACCGGAAGAAGTGATAAAGTGTGAAAAATCCTACACAGGAAAATTTTTAAAACCGTATATAGAAAAAAAGTAAAGGCAAAATTTTTGCCTTTATTTTTTTAATGTTATATCAAATTCTGTAAACTAATGCCCATAACGTGATGGTAGGCGTCGGTGTAGTGGATTATTACTTTTATTGTGGCTTTAAAGTCTTGTTCTTGATTTGTTTCACTATAAGATTTTAACCTAGTTATCTCCGTGGAAATGTCGGCTATATCCTTATGATTTATTATAAAACATAACATGCTTTCGTGCTTGTCCCAAGAGTCTTCAAGACGGTCTACCATGGCTTGAAGTTCGGGCGCGTTTACATTGGTTATATCATCTACATAGTTTTCTATGGCTAATGCTTGATTATAGATGTCGTTTAAATATTTATCTACGGAAATTTGTTCCCAAACACAAACGAGAGCAAGAAGCACTAGAATTATTAAAACGGAAAGAAATCTTTTACTCATGTGGCAATCTCCACGTTTTCAAAGGTTTTAAAGGGCTTATTTTTTTCTTGAATATACACCGTGCCGGCATTATTTAAAGTTAAAACTAATATTTTTGAAATTTTATCTATTCCGGCTTTTTGCATGAATTTTTTAATAAAATTTTCGTCTACACCTGCTAAATTTAAGTTGTCTTTCATAACCGTGCCTTCGCTAACCAAAGTTACTGGAATAGAAGTTTCTTCTATTTTTAATTTTAAATCTTTATTTACAACAGGAGAAAAGTCCGCCTTTGGAAGCACGTTAACAGTGCCGTTTGTTTCCATAATTGCATATTGAACTTCTTCTAAATTGAAGTATCCTGCGCCGCGTATAGCTTCAAAAAGGTCGTCTATTGTTATATTAAGACTATGAAGCGCTTTTTCGTCTATACCGTCTGGGTTTATTACAATTACAGGTTTTCCGCTTATAAAATACCCAAATTTAACACTGCTTTTGGAAATTAACGTTAAAAAATAGTGGGCAACTACAAGCGTTAAAAGCGGTACAATTCCATGCAAAACGGGCACGGAGAGTTCTGCCATAGGAATTGTGGCTAGGTCGGCAATAATTAAGGTTAGAACAAGTTCAAACGGCTGCATTTGACCAATTTGCCTTTTGCCCATAAGCCTAAATACAAACAAAACTAAAATATATATTACTAATGCTCTTATAATAATTGTTAACATATTTTAAGTTTGTTTAATTTTTTTCTTTTTATGCGGTCTTTTAAATTTAATTTTCTTTTTAAATTCTACAAAGAACGTAGATATGTTAATTAGTCCAAACACGCTACAAAGCAGTATAAAACAAATAGCTCCTATGCTGCACGATATTGCAAGATTGAAAAATAGCGGCATAAAGTTGTTCAAAATTCCAGTTATAAAGCTAACAATTGCGGCAACAGGAATGCAGCAGAGAATAGATTTTAAAAGTGGTTTCATTATGTTTAGCTTGCAGTTTGTGGCTTTTGAAATCATTCTTATATTTAAAAAACTTGCAAGCGTCATGCATACGCCCATGCCTACAATTATTGCGCGCACGCCTATAAATTTTGGCAAGAACCAAATAGAGCATAGCATGAACACGGAGCCCACCACGTAGTTTTTTAAAGATTTCATTTCAAGCCCTAGTGCGTTTAAAATGGAAGAGCTTATATTTGTAAGCCCAAGCGGAAGCATAATCCAAGCCGCACTTTGAAGCAGAACGCCGCTAGTTGCGTTGTCATAGAAAAATATGCCTATATTTTCTCCCGCGCCCATGTAAAGCGGAATAAAGAAAATAGATATAAACATTGTAAACACTAAGGAAGAAGTTATGCGGTTTTTTATGTGGTCCGTTTCCTGTTTTACAACTGCGCTAGAAAGGTCGGGCACAAGCGCCATAGAAAGTGAGCCCGTTATTGCAGAGGGAATAAAAAGAAATGGTAGCGTCATGCCCATGGCAATGCCGTAAATGGAAAGCGCTTGCGCGCTGGTGTAGCCTGCGGCAACTAGCCTTAACGGCACAATTATAGCAATAATCGGCTGAATTAAACTTGAAGCAATTCGAACAGCCGTGATAGGCACAGAAGTTTTAAGTAGAGTTTTTGTATAGTTTTTAGGTTTTTTAAGCCGTCCGCCATAAGCAAAGTATAGAACTATCACAAATATAGCGGATAAAATGCAAGCTATTGTCATAGAGCCAGCAGCGGACATAGCGGACTGCATAACGCTACTTGCTCCACCTATTATAATAACGCAAACAATTATTCTTACCAATTGTTCAAAAAGCTCGGCAAGGCATACTGCGAAGAAATTAGAGTGACCCCAAAGTGAGCCGCGAAAAGTGGAGTAAATTGAAGAGAAGATAACTGCGGGCAGCATAATTATTAGAATAATCATGCATCTATCGTCTGTGAATAGAAGGTTAAAGAGCTTGTTAAAAATAAGCACAATAGCACATAGAAGAATGCTTGAAATAAGCCCAATAATTAGCGCCGTTGTTACCATAGAGTGTTCTTCTTTTCTATTGTTCTTAGCGTTTAAGCCTGCGGAAAGCTTTGAAATAACAAGCGGCAATCCGCTAGATACTATGGTAAGTAGCACGCCGAAAACGCTCATAGAAACTTGGTAAAGGCCTAACGCTTCCGCGTCCAAAACTCTTGAAAGATAAATTCTAAAAAAGAAGCCTAGCGCTCTTGTTAGCACGGAAAAAACTGTTATTAATGCAACTGCTTTAAATAAAGATTTCATTAAAATATTTTATTAGACAAGCTTTTTTAATATGAGTAATTTTTTCAAACTTTTAAAATATAAATATAACATGAAAGCAAATTTGAAAAGGCGAGCAAGCTACGTTTTAAAAGAGGGCGACACCTTAGAAAGTGTATGTAAAAAATTTGGTGCATGCGTGTCTACAATAAAATTATTTAATATGATAACTGACGCAAAGGCAGGGGATATTATATTTTTTCCAGAAAATAATTCTAGCGTTTACGTTGTAAAGCCCACGGATACCTTTAAAGGTGTTGCTGAAAAGTTAAAGCTTTCAGAAAGCGAGCTATATAAATTAACGAACACAACTAGGCTTTTTATAGGCCAAAGAATTGAATATTAAGGAGGGGAGATGATAAATTTTTTTAACGAGCTAAAAAAAGAATATAAACTTCCCGCTTTAAGTGAATATAACCTAGTAAACATAACAGGGAAAGCGCTATACGTGGAAGGGCACTTAGGGCTAATGACACTTTCCAAAGAACTTATTTCATTTAGGGTAAAGCGCGGCGTAATAATTGTGGAAGGCTGCGGGCTTAGTTTAAAAGAACTTTCTGAAAATACGCTTTTAATAGAAGGTAAAATTAAAAAAACCGAGGCTATTACATGAAAAAAATTATTTTTGAATTTAAACATAATAAAAAATATAAAATAAAAGGCGTAAATTTAGAAAAATGTTTTAATAATCTTATTAAAAACAAAATTAAATTAAAAAATATTATAAAAAATCAAGATAATACAGCAGAATTTTATATAAACTATAAAAATGATAAGGTTTTAAAGCAAAATTTAAATAAATTTAATATAGCAATATTAGAAGAAAAAGATTTTGGAGTACAATATTTTTTTAGAAATCTATTTTTTCGTGTAGGTTTAATTTCTGCCTGCATTATTTCTTTAATATTTTTATTTATTTCCCAAATGTTTATTTTTAAAATAGAAATTTATGGAAACGATAAACTTTCTAAAACTGAAATAATATCAGAGCTTGAAAAATTAGGCGTAAATAGTTTTACACCAAAATCTTCTTTAAATTTAAGTAAGCTAGAAAGTGAGCTTTTAGAAAATATGCCAGAGATAAGTTTAGTAAGCATAATAACAAAAGGAAACAGTTTAATTTTAAATTTACAAGAAAAAGTAATAAACGACGAATATCAAAACGTTGGAAATTTTGAAGCTTTAAAAGCTACGGCGTCGGGAAGAATAAAATCTATAAATTTAAAGCAAGGCACGTTAAAGGTTAAAGTAGGGGACATTGTAAAGGAAGGCGACATACTAGTAGAACCCTACATTATAGATACCTCTGGCGAAAAGCGTTCTGTAAAAGCGGAAGCAGAGATTTTAGCTGAAATTTGGTTTGAAGCAAGGATCACTCATTACGATAGCTCTATGAAAACTATAAAAACTGGAAATAAAATAGTAAAAGACAATATCTATTTTTTAAATCTTCCAATTTATGTAGAAAAAAAGGAAGTAACTTTTACTGAATACGAAGTAAGTAAAAATATAATTAATCTTTCAAGCTTTCTTATTCCAATAAAAATTGAAAGATTAACTTACGAAGAAACTACTACAATTAAAGAAGAAATTCCGTTTGAAGACGTTAAAGATGAGTTAATTTTAAAAGCTAAAAATTTAGCGCTTGAAAAAGCAAAAAATAACAGCGTGGTAGATGAGTACCACACTGTAACTTCTAATGCTGGGGTAACAAGTATTAGCTACGTTATTGTTGCCGAAGGAGATATTAGCCTTCAATAATATCTTCCGGCCTACGAGCTTTAGATTCTTTTTGTTTTTTGAATTGTTTTAAGTCCTTCTTCTTTGCCGGAGTTAAAACTTTGGTTATGTTTTTAGCATGTTCGTATCTAGATTCGTTCATTTCAATTATATCTTTACAATGCTTGTTTACAAGTGCTAAAAAGTCGTCATAATTTTTTCTATAATTTTGTGGATTGGAATCTAATGTAAAGGTGGCTTCCTTTCCTTTTACTTTACGCTTTGTTTCATAGTTTTTATATACAACGTTTTCAAGTGCCATGTCGCATTTAAAACCTGTTCCACCAAAAACTTTATATACGTCCGCCGTTATTTCTATATCAAGCTTAGGTCTTGCTGCTTTAATAACGTTTTCAAGGTCAACCCTAAACTGCATAGAAAACATACTTGTAATAGCGTCTATTAAATAAAGTGCATGTTCTTCCGGTGTGTCGCGCTGAGCAATCTCATGTACAAATATTTGTTCGTCAGATTTTCTAAAAGATTTTGGGATAAATGATAATTTTTCTAGCTTAAAATAATATTTTCCGTTTTCAAAAGTTTTATAAAATAAAATACCTGTGCGTTGAAGTAAGTTTTCCGGTGTGTCGTAATAGGAAATTGTGCTAACATTTCTTCCAACGTGGCGCAAAGTGTACGCCTTTAAATTAGAGCCAAAATAAAGTAGCTTTTTAAAAGCATGCTTTGTTATGGCAATATAATGTTTTCTGTTCCAATTATATTTTGCTACAAATTCTCCCATTTAACACCTCTAAATATATGATAAATAAAAATATAAAAAAAATCAAATAAATTTAAATAAAATTAAAAGTTTAAATAATTTTTTTTAGTCAATATTTAAAAAAGGGGAGGAAAATTATGGATTTTAATAAATCTAGAACAAAAACAAATTTAGCTAGGGCGTTTACAGGCGAGTGCTTAGACGGCGCTAGATATCAATTTATTGCAAAGCAGGCGACGGCGGACGGTTTTTCCTATATATCAGACCTATTTAAAACGCTTGCCAAAAATGAGATGGCTCATGCTAGGGTTTTTTACGACCATTTAATAAAAAATTCTAAGGGCGATTTAAGTAACATAGATATCTGTGCAGGGTATCCTTTCGACGATTACGATTTGAAAACGTCTATTAAAGCGTCCGCAGGTTCTGAGCTTAGCGAAAGTAAGAATATTTATCCAGCTTTTGCAAAAGTTGCACGCGACGAAGGCTATGCCGACATTGCGGATAGCTTTGAACTTGTGGCAATGACGGAAGAGTGCCACTTCAAACAGCTTTCTGAAATAGACGATATGTATCAAAATAACTGCCTTTACACATCTAACACAGAAGTTAAGTGGAAATGCTCTAATTGCGGGCACGAGCACACAGGTAAAAGTGCCTGGAAAACTTGTCCACTTTGCGGCTATCCACAGGGCTACGTTATGCTACAGCTTCAAGATAATTAAAAACGTTTGATTAATTTTCATTTTTTTGTTAAACTAAAAAAGTGGAAATAAGTATAATAAAATTTTTGCAGAGCGCGAAAAATCCTTTTTATGATTTTGTTTTTATATTTGTAAGCGAACTTGCGTCATACAAAGGTTTTTTAATAAGCTTTGCAATTTTTTTTATAATTTTGCTTGTTTCTATGAAAAAAAAGAAAAATTCCACTACAAGTTTTTGTTTATTTACACTAAGCTATGGTGTTACATATGGTTTAAGCGTTTTAATCAACACTCTTTTAAAGGCGCTTATTAATAGACCGCGACCTTACGAAGTGGACGCGTCTATAATAGATGCACTTCATGCTAGCGGACAAAGTATGCCAAGTGGGCACACACTAAGTGCTACAATTATTTGCGCTTTTGTGTTTTTTAGTGTATACTACTATTCAAGAAACAAGGCGCTAAAAATATCGCTTGCTGCCGTGTTAAGTGTGTTTATAATTTTAGTTGGTATTTCTAGAATGTATCTTGGGCAGCACTACATATCCGACGTAATTGTGGGTTTTATTGAAGCGTTTAGTTTTTCCGTGTTAGGAATATATGTTTTTACTATTTTAGATAAAAGGATAAAGCATGAAAGAAATAGAGAAGATAACAGAGAAGAAGAGAAAAGGGAAGAAATTAAATAGGGCGGAAATTGAATTTTTTGTAAATGGCTACACATCCGGCGCGCTTTCCGACGAAGAAATGACAGAACTTTTGAAGGCAATTTGCGAAAAAGGCATGACGGAAAAGGAGACTGTAACGCTTACAACTGCAATGCTAAACTCTGGAAATAAAATAGACCTATCAGATTTAGGAGTGTGTTTAGATAAGCATTCAAGCGGCGGCGTAAGCGACTCTACCACGCTAATATTAGCGCCAATTCTTGCTAGCCTTGGGCTTAAAATAGTTAAAATGAGCGGCAGAAGCCTAGGCTTTACAGGCGGCACAATAGATAAGTTTGAAACATTTGGAACAAACACAAGTTTAAGTTTAGACGAAGCAAAAGAAATTGCCAAAAAGGTGGGCGCGGTTATACTTTGTCAAACGGAAAATTTAGTGCCGGCAGACAAAAAGCTTTACGCACTTCGCGATAGAACGGGCACAGTTGCCAGTATGCCGCTTATAGCGTCTTCAATTGTAAGTAAAAAGCTTGCAAGCGGCGCTAAAATAATAGTGCTTGACGTAAAATATGGCGAAGGCGCTTTTATGAACAATTTAATAGAAGCAAAAAATCTAGCTAGTCTTATGGTTAAAATTTTAAGAAAACATAAAATTTTAGCTTGCGCAGTTGTTTCCGACATGAATCAGCCACTAGGGTATAATATAGGCAACTTCATGGAAGTGAAGGAAGTTATAGAAGAGTTAAAAAACAACACGGATTCTAGGCTTTTAACGCTAAGTAAAACAATAGCCAGCCTTCTTGTAAGCATGAAGGAAGGTATTAGCTTAAATGCAGCGTCAAAAAAAGTGGAGTTTGCCGTTTCCGATGGGCTTGCGTACGAAAAACTTAAAGAGATGGTTATAGCCCAAGGCGGAAACTTAGATATGTTCAAGGAAGAAAAATTAAGTTTTGTATCCGTTCCATGTGAAGAGTCAGGCTTTGTTAAAAGCATAAAAACAAAGGAACTTGGCGAGCTTACGCATGAAATTGCAAGAATTAAAGGCTGCAAAGGCATAAAAGTGCTATTAAAAGTTGGCGATAGAATTAGGCTTGGGGAAGAGATGATAAGAATCTATGCGCCTAAAAAATATGCAGACATGTTCTATGAAAAATTTAAAAATACAATAGTAATTTGTAAGGAAAAAGTGCAGCCGCTTCCACTTATTTATGATATTTTAGATTAAAAGGAAATTATATGAAATTAAAAGTTAAAACAACATCGCCGGAAGAAACGGAGCGTGTAGCAGAAAAGCTTGCGCGTTCGCTAGGCTATCCCGCCGTCATTTCCTTAGTGGGCGATTTGGGCGCGGGCAAAACAACATTTACAAAGGGTTTTGCAAAGGGATTAGATATAAATGAAAACGTCACAAGCCCAACCTTTACCATTATGAACGAATACACGTCTGGCAGAAAACCAATGTATCACTTCGATATGTATAGGCTTAGTTCACTTGATGAAGCGTTAGAACTTGGCTTTGGCGAGTATTTCGATTTAACTACTTTAAAAGGTGCTAGCATAGTTGAATGGGCGGAAAACACAAAAGGCATTCTTCCGGCAAGGCATTTTGAAGTAGAAATAAAAAAGCTTGGCGATAATGCTCGGGAAATTTCAGTAGAGCCAAAGGGGTTAGTATGAACGTTTTATGTATTAACACAGCCTTTCAAACGGCAAACCTTGCCGTAACAAGCGAAGAAGGCGAAGAACTTGTTACTTTAACAGCAAAACATAGCGAAACAACGCTTCCAAGCATAGAAAAGATGCTAGAAAACTTAAAACTAGCGCCAAAAGACCTAGATTGCATCTGTATTAACATAGGTCCGGGCTCTTTTACAGGAATTAGGGTAGGGCTTGCGCTTGTTAGGGGTTTTAGCGCAGCTAACAGCAAGCTAAAATTTGTAAAAGTAAACTCTATGGAACTAATAGCAAAAGAGTATGGCGGCGGCACTTTTACAACGGTTTTAAACGCACTTAGCGGCAGGTTTTACGTTGCGGAATTCATTGATGGCAAAATGGTAAAAGAGCCGTACTTGACGGCGGAAATAAAGGCAAAAAACACGGTTGGCTTAATTCAAGAGAATTTAGACTTTGTAAAACATAAGGTAGAAGTAGAAACACGAACTTTTTTAGACCTTTGTTTAGAAAAGGTAAAAAACGGAGAGTTTGTAAGCGCAAGCGAGCTTGAACCTATGTATTTAAGAAAGTCGCAGGCAGAAGAAAACTTACAAGGGCTAAGGGTGGAAAAGTTAACCCAAAGATATTTAAACGACGTCTACGAGATTTCAAAGCAGGAGTTTGAAGACGGCTGGACGTATAAGATGTTTGAAGATGAGCTTTTAGAGCCAAACAGATTTTCTTACTGCGTAACGGAAAACGGCAGAGTGTTATCCTTTATAAATGTTCTAGAATGTGAAGGCGAAAATGGTAGAGAGTATAACATTTTAAACATAGCAAGCAAGGTAAAAAATAGCGGCTATGCCACAAAATTAATTGAAGAAGTTTTGGCACGGGCAAAACGTGAAGGCATTGTAAACGTTTGGCTAGAAGTAGACGCAAAGAACGAACGTGCAATAAAACTTTACACCAAACTTGGCTTTAAACAGATAGCAACAAGGAAAAAATATTATAAAAACGGTAACGACGCACTTATTTTAAGAAAAGAAGTTTAAAAATCAAAAAAGCTAATATTTTCATAAATATTTATGTGAAAGTATTTGATGGAACAAACGTAAACTACATAACTTTTGGCTCTGGGGAAGAATGGGTTGTGTTTTTGCACGGCTGGGGCGGAAGTATAGAGAGTTTTAAATACATAGCGGAAAATTTGAAGGTTAACAAAAAATTTTTTTTAATAGACTTTCCGCCTTTTGGTAAAAGCACGGAACCTAAAACGGTTTGGGGAGTGGAAGAATATGCAAAGGCACTAAAAGAAGTGCTAGATAAAGAAAAAATTGAAAAATTTGATATAATTTCGCATTCTTTTGGTGGTAGAGTTGCAATTTATTTCACAAGCGTTTATACTAATATGGTAAACAAGCTTGTGCTTATAGATAGTGCAGGGTTAAAATCTAGGAAGGGTTTTGTTAAATGGTGTAAAGTAACTTTTTATAAACTAACAAAATATTTTGGCTTTTATTTTAATTTTGGCTCTAAGGATTATAACGCGCTTTCGCCGCACATGAAAAAATGTTTTGTTAAAATAGTAAATAAGAATTTAAAGAAAAACGCTAAACTTATTAAAGTACCCACACTTATTGTGTTTGGAGAAAACGATAAAGATACACCCGTATATATGGCAAAAAAATTAAAAAATCTAATTAAAAACAGTAAGCTTGTAATTTTAAAAAATGCTGGGCACTTTTCATACTTAGATAATTACTACGAATTTAAACCACTTCTAGAAAATTTTATTGGAGGATAAAGCTTGGATTTTTTCGATTTAGGAAATATACATTTCATACTTGCATTTTTTTTAAGCATAGCAAACGCTGCGCTTTTATGTTTAATTGCAGGTAAATTTTTGCAGATTTTGCAGCTTTCCGGCTATAAAATTAAGGGCTACAACGTTTGGCTAAAAGATACCAAAGCGCGCTATATTTCTAGAATTGCCATGCTAAGTTTTTTAAGCCTTGCTTGCGTGCTTGTAACAAACGCCTTGTTCGACGTATATCATCAAGATTCCATATATTCCTATTTAGGTTTAATATTCTATATATATTTTTCCATAGTGTTTATAATTCACATGGTAAACTCGCCGCAAAAAACGCCGCTTGCTCAAACAAGGCGTATGGCAAGGCTAATTTCTTGCTTGTTTATTCTTTGCGTGGGTATAACTTTTGTGCTAATTTGGGTTTGCACGGAGTGGCTATATTTTATAAAATTCGGTGTAATGGTGTTAACGCCGCTTCTTCTTCCTGTGTTAGTTCCGCTTGCGCATTTTATAATGCTCCCGCTTGAAACGTTTATAAGGTGGAACTATATAAGAAAGGCAAAGAAGAAACTAGCGTCGCGCCCAGACTTAATTCGCATAGGCATAACGGGCAGCTACGCTAAAACTAGTGTAAAACATATATTATTCGATATGCTAAGCGAAAAATATAACGTATGTATGAGTCCGCATAGCTTCAATACGCCAATGGGCTTAACTAAAGTAGTTTTAAAATATTTAAAATCAGAAAATCAAATACTAATAGCAGAAATGGGCGCAAAGCAGGTTGGGGATATAGCTTATTTATGCAATATCATAAATCCGCAACACGCCATTATAACGGGCATTGGTAGCCAACACTTAGAAACCTTTGGAAGCGTTGAAAACATTAAAAAGACGAAAAACGAGCTTGTTTTAGCTCTTCCAGAAAACGCCAACGTTGTGTTCAACATGGAAAACAAGGGGGCGTGTGAACTTTTTGAAGAATGCACATTAAAAAATAAGTTCTTAGCAGGCTTTGGCGAAGAGAGCGAACTTAAAGTAAGTAATGTAGATATAACGTCAAACGGAATGACGTTTACACTCGAATATAACGGTAAAAGTAAAAAATGCACTTCTAATTTAATTGGAAAGCACAACCTAGAAAACATACTTTTAAGCGCCACGCTTGCCTTAAAACTTGGCGTAAGTTTAGAAGGAGTAGCGCGTGCTATATCCGAACTTCAACCAGTAGCACATAGGCTTGAAGTGATAAGAAATCAAAATATCACGGTATTAGATGACGCTTTCAATTCCAGTGTAGAAGGCTCCACGGCGGCGGTGGAAGTTTTGTCTAGTTTTAAAGACAGCGTAAAAATATGTATAACGCCAGGCATGGTAGAAATGGGGCAAGAAGAGTTTAACGTTAACGAGCATTTTGGCGAGCAGCTAGGCAAAGTTTGCGACTACGTAATAGTGGTGAACAAAGTAAATCAAGAAGCGTTAAAAAAAGGCTTAGAGAGCACGGAGATAGCCAAAGAAAACATAATACTAGTAGACACCTTAAAGCAAGCCAAAGCGCGTCTAAACGAGCTTATCACGCCGGACAAAAACTATGTAGTTCTTTTTGAAAACGACCTGCCGGATAATTACACATAAAAAAATAAAACTATAACATATAACTCAAAGCTAAAAGCTTGGGTTATTTTTTATTGCCGTGGGCTTCGCGGGCAAGTAGCTTCCGCGGGCTAGGGCGTGCGAGTATAATAAGGTGGCGGGCAGGGCTTCGCGGGCGGCTGGAATAGGAGTCTCGCTAGTGAAAGCCGTAAGGAGATTCTTCGCAGATAGTCGCACCGCTAACGCTGGGTGCTCGCTGCTCAGAATGACAGCGGGGTTGGGCTTCGCTAGCGTCTTCGAAGGCTCTTCGTAGGCTTTACTCCGCTGCGAGCGAAAAGGCTTGTTCCTTTTCGCGTCATCCTGAGCGGCGAGCGTTTTACAAACGCGACAATCCGCGAACGGATCTCCTTGCGGCTAGGGCTAGCGAGACTCCATTATAATTCTTCGTTAGCTCTTGCTTTCGTCATCCTGAACGAAGCCCTTAGATCTCCGCCAAGGCTGGCGGAGCAAAAAATAAAGTAGCCGAGATTTCTCCACTGCATATTAACTATGTCTACAAAACAAACTTAACGTCTGGCATTAAGTAAAGTAGGGTGTATAAACAAACATTTCTTTTGGTCGAAATGACGAAAGAAGGGCTTCGCTATTTTAAAATCTCCAGCGCGCTCCCAGCCGTTATTTCGACCGGAAGGTAAACTTCCTAATATCTTCGAAGCGTTTACTTCGCAGAGAGTACCGACCAAGTTCCCAAGCCGTTAGGCTGGAACTTGCGTTTGGTCGGTATAAGAAAAATTTCAAGCGTAAAAGGCGAGCGTTTGCGGATAGCAAACTCGACCAAAGCGCAGAAATTTTTCGTGCAGTGGAGAAATCTCATCCGCTTTAACCTACATTTTTGTTCAAGCTTTAGTTTGGAAGGAAAGAAAAATAAAAATTACACTTTTAAAGTGGCTTCAAGTTATAGAGGAAATACATATTACAGGACAAGTTCTACATATTCCAATTCTTATGCATTTATTGTGGGAAATCAGGGTAATTTATCTGGGACTAACTATTATTATCCCAATTATGCCGTTCGCCCAGCTATTCTTTATAATTTATAAAAATTTAACTTTAATTAAAAAGTAAAAGCCAAGCTTTTACTTTTTTAATAATTAATTCTAAGTTTTTGCATATACTACCATAGTATGAAATTGAAATTCCGAACTAAACTTGCTTATGGCATCGGCAATCTGGGCTATGGTACTATGGCGCAGACCGTCGGCAATTTTATTATGTTTTTCGGGACAAGCATTTTGGGTCTGCCGGGTACACTTGTCGGTATTGCCATAGCATTAAGCGTGTTTTGGGACGGAATTTCAGATCCAATTATAGGATATTTTTCTGACCGCCACAGCTCCAAAATTTTTGGAAAACGCCTTGGCTTTATGCTTGTGGGCACTCTTGGTTTGGCGGTGTTTAACTTACTTCTTTGGGTTATTCCTATGGATATGAGTGTAGGGCTTAAATTTGCTTGGCTGCTTGTAAGCCTTCTCGCAATAGAAACTTTTAACACGCTCTTTGCTACTCCTTATGTAGCTCTTGGCATAGATATTGCGCCAGATTATAGCGAACAATCGTCTGTTCAGGGCTTTAAAACAACTTTCTTTATATTAGGCATGATTATGCCAAGTGTGCTTATGTTCATATTCATGCCAGGCGGAGAGAGTGGTCAAGGGCAGTTTAATCAGTCTGCTTATATTAACATTGCTTATTTTACATCTGCACTATGTTTAATAGCGGGTACAATTTGCATTTTAGGCACAATAAAAAAAGTGCAGAGCATTTATAAAGTTGAAAAAAAGAAAAAGCGAGAAAAGAACTTTTTCTTTAAAATCTTTTATATGTTCTTCACAAGTTTAAAAAAGAAAAATTACGGGAGTTTAATTATTGGCTATTCCGTGGCTCTTATTTCTGCCGCGTTTTTAACAAGTGTGGGTATGCATCTATTCACTTACTCCTTTCACTTTGGTAGCATGCAAATTTCAATTTTAATGAGCATACTTTTTGTGTCAGCCATACTTTCCCAGCCTTTTTGGATATATCTATCTAATAGAATAGATAAAAAACCTGCGCTAAACGTTTCCTTAGTCATAATATTAGTGGGCATTGCGTTAACTGCACTTACTTTTATTTTCCGCGGGGTTATGAATCAAACACTTCTATTTTGGCTGGTTGCACCATGCATACTATTTTGCGGCTTTGGAACTGGCGCGCTTTATTCGCTGCCTATTTCTATGTATGCCGATGTAATAACTATGGACAGGCTAGAAACAGGGGAGAACAACACGGCCATTTATAGCGGTTTTATGACGCTTGCCTACAATATAGCGAACTGTCTTGCGCTTCTTGTTATAGGAGTGCTGTTAGATTTAATTAAGTTTGACCCAAAGCAGCCCGTGCAGGCGTTAAGTGTTCAAAACTGGCTAGGGGTGATTGTATTTTTAGGCTGTGCGGTGTCCATAAGTTTGGCTATGGTTATCTTTTCTAAATACAAGCTTAAAAGAGCAGACGTTTTAAAGGCTAAAATGAAAGTAGAAAAGATGGAGGAATAGCCCCGCAAGACAAATTTTGCGAAGCAAAATTTAAAATCGCTTCGCGATTTTTGCAAGGCTTTCAGCCTTGCGTCTTGCGGGGCGAAGCGCGAAAATCCGCCAAAATTCGTTTAAAACCGCAATGTTTTTAACAAAAAGCTCTTGAAAAGCATATATAAATATGTTATTATTTTATACCTTTTCTTAAAAAAGGATTTTATTCCTTTCCATAAGAAAGGGCTAAATTTTTTCAAGGAAGGGCAGAAGCACTTTAAAAATACATAATAAAAGGAGACTAAACATGAAATACGGAGTAAAAAAGAGATTAATTCTTCCAATTCTTGCTAGAAAGCCAGAAACCGTGGAAGCAAAACGTGAAGCGGACAAAAAAGAAGATGCATTCTATGAAAAGTATATGCAGGAGAAAGAGTATCAAGTAAGTGAAAGATAGAAAACACAAGATTTTTCCCTTGTGTTTTTTATTTTGCTAGCCATTTTAAAAATTTTTTGCAAGAAATTTTAGTAGATTTTTATAGGTAATTTTGTCTAAAAAATGCAAATTATGTTATATAAGCATAACTAAGCAAAAAAAAATTAAAAAAATTAAAAATTTTTTGAAAAAACTGTTGACAGGTTAAGTTTGGTGTGATAGAATACCCAAGCACAGTTAGTAAGACTTGTGCATGAACATTGAAAATTAAATAGAAAAGCAAAGGTTATTAAAAAGCGATTAGTACGAATTAAAACCCGTTAATCGAAAGATTAACAAGAACGTACAAATAACTCTTTTAGTCAGAAAAGTTATTGAGTACAGATTTAAATTTTAACTTTCTATCGCGAAAGCGATTATTTTAAAGAACGTTAGAGTTTGATCCTGGCTCAGGACGAACGCTGGCGGCGTGCTTAAAACATGCAAGTCGAACGGGATTATTTGTTAGCACTAAGTGATTTTTAAAAAAAGCCGACGAGTCTAGAAAAACAAAATTTTCTAGACACTAGAAAATTTTGTTTTCTCTTCGCTATATAGGAAGGATTAAAACTAAATGGCCTTGCCATTTAGGTGAGATTAAAACAAATGGCGTAAATCATTTAGTGCTGACAAATAATCTAGTGGCGGACGGGTGAGTAACACGTGAACAATCTGCCTTTCACTGGGGAATAACACTTAGAAATAGGTGCTAATACCGCATATGACCACAACTCGGCATCGAGAAGGGGTAAAAGGAGCAATCCGGTGATTGAGGGGTTTGCGTCTCATTAGCTAGTTGGTAAGGGTAACGGCCTACCAAGGCGACGATGAGTAGCCGATCTGAGAGGACGAACGGCCACACTGGAACTGAGATACGGTCCAGACTCCTACGGGAGGCAGCAGTTAGGAATATTGGGCAATGGAGGAAACTCT